>WBZR01002662.1_pt1 | contig 17866 bp, 17 predicted proteins | sample 5204231 | NCBI WGS metagenome assembly WBZR01 (sample SAMN12412403, study PRJNA552823) | activated sludge metagenome | isolation source: activated sludge from anammox sidestream of wastewater treatment plant... | place: USA: Virginia | collected 2017-08 | reverse complement strand
AAAGCAGCGCCGGGTCGTCGATCTTGGGATCATGCGTGAGCGCGACGAAGGCGGTGTAACGATCAACGGCGACCTTCGGCAACGCCGTGTCCGGCCATTCGGCGATCAATGGCGCGTCCGGAAAGCGTTCCTTGGTCGCGAACGCCGTGCGCGGGTCGATGACGACCACGTCGTAGCCGAGGAGCCTCGCCATCGGCGCGAGCGCCTGGCTCACATGGACAGCGCCGACGACGATGAGATGCGGCGGCGGCACATAGACGGTCAGAAAAACGCGGCCCTCTACGGTGTCCACGACGCCGCTCTCGCCGCTGCGCAGCCGCTCCGCCAGCACCTCCTTCAACGGGTCGGTTTCGATATCGGCCGTCCGGACAAACCGCTGCGCGCCGGTTGCGATATCGGTTACGACGATCGCGGCCCTGCGCGCCGCGCGTTCGGAATTCAAGGCGCTCAGAATATCCAATCGCATGCGCGTCAGTCGACCTTCTCGACATAGACGCGGATGGTGCCGCCGCAGGAGAGGCCCGCCCGCCACGCCGTTTCGTCGGCGACGCCGAATTCAAGCATTTTCGCCTTTCCGCTCTCGATCACATCAATGGCTTCCGTCACCACCTCGCCTTCGACGCAGCCGCCTGAGACCGAGCCGAGGAAATTGCCTTCCTCATCGATCACGAGATTGGAGCCGACCGGGCGCGGGGCCGAGCCCCACGTCTGGACGACGGTCGCCAGCGCCACGCCGCGCCCCTGCTTGCGCCAGTCCTCGGCCGCTTTCAGAATGTCTTCGTCTCGTGCGAACACCCGCGCCTCCATGCGAACTTCTAAGCAGCCCCGCGCAACCAATCCCGCCGGCCTGCCGCCCGCCCGTCGGCGAGCGCCCGGCACAACTCGCCGATGGACTTCAGATTGTGGATCGGGCGCATTTCGTCAACATGCGGCAGCATGGTCCGGATGCCTTTCGCCTTCGCCTCGAACCCCTCGAAACGCAGCAGCGGGTTGAGCCAGATCAACTGCCGACACGACCGGTGCAGCCGGTCGATCTCGAAACCGAGCGTGTCGTCCGGATCGCGCTCAAGGCCGTCGGTGATCAGGAGCACGATCGCCCCCTGGCCGAGCACGCGGCGCGCCCACTGCTTATTGAAAGCATGCAGCGAGGAAGCGATTCTCGTTCCCCCCGACCAATCGACGGCGCTCGCCGAGCACGCCGCGAGCGCCTCGTCCGGGTCCTTCGCCCTCAATGCGCGCGTGACGTTGGTCAGCCGCGTCCCGAACAGGAACGAATGGACGCGCTTGCGGGCGTCGGTCACGGCATGGAGGAAATGCAGAAACAGGCGCGTGTATTGGCTCATCGACCCGGAAATGTCGAGGAGCGCCACGATCGGCGGCGCCTTGGTTCGCGGGCCCAGAAACTTCAGGTCGATCAGCGCGCCTCCGGCCTTGAGGCTCCCGCGCAAGGTGCGCCGCACATCGATGATGTGGCCGTGCAGGTGCGGCGCGAGCCGCCGCGTCTTCGCCTCGTCGAGCGGCAGCGCGAGCCGTTTGATCGCCTGCTTCGCCGCCGCGATTTCGGCGGCGGTCATCTGCGCGAAATCCTTCTTCTGCAGCACTTCGAGCTCGGACATGGTCAGGCGCGCATCGAACTCGACATCGGCGTCTTCGCGCTCCCGCCGCTCGCTTGCTTGCGAGAACAGCGCCTCCTGCACGCGTTGCGACGCCGGCTTGGCGGCTTCCGGGCCCGCCGGCCCAGGCGGCAGCATCGACGCCATCAGCCGTTCGAGGTAGCCGCGCTTGCGGAAAAACAGCCGAAACGCCTGATCGAACAGGATCGAGTGCTCGTGTCGATTCACGAATACGCTGTGCAGGGTCCAATAGAAATCCTCGCGCGGGCCGACGCCCGCGACCCTCAAGGCTTCGAGCGCGTCCATGATCGCGCCCGGCCCGACGGGGATGCCGGCCGCGCGCAAGGCGCGCGCGAAATAGACGATGTTTTCTGCAAGCTTGCCGTCATTCGCCATCGCTACTCCGCCGTGCGCAATTCGGCGCGCACTTCATCCAGCAGCAGCTTGGCCCTGGCGCCTTCGAGCCGGGCGATGTCGTCTTGGTACTTCAACAACACCCCCAACGTGTCGGACACCGTCGCCGGGTCGAGCGCGACGACATCGAGCTCCGACAGCGCGCTCGCCCAATCGAGCGTCTCGGCGACGCCCGGCGACTTGAACAGGTCCTCTTTGCGCAGCGACTGAACGAACAGCACGATCTCGCGCGACAGCCGCTTGGAAACGCCGGGCGTCTTGGTCCGCACGATCTTCAACTCGCGCTCGGCGTTGGGATAGCCGACCCAGTGATAGAGGCACCGGCGCTTGAGCGCATCGTGGATTTCGCGCGTGCGGTTCGAAGTGATGACGACGATCGGCGGCCGGGCCGCCTTGATTGTCCCGAGCTCCGGGACGGTGACCTGATAATCGGCAAGCACTTCGAGAAGAAACGCTTCGAACGCTTCATCGGCGCGGTCGAGTTCGTCGATAAGCAGGACCGGCGGACCGGCCGGATCGGGTTCGAGCGCCTGCAAGAGCGGCCGCTTGATCAGGAAACGCTCGGAGAAGACATCATGGGTCAACCGCTCGCGATCGCCCTCCCCTTCCGCCTCCGCGACGCGGATCGCCACCATCTGCGCGCCGTAGTTCCACTCGTAGACGGCGCCGGCGACGTCAAGCCCCTCGTAGCATTGCAGGCGGATCAGGCGGCGGCCGAGGGTCGACGCCAGCACCTTCGCGATCTCGGTCTTGCCGACGCCGGCCTCTCCTTCGAGAAACAGCGGCCGGCCCATGCGCAGCGCCAGAAACAGCACCGTGGCGAGCGACCGGTCGCCGAGGTAATTGGCGCGCGCGAGCAGCGCAAGCGTCTCGTCGATTGACGCCGGAATCGCAGGCGGCTGATTGGCTTGGTTCATAACATTATCCGGTGGCGGTCGTGGCGGAACAAATCCCGCGCCGTCATTCCGGAAGCCGAGCGAAGCGAGGCTGTCCGGAATCCATAATCCCCATCTCACCGTACCATGTTGATCTTTGGTTATGGATTCCCGGTTCGCGGGCGTCGCCCGCGCCCGGGAATGACAAGAAATCACTTCCGGGTGGCCGGTCCCAGAATGACTCCGGAATCGTCTTCCAGCACCCTGTTAATCAGCCGACCGCGGCCGCGACCGCTCGCCGCGCCAGCACGCCGACGAGGTGGGCCCGGTATTCGGCGCCGCCGTGGATGTCCGAGTTAAGTCCGGTCGCCGGGATCGATAAGCCTTCGAGCGATTTCGGCGCAAAGCGCTTTCTCAGCGCCTCTTCGAAGGCGGGCGCGCGGAACACGCCGCTGGCTCCGGCCCCCGTGATCGCGACGCGGATTTCCGATGGCTTCTTCGCGACGAACACGCCGACCAGCGCGTAGCGCGACGCCAGGTTGTCGAACTTCACATAGGCCGCCTTCTTCGGGATCGGGAACGACACCTTGGTGATGATCTCATCCGGCTCGAGCGCGGTCTCGAACAGGCCCTTAAAGAAGTCGTCCGCTTCGATGCGCCGTTTGGTCGTAACCACGCTCGCGCCCAATCCCAACACGGCCGCCGGATAGTCGGCATTGGGATCGTTGTTGGCGATGGAGCCGCCGAGGGTTCCTCTGTGCCGCACCGCGGGATCGCCGATGCCCGCCGCGAGCGCCGCCAGAGCCGGGATCGATTCTTGCACGACCGGCGAGTTCGCCACTTGCGCGTGCGTGGCCATCGCGCCGACCACGACCGAGCGGCCCTTGAGCTCGATGCCCGAAAGCCCCTCGATCTTCGCCAGGTCGATCAGGTTGGCGGGGCTGGCAAGCCGCTGTTTCATCGTCGGGATGAGCGTGTGCCCGCCGGCGATGAGCTTCGCCTCCTCCACCTTGGTCAACAGGTTGGCCGCTTGGCGGAGGCTTGTGGGGCGGTGATAGCTGAAATTGTACATGGGATCCTCCCGCTCACTCCGCCGCGCGGCGCGCGCCGTTGACGCGCTGCAGCGCCGCCCATATGGCCGGCGCCGTCGCCGGCATCGACACATCCTCAGTTCCCAACGCGTCGGTGATCGCGTTGATCACCGCAGCCGGAGCCGCAATGGCCCCGGCCTCGCCGCAGCCTTTGACTCCGAGCGGATTCGACGGGCACTTCGTCACCGTCATATCCACTGTGTAGGAGGGAAGATTGTCGGCGCGCGGCATCGCATAATCCATCAGCGAGCCGGTCAAGAGTTGACCGTTCGCGTCGTACACGGCGCCCTCGATCAGCGCCTGGCCGATGCCCTGGGCGATCCCGCCATGCACCTGGCCTTCGACGATCATCGGATTGATCACGACGCCGAAATCGTCGACCGCCGTCCAGGCGACGACCTCGGTGCGTCCGGTCTCCGGATCGATCTCGACTTCGCAGATGTGGCAGCCGGCCGGGAACGTGAAGTTCGTGGGGTCGTAGAAGGCGCCTTCCTTCAAGCCAGGCTCGAGCTGCTGGCCGGAGAACTTGTGCGCGATATAGGCGTGCAAAGCCACCTCCCCCCAGGCGGCCGACTTGTCGGTGCCTGCGATCGTGAACTTGCCGTCGCTGAACACGATGTCGCCTTCGGCCGCCTCCAACAGATGCGAGGCGACCTTCTTCGCCTTGGCTTCGACCTTGTCGAGCGCCTTGGCGATGGCGGACATGCCGACCGCGCCCGAGCGCGAGCCGTAGGTGCCCATGCCGAATTGGACCTTGTCGGTGTCGCCATGCACGACCGTGACGTTGTCGATCGGAATGCCGAGCCGCTCGGCCACAAGCTGCGCGAAGGTCGTCTCATGTCCCTGGCCGTGGCTGTGCGATCCGGTCAGGACCTCGACGCTGCCGGTCGGATTGACGCGCACCTCGGCCGACTCCCAAAGCCCGACGCCGGCCCCCAGCGAGCCCACGGCTTGGCTCGGGGCGATGCCGCAGGCTTCGATATAGGTGGACAGCCCGATGCCGCGCAGCTTGCCTTGGCGCGCCGATTCCCGTTTGCGCTTGCCGAAGCCTTTGTAGTCGTGCAGCTCCATCGCCTTCTTCAGCGAGGCGAGATAATCGCCGGCGTCATAGGTCATGATCACCGGCGTCTGGTGCGGAAAGGTCTTGACGAAGTTCTTCTTGCGCAGATCGGCGGGGTCGAGCCCGAGCTGCCGCGCTGCGACCTCGACCAGGCGTTCGACCACGAAAGTGGCTTCAGGCCGCCCCGCGCCCCGATAGGCGTCGACCGGCACGGTGTTGGTATAGACCGCGTCGACCTCGCAGTAGATGTGCGGAATGTCGTACTGCCCCGACAACAGCGTGCCGTAGAGATAGGTCGGCACCGAGGACGAGAACGTCGACATGTAAGCGCCGATATTGGCGATCGTCTTCACCCGCAGGCCCGTGATCTTGTGATCGGCGTCGAACGCAAGCTCGGCATGCGTGACGTGATCGCGCCCGTGCGCGTCGGCGATGAAGGCTTCGCTGCGCTCCGAGACCCACTTCACCGGCCGGTTGAGGCGGCGCGACGCCCACAGCGCCACGACCTCTTCCGGATAGATGAAGATCTTCGAGCCGAACCCGCCGCCCACGTCCGGCGCGACAACGCGCAGCTTGTGCTCCGGCGCCATGCCGACGAAAGCGGAGATGACGAGCCGCGCCACGTGCGGGTTCTGCGTCGTGTTCCACAAGGTCAGCGTATCGGTTCCGGCGTCGTATTCGGCGATCGCCGCGCGCGGCTCGAGCGCATTCGGCACAAGGCGGTTGTTGACGAGATCGAGCCGCGTGACGTGCTTGGCCGACCTGAACGCCGCCTCCGTCGCGTTCGCGTCGCCGATATGCCATTGGTAGATCGTATTGTTCGGCGCAATATCATGAATCTGCGGCGCGCCTTGCGCTTGCGCCTTGGCCGGATCGGCGACCGCCGGCAAGATTTCGTAATCGACCTTGATCTTTTCCGCCGCGTCCTTCGCCTGCGCCAGCGTCTCCGCGACGACGACCGCGACGGGATCGCCCACATAGCAGGCTTTGCCTTTGGCGATCGCCGGATGCGCCGACATCTTCATCGGCGATCCGTCCTTTGAATGAATCATCCAGCCGCAGATGAGATCGCCGATCTTGTCGGCGGCAAGCTCGGCCCCGGTCAATATCCCGACCACGCCCGGCAGGCCCATCGCGGCGCGCGCGTCGATGCCCTTGATGGTCGCGTGCGCATGCGGAGAGCGCACGAAATAGCAGTGGGTCTGGCCCGGCCGGGCGATATCGTCGGTGTATTGGCCCTTGCCCGTGACGAAACGGAAATCTTCCTTGCGCCGCACCGCAGCGCCGATCCCGGTTGCGCTCATGGCGTCACCTCCCTCGGGATGTTGCTTGACTATTCGGCGGCGCGACGCGAGGTCGCGTCCGCGGACATGGCGTTCGCGCCCGCGGCCACCGCCTTCACGATGTTGTGGTAGCCCGTGCAGCGGCAGATATTGCCTTCGAGCTCCTCGCGGATGGTCTGCTCGGACAGATCGCCGCCCTTCCGGTTCACGATATCGACGGCGGCCATGATCATGCCCGGCGTGCAGAAGCCGCATTGCAGACCATGATTGTCGCGGAAGGCCTCCTGCATCGGATGCAGTTCCTTGCCGGCGGCCAGGCCTTCGATGGTCAACACGTTCGCCCCGTCGGCCTGCCAGGCGAACATGGTGCACGACTTCACCGCCTGACCGTTCAGGTGCACGACGCACGCGCCGCACTGGGACGTGTCGCATCCGACATGCGTCCCCGTGAGCCGCAGGTGGTCGCGCAGGTATTGGACCAGAAGCGTTCGCGGTTCGACGTCGGCGCTGACGTCTTTCCCATTCACCGTCATGGTGATTGTGGGCATGGACATCCTCCTCACCGGGGCGGAAAGCCCCCTTTATCTGCGTTTACGAATGCTCGTTGCCCGCGTCCGGGACAAAACAAGGCGTTTCTGCCCCGGTTTTTGTTTGTGCGGTGAGTGTGAACCCCGCCGGACCCGGCGGTCAAGCCTCATGGACGCGCACGCGCGATGCGGGAACCGCAGCGGACGGTTCCGTTGCGGGCGCTCCGCCCGGTTCGTTTTTCGCTATTCGCTCGGCGGCGTCACCGCTGCGGCGAACTTCTTGAAGAATTCGTCGGCCATCTTCTTCGCCGCGCCGTTGACCAGGCGCTGCCCGAGCTGCGCGAGCTTGCCCCCGATCTGCGCATCGACGTGGTAGGCAAGCAGCGTGCCGCCGTCCTTTTCTGCAAGCGAAACGGTCGCGCCGCCCTTGGCGAAACCGGCGACTCCCCCGTCGCCCTCGCCGGAAATCTTGTATCCGTTCGGCGGGTTGAGGTCGCTCAGCCGCACCGTCCCCTTAAACCGCGCCTTCACGGGACCGACCTTTGTCACCGCAACGGCCTTGAACTCGGTATCCGACAGCTTCTCGAGCGACTCGCATCCCGGAATGCAGACTCTCAGCACGTCGGGATCGTTGAGCTTCGCCCACACCTCGTCCCGCACGGAGGGAAGCTGAACCTCGCCGGTCATCGTCATCGCCATCAGCGCATCTCCTGTCGCGTCATTCACGAGAAGTGATACCGGTTTTCCGACCGCAAGCAAGCAATCGGAACGCGTGCGCCTTCTGCGCTATCTTTTGCCGGCTGCGCCGCAAAGGACGTTTCAACGGCCGAATTCCACTTCCTTGAGCGATACGCTAGAGTTTGCGCGCGGCCATGAGCAATCTTCTGTTTGGTTCTCTTTACGGTCCTCTTTTTGCGAGCGGCGCGATGCGCGTGATCGCTTCTGACGCCATGCGCCTGCAGCGCATGCTCGACGTGGAAGCGGCGCTGGCCCGCGCGGAAGCGGCGGTGGGCGTCATCCCGGAAGTTGCGGCGCCCGCGATCGCGGCCGCTTGCGAATCGAACCGGTACGATCTGCGCGAGCTTGGCGAGGCTGCCGCGCTCGCCGGAAACGTCGCGATCCCGTTGGTGAAGGCGCTGACGGCGGAAGTCGCCAGAGCTGACGCCGAGGCGGCGCGCTACGTGCACTGGGGCGCGACCAGCCAGGACATCATCGATACGGCCATGATGCTGGAGCTGCGGGCCGGGATCGACGCGCTCTGCGCCGATCTCGATCGTGCGATCGCGGCGTTCGCCGCGCTGGCCGAGCGCTGCCGCAACACGCCTGCGGCGGGCCGCACGTTGATGCAGCAGGCCCTCCCCGTCCCGTTCGGGCTCAAACTCGCAGGCTACGCCGCCGCCTTGGCGCGATCGCGCGTGCGGCTCAAGCGGCTGCGGCGCGAGGCTGTGCTGCTGCAATTCGGCGGCGCCGCCGGCACGCTCGCCTCCCTGGGAGAACGCGGCTTGGACGTGGCCGAACGGCTTGCAAAGGAGCTGCGGCTCGGCTTGGCGGATGCGCCCTGGCACGCGCATCGCGACCGCGTCGCCGAGATCGCCGCCGCCCTCGCCATTCTCGCCGGCGCGTGCGGGAAGATCGCGCGCGACGTGACGATCCTGATGCAGACGGAGGTCGGGGAGGTTTTCGAGCCTGCGCGCGCCGGCCGCGGCGCATCCTCGACCATGCCGCACAAGCGCAATCCGTCAATGTCGGCGTTGGCGCTCGCCTGCGCAAGTCTGGCGCCGAACTTCGCGGCGGCGATCCTGTCGGGAATGATCGGCGAGAACGAACGCTCCGCAGGATCCTGGCAATCGGAATGGATGACGATCCCGGCGCTGTTGCTCGTCGTCTCCGGCGCTGTTCATCTGGTCGCCGACATCGCCGAAGGACTCGAACCATCGGCCGAGCGGATGCTTGCCAATCTTGAGATCGACGGCGGGCGGATCATGGCGGAAGCGCTCACGACGGCTTTGGCGGGCAAGCTCGGCCGCCTTGAAGCGCACCGTCTCGTCGAGGATGTCGCGCGCCGCGCCGCGTCGGAGCGGCGGCATTTGCTCGATGCGGTAATCGCCGATGCGCGGATTCAAACCCATCTCGCGCCGGAAGAGATCAAGAAGCTGTTCGATCCGAACGCCTATCAAGGAATGTCGCAAGCCTTTATCGACCGCCTTCTCGCCTCGGTCCGAGGCGACCCGCCGCTGTGAGGAAGACCGATGAAGTTGATCAGCAACGAGGCGCTCCATGCCTATCATTGATGCCGATGGCTGTCCGATACACGTCGAAGTCTCCGGCCCCGATCGCGCGCCGGTTCTGATGCTGTCGAATTCGCTCGGCACGAACCTGCACATGTGGGACGACCAGGCGCCCGCCTTCACCGAGCGCTTCCGCCTCATCCGCTACGATCGCCGCGGCCATGGCCGCTCCGGCGCGCCTGAAGGGCCTTACACGATCGAACGGTTCGGCCTCGACGCCCTTGCGATCCTCAAGGCGCTGAACGTCAAGAAGGCGAACTGGTGCGGACTATCCATGGGCGGCATGGTCGGCATGTGGCTCGGCGCCAATGCGCCGGAACGGTTCTCGAAAATCGTGCTCGCAAACACCACCCACTATTATCCGGACAAGTCGGGATGGGTGGACCGCATCAAGGCGGTCACCCAGAATGGCCTTTCGGGAATCGTCGAAGCCAATCTCGATCGCTGGTTCACCAAGGAATTTCGTGATCGCGCGCCGAAAACGATGCTGCGCATCCGCGACATGTTCGTGGCGACGCCGGCGAAAGGCTATGTCGCCTGCATCGAAGCCATTCGCGACATGGATCTGCGCGACGCGCTGCCGAAGATCAAGGCGCCGACGCTCGTCATCGCCGGGCGGCATGACCCTGCAACGAGCGTCGCCATGGCGGAGGCGATCTGCGCCGGCATTCCGCACGCGAGGCTCGTCGTGCTCGAAGCCGCGCACCTGTCCAACATCGAGCAGCCGCAGGAATTCACCGACGCGGTCCTCGATTTCCTGCTCGACTGAGCGAGCGGAGCGCCGCGATGGATGAAAGAGAACGCTTCGAGCGCGGCATGGCGAAGCGTCGCCGGGTCCTGGGAAACGCTTGGGTCGATCGCTCGCTGGCGAACAGGACGGCGCTGAACGAGGACTTCCTCGATCTTATCACCCGCTATGCTTGGGGCGAGGTGTGGACGCGGCCGCATTTCGACGAGCGCACCCGCCGCATCATGGTCCTCGCCACCATGATTGCGCTGGGACGGTGGGAGGAATTCCGGCTGCATGTTCGCGCGGCGCTGACCGAGGGCGGGTTTACGGTCGCGGACCTCAAGGAGATCATCCATCAGCAGGCCGTCTATGTCGGCGTGCCGGCGGCGAATACGGCGATCAAGGAGACGGCCGAAGTGCTGGCGGAGATCGGACGCGATTGACAGGACCAACGGCCGTTGACGTCATCTCTCCACGCCGAGTTCGCCGGAACGATGTCGCGCGATTTCGAATTGGCGAACACTCGCTGATAATAGCCGCGGATGGCGTCCCGACCGTCAAGCCGCGCCGGGCCGACCGTCGGCAAGAACGAGGCGTCAGGCGCATAGTCAAGCTTGCGAGCGCAGTGGAAAGGCCGTCCAGCGCAACTGGTCGCCGTGGGTTGCGCTTCCCGTCACATTGCCGCCCGCCGCGCTCCGGGTTACCAATGTCGACGGCTCGCACCCGGCGGAAACATGGACATCTTCATCCAGCAACTCATCAACGGCGTCACCCTCGGATCCATCTACGGCCTGATCGCCATCGGCTACACGATGGTGTTCGGCATTATCGGCATGGTGAACTTCGCGCACGGCGACGTGTTCATGGTGTCGGCTTTCTACGCCTTGATCTTCCTGCTCATCCTCACGGGCTGGCTTGGGGTCACCTCGATCGCCCTTGCCCTGTTGATCGTCCTGATCATCTCGATGCTGCTGACCTCGCTGCTCAGTTGGGCGATCGAGCGGGTCGCCTATCGCCCGCTGCGCGGTTCGTTCCGCCTGGCGCCGCTGATCTCGGCCATCGGAATGTCGATTTTCCTGACGAATTTCGTGCAGGTCACGCAAGGTCCGCGCAACAAGCCGGTGCCGCCGATGCTCTCGGAGACCATCGTTCTGATGGAGCGGCCGGGCTATGCCGTGACGATCTCGCACAAGCAGATCGTCATCATGCTGGTGACCGCCGTGCTGCTCGGCTGCTTCTGGTATGTGGTGCAGAAGACGGCGCTCGGCCGCGCGCAGCGCGCCTGCGAGCAGGATCAGAAAATGGCGGCGCTGCTCGGCGTCGATGTCGATCGCACGATCTCGCTCACCTTCGTGATCGGCGCCGCGCTCGCCGCGGTCGCCGGCGCCATGTTTCTCATGTATTACGGCGTGGTGAGCTTCGCGGACGGCTTCGTTCCCGGCGTCAAGGCGTTCACCGCCGCCGTCCTCGGTGGCATCGGCTCTCTGCCGGGCGCCGTTCTGGGCGGACTGCTGATCGGACTGATCGAGACCTTATGGTCGGCCTATTTCAGCGCGCAATACAAGGACGTGGCCGCGTTCTCGATCCTCGCCGTCGTTCTGATCTTTCTCCCCCAAGGCCTATTGGGGCGGCCTGAGGTCGAGAAGGTTTGAGAATGGCCCGCGCGGCGAAAACCTCCCTGGACCTCGGCGCCGCAATCAAGGATGCGCTGCTCGCGGGCCTCGTCACCTTCGGCCTCACGGCCCCGCTGGTCGGGCTCAAGACGGAGGCGACTGCCGATTATCAGCTCGTGGTCACGACGCGGTGGGACGCCGTCGCGATCATGGTGGCGATCGTCATGGCGGGAAGGCTTCTGCTGAGCCTCTTCGTGTGGCCGCGCACCGAAGCGGGGCTTTCAGTCATTCACATCCCGGGCGCGGCTAAATCGGCGGCCGGCATGGCTGCGCGCGCCTCCGGACCAGCGCTGCTGGGCCTGACAGTGCTTTTGCCCTGGTTGCCGGGCGCCGGCCGCTACGAGCTCGACCTCGGCATTCTGATCCTGACCTACGTGATGCTCGGCTGGGGACTCAACATCGTCGTCGGGCTCGCCGGCCTGCTCGACCTCGGCTACGTCGCCTTCTACGCCGTCGGCGCCTATTCCTACGCGCTGCTTGCGACCAGCGTCATCCCCGCGGTCGCGCCTTGGCTCGGTCCCTGGGCGTTCTGGCTTTGCCTGCCGGTCGCCGGAATGCTGGCGGCGCTCTGGGGACTCATCCTCGGCTTCCCCGTGCTGCGGCTGCGCGGCGACTATCTCGCCATCGTGACGCTCGCCTTCGGCGAAATCATCCGCCTCGTGCTGCTCAATTGGCAGGAATTTTCCGGCGGTCCGAACGGGATTTCCGCGATTCCCCGCCCCACCTTTTTCGGCATTCCTTTTTCCGCCGGCGACGACGGTTTCGCGGCGCGCTTTGGGCTTGAATTCAGCCCCGTTCACCGCATCATCTTCCTTTATTACGTCATCCTCGCCCTTGCGCTCATCACGGCCTGGGTTTCGACGCGGCTGCGCCGGCTGCCGGTGGGCCGCGCATGGGAGGCGTTGCGCGAAGATGAGATCGCCTGCCGCTCGCTCGGCATCAACACGACCAACACGAAGCTGACCGCCTTTGCCCTTGGCGCCATGTTCGGCGGCTTCGCCGGTTCGTTTTTCGCCACCCGGCAAGGCTTCATCAGTCCCGAATCGTTCAACTTCATGGAATCGGCGATGATCGTCGCCATTGTCGTCCTGGGCGGAGCGGGAAGTTTGCTTGGCGTCGTGATTGCGACGCTCGTCATGGTGGGCGGGGTCGAGATGCTGCGCAACCTTGACGCCTTGCGTGCGGTGTTCGGTCCCGATTTCGATCCCACGCAATACCGCATGCTGATCTTCGGCGCCGTGATGGTCTTGATCATGATTTGGCGTCCGCGCGGACTGATCGCCACGCGCGAGCCGTCGATCGTGCTGAGGGAGCGCAAAGTCATCTCCGGCGACCTGATCAAGGAAGGCCGCGGATGACGGCGCAGGCGCGCGACCCGATCCTCCTGGTCGAGCATTTGACCATGCGGTTCGGCGGCCTCGTCGCCGTCGGCGATCTCACGTTCAGCGCGGTCAAGGGCGAGATCACCGCCATTATCGGTCCGAACGGGGCCGGCAAAACGACCGTGTTCAACTGCATCACCGGCTTCTATAAGCCGACCGAGGGCCGCATCGCGCTCGTGCACGGCGATCCAGCCGTGCTCTCCGAACTCGATAGGGTCACGGCATCCGACCGGCGCTGGGCCGCTTCACGCGACCAGGCGATCTATCTCCTGGAGCGCATGCCGGATTATCAGGTGGCGCAAAAAGCGCGTGTGGCGCGCACGTTCCAAAACATCCGCCTGTTCTCCGGCATGACGCTGCTCGAAAATCTGCTCGTCGCCCAGCACAATCCGCTCATGACGGCCTCTGGCATGACGGTATTGGGCCTTTTCGGCGCGCCGGGTTACCGCGCATCGGAACGTGCGGCCGTGGAAAAGGCCAAGCATTGGCTCGAGCGCGTCGGGTTGGCGGAGCGCGCCGACGATCCGGCCGGCGATCTGCCCTACGGCGCGCAACGCCGCGTCGAAATCGCCCGCGCCATGTGCGCCGATCCGGCGCTGCTCTGCCTCGACGAACCGGCGGCCGGCCTCAATCCGCGCGAAAGCGCCGAGCTCAACGCGCTTCTGCGCGCCATTCGCGACGAAACGGGCGCGTCGCTGCTGCTGATCGAGCACGACATGTCGGTCGTCATGGAAATCTCCGATCACGTCATCGTTCTCGACTACGGCTTGAAGATCGCCGACGGCGCCCCGCATGACATTCGCAACGATCCGAAGGTGATCGCCGCCTATCTCGGCGTCGCCGACGAAGCGGAGGTGGAGAAGGTCGAACAAGAGGTCGGGTTGTGACCACTCCCCTCCTCGCCATCCGCGGCGTCAAGACCTTCTACGGAAACATCATGGCGTTGAAGGGCGTGGACGTTGACGTGCACGACGGCGAAATCGTCACGCTCATCGGCGCGAACGGCGCCGGCAAATCGACCCTGATGATGACGATCTTCGGCAATCCGCGCGCGCGCGAGGGAGCGATCTATTTCGCCGGTCAGGACATCACGCGCCTGCCGACGCACGAGATCGCCGCGCTGCGGATCGCGCAGGCGCCGGAGGGGCGGCGCATTTTCCCGCGCATGAGCGTCTACGAGAATTTGCAGATGGGCGCCGCCATCGACCAGTTCGCGCATTTCGACGCCGATCTCGACCGCATTTGCGCGCTGTTTCCGCGGCTGAAGGAGCGGCTCTATCAGCGCGGCGGCACGCTGTCGGGCGGCGAGCAGCAGATGCTCGCGATCGCGCGCGCGCTGATGAGCCGCCCTCGCCTGCTGCTGCTCGACGAACCCTCGCTCGGTCTTGCGCCGCTCATCGTCAAACAGATTTTCGCCGCCATCGCCGATCTCAACCGCGCCGGACTGACGGTCTTCCTGGTCGAGCAGAACGCCTATCACGCGCTCAAGCTCGCGCATCGCGGCTACGTCATGGTCAACGGCTCGATCACCCTGGCGGGCGCCGGCCGCGAATTGCTGGAGCGCCCGGAGGTGAAGGCGGCCTATCTCGAAGGCGGGCGCGGGGAGGCGCGCGCATGAGTTCGGGGAACGACCCCATTGCGGGAGGCTCCCAGTTCGCGCTGCAGGCGGCCTGGCCTCCTCTCGCCATCGTCGTCCTCCTTGCGCTCCTGCTCGTCAGGCCGGAGCGCGTGGTGGAAGTGTCCACCGCCGATTTCCTGGTGGTCACCGTGTTCCTGGGCGGGGGAGCCGCCTGGCTGTCCGGGCGCGCCATCGCCGAAACCTGGCGTCCGTACAGCCGGGTTTTGGCTTCGATGCTGCTGCTCGCAGCCGCCGTTCGGTTCATCCACTATGCCCTGTTTGCCGGGACGCTTCTGTCCCTCAATTTCTATCTGATCGACTTCGCCGTCGTGGCGGCTCTTGCAAGCCTCGGCTACCGGCGGATGCGGGTTCGGCAGATGACCGCTCAATATGGCTGGCTCTATGTCCGCAACGGCCTGCTCGGCTGGACGCATCGATCCCAGCCGCCAGAGCCGGTCCGGGTAGGCGATGCGACCTGATTTCGCGTGACTTCCCCTCCGAGCCGGTCAGAATAGCCTCATGGGGCCGTCTTCATCCGCGAATGGGTCGTTTTCGCCGAGGCTCCGCAACATTTACGGGAGAAGCGCATGAAAAAGCTTTTCGTGGCCGGTCTGGCTCTCACCGCCAGCCTTGCCATATCCGGGCCGCTCCTGGCTCAGGAGATCACGATCGCCGTAACCGGTCCGATGACGGGCGGCGAGGCCACGTTCGGGCAGCAGATGAAGAATGGCGCGGAACTCGCCGTCGCCGATCTCAATGCGGCGGGCGGCGTGCTCGGGCGTAAGATCCGGCTCGAAGTCGGCGACGATGCTTGTGATCCGAAGCAGGCGCGCGCGGTCGCCGAGAAGCTCGCCGGGCAGAAAGTCGCGTTCGCCGCGGGCCATTTCTGCTCGTCCTCCTCAATCCCGGCCTCGGAAGTGTACGCCGAGAGCAACATCCTGCAGATCACGCCCGCCTCGACCAATCCGCTGTTCACCGATCGGGGCCTCTGGAACACGTTCCGCGTCTGCGGCCGCGACGATCAGCAAGGTCTGGTCGCGGCCAACTACATCGCCGACAAATTCAAGGGCAAAAACATCGCCGTCCTGCATGACCGCTCGACTTACGGCAAGGGTCTCGCCGATGCGATGAAGGCCGCGCTCAACAAGCAGGGCGTGACCGAGAAGTTGTACGAGGCCTACACCAAGGGCGAGAAGGACTTCTCGGCGCTCGTCTCGCGCATGAAGGCCGCCCAGATCGACGTCGTCTATGTCGGCGGCTATCACACCGAGGCCGGCCTCTTGCTGCGGCAGATGCGCGAGCAGGGCATGAAGACGCAGCTCATCTCCGGCGATGCGCTGGTCACCAAGGAGTTCTGGCAGATCACTGGGCCCGCCGGCGAAGGCACGTTGATGACCTTCGGCCCGGACGCGCGCAAGAAACCCTCGGCCGCGCCGGCTTTGGCCAAGTTCAAGGCCAAGGGCATCGATCCCGAGGGCTACACGCTTTACACCTATGCCGCGATCCAGGTCTGGGCCGACGCGGTGAAGAAAGCGGGCACGACCGACGCAAAGAAAATCGCCGAGACGATACGCGCGGGCGCCTGGGACACCGTGCTCGGCAAGCTCTCCTTCGACAAGAAGGGCGACATCACGGTGGTCGATTACGTGTTCTATGTCTGGAAGCCCGACGGCAGCTACACCGAACTGCAAAGCGGCTCTTGAGCCGGTAGCTGCACTGACGAGCGCTCGCGACCACTGATCCGGCGAGCAAGAACCCTCATCCTACCCTCTCCCCCCTCCCGTGCATGGGAGGGGGAAAGGGAGGAGGAAATGCGAGCGCGCATGTCGGGCCTGCCGATTTGCGAAAATCACCGAAGCGAGCGCTTCCGAGGGTGAGGGGGTGGGTCAATCTGACGGCGAGCGCCTCTATTTCTTGACGAGCGCGCATTTGCTTTCGCTCAGCGGCTGCGCCGCCTCGGCGGCGGGAATGCGGCGCAGCACCTTGTAATAGTCCCAAGGCCCTTTCGATTCGTTCGGCGCCTTGACTTCGACCAGATACATGTCGTGCATCATGCGACCGTCCTCGCGCACCTGGCCCTTGGCGAAGAAGTCGTCCACCGGCAGTTCGCGCATCTTGGCCGCGACCGCTTTCCCGTCTGCATTGCCCGCGGCTTCGATCGCCTTGATGTAATGGCGAACCGCCGAGTAGGTGCCGGCTTGCACCATGCCGGGCATGCGGCCGGTGCGCTCGAAGAAACGCTTCGACCAGGCGCGCGTCGCTTCATTCATGTCCCAGTAGAACGCGGTCGTGAAAACGAGTCCCTTGGCCGTTGCGAGGCCAAGAGCGTGCACGTCGCTGAGGACGACCACGAGCCCGGCGAGTTTTTGCCCGCGCTCGGCGATCCGGTATTCGGCCGCCTGCTTCACCGAATTGATCGTGTCGGCGCCGGCATTGGCGAGCCCGATGATTTGCGCTTTCGAGGCCTGCGCCTGCAACAGGAACGAGGAGAAGTCGCTCGTGTTCAAGGGGTGGCGAACCTCGCCGAGCACGCCGCCGCCGTTCGCCTTCACGACGTTGGTGAGGTCGTTCGCCATTTGCTGGCCGAACGAGTAGTCGGCGATGAGCAGGTACCAGCTCTTGCCCCCCTCGGCGACGACGGCGCGCGCGGTCCCTACCGCCTGCGAGTAGGTGTCGAAGGTCCAGTGGAACCCGGTGGGCGAGCAGTTCTCGTTCGTCAGCCGCGTCGTGGCCGAGCCGCTCGCAATCGTGATTTTTCCCTGTTCTTTCGCGATCTGCTGCACGGCGATCGCGACGGCGGAATTGGTCAGATCAGTGATCATGCTCACGCCGTCGAGATCGAACCAGCGCCGCGCGATGCCGGCGGCCACGTCCGGCTTGTTCTGGTGATCGCCCGCGACGATTTCGATGCGTTTGCCGAGCACCTTGCCGCCGGCGTCTTCCGCCGCCATGCGCGCTGCCTCGACCGAAGTCGCTCCGCCGAGATCGGCGTAAGGACCCGATTGGTCGTTAAGAACGCCGATGCGGACCACATCGCCGTTTTGCGCAGCCGCAGCGCCGGTAAAGATCACGCCGAGACAGAGCGCGCTCATTAAGGACAGACGCATGACACCCCCCCTTTTTTCATCAAAGAACGTTGAGGGTGAGAGACTTAGCAGCCTGTCAGACCTGCGTGAAGCGCGCCTGAGGCAATGCAGCCCGCCTCTGGCCGCTGTCTCATCCGATGCGTCCGAGCGCCGGAAACCATTCCAGGATCCAGAAACTGGCGTCGGTGATCCAACCCGTGAGAAAGGCGATGCCGGTGAGCACAAG
>WBZR01002658.1_pt1 | contig 17874 bp, 11 predicted proteins | sample 5204231 | NCBI WGS metagenome assembly WBZR01 (sample SAMN12412403, study PRJNA552823) | activated sludge metagenome | isolation source: activated sludge from anammox sidestream of wastewater treatment plant... | place: USA: Virginia | collected 2017-08 | reverse complement strand
CATCGCACGCTGCCAGCACCCGCCTGCGCAAATCCATCGAATAGGCTTCCATGCCAAAGTACTCCTTTGGCAATGAGCCTAACCCCTAGTGCACTATGGCGCTAGAGGAACGCGCAATCCGCTCTAGGTTAACCTATCGCGCCGGGCCGCTGATTGGCAGGGGCAGCTTCGGGGCGGCGAAGGCGCTCATCAGGTCGAATGGGGTCATTCGGGCGGCGGCCGGTCCGTAGAGGAGATCGGCGTCGGGGATTGCCATCCAGCAGAGCGGGGCGGTGCTCGTGCCGAAGAAGCGCACCTGGCTGTCGAAGCTGATGATGGGCGTAGGCGTCTGGGCCATGGCCGCGACCTGGCTCATCATGTTGACGCCGGCGAGGGTCTCGAAGAATTCACCGAAGGTGGCCGGGCGCGGATAGTCGACGAGCTTGATCTCGGCGCTGGGCGGAATGTTGGCGAATTCTCGTGCCGCGGTGATGGCATCGTCGAGGCCGCCGAGGCGATCGACGAGGCCGACCTCCAGGGCCTGGCGGCCGGTGTAGATGCGTCCCTCGGCGAGCTTGCGCACTTCGTTCTTGGGCATCTTGCGGCCGTCGGCGACGCGATCGAGAAAGACTTCGTAGAAGTCGAGGATGTACTTCTGGAGGAAGTCGCGATCTTCGGGCAGCATGCCGCGGAAGCCGGCGCCGAAGAGGGCGCGGGCGCCGCGGGTCATCTCGTGGACGTTGATGTCACTGCGATTGAGGGCCGAGGCCTGGTTGGCGAGAATGGCCAGGACGCCGATGGAGCCGGTGATGGTCGTCGGCTCGGAGTAGATCAACCTGCCCGGGCAGGCGATGTAGTAACCGCCGGAGCCTGCGACGGTGCCCATGCTGACGACGAGGGGCTTCTCCTCGTCGAGCTGCTTGAGCTTCTTCCAGATGATGTCGGAGGCGTAGCCGCTGCCGCCGGGGCTGTCGATTCGCAGGACGACGGCCTTGATGGTCTTGTTCTTGCGGATTTCCTCGATGGTTTTGACGAAGTCGTCGCGCATGATGAGCATCGACGAGTAGCCGGCGCCGAGGCTCATGTCGACGATGGGTCCGCGGGCATTGAGGACGGCGATCTTGGGGCCGACTTCCTTGTACTTCTCCTGGGCCTTTTCGATTTCCTTGCCCCAGGCGCTGAGCAGGTCCTGAAGCGAGGTGACGTTTGAGAAGACTGAGTCGTATTCGGCGACCTTCTTGAACTTGAGCTTCTTGGCGACGCGCTCGGCGAAATCGTCGTAGTAGGCGATGGTGTCAACGAGGCCGCGATTTTTGGCCTCTTCGGCGTTGAAGAGGGCGATGTCGATGGCGTCCTTCACCTTTTGGGGCTCCATCTTGCGGCCTTCGGCGATGATGTTGACATAGTCGCCGTACCAACCGTCGAGGATCTCGCCGAATTCCTGTTTGAAATACTTGTTCGGTTCGCGCTGGTTCATGAAGCCGGGGTACTTGAAGCGACCGGCGGTGATGACGTCGTATTCGACGCCCATCATCTGGTAGTAGCCGCGCATGAAACCGAAGACGCGGCCGAGGCCGGGGATGGCCAGCGAGCCGGTGGGGGCGGCGCCGATCTCATCGGCTTCGCAGGCGAGGAGGTAGCTCATGGGATCGCCGCCGCTTAGATAGGCGATGACCTTCTTGCCCTCGCTGCGCATGCGGCTGACGGCGGCGCGCAGCTCCTCGACGTCGGGCAGGGCGAGGTTGACGCCGTCGAGATTGAGAAGGACGGCGCCGACTTCGTCGTCGTCGCGCCACTTGTCAAACTGATCGGCGAGCTCGCGCACGGTGCGGGTCTTGCCGGGCAGGGGGATGTTGAGCATTTTCGCGGCGATGAGGTTCTGATCGATCTTGACCTCGATCAGCTTCTTGATGGGGCTTTTCTTTTCCTTCCTGGGCTTCTTCTTGTCGGCGGAGTCGGTTGCATCGTCCGCATCGTCGTCGTCGGACGTCTTCTTCGACTCGGCCTTGGACGACTTCTTGTCCTTGTCGTCGCCGCCGCGATCCCAGGCCCGAGCCTGCGGGGGGAACATGCCGACCACGGAAAGTGCAAACAGTGCCGCAAAAGATGCCATTAGATTTCGTCGCATGACCACACTCCTCTATCCTGAAACACGCTTCGTGCTACCTTCATCGTCGGCGGCCGGTGAATCATCGAACCGCCAGTTCATCCTCGTTTTTCTCTTCGCGATCGGCGTCACCATCTTTGGCGACGCGGTGAATCTTTCCGTCCTGGTCGATGTAGATCGTCGCGTATTCGACGAATTCATCGGGGCGGAACTTGAGTTTCCACTCGGTCTCGGCCCAGTCGATTTCGTAGAGGTCGTCGTCGATTTCATCGTCGTCGTCGGTGATATCCCGGGTTTCTTTCTTGCTGGTGGTGAAGACGGAGACAATGCCGGCGACGATTCCGCTGTCTTTGGGGCGGAGCGTCAACAGGTTGGGATGGGACGAGAAATCCACGTAGCCGTCGAGCTCGGCGACGGTGGCGGGCCAGCGTCCGTAATCTTTCTTGAATAGTTTGGCGTGATGATAGAGGACGCGCAGGTTGCGGCAGGCGGACTGCTCGCGCGCGGCTTCCGAGGTGTAGCTGGCCGTGGCGGACAGCGATGCGATGGTGACGCCGGGGACGTAGGCGGCGCCGATGGGAATCGGGCCGGTATGGCGGACGTCGAGGCCGGCGTACTCGATTTTGACGTTGATGGTGGAGTCGCAAAGTGCGTCGCCCAGTTTTTCGGCGGTGGGGGCGGACTCAGTGACCTGGACCGTCGCCGCGAGAACGGTGATATACGGCTGGACCCATTCGTAGACCTTGCGCCAGTTGATGACGAGTTGCCAGTGGGCGTTTTTCGAGTCGGGAATCTGGATGTTGTCCTTCGACTTGCGGCGCAGCGACTGCCACCTCTTGATGGCGTCCTCGGGCTGGGTCGACGTTTCGGCGATGATCAGGCGGTGGCGGTCGTCTTCATCCTGCGGGGATTCAAAGAAGACGACGGTTCGGAAGGTCGCCAGGGAAAAGCCGCCTCCGCCATCGGCGGCGCTGTCTTTCCAGAAGTACACGTCATCGCCGATCTTGTCTTCGTGCCATGCGGGGGGGCGGTCGTCTTCTTTGCGATCTTTGGTGTCGTCTTCGATGGCTTCGCGGATGTCGTCTCTGATTCGCTCGGTGCGACGTGCGTAGAACTGATAATAGACATCGGGGATGGGGAAGAAGCCGGTACCCGGTAAGGCGGCGAAGGCCATTTCACCATCGGCTCGGCTGCCGATGGTTCCGTTTTCGAGGCCGGCGATGGTATCGGCGAGGCCGTCGGCCATGGCGACGTGAACGGCCCCGGCCAGGTAGGCGTTTTTCGGGAATGTGAAGGATGCGTTCGTCTTTTTGAGAATCTGCTTGATACCGAGGCCCAGGAGGGGGTTCCAGCGCACGTTGAATCGCTCGCTCCACTGACCGTCGTCGGTGAGTTTTCCGCCGTAGCGGATGTCGCTGACCATGGAGAAGCCGGCGAGAAGGGACTGGCTCTTTTCGTCTTCCTTGCCGGCGTCCATGTTGAGGCGGCAATAGACGAGCATGCTGCTTTTGGTGGGGGGGCGCCTGTTGCCGGACTTGTCGAGCTTTTCGCCGAACAGTTTTGAGGGCGTCTCCAGCTTGGCATCGGAGACGATCAGGCTGCCGCGCTCGGCGGACTTGACGACCGCGAGGATCACGTCGGGCGTTTCGAGCTTGTAGGTTCCGTCGTCCTGCTTGTTGAGGGAGATTTCCGAGAGGAGCTTTTTCGCCTTTTCATCCTCGAGCATTTCACGGAGGCGGTCGCAGGTGTCTTCCAGGGTCCAGTCGAGCTTCACGGCCCATCGCGGGCGGCCGTCGCGATCCATGGTGAAGGTCATCACGCCGATGGCGGTATCGGGCCAGTCGGCGACGCGCGAGAGCAGGCTGAGCACCGATTCAAAATCAAAGTCGTCGTCCGACTCCTTTTCGGTTCGCGGCAGCATTCCGGAGAAGGCCTTGACGAGCGTGCCGGTGCGGGATGATTTTGCCCCTTCGACCAGGCTCGTCACGGAAGGAATGAACACCTCGACCTGGGGGACGTTGGACTTGTCTTCTTCCTTGTCCTTGGCCTTTGACTTGCCCTTGTCTTTCTTATCCGCGGGGCTTGTCGTGGCGAGCTTCTTTTTTGAAGGCTTCTCATCCTGCTCGTCGGAGGACGGCTTTTCGGATTCGTGGTCGCGATCGTCGTCGTCGGCTTGAGACTTCGCTTCGGTGTCCGATTCCTCGGCGGTTGATTCTTCGGGTTCGTCCGCGGCTTCGTCGTCGGCCTCGTCCGAATTGTTCGCATCGTCCGAATCGTCGGCGTCGTCCGCATCATCGGGCGGTGAGTGAACCGGGCTGCTCATGTGCGTGGTGAGAACTGGGCGAGCCGCCATCGCGTCATGCCCGCCGAATCCAATTGGACCGGCGATGACGAACACGAAGATGAGAAGAATCAAAAACCGCCGGGACAAAATGGACATCGGCGACCCTCCACCAGATCGAATCCCCGAGACAAGCGTCGATCGGTTGCCCTTGTCGTGCCCGAAAGGGCCGTCATATCATATCAGATATCAACAGGGACACGACTGCATTCGCGGGAAATCGCCCGATTCATCACTCTCTTCGGCCATTTGGGGCCGTCTAAAGAGCATCGCTGGGTTTAGAAACCGTCGCCCCCAATCGGCGAGGCGTCGGTTATCAGAACGCTCCGGCGGTCGCGCGTTCACGCGTTCACTTGTAAGTACGAAATCCGGCAGCCTTCGAGGGCCGACTCTTTGCGGTCCTTCGGAAGGCCCGACGATTCATCGCCGCCGGATGTTCACGATTGCGGACCCTGACGCACGTTACCCGACCTTTTATTGGTCAATCATTTCACCCCGGTTCCCGATACCCGACGTGGCCTCGACCCGGGAGCCCGATGGTGGAGATCGGGTCATTCGCCGGGCTGTCGACCAACCAAGTCAACTACTACCGTCGCCGGCACGGGGCCACGAACGATTTGTACACCTGCGACGGATGAGCGGCTCGGCATACCGGGTGTTATTGTGCCCGGGAGAGGAAGCCGACGCTGGTCTGGAAGAATTGCTCGGCGAGTTCGGGTCGGCTTGCCGGACCGCTCTCGGTGGACAGGTCGTCGAGATTGGCGCGACACATCAGGCATCGCACCGTGTCGAGGTGAAACCGGGTATATGACTGCCAGGGCTCTTCGAGGACGCCGAGCAAGTGCGAGCCGATGGTCCCGCGTTTGAGGCAGGAGAGCCGGCGCTGCCGCCAGACTTTGGCGATGGTCTCTTCGCCGGAGAGCTGGGCGTCGTCGAGCAGGCCGCGATCGTCGGCATCGAGTTCTGCGAGGAACTCCTGCAATCTGCCGAGTGCCCTGAACTTGACACCGGCGATGGCCTTTTCGTCGCGGCCGAGTAACTCGGCGACCTCTTTGTTGCGCAGGCCGACGTAGAAGATGGACTCGATGACCTGCAAGTCTTCGAGCTTGCCGCGGTCGCGCAGCTCCTCGATCAAACGGCGCAGGATGGTGGCCAGGACGTCGGCCTGACGGGCGGCGCGTTCGCGGCCGGCGGCGACGCTGCTGGGTGTTTCGGAGTCTTCGGATTCGATCATGCCGGGCGAATCATCGTCGATGTCGAAGCCGGCGGTGTATTCCGAGCGGCGCTGCTTGCGGGTGAGGATCTCACCGATCTTGTAGCGGAGAATGGCGAAGAGGTAAGTTTCGAGGGAGCGAGAGGCGTCGTAGTGCTTGAGACTGGTGACGAAGCCGAGCAGCGTCTCCTGGACGGCATCTTCGGCCTCGCCGACTTCGCGGAGGCGCGTGCGGGCGAAGGCCAGCAGGCGGCCCTGGTAGCGGTCGATGAGCTGCTGCCATGCCCGCTCGTCACCTTTGCGTACCGCTTCGACCAGGAAATGGTCGGCATCGTTGGCCTGAACCAAAAACTCCCACCTTCCCTGAAAAGGGAACGAATCCACATGGCGCGGCCGATCGGCGTTGCCAAAGAGCCCCAGTATACCGGTTCACGGACTTGTGTCAGCCGTGGAGCATCCGCGGGGCCCGGCGTCATGGATGGATTGAATAACGAAGTCAGCGGGGCCAACCTCACGCGACGCCGACGACCGGACCGCCGGAGGGTACTTCGCGGCCGCTGAGCAGACCGCAGAGATCGCCGATTTCCTCGTTTAGCGCGTGGAGCTGCTTCTGGACGGGTTCGTTGAAGCTGGCGTCCATGTCGAGGAAGCAGGTGATGCGGTAGCCGCCGGTGTCGAGTTCGTATGCGGCGACGTTGAACTTGACCTTCCACTGGCGGATGTCGGAGCTGTAGAACTGGGCCGGCCAGGTGCCGCGCTCGAAGGACCAGAGCAGTTCGCCCTTGGAGACGAGCTTGTAGCCGAAGACGCTCATGTGGCGTTCGATGAGTCGCGGAAGACTGGCGTTGGGATCAATTTCGAAGACGCGGCGCAGGGGCAGGGCGAGCTTGTTTTTTTTCTCCATCTTGTTTTTCCTCGGTCGTCCGGCGGCGTATCCGCTGGTCCAGAGTGCGACTGAAGCAAGGATGGTCATGATCGCGACTGGCGGGATGACGCTTTCGGCATCTCCGCCGCTGAGGACGGCGGCGAAGAACGCCATCAGGACGCAGCCCGAGCCGAAGGCGCCGTAGGCGAGTCGCTTGAGGCGCTGGGACTTGTAAGCGCGCTTCTGTACTTCGTCGTCTTCTGCGTCGAGGAACTTAGGCTTGTAGGGTGCGACAGGGACAAACCAGACGAAGAGGCTGCCGATGGCGCCCAGCAGGACGCCGGCCAAGGCCAGCGGCATGAACTCATTGTCGATGTGCATCATGCCCATGGTGATGCCGGAGCAGGCGGAGACGGCGGCGCCGCCGAAGAAGATCGCGGGTCGAAAGACGCCTCTCCAAAGGCCGCGTTTGTAGCCCGACCAGGAGCGCGTGAACATGAAGAGGAACACGGCCATGGCCGTTGTGCCGAAGATGGAGAAGAGGCCGAGTTCGCGGTCGGCACCGAACTTGTCTCTAGTAAAGATGATGGTGGAATCCATCATGTTGGGCGTGGCGTAGAGGATGATTCCGCTGACGAGGGCGAAAGCGGAGCCCATCATCCAGAGGGCGCGGACGGCGCTGGACCGTCGCAATCGCGGATCGGTCTCGGTTTTGTCGGCCGCCAGCGTGGCGGGCGCGGGACCGGGCGACTGCGTACCGGGAAGCGGCGGCGGCGTACTGTCAGATCGACGGGCCACGCCCCGACTGAAGCCGGGCGGCTCGACTGCGACGGCCATCGGATCGGGTGCTTCGTCAAAGCTGGGCTGATTCCCCTCGTCGTCGTCGCTGCGCGTCTTTGGAACGACGGCGCCGGGTTTCAAGGGCCAGAGGCTGCCGATGGCCTGCACGACGAGGGAGGCGGCAGCGACGATGACGCCGGTCTTGAAGGCCTGGCCGTCGAGAAATATTCCGCCGGCGATGAAGCCGGCAAGGCCGATGGAGAAGGCCGAGCCGAGCGACATCTTGCCTTGGCGACCGTCAAAGAGTCTTCCCGCCCAGTCGCCGAAGATCATGCAGAGGATGAGGGGGCCGGCCCAATCCGACGGGCCGAGCATTCTGACGGTTCGATAGATCGTCTCGCCGGCTTTGTTCGTATCTTTCACCATGGTCGTGATGTGGCTGCTCAGTTCGCTCGTTCCAACGAGTCCGACCGCGGCGATGGCGGCGATGAGGAGACGGGGTACCCAGACGCCGGCGACTTTCAATTTCTCATAGCTCAGCCAACTTCCGACCAGGACGCCCTGCACGATGCTGGCGATGTTCAGGAAGACGACGCCGGCGAGCAGGCCCTTGTGGGGCGTGTTTCCGGCGATGATGCTGACGCCGAAGGAGATGCCGACCGCCAGGATCATGGCGATGACGGCGCGGGCGCCGTGGCCGCCGGGGGCATGACCCGCCTGGTTGAGTTGCAGCGCCAGTGTCGAGTTATCGATGCGCCCGGCCATGCGGCCCATGCCGCGGCCGATGCGATTGTGGACGCGTTCGAATCTTCCCGGCGGGCCCATTCGCGCCGGATGAATGGCGACGGGCGGTGTGTTTCGGCCGACGTTGCTGCTGCCGGCGCCTGTGAGGGTCGCTGCGCCGGGGTAGTCGGCGGCGCGGCGCAGATTCATCTCGGCCGTGGCCTTTGCCGCGGCGGTGGACAGGCTGCCCGGCTCGAACGAGGCGACGGACTGATCAAGCGAGGCGACGGAGAAGATCTCCGAGACCATTTCCTGGACCGTCTGGTAGCGGTCGTTCGGATCCTTGGCCAGTGCCTTGCGGATGACATGGGGAAACGGCTCGGGCAGTTCGTCCACCTCGGGCTGGGCGGTCAGGTGTTTCATGAGCACTTCGCCCATGGTCGCGCCGGCGAACGGCACCCGGCCGAGAAGCATCTCGTAGAGCATGACGCCGAGGGCGTAGATGTCGATGGTGCGGTCGTAGTTTCCGCTGCCGACCTCGGGGGCCATGTAGTGAACGGTGCCGACCGACATGGTCTGGCCGCTGTGCTGGCTGGTGGCCATCAGCTTGGCGAGACCGTAGTCGCCGATCTTCACGTAGCCGTCTTCGTAGAAGATGTTTCCCGGCTTCAGGTCGCGGTGGACGATGCCGCGGTCGTGCAGATAGGCGAGGCCTTTGGCGATCTCGCGGAGGAAGTATGCGGCCTTTTGCGCACCGAGTCCGGCGGCCTCGGCGTTCATCAGGTCGCGCAGCGAGGGCCCGGTGACGAATTCCATGATGACGAAGTGATCGCCGTGCTCGTTTTGTTTGACGTCGTGGAGTCCGACGAGGTAGGGGCTCTTGAGGTTGAGGCAGTGGGCGACGCCGCGCAGCTCGACGGAGGGATTCTCGCGCAGGTACTTGAGGGCGACTTCCTTGCCGCCGTCGCTGAGGGCGTAGTAGACCTCGCCGAAGCCTCCGCGGCCGACGCCGCGCTGGATGGTGTAGCCATCCAGCGGCCGGTCACCTTGATTGAATTGAAACGCCATCGCATTCGCCCTTCGTCAAGCGACTCAGACTAACCAATTACCCGACCGACGCCGGCGGCGCGATCAAGTCCGGATACTGACAGACGCAAGTCTCCAATGTTCGTCAACACACCGAGCGGCAGGTGGACCGGCGCACCGTCCGGCCCCATGGGCTTGGCCATCATCTGGCCCGCGCGCTCCATGAGGACGAACCCGCCGAGACTGGGTCGCAGTTGAATATGACACTCCTTGGTGCTGCCCATGAGGATGGGGCCGTTCCATAGTATGACGCGGCGGCAATCGCCGCTGGTGCGGACGCCTTCACCGAGATCGAGGGCGGCGGCCATGCTCTTGAGGCTGGGCCGCCGAAAGGTGAGGCGCACGCGGCTGCCGAGGCGGATTCGATCTCCGTCCTGGAGCAGTGCATGTTCGACGGCTTTGCCGGCGAGCTCGACGCCCTTGGATGAGACGATGAAGTAGTCTTCGCCGGCGCGGATGAGTTCGGCGTGGCGGTCGGACAAGTCGCTGATGAGTTCGAGGTCGGCATGTCCCGAGCCGGCGCGTCCGACTGCGATGCGATCGCCTCGGAGAAGGAGAAAGCTGCCGACGCCGTCGATTCGAAAGACGATGCGACTGGGAAGAACGCCGCATAAAGGTGAATCAGGCTCTGAAGGAATCGGCGGCGGGCCTTTCCTCGCCGGCGTGACGGGCCGCGAGACGGTGTCGTCGGAGACGCCGGCCTGTGTCATGACGTTGGCCGGGACGTTGTTTTCGGAGAGCAGTCCCAGCGGACCTTCGAGCAGCGCCTTGCGATGTTCGGTGAGAGCGTCGAGCCGGTCGCGGACGTCGGCCAGCCAGTCGGCCCGGGGACCGACGCGGGTCAATCTTCCCATGAGGACGCCTGCTTTGGTGAAGTGATCGTCTGCCAATGCCCTGGCGGCTGCCTCGACAAGCCTGAGGGCTTCGTCCAGGTCGATGCGGTCGCTGCGCGATCGGCCGAGGTCGGCGAGTTCAGCGATGCGTTGTCGGGCGCGACGCAGGCGACCGGCCTGGTATTCCTTTGTTGCTTCGTCGATGACGCGGTCGAGGATCATCGATTCCGCGTCGGCGAGGCCGGGGAGATTGGCGTGCAAGGCGCGGGCAGTGCGAAACTGCTGGACGGCTGTTGAGAGGTTTCCATCTTTGAGGGCGGGCCGGACCGCGGCCAGCGCCGCCTCGGCTCTTTCGACCTGTCCGTGAATCGCCTGCGACAGGGCGCCGATCTCGCTGTTCTCAACGGGGGCGCGGGCCCGGGCATCGGCTGCGGCGTCGATGCTGCCGGCGGCGAGGTGACGGCGCGCGTCGTTGATGACGGCCTGCTGGCGATCGGCTACGGCCGCGTTATGGCCACGGGCGTCAAGGGCCCGATTGCGCCATTCGGCGACCTTGCGGCCGTCCATTCCACATTCGCCGGCGCGGTCGAAGTCGGCGAGGGCGTCTTCAAACTTCCGGGCGAGGAGGCGGTCCTGGCCGCGGAGCATGAGGGCCTCGGCGAGTCGCCCGAGGAGCTGGGAGGCCTTCTTGTCCCGTTGAAGCTGGTGGACCGAAACGAGCTGGCAGGCGTCGTCGAGCCGGCCCTGGGAAAGGGCGTCCTCGGCGCTTTTCAGATGGGCTGGTGATGATCTTCCAAACATCGGTCCACTCCCGCGACTCAGCGGCCTGGCTTGTTGTGCGAATTGTATCTCAAGTCTGATTCTGCGTTTAGGCGGAGTTCCGGTGAGGGGTTTCCTGCGATGGGCCATGTGGATTTCGCTCGCCGAAAAATGCCGCGACTCGTCAGATTCACAGTCATCCAGAGGCACTCCCACATGGCGGTTTTCGGGCCTATCCCGTTCCGCTCATGGGTATTGGCCTTCCGGCGTTGAATATTCCCGATTGCGGGCCGGTGGGGGGCATTCCGCTAACCTCGCGGGGCAGGGCGTGTCTAGTGCATGAAGCAACGCGGTCCGAAGGGCGACCGCGAGAACAGGAGAAGACTCCCATGAAGCGCAAACTGACACGACTGGCAATGATGTTCGGACTGGTTCTGGCCCTGGTACCGACGATGGGGTCGGACGGCTGTGACCGCCGAGGTGGTTACGGCTATTCCGGGTTCGACTTCGGATTCGACTATCTCCCGTCGTTCGGCGGGTTCGACTTCTTCAACTCGGGGTACGAGGAGAGCTATTACTACGAAGACAGCTACTACGATGACGGGTATTACTACGACGACGGGTACTATGACGACGGGTATTACTATGGGGATGGCTACTACGACGACTTCTGGAAGAAGAAGGGCGCAGGAAAGCCACGCAAGTAACCCGGTCGGCCGCCGAATCCAATAGCACATTCACACTGACAAAGCGTTGACGAAGGCCGCGGATTGCCGGAAGGCGGTTCGCGGTTCTTCATTTTGAGCATGGGTCGCTTGTCGAAGGGGCGGATTTCACCTATCGTTCAGTATCTTTCACGGGTGAAAATTGCTCATCCGTCGGGGAGCCACGCCGTGCTGGATCGGTCTCTTAACATCATTTCGGAAGTGAAGCATCACTGCGGACTCTTCGGGGTCTTCGGGAGAGCCGACGCGGCCGAACTCGCCTATCTCGGTATTTACGCCCAGCAGCATCGCGGCCAGGAGGCGGCGGGTATCTGTTCCGTTCGCGCCGGGCGCCTGCATCGACATGCGGCCATGGGCCTGGTGACGCAGGTCTTCGACGAAAAGCGCATGGCCGAGGTCCGGGGTGATTCGGCGATCGGCCACGTTCGCTATTCGACGACCGGCTCTTGCAGCGTCGCAAACTGCCAGCCGCTTCTGGTGCAGTACGGCGGCGGTCAGGTCGCGGTCGCGCACAATGGAAATCTGATCAACGCGGCGCAACTGCGACTCGAACGCGAGGCGCAGGGGGCGATTTTTCAGACGACCAGCGACACCGAGGTGATCGTCCATCTGCTGGCCAGCCCGCAATTCGCAGAGACGCCCGATCCGCTGGCCGCCGTGTTGAGCACGCTCAAGGGGGCCTTTTGTCTGCTCTTTATTTACCCCGATCGCATCGAGGCGGCGCGCGATCCGTTCGGGCTGCGGCCATTGTGCATCGGTCAGCTCGAGGACGGATGCTATGTCGTCGCCAGCGAGACGAGCGCTCTGGATATCGTCGATGCCGAATACGTCCGCGACGTGGCGCCCGGGGAGATCGTGACGCTCTCGAAGGACGGCCTGAGTTCGCGCATGTTCGTTGCATCCGGCAGCAATCGCCGGGCGCACTGCATCTTCGAGCAGGTTTATTTCGCCGATCCTTCGAGCAACGTATTCGGTCAGAACGTGCACGAGTTTCGCGTCGCGCTGGGGCGGCAGTTGGCGCGTGAAGCGCCGACCGACGCCGATCTGGTGATTCCCGTTCCGAACTGTGCGCGATGCGCGGCGATCGGCTACAGCGAGGAGAGCGGGCTTCCGCGGGAGCGCGGTTTTACGACCAGTCATTACAGCGGTCGCAGCTTCATTATGCCGACGCAGCCGCAGCGCGATCTGGCGGTGAAGATGAAGCTCAATGTGATTCGCCCGGCGGTCAGGGACAAACGATTGATCGTGGTGGAAGACTCGGTGGTGCGCGGGACGACGACGCGCGGAAAGATGGGGGCGCTGCGGAAGGCGGGGGCGAAAGAGATTCATCTGCGCGTGGCGAGCCCGCCGATCCGGCATCCGTGCTACTTCGGCATCGACTTCCCCGATCAGAACCAGCTCATCGCAACCGGCAGGAGCGTCGAGCAGATCCGCGAGTATCTGGAGGTCGATTCTCTGGCGTACCTTTCGCTGGAGGGCATGCTCAAGTGCGGGGCGCAGGTGCCGGGTGACTATTGCACCGCGTGCTTCTCTGGGAAATACCCGATGCCGGTGAGCGAGCCGCTCGACAAGTTCGGTTTCGAGCGCCGGCCGGAGAAGGCCCGACACTGAGTATTCCACGGCGGGCAGGGGCGCCGGCCGCTACGTCGAGCGATGATTTAACTTTCCGTGATTGATGCGAGCTGGGACTGCTTTGCGGCGTGGCCGAGGGCGGCCTCGCGAATGATCTGATCGTGGGGAATCTTCGCGCGCTTCAATTGGCAAAGCTGCCTTCGCTGCGCCTTGGCGTATGAGAGGGAAAAGTTTCCGTTTGGATCTTCCTGCAATACGACCGAGGCGTCGCCCTTGGTGAGGAGGTCGATGATGCGGGCGATTGATTCGGCGTGGTAGCTTTCCACCAAAGCGCTATCGAGCGAGAACCTCGACAATCGTTCCCAGAAATCGACGCTCCGTCGCCAGGCGTCCTCGGAGGCCAGGAGGTTCATACGCTTGAAGAGAAACCGATTCGTCCGAAAGGAAAGCAGGGTCCGCTGAAGCTGCTCACGCAGGAGATGTTCCGGCTCAGGGTAACACCCGCAGAGCGATCGACGCAGTTGCCGCCAATAGGGTGTGTCGATTCTCGCGTCGGCGCGAATTTCCCAATACAAATGGCCAAAGGAAACGGTCGATCTGCTGACGGCCATCTGGAGGGGCAGGAACTTGTTATGGGCGACGGTGTCGGCGGCGAGATGGCTCAGATAGCCATAGGCGAAGGCCTTGCCCTGGTCCGACTCGGCATTTGTCAGGAGCGAAAACCCGGTCGACCAGCGGTGGCAGACCTGCTTGACCTGGCTCAACTTCTTGGCCAGGACGGTGTCGGTGGCGACGTTGCCGTAGACGAAGAACCTGCGATGACGCGCGATGAGGGCGGCGATGCCCGCCGGCAGGAGGGCAAGGTGAGACAGGACGTCCGACGCAAGCTTAACGTGGGTCGCGGGCCCCCAGGCCAGGGCGTCGGAGGTGACGACTAAGATGACAAGAGCCGCAAGAATCACAACGGCTCGGAAGTTGGTGGTTTTCACGGCGATCCCTTCCTGGGATGCTGACAGCCGCATTTGGCGGGCTGTCTGATGTCCTGCGCGATTGTAGCTGCCCCGGATGGCCGATTGCAATTCCACGCTTTCGAATTGATCGGCCCGCGGGCGACGGAACTTGCGGCACTGGAGCCGATCGCCGCGCACCGATAAAACACGGTTATGCCCGATCTCGGCCAGCACGTTGTATTCGCCCCTCAGAGCTACGCCTCGATTCCCCGTCGAATCATAGCGGCCGCCATCGACGTCGCCCTTTTGCTTTGCGTCCTTACCGGCGCGGGGGTCGTACTTCAGGCCCAATACGTGCCCAATGAGGTCATTGTGATGCCGCGTTCGGCGGAGAAGCAGCGGCTGATCAACAAATATATGAGGCCCGTCCAGTTACCTACGGTTGTCGGCTGGTTTTTGTTCTGTGGGGCGTACCACGTTGTTCCGCGGCGGCTTGGCGTCGGCACGCTCGGTTATCTCGTCGCCGGCGTCCGTATCGTTGACGGGTTCGGGCATGCGCCGGGGTGGAAACAGCTTTTTAAGCGATTTGTTCTTGGCGTGCCGTTTGTCGGATTTTTCGGCATGGCGTATTTGACGTGCGCACAGAACCCGCGTCGACAGGCGTTTCACGATCGGTGGAGCGGGACGTGGGTCGTGCGCCGGTCGGCCGTGTCCGAGGGACCGGCGAAGCCGGCGTATCAGACGAAGCTGCTGGGCCCGGTGCTGCTGACTTATCTTGATCTTGAACCGCTGGAGGGCGGCGGCGGCTGAGCGTCGGCGGCTAGGGATAGAACCTTCCCATCATGCGCGGGAAGGGGATGGTCTCGCGGATGTGCCCAGAGGCCGCAGAGCCAGGCGAGGGTTCGTTCGACGCCGAGGCCGCCGTGGGAAGTGGCGCATTGCATCGAACGTCATGGATCCAACAACAGTCATGTCGTGCTCGGACTCAGCACAAACCGCACACCTTGAAGCCTCAGCAACGCGTACGGCGTCATGCTCTTGACGCCGACGCCAGCGCACGCGTCCGGCACCTTGATCTTCTTCTTGCTTGGTGTCGTTGCCGGCTTCTCCAGCGTAACGACAGTGTGGGCGCCCGCGAGCGCTTGCGCAATCAGAAACGAGTCCGCCACGTCGAGGAACTCGTTGTACGCAGCGGCGTGAAAGCCGGATGTCAATGCCCAATGGCTCACCCGCTGAAAGGCGTCGCTAAAGGTGGCGTCAGGTCGGAGAAAGAAGCCATTGGGAAGAGTGGCTGCCCAGGCGCTCAGGTCATCCTGCTGCGCGCCAAGTTCGTCGGCCACGCGCTCAATCGAGCGGATAGTACTGGCGTTGGCCTCGCGCATGAGCCATTCCCAATAACCCGGGCAAAAATCCAAGCCGTAGAAGCGACGTTTTGCCTCGATGAATACCCCGGTATCGAGCAGATAGGCCATTAGACCGGCCCCCCGCTCAGGTACTTGGCCATGCCGAGGCGCTCGCCGAGCGTTTCCAGCGTGCGGACGTTGCGACAGCCCAGTAGGCGGAATGCCTCCGTGAAGGTTGACCGACCCTCCCAAGTGCTGGCGATTACGGCTGTAGCGAATCGCGTGCTGAGGCGGAACCTCGCCGTAGCATAGTAGTTCCCGCCAGTGCCGCCTTCACCGGACTCTTCCCGAGCAGCTATCAGCGCGCTCAGTCGTGCAGATTCTCTGCGATAGGCGCGGTCGTGTTCCTCACGCGTCAGGCGTCCGGCGTCGAGCATGCGACGCAAGACGACCAGCGTACTGACCCTATAGATGTCGGCGAGACGCCCCGCTTCGCGGAACAACTCGGCGCGTGGACGCAGTGCCGCCCTGAACCCGGCGAGCGGCGCCAGCACCTCAGCGGCGACGGCGTTGCACCAGCGTTCGACCTCGAAGTGCGTGTTCGGCGAAATGGAGACGTCAGATATGCCGGATTCACCCGTCCAAATGTGTGCTAACTCGTGAATGAGCGTGAAGAGCTGGGCGGCCTTGGTGTCGGTACCGTTCACGAAGACTAGTGGCGCGAAGGGATCGACCAGCGCGAAGCCGCGAAACTCCTCAGGATCAAGTCGTCGACGGGTGTTGGCGCCGACGTAGCCGCTCACCATTACCAAGACGCCTAGTGCGTCCACTCGTTCGAGCACAATGCGAAGGGCGTCGGCGTTCGTGCGGGCGACTACGCCGAGCGGCTCAAACAAACCAAGCGCATCGCGAATGCTCGAGGCGGTACGAGCAATATCGGCACCCAATCGCACGGAATTCACGAATACGAGTGGCTCCTCGCCCATCAACTGGGCATGCTCTCGGTACCATTCCTGTCGTTGCTGGCACATGTAGATCGTGTCGAGCAGTTCGGGACTGGGCCTTGCAAAATCCGCGCCTGGCATCGTCCGAAAGTCAGGGATGGGGATCCGCTCGACCGGAGGCTCGGTTAGAAAGAAGTAACCGAAGGGTGCATGTGTCGCCTTGGCGAATTCCTCAAGCTGCTTGAGAGTAGGCTGGCTGTCGCCCCTTAGCCATTCGGCGAGCTTCGGGAATTTTGCACGGAAATCCACAAGCGAACGGCGCGAGCGCTCCATCGCCCATTTCAGGACACTTGCGCTGACACTAATGCGGACCATGGCCATCGTGCTCCCTTAGACTAATACTCTATCGTCGACTGATCCTCCTAGGCCTCCAGGGTCTCTGGAATCAATATACGCTACGGGTAAAACCTTCCCATCATGCGCGGGAAGGGGATGGTCTCGCGGATGTGTTTGAGGCCGCAGAGCCAGGCGAGGGTTCGTTCGACGCCGAGGCCGAAGCCGCCGTGGGGGACGGTGCCGTAGCGGCGGAGGTCGAGGTACCACTCGTAGTCGGCGGGGCTGAGGCCTTCTTCGTTGATGCGCTCGAGCAGCACGTCGAGGTCGTCTTCGCGCTGCGAGCCGCCGATGATCTCGCCGTAGCCGTCGGGTGCGAGCAGGTCGACGTTGTTGCAGCGCGTGGGGTCGTCAGCGTTGCGCTTCATGTAGAAGGCCTTGCACTCGCGGGGATAGTGGGTGACGAAGCAGGGGCGCTCGTGCAGGCGGCTGATGATCGTCTCATCGCTGCCGCCGAGGTCGCCGCCGCCGTCGAAGTTCGCGGCGAGCTGCATGTGGTGGGGGATGTTCTGCACCTCGACTTCCAGATCGCCGAGCTCATCGCGCAGGTCGTGAATCTCGGCGACGAGCTTGTCCTTCTCCCACTGCTTGATGCCCTGGGATTTCTCCTTGGCCTCTTTCTCGGCGATCAGACCCTTCACCTCTGCCACGCGGGCGGTCTTGGTGGTGAGGTCTCGCTCCAGTAGCTCCTTCGCCTTCGGACCACGGAGAATGTCGGCGGCCTCCTTGTGGGTGATGCGGTTGAAGGGCTTTTGCACCTTTTCCAATGCGGCGATGTCGCGGCCGAGGAACTCGAGGTCAGGGCGATGATCGCGGAGGATGCGCTGGACGATGGAGCAGATGAAATCCTCGGCGACTTCGATGACGCCGTCGAGATCGGCATAGGCGATTTCCGGCTCGACCATCCAGAACTCGGTGAGGTGGCGGCGGGTCTTGCTCTTCTCGGCGCGGAAGGTGGGGCCGAAGCAATAGACCTTGCCGAAGGCCATGCAGGCGGCCTCGACGTAGAGCTGGCCGGTCTGGGCGAGGTAGACCGGCTCGCCGAAGTAGTCGACGGTGAAGAGGGTCTGGGCGCCTTCGCCGGCGGCGGGCGCGAAAATGGGGGTGTCGATCAGGGTGAAGCCGTTGCGGTTGAAGTAGCCGCGAATCTCATCGACGAGCGTCGCGCGGATGCGAAGGATGTGCCACTGCCTGCGGCTGCGAAAGTGCAGGTGGCGGTTTTTCATGAGGAATTCGATGCCGTGGGGCTTGGGGGTGATGG
>WBZR01002657.1_pt1 | contig 17888 bp, 17 predicted proteins | sample 5204231 | NCBI WGS metagenome assembly WBZR01 (sample SAMN12412403, study PRJNA552823) | activated sludge metagenome | isolation source: activated sludge from anammox sidestream of wastewater treatment plant... | place: USA: Virginia | collected 2017-08 | reverse complement strand
TGGCATAGAGAAGAAGATGGGCGAACAGCGCGTCCATCGTCACCTTCGAGACGCCGGGCCGGTAGCGCATGAGATCGACAGACAACTCCGTCCTGTCGCCGCTGCGCCAGAGGTTGGCGAAGGCGACGATGGCGCCGTCCTTTCTGAGCACGGCGCAATCGAACTCGGCGATGTAGTCGTCGGCGAAGCAGCCGAGGGAGAACCCTTTCTCCCGTCCGTGCTTGGTCGCGAGCCACGCGTCCGAGACGGATCTCAGCGCGGCGAGCGCGGCGGGAACCTCCGTCTTGGGGATCACCGAGAAGACGATGCCTTCGCGCGCCGCGCGCTTCTCCGCGTATCTGAAGTCGTGCCGGGCCGCCCCCTCGAGCGAAAAAGTCGAAAGATCCACACGCGCCACCTCGCCGGTCTTGAGAATGGCGAGCCCGAGGTCGAGATAGACGGGCAGCATGTCGGGCGTGGCGGCGTAGAACACGGCCCGCGCCCCGGCGCGGTCCGCCTCCTCCGCGAACTGCCAGACGAGCTCGCGAGCGGATTTTGCCGCTCCGACCGGATCGCCGAGAGCGATCCAGCTCCGCCCCGCGACGGCGAACATGACGAACGCCGCCCCGTCGCTCGAGACGAGGAAGGACTTGTCGCCGAGCAGCGCCACGTTGGGCGTCGTCGAGGGGACCGTCTTGAGGATCTCGCGCACGGCGGCCGGGATGTGCGCGCGCCCCGCCGGGGGAGCCTGCGGACGATGGATGAGCGCGTCGACGGCGATGGCGCCTGCGAGAATCGTGAGCGCGAGCGTGGCCCTGAGAAAGCGCGGCGCATCCCCGTCCCACGCGAACTGCCACCAGAGGTCCGACTGATACTCGACATGGCGGAAGGCGAGGAAACCGATCAGCGTCAGGGACGCAAGTGCGACGCCCATGAGCGCAAGCCACGTCCGGTTCGGGCGGAAGGCGCGCCAGTCGCCCTTGCGATAGAAGGCGCCGGCGTTGACGTAGAGGAGGGCCGCCACCGACACCAGGATCAGCGCCTCCTCCCAGTCGAGGCCCTTGAGCAGCGAGAACGCCGCCCCGGCGAGCAAGAGCGCGATCGCCGCCGCGCGTGCAAAGGCGATCCGCCGGTTGAGCCCGCGTGCGAGGATGATGAGGAGAAGCCCGACGAGGCTCGCCATCAGATGCGACGCCTCGGCAAACGGAAGTGGAATGACGTGCCGCAGCAGGTCGGTGCGCAGGCCCAAGGACGGCGTGTTGCCCGAGAGAAGCAGAACGATGCCGCCGAGGAACACCAGCGTTGCCGCAATGGGCGGCACGATGCGGCGCGCCATCGGGAACGTGCGCCCCGCGGCGCGCGCCCGCGCCTGCATCCGGCCGATCTCGAACACCAGCAGCCCCGCACACGCGGTCGCGAGCGGGACCAGATAGTAGATCGCGCGGAACACGGCGAGCGAGGCGAGCACGTCCGGCCGTGTTCCCGCGTTGAGGCCGATCAGCATCGTCGCTTCGACGACCCCGAGCCCGCCCGGCGCATGGCTTGCGATGCCGAGCGAGATCGCCGCCACGAACAGCACCAGGAACGCCGCAAACCCCGGCGTGACATCGGCGGGCAGCAGCACGTAGAGCGCCGCCGCCGCCGCTCCGATGTCGACGGCGCCGATCACGATCTGCGCCAGCGCATTGCGCGCGGTGGGGAGCGGAAACCGCCATCCCGCGAGACGCGCTTCGCGCCGCCCCCCCGCGAGCCAGGCAATCCCGAGGCCGAGCGCGATCAGCGCGCCGAGTGCGATCAGGCGGTCGTCGGCGGGCGAGAAAAGCCGCACGGACGGCAGCCCGGCGGGATCGAGAAGCACGCCGAGCGACACGACGGTCAGGAGGCCCGCCGTGAACGTCAGCGCCGTGATGCCGACGATGCGTCCCACATCCGCCGCGTCGAGGCCGGCGGCCTGGTAGATGCGGTAGCGCACGGTGCCGCCCACCAGCACGTGAAACCCGATGGCGTTCGAGATTCCGTAGCCGACGAGCCCCGCGAACGCGGCGAGCGCCGACGACACGCGCCCCGGCGCCGCGCCGCGCACCGCCATCACGTCGTAGAGGGCCATGGCGGCGAAGCTCACGGCGGTGAACAGCAGCGAGAGGTGGATGGCGTGCGCCGGCGTGGCTGCGATCGCCGCCGTAATGTCGTCGAGGTGCACCTGGCCCGTGAGGCCGTGGATGACGTAGAGCGCGATGGCCGCCATCGCCGCGCCCGCGAGCGGGCCGAGCAGGCGCGGTTCGATCAGCCGTTCGGCGACATCGGCGAGCCAGGCGCGGCGGGACGGGTCTTTGGCGCTATCCGGATCGGCCATGGGGCGTCGGCTCTTGCAAGGATTGCGGCAACGGGCCCGTCGCGGGCCGCCGGCGCGCCAGTCTACGCGGGTTTCTCCGTCGTCGGTGGAATGGCTTCAAAAAAAGGATTGAGGTGGGCGAAAGGGACGCAGACCACGGTCATCCGCGGCTGTGACGATTTGCGCGGGAGATTGAGGAAACGCCGCCGCGAACGGGCGCCCTCCGGGGACGGCGGTGGCAAACCTAGGTCCGGCACTGGAAAAAACGCGCGTTCACGCCACGCGCGCGTTTAACGGGCCGGTCAGCCCCAATAGGTGGGCGCGCCGTAATGCGCGTGGGTGCGGACCTCCCAGTCGCGGTCGGTCCAGGAATCGTCGCTGAACTCGGGTGCGTTCCGCAACTGTTCCAGCGTGATGCCGGTCCGGAACCCGGCGACGCTCTTGTCGTATTTGAGGGCGCTCCAGGGGATCGGATAGTGGCTGTGGGCGAGCCCCAGGATGCCTCCGAAGCTCATGACGGCATAGGCAACGCGGCCGCTCACTTTCTCGATCAGAAGATGGTCGATCTCGCCGATGACCTCCTCGTTGGCCCCGATCACGTCCGTGCCGTGCACGTCCTCGCTGGAGATCAGGCGGTGGTCGGGATGGGCTGTTGCGCGGGCCATGGCACTCCTCCGCTGTGGCGCTTGGCCACTCAACCCCGGCTTTGCCCCTCCGGTTCCTGTGGAAATTGCCTTCCCCCTCGGAACCGCCGTCGCGGCCGGTGATTGGAAAAGTGAGTGGAAAAACATGTCGCGCGGCCAGGAGCCTGCCAGGACGATGCCCAAGAACCAAAGACGAAGCGATGCGTGCGAGCGGAGCGAGCGGCCCAGAGGAGAAGAGATGGAAAAGGGGTTCGGGGCGGAAATCGTCCGCAGGTTCGGGACGCCGCTGCGGCGCATGTATACCGCAGATGAGTTGGGACTGCCGCGTCCCATCGGGGAGGCCCTCGAGCGCCTGAAACGCATCGAGAAACCCATCGAGCGCGATCCGACCCGCTCCGTTGCGCCGGGGGAGGAACCGCGTCGGAACCACCGCGTTTTATGGCGGTGGGGAGGCCACTGACCCCGAGAACAAGGATGGATCATGATCAACGCCACGACCTCCCGTTTCGCAGCCACGTCCCGTTTCGCGCTCCTTGCCCTTACGTTCGGCGCAGGGCCCGTGCTCGCCCAGTCCACCGGTGGCAGCCCGGCTGATCCGAATACCAGTCAAAACCAGCAACCGGGGCCGAGCGTCGCCAATCCGACGGACCCGGCCGCCGGCTCCAATCCCGCGGCCCGCGTGCCGACCTCGCCGCCCGGCACGGGCCCGGCCACGGAAGGCACGAGCCCGGGGACATCGGGCTTCGATTCCCCGGCCGGCATCCCGGCCGATCCCAATACCGACGAGAACCAGCAACCGGCACCGAACAACATCAATCCCGCCGATCCCGAAGCGGGCTCCAACCCGTCCGCGCGCGTTCCGACCGCGCCGGTGGACTGACGCCCGAGGACTGCGGAGAGGGATCGGGATCCGGCCCACAGCCGGAAACGCGAACGCCTGGGCCCAACGCCCAGGCGTGTCCGTCTCCCGTCCGCGCGTGACGCTCAGGGTGCGGCCCTGGGCGCGATGGCGAAGGGCGCCTCCTGATCCGGCGGGATGTAGAGCCCGAGCCAGTCGCGGTCGAGCGCCGTCCAGACGACGGCGAAGGTGATTGCCGCGACGAAGGTATTGATGATCGCGACCCTGAGCAGCCGGGGCGCGGCGGGCGCGCTGGCCGGCGTTCCTTCGACGATTTCGCCCACCTCCCCTTGCGTCTTGACGCCGAAGGGCAGCACGGCGAACAGCGTCATGAACCAGATCATGAGATAGAGCGCGATGGCGAGCGCAAGGGTCATCGTGACCTCCCTGATTTCGGCCCCTGGGGTGCGGCAGGCGCACCGGCCGTCTGTGCAGAGCCCGTCAGACCTGTTCCAGCTCCGTCAACGTCCCGCAGAAATCCTTGGGATGCAGGAACAGCACCGGCTTGCCGTGGGCGCCGATCTTCGGATTTCCGTCGCCGAGCACCCGCGCGCCCTGGGCCTTGAGCGCATCGCGTGCGGCGAGGATGTCCTCCACCTCATAGCAGAGATGATGGATGCCCCCGTCGGGGTTTTTGTCCAGAAACTTGGCGATCGGCGACCCCTCGCCCAAGGGCTCGAGAAACTCGATCTTGGTGTTGGGCAGCGTCACGAAGACCACCGTCACCCCATGCTCGGGTTGCGCAACGGGGTCCGTCACGACCGCGCCGAGCGCATTTTTGTAGACCGCGGTCGCAGCGGCGAGATCCTTGACCGCAATGGCCACGTGATTCAGGCGTCCAATCATCTTCGTCCTCGAACTTGAGCCCGGCCGGGTCGGCGCAGCGCTGCTCAGCCCTTTCCTTCGATCACGGTCAGGAGCACCTTGACAATGGGCTTCTTGCCCCAGGCGTTGGACACGGCCCCGCGGACGCTCCTGCGCACCGCTTCGCTCACCATTTCGAGGTCGCGGCGCCGGTCGCGCGGGATGCTGCGCAGCGTCCCCTCGATGGCGGTGAGCACGATCTCCTGCATCGGCTCGCCCGCCTCATCCTCATAGGGAACGCCGTCGAGAGCGACCTGCGGCTCTGCGGCGACCTCGCCGCGCCGCGAGAGCGCGAGCGCCACGACGACAATGCCGACCACGGCGAGCTTGCGCCGCTCGCGCACCGGCGCATCGCCTGAGGGTACGATGAGGTTTCCGTCGCGGAAGAGCCGGCCCACCGGGGCGTCGTCGATAACGCGCACGGGCCCGGGTGCGATCCGCACCATCTCGCCGTTATAGGCAATCTGCACTTCGCTGACGCCGGCCTCGCGCGCAAGCTCCGCGTGCGCCTTGAGGTGGCGCGGCTCGCCGTGCATCGGCACGGCAATTTTCGGCCGGACCCACCCGTAAAGCTGGCGCAGCTCGTCGCGCCGCGGGTGTCCCGTCACATGCACGAGCGCATCCCCGTCCGTCAGCACCTCGACGCCCATGCGCACGAGGCTGTTCTGGATCGCGCCGACGGCCCTCTCGTTTCCGGGGATCGTGCGCGAGGAGAAGATCGCGAGGTCGCCCCGGTCGAGCGACACGTCGGGATGCTCGTTGGCGGCGATGCGCGCCATCGCCGCGCGCGGCTCGCCCTGGCTGCCGGTGCAGAGGCAAACGACCTTCGACCGCTTGAGCTCGCCGAACTGCTGCTGGTCCACATAACGGAACCCCTGCGGCAGATAGCCGGTGTCGATGGCCACGTCGATGACGCGATGCAGCGCGCGTCCCGCAATGACGAGCTCGCGTCCCGCGGCCCTGGCCGCCTCCGCCACCGCCTTGATGCGCGCCACGTTGGATGCAAACGTCGTCACCGCGACACGGTGCGGCGCCTGCTTCACGATGTCCGCCAGCGTCTTGGCAACGTCGCGCTCGGACGGCGACCGGCCCTCGCGCATGGCGTTGGTGGAATCGCCGATCATCGCCAGAACGCCGTCGTCGCCGAGCTTGGAAAGGCGTGCCGCGTCGGGGCTGCCGCCGACGGTCGGCGTGGGATCGAGCTTCCAGTCGCCCGTGTGCAGCACGAGGCCGTGCGGCGTGCGGATGGCGAGCGCGCTGCTTTCGGGAATGGAATGAGACATCTCGAACAGCTCGATGTCGAACGGGCCGACGTCGAAACGCCCGTTGAGCGCCACCTCGCGGATCGGGATCGGAAGGCGGCCGCCGTGCTCGGCGAGTTTCGCCTTCAGCATGCCGGCGGTGAAGGCCGTCGCATAGACCGGAACGCCGAGCCGCGGCCACAGCTCGATCACGGCACCGATATGGTCCTCGTGCGCGTGCGTGATGACGAGGCCGGCGAGCGCGCTCTTCTCGTCCTCGATGAAGCGCAGATCCGGGAGGATGACGTCGACGCCCGGATCGTTCTCGCCCTCTGGGAACGTGATGCCGAGGTCGACCATCAGCCATTTGCGCGCGTCCGGCGGGCCGATGCCGTAGAGATAGGCGTTCATGCCGATCTCGCCCAGTCCGCCGAGGGCCAGAAACACCAGCTCGTCCGTCTCGCGGGACCCGCCCCGTCGCGTCCGTTGCTCAGGCATTCGCCGTCTTGGCCCCTTTTCCTGTCGGTCGTGATCCTGCTTCAGCGCGCAAGAGAGACGTCTCCGAATGTGAAACGGCGCACGTCGCCGTCGACGTCGAGCAGCAACGCACCGTCGGCGTCGAGGCCCGAGAACGTCCCGAGCACGCGCTCAGGACCCGTGTGGATGCTCAACCGTTCCCCTATAGGAAGGGCGCGATTTAGCCAAGCCTGCCGGACCGCGGCGAACCCCCGTCCTTCGTCCCATGCCGGAAGCCACGCCTCGAGGCTTGCGGAGATCGCGGCGAGCAGCACGCCGGGTTCGGGAGCGGCACCATGGGCGGCAAGGTAGGTGGCGGGGCGGTCCGGCAGCGACGGCGAGGCGGCGAGATTGACGCCGATGCCGATCACCGCGGCGAGGCTGCCGCCCGCCACGCTGCTCTCGATGAGGATGCCGCCCGCTTTCGCGTCTCCGACCAGGATGTCGTTCGGCCACTTGAGCCGGAGCCCGGGCGGCGCGGGATAGGTCGCCGCACCGAGCGCATCGAAGACCGCAACGCCCGCGACCAGCGCGAGCTGATAGGCGAGCGGCTGCGGCAAGGAGAGCGTCACGAGCAGGCTTGCATGCAGGTTTCCCGCGTCCGACGACCAGCCGCGCCCGCTGCGGCCGCGGCCCGCGGTCTGCACGTCGGCCACGATCCAAAGCGGGCCGCGCTCGCCGGACTGGGCGCGCCGGAGGGCTTCCGCATTGGTCGAATCCACGGCCGCAAGCCGCTCGACGCGAGCGAAAATCATGGCTCGGATTCGGGCAGAAGGACGGGGACCTCCACGGGGCTTAGCCGTGCCTGGCTGCGGAAGGAGCAAGCAGGTAAGTTCGCCTTAAGACATCGAATATATGATCTAAGTCAAATATCATAGAATTTAGTTCAAATACATGAAATTTCAGCAGTTTCATGCGTCAGGAACAGCCTCATGACCGGGACCAATGAAATCCGGACCGCGCGGCGGCGGCGGACCAATAACTTTGGGATTATCAAAGCCAACGACAAGGAGCTCCCGGTGCTGCTGCGCGATGCATCCGAGACGGGCGCGCGCGTCCGGCTCGTGACGCCGTGCGAGGTTCCCGATGAGCTGATCCTCGTGTCGCCGATGGAAAAGATCGACGCGCGGTGCGTCGTGGTCTGGCGCCGCGGCAACGACATCGGGCTGCGGTTCGAGACGTCTCCCACATAGCGCGAGGTGACGGCAGCTTCGGCCACGGAGCCTCCTCCGTGATCGAGCCTGCCCGCGCTCAAAGCTGCAACGATCTCGCAGCCGCCGAGGCGGCATCGACCAGCGGCGACGGGTAGACGGCGTAGAATACGACGAAGAGCCCGGTCGCGATCATCACGATGCGCACGTAAGGCGCCGTCGGGGTGAAGCGGGGCTTCGCTTCATCGAAGAACATCACCTTCACGATGCGCAGGTAGTAGAACGCGCCGACGACGCTGGCGAGCACGCCGATGATGGCGAGCCCGTAGAGCTCGGCCTTCACGGCGGCCGCGAAGACGTAGAACTTCGCGAAGAAGCCGGCGAGCGGCGGCACGCCCGCGAGGGAGAAGAAGAGCATCGCCAGCGTGAAGGCCATCGGCAGGTCCGTCTGGGCGAGGCCGGCCAGCTCGTCGATCTCCTCGACCGGCCCGTTCTCGCGGCGCATGGCGAGGATGCAGGCGAACGAGCCGAGCGTCATGACGAGGTAGATGGCGAGATAGACGAGCAGGGCCTCGATCCCCGTCTCGCTGCCGGCTGCAAGCCCGACCAGCGCAAACCCCACGTGCCCGATCGACGAATAGGCCATCAGCCGCTTGATGTTGGTCTGGCCGATGGCGGCGAAGGCGCCGAGCAGCATGGAGGCGATGGACAGGAAGATGATGATCTTCTGCCACTGAACGATCATGCCCCCGAAGCCGTCGAACAGCACGCGCGCCAGCAGCGCCAGCGCGGCAAGCTTCGGGGCGGCGGCGAAGAAGGCGGTGATGGGCGTGGGGGCGCCCTCGTAGACGTCGGGCGTCCACATATGGAACGGCACGGCGGAGATCTTGAAGGCGATGCCCACCAGAAGGAACACGAGACCGGCGATGAGGCCGAGGTTGGTCGCCGCGTCCGGCGCTGCGGCCGCGGCCTGGAGCCCGGCAAACGAGACCGTGCCAGAGAAACCGTAGAGCAGGGAGGCGCCGTAGAGCAGCATGCCCGACGAGAGCGCGCCGAGCACGAAATACTTCATGCCCGCTTCGCTCGAACGCAGGTCGTCGCGGCGTATGGCGGCCAGCACGTAGAGCGCCAGGCTCTGCAACTCGAGGCCGAGATAGAGCGCGATGAGGCTGTTGGCCGAGATCATCATCATCATGCCGACGGTCGCGAGCACGATGAGAACGGGGATCTCGTAGCGGCTGATCTTGGCGGCCCGGAAATCGTCGAACGACATCAGGATGGCGACCGCAGAGCCCGCGAGCACGAGAAGCTTCACGAAACGGGCGAAGGCGTCGGAGACGAAGGCGTCGCCGAAGGCGTGCTGGGTTCCGGTTTGCGTGAGGAGCACGGCGCCGCTCGCGATCAGGATCAGGATGGCGAGCCAGCCGCCGCCCTCCCGGCGTCCGGCTTCCTCGCCGCCGAAGGCGCCGATCATGAGCAGCCCCATGGCGCCGGCGGCGAGCACGATCTCGGGGAGCGCGGCGATGTAGCTCAGGGCCTCTGGCATGGGCGTTTCGTCCTTTACTGAGCGACCGCGGCGGCCTGGCTCGCGGCTTCGAGCGAGCTCACAAGCGCCTTCACGGAGACGGCCGTCACGTCGAGAATGGGGGCGGGGTAAAAGCCGAACAGGATCGTCAAAATGACGAGCGGCGCGAGGATCGCGATCTCGCGCGGCGAGACGTCCGCCAGCGCCTTGAGCGACGGCTTCTCGAGCGGGCCGAGCACGATGCGCCGGTAGAGATAGAGCGCGTAGGCCGCCGACAGGATGACGCCGCTCGTGGCGAAGACCGCGACCCAGGTGTTGACCTTGAAGGACGAAAGCAGCGTCAGGAACTCGCCGACGAAGCCGGACGTGCCGGGAAGGCCGACGTTGCCCATGGTGAACACCATGAAGATCGCCGCATAGATCGGCATGCGGTCCACGATCCCGCCGTAAGCCTTGATCTCGCGCGTATGCAGGCGGTCGTAGACCACGCCGACGCAGAGGAACAGCGCCGACGAGATGAGCCCGTGCGACAGCATCTGGAAAATGGCCCCGTCGATGCCCTGCTGCGAGAAGGTGAAGATGCCCATCGTCACGTAGCCCATGTGGGCGACCGACGAGTAGGCGATCAGCTTCTTCATGTCCTCCTGAACGAGCGCGATCAGCGAGGTCGCGACGATGGCGACGACCGAGAGCGCGAACACCAGCGGCGCGAGATCCGCGCTCGCGTCGGGGAACATCGGCAGCGAGAAGCGCAGGAAGCCGTAGCCCCCCATCTTGAGGAGAATGCCGGCCAGAATGACGGAGCCGGCGGTCGGCGCCTCCACGTGCGCGTCCGGCAGCCACGTATGCACGGGCCACATCGGCATCTTGACGGCGAACGAGGCGAAGAAGGCCAGCCACAGCCAGAACTGCATGTCGGCCGGGAACTGCGTCTGCATCAGCGTCGGAATGTCGGTGGTGCCCGCATGCCAGTACATGGCCATCATGGCGAGCAGCATTAAGACCGAGCCGAGGAACGTGTAGAGGAAGAACTTGAAGCTCGCATAGACCCGGCGCGGCCCGCCCCAGACGCCGATGATGAGGAACATCGGGATGAGGCCGCCCTCGAAGAACAGGTAGAACAGCACCAGATCGAGCGCACAGAACACGCCGATCATGAGCGTCTCGAGCACGAGGAAGGCGATCATGTACTCCTTGACGCGGTCCTTGACCGACGCCCAGGAGGCCAGGATGCAGAGCGGCATCAGGAACGTCGTCAGGATGACGAACAGCATCGAGATGCCGTCGATGCCCATCTTGTAGCGGATGGGACCGAGCCAGCTGCGCTCCTCGACGAACTGGAAGCCTGCCGTTGCGGGATCGAAATTGATCCAGATGAGCAGTGAGATCGCGAACGTGATCAGCGTCGTCCAGAGCGTCGTATAGCGGATGTTCTGCCCCGCTTCGCGCGGCAGAAGCGCGACGAACGCCGCGCCCGCAAGCGGCAGGAACGTCACCAGCGAGAGAATGGGAACCCCCGAAAGGTTCATGGCGCGCCCCCGCCCGCAAGAATGAAGTAGGTGAGAATGGCCGCCACTCCGATCAGCATGGCGAACGCGTAGTGATACACATAGCCGGTCTGGAGCCGCACCATGCGTCCCGTGCCCCAGAGCACGCTCTTGGCCGTGCCGTCGATGGTGCCGTCGATCACGGCCCCGTCGATGCCCTTCCAGAGCAGCCGCCCGATGGCGAAGGCGGGGCGCACGAAGATTAGGTTATAGAGCTCGTCGAAGTACCACTTGTCGAGCAGGAACAGGTAGACGGGGCGGAAGGCGCGCGCGGTGGCGGCCGGCAGACCCGGCGCCCACACGTAGTAGAGCGTGGCGAGGCCCAGCCCCAAGAGCATGGCCAGCGTCGGCGCCCAGGGCACCCATCCCGGCAGCTCGTGCATGTGGTGGCGGATATCCTTGCCCGGCGCCTCGAACAGCGCGCCGCGCCAGAAGGCGTCGTAACCCTCTCCGACGAAGGCGGACTGGAACACGATGCCGGCCAGCACCGCGCCGGTCGCCAGCACGATGAGCGGGATCAGCATCACCCACGGGCTTTCGTGCGCGTGATCGTAGGTGTGGTGATCGGCGCGCGTTTTTCCGTGGAAGGTGAGGAACATGAGCCGCCATGAATAGAACGACGTCATGAAGGCGGCGACGACGAGCACCCAGAACGCGAAGTTGCCCGGCGTATGGGCCGCGAAAGCCGCTTCCATGATCGCATCCTTGGAGTGGAAGCCCGCAAAGCCCCCGAGGTAGGGGATGCCGACGCCCGTCAGCGCCAGCGTTCCGATCAGCATCATGAGCCAGGTGATGGGCAGTTTCTTCGCGAGCCCGCCCATCTTCCGCATGTCCTGCTCGTGATGCATGCCGTGGATGACGGAGCCGGCACCGAGGAACAGGAGCGCCTTGAAGAAGGCGTGCGTGAAGAGGTGGAAGATGCCGATCGAGTAGGCGCCGACGCCGCAGGCGACGAACATGTAGCCGAGCTGCGAGCACGTCGAATAGGCGATGACGCGCTTGATGTCGTTCTGCACGAGACCCACGGTCGCGGCGAAGAACGCCGTGATGGCGCCGATCAGCACCACGACCTCGAGCGCCGTCGGCGCCAGCTCGAAGACCGGCGACAGGCGCGCCACCATGAACACGCCGGCGGTCACCATGGTCGCGGCGTGAATGAGCGCGGAGACCGGCGTCGGCCCTTCCATGGCGTCGGGCAGCCAGGTGTGGAGGAGGAACTGCGCCGACTTGCCCATGGCGCCCATGAACAAGAGGAGCGAGATCAGCGTCAGCACGTCGACCTCCTGGCCGACGAAGGTCAACGTCTTGCCGACGAGGTCCGGCGCCGCGGAGAACACCGCGTCGAGGGTGATCGAATCCGTGACCAGGAACAGCGCGAACAGGCCGAGCAGGAAGCCGAAGTCGCCGACGCGGTTGACGACGAACGCCTTGATGGCGGCCGCGTTCGCCTCCGGCTTCTTGTACCAGAAGCCGATCAGCAGGTAGGAGGCGAGGCCCACGCCCTCCCATCCGAAGAACATCTGCAGGAGGTTGTCGCTGGTGACCAGCGCCAGCATGGCGAACGTGAAGAGCGACAGGTAGGCGAAGAAGCGCGACCGGCTGTCGTCCTCGTGCATGTATCCGATAGAGTAGAGGTGCACGAGCGACGAGACCGTCGTCACCACGATCAGCATGACGGCCGTCAGCGTATCGATGCGCAGCGCCCATGCGGTATCCAGGTCGCCGGAGGTGATCCAGCGCAGGAGGGGCACCTTCGCCGTCTCGCCGTCGAAGCCGACGCGCACGAACACGATCCACGACAGCACGGCCGAGATCATCAGCAGCGACGTCGTGATGATTTCCGACGGGCGCGGCCCGAGAAGGCGCCCGAACAGCCCGGCGATGAGCGCGCCCGCGAGCGGCAGGAGAACGATCAAGGCGTAAATCATATGCTTCCCCCAGGGAGCAGACCGCAGGCTGCGGACGGCCATGCCGTCCTCCGCCCGAAGCGCCGGCCCCTCGTATTGCCTGCTTCCGGTTGCCAGCTGCCCACGGTCATCCCTTCATCATGTTGATGTCCTCGACCGCGATCGAGCCGCGGTTCCGGAAGTAGACGACGATGATGGCGAGGCCGATGGCGGCTTCCGCCGCGGCGACCGTCAGCACGAACAGCGTGAACACCTGGCCGACAAGATCGGCGTGAAAGTGCGAGAAGCTGACGAAGTTGATGTTGACGGCGAGCAGCATGAGCTCGACCGACATCAGGATGATGATCACGTTCTTCCGGTTGAGGAAGATGCCGAACATGCCGAGCGTGAACAGGCACGCCGCGACCGTGAGATAGTGTCCGAGCCCGATGTCCATGGGTCTCCGTCCCTTCCTATGCGCGCCCTGCGCCAGGTTTCGCTGGCACATCGGGAATGGCGCTCCCCCCCGGGGCGACCTTCACCACCTCGACGGCCGTGGCGGGACCGCGCGCGACTTGGTCGGCGACCGACTGGCGCTTGGCGCCGGTCTTGTGGCGCAGCGTCAGCACGATGGCGCCGATCATGGCGACGAGCAGCACGAGGCCGGCGCCCTGGAAGTAATAAAAGTACTGCGTATAGAGGATCTGCCCGAGCGCTTCCGTGTTCGTGAGGTTTTGCGGCATGGGCGCCTGGACGGTGCCCGGCGTGACCGGAGCGACGCCGCGCGCCAGAAAGAGCAGCACGAGCTCCGCCAGCACCACGCCGCCCACCAGGAATCCCACCGGCGCGTTCCTGATGAAGCCCGCGCGCAGCTCCGCGAAATCGACGTCGAGCATCATGACGACGAACAGGAACAGCACGGCGACCGCTCCCACGTAGACGATGATGAGCACCATGGCGAGGAACTCGGCGCCAAGCAGGATGAAAAGGCCGGCCGCGTTGAAGAAGGTGAGGATGAGGAACAGCACGGCGTGCACGGGGTTCTTGGCGACGATCACCATCGCCCCGGAGGCGAGCGCCAGGGTCGAGAACAGATAAAAGAAGATTGCCGTCAGTGCCATCGGATGCTGCCCCGCACTTCCACTGCTCCGCCCCCGTCGTGGGGGAGGCCGGGAGGGGGGGATTGCAGGCCATCAGCCGTTGGGAGTCCCCCCACCCCTAATGTCTCCCCACGTCCATGCGAAGCATGGCTCGGCAATAACGTGAGAAGGGAACACGTCGTCGTTTGTCCCCGCATCGCCATCACCGATACGGCGCGTCGAGCGCGATGTTCTGCGCGATTTCCCGCTCCCATCGGTCGCCGTTCGCGAGCAGCCGTTCCTTGTTGTAGTAGAGCTCCTCGCGCGTCTCGGTCGCAAATTCGAAATTCGGCCCCTCGACGATGGCGTCGACGGGGCAGGCCTCCTGGCAGAGGCCGCAATAGATGCACTTCACCATGTCGATGTCGTAGCGCGTCGTACGCCGCGTGCCGTCGTTGCGGCGCGGCCCCGCCTCGATGGTGATCGCCTGCGCCGGGCAGATCGCTTCGCACAGCTTGCACGCGATGCAGCGCTCTTCCCCGTTCGGATAGCGTCTGAGCGCGTGCTCGCCGCGGAAGCGGGGCGAGAGCGGTCCCTTCTCGAACGGATAGTTGAGCGTCTTCTTCGGCCCGAAGAAGTACCGCATGCACAGGACGAACGCGGTGAGGAACTCCGCGAGGAACAGCGATTTGATGCCTTGGGCTGCGCGCATGGGTCGAGCCCTCCTAAACCGGTTTCAGGAGCTGCAGCACGCCGGCGACGGCCACCACCATCGCCAGCGACAGCGGCAGGAACACTTTCCAGCCGAGCCGCATCAGCTGGTCGTAGCGGTAGCGTGGCACGATGGCCTTGGCCATCGAGAACAGGAAGAACATCAGCACCACCTTGACGGCGAACCAGAGGATCCCGGGAACGGCGTTCAGGGGCCAGATGTCGAGCGGCGGCAGCCATCCGCCGAGGAACAGCAGCGTTGCCAGCGCGCACATGGTGACGATGGCGACATACTCGCCGAGCATGAAGAGAAGGTAGGGCGTCGAGGAGTATTCGACCATGAAGCCGGCGACGAGCTCGCTCTCCGCCTCGACGAGGTCGAACGGCGGGCGGTTGGTCTCCGCCAGCGACGAGACGAAGAAGACGACGAACATCGGCAGCAGCGGCAGCCAGTACCAGTCGAGCGCGGACGCCGGCATCCCGAGCCAGGTGCCGACGCCGCTCGTCTGCGCCATGACGATGGTGGCGAGGTTGAGCGAGCCGACCATCAGCAGCACCGTGATGACGACGAACCCCAGCGACACCTCGTACGAGATCATCTGCGCCGCCGAGCGGAGCGCACCCATGAACGGATACTTCGAGTTCGAGGCCCAGCCCCCCATGATGACGCCGTAGACGCCGAGAGAGGAGATCGCGAGCAGATAGAGCACGCCGACGTTGAGATCCGAGATCACCCAGATCCCCCACGAATCCTTGCTCATGGGGATCACGGCCCAGGCCGCCAGCGCACAGAGCGCCATGCCGAGCGGCGCCAGGAGGAAGATGGTCTTGTCCGCGCCGGCGGGGATGATCGGCTCCTTGAACACGAACTTCATGAGATCCGCGAACGACTGCAAGAGACCGAACGGTCCGACCACGTTCGGCCCGCGGCGGAGCTGCACGGCGGCCCACACCTTCCGGTCCATGAGCAGCAGAAAGGCGATGCACAGGAGCAGGCCGACGAGCACCAGAAGCGACAGCCCGACCGTGATGGCGAGCCAAAGCCCGTACTCCCAGAGCATCGTGATCGTCTCGCTCGACATTGCCGGGCCCGCTCCTATTCGGCCGCAGAGAGGCTCGCCCGTGCGGCGGCCTTCGTGAGCGCGCTCATCTCCGCCATGACGGCGGAAGCGCGCGCGATCGGGTTGGTGAGATAGAAATCGCGAACCGCTGGATGGAACGGCTCGTCCGCGACGGTGCCCTTGCCCGAGGCGAGCACGGCGATCACGTCGGCGGGAGCCGGGCTCACGCGGTCGAGGGCGGCGAGAGCGGGCGCAAGCCCATACATCCCCGCCCTCAGCACGTTGATCGTATCGTAGGGCAGCGTGTGCCCGACGAGCGGCGACAGCGCGCGCACGATCGTCCAGTCCTCGCGCGCCTCGCCCGGCGGGAAGCCGGCCCGCGCCGTCATCTGCGCACGCCCCTCCGTGTTGACGTAGGTGGCGCTCTTCTCGGCGTAGGCAGCACCCGGCAAGATCACGTCGGCCCGGTGCGCGCCGGCGTCTCCATGGCTGCCCTGGTAGACGACGAACGTCTGTCCGAGCCGGCTCATGTCGATGTCGTCGGCGCCGAGCAGATAGAGCACGTCGAGATCTCCCGACCCCGCGGCGGCGACGAAGCTTGCGACGTCCGTGCTCGCCGGCGCCTCCGGCACGAAGCCGAGATCGAGCCCGGCGACGCGGGATGCTGCCGTGTGCAGCACGTTGAATGCGTTCCACTCCGCGCTCTTGCCGGCCATGGCCGCCGTGGCGATCCGCGCTGCGGCAGCGAGCACCGCCCGCCCGTCGGCGCGCGCAACCGCGGCCGCGCCGACGATCACCATCGGTGCCTTGGCGGCGTTGAGGGCTTCCGCGAACGGATGCTTGCCGTCGGCGACGTCGGCGAGCGTTTTGCCACCGGCGCCGAGGTGCTCGTAGGGATACGTCAGGTCCGCCTCGGTGCCGATGAGGCCGACCTTGAGCCCGCTCCGGCACCAGCGCTTGCGGATGCGCGCATTGAGCACGGCGGCCTCGAGGCGCGGATTGGTGCCGATCAGCAGGATGACGTCGGCCTGCTCGATGCCCTGGATGGTCGAGTTGAAGACGTAGCTCGCCCGCCCGAGCGCGGGATCGAGCTTGGCGCCGTCCTCGCGGCAGTCGACGTTGGTCGAGCCGAGGCGGTGGAAGAGGTCCTTGAGCGCGAACATCTCCTCGGCGCCCGCGAGCGGCCCGGCGACGGCGGCCATGCGCGCCCCCGGCGTGGCCTTGAGCTTCGCCGCGACGGCGGCGAGGGCCTCCTCCCAGGTCGCGGGTTCGAGGCGGCCGTCCTTGCGGATGTACGGCCGGTCGAGCCGCTGCGTTCTGAGCCCGTCGGCGACGTGGCGCGTCTTGTCGGAGATCCACTCCTCGTTCACGGTGTCGTTGTTGCGCGGCAGGATGCGCATCACCTCGCGCCCGCGCGTGTCGATGCGGATGGCGGAGCCCACCGCATCCATCACGTCGATGCTCTCGGTCTTGCGCAGCTCCCACGGCCGGGCGTTGTGCGCCCAGGGCCGGTGCGTCAGCGCGCCGACCGGGCAGAGGTCGTTCACGTTGGCGCTCATCTCGGAGAGGATGCCCCGCTCGAGATAGGTGGTGATCTCCATGTCCTCGCCGCGGCCGATGGCGCCGAGCTCCTCGACGCCTGCGACCTCGGTCATGAAGCGCACGCAGCGGGTGCAGTGGATGCACCGCGTCATCGCCGTCTTGATCAGCGGCCCGATGTACTTCTCCTCGACGGCGCGCTTGTTCTCCAGGAATCGCGAGCCGCCCGAGCCGTAGCCGATGGCCTGGTCCTGCAGGTCGCATTCGCCGCCCTGGTCGCAGATCGGGCAGTCGAGCGGATGGTTGATGAGCAGGAACTCCATCACGCCTTCGCGCGCCTTCTTCACGAGCGCGCTCTTGGTGTTGATGATCTTGGGCGAGTTGTCCTTGTTCGGCGGCAGGTCGTTGACGCCCATGGCGCACGAGGCGATCGGCTTCGGGCTGCCTTGCACCTCGACCAGGCACATGCGGCAGTTGCCGGCGATGGAGAGGCGCTCATGGTAGCAGAAGCGCGGGATCTCGGCGCCCGCCTGCTCGCACGCCTGCAGCACGGTGATGCCGTCCTCGACCGTGATCGGCTTGCCGTCGATGATGAGGTCTTTCGGCATGATCTAGCGCCCTCGATCAGCGCTTGGTTCGGAGCACGACAGATGCCCGACCATGACCGGCATCCCGGCGGAGGCGGGGATCCACGTCACGTGTGAACGCAGGTGCGCACTTTTAGGCGTCGCGTCTGCGGAAGCTTGCCTGGGTCCCGGCCGATCCATGCGGAGCATGGCTCCGCCATAATGCCGGGATGACGTCAGAGAGGCGCTGGCGAGGAGGGTCATTCCGCGGCCTCCTTGTGCGCCGCCTTGTAGGCGTCGATACGGGCTTCGATCTCGGGGCGGAAATGACGGATGAGCCCCTGCACCG
>WBZR01002656.1_pt1 | contig 17892 bp, 16 predicted proteins | sample 5204231 | NCBI WGS metagenome assembly WBZR01 (sample SAMN12412403, study PRJNA552823) | activated sludge metagenome | isolation source: activated sludge from anammox sidestream of wastewater treatment plant... | place: USA: Virginia | collected 2017-08 | reverse complement strand
GACCTCCGCAGTCTGCGGAGGTCCGAGGTCTTTGGAGGGTTCATGGCGATGGCGATTTCCAACGCACGGTTGGTCGAGAGCGTCCGCTCGGCCCTGGATGCGGCGGAGCTTCGCGGCTCACAGCTCCAAGCTGTGCTGGCCAAGGTGCCAGGTAGGGTATGTGTGCTCGACTCCGACGGGCGGCCCAATCCGATCGGATCTCCCTTGCCGAGTGCTCCCGTCGTGCTCGCGGAGGCCGCCCGCGAGGTCGTCCGGAGCTTGACGACGAAGGGGAAAGGTGCGAGCCGCCGGGTGGACGACCCGGCCAGCGGTCGTAGCTGGACGCTGGAAGGCACCCGGCACCCTGGGACCGGTGGGGTGGTCTCCGTTCACGAGGTGACCAAGACGGTGGCTGCCCAAACCGAGTCTGCGCGGAACCGTCACTTGGCGGAGTTAGGCTTGACCGCGGCGGCGGTCGCCCACGAGATGCGAAACCCATTGACCGGCATCAGTGCGGCGGCCCAGATGATTGCTTCGTCCGACGGCGAGTCTGCCGAGTTTGCCGAGATCATTCGATCGGAGGCGCACCGATTGTCCGGCCTTTGCGAGTCGCTCTTGGAACACGCTCGGCCAGTTCGTGTGGAGAAGTCGCCTACCCAGCTTGGCCGTGAGGCGAGCGAGGTGGTGAGGCTCATGCAGTGCGAGGCGGAGGCAAAGGGGGTTCGTGTCCTCTCACACGTGAGCGGGCCTGACGCAGCCCGTTCCCTCGATGCGGGAAAAGTCCGGCAAGTTATTTTCAACCTTGTACGAAACGGCATCCAGGCTTGCTCGATTGGTGGAACTGTGACGGTGGCCGTGCGAGGTAGCGCGATCACGGTGGAGGACACGGGGCCTGGGATCGAGGGGGATCTTGTGGGCAAGCTCTTCCAGCCATTTGTCACGACCAAGGTGGATGGGACGGGGCTTGGCCTGTTGACCGTCAAGCGGATTGCCGAGGCTCATGGGGGGGACGTTCGCCTGGATACGAGCCCTGGGGTGGGGACGAGAGTAACCGTGGACTTCCAAAGGAGGATTGCATGAAGGAGAAGAAGAGGGTCTTGATCGTAGACGACGAACTGAACATTCGTCGGATACTCCAAGCAGCGTTCGACCGGAACGGGTGGCACTCCATGGCCGCGTCCGGACCCTTGGAGGCCCTCGATATCCTGAGCCAGGGCCCGGTGGACTGTGTCCTGACCGATGTGACGATGCCCGACGGTAGCGGTCACGATCTACGGCGGACGATCGCGGAGCGTTGGCCGGGGACACCGGTGGTCGTCATGACCGCTTTCGGTTCGATTCCGGATGCGGTGATCGCGATGAGGGAAGGGGCGTTCGAGTACGTTTCGAAGCCCTTTGACCTCGAAAGCCTGAAGAAGACGATCGTGGCCGCCATGGGCGGGTCCGCGAAGACCGGTTCGCGACACAAGAGGGCCACGCCGGGTCCATCTCGCACCTTCATCGCGGAAGCTCCCGCAATGAAATGCCTCATGGAGGAGATCGCGCAGATCGCAGACTCGAAGGCGACGGTACTCGTGACGGGGGAGAGCGGCACGGGCAAGGAGGTCGTTGCGCGGACGATCCACGATCTCTCGCCTCGCAACGGCGGGCCGTTCGTGGCGGTCTCGTGCGCCGCTTTGCCCGAGACGCTCCTGGAGAGCGAGCTGTTTGGCTACGAGAAGGGCGCGTTCACCGGGGCGAGCGGGGCGAAGGCAGGACGGTTCGAGCAAGCAGACGGTGGGACGCTGTTCCTTGACGAGATCGGGGAGATTCCGCTGCCGGTCCAAGTCAAACTTCTGCGGGTGCTCCAGGAGCGGGAGTTCGAACGCCTTGGTGCCACCCGGCCCACGCGCGTGGACGTGCGGCTCGTAACCGCCACGAACCAAGACCTGCAACGGGCGGTGGACGACGGGGCATTCCGCCTCGACCTGCTCTACCGGCTGCAAGTGGTCGAGGTGCACCTGCCCCCGCTCCGCGAACGGGTCGCGGACATCCGGCCTTTGGCCACGCACTTCCTCGAGAAGGCGAACGAGGAGAACGGGCGGCAGATCGGCGGTTTCGACGAGGAGGCGATGGCTCTTCTCGAGCGGCACGTGTGGCCTGGGAACGTGCGCGAGTTGGAGAACGTCGTGGAACGGGCCGTCGTGATGGCAGGCCGTGACGCGGTGACCCTAGAGACCCGCCACCTGCCGCCGGCACTGCGCTCTGCCGCGTAGACGTGGCCCCTCGTGCCGGGTCGAGACAAGGTTGGCGCAGGCGGTGGGATGAGACGAGGTATCGCGGTGGGACGTCTCAGGGTTGGAAGGAGCTCGCGGACCCAAGGATCAAGGCCTCGCTGGGGCGCACTCCGCTGAACCTAGCCCGACAAGAGGGGAATGCGACGATCACCCGTGCGCTGGGAGGCTAGCCGGGGTGTCAGAAGCGCTGGTTCGCGAAACAAAGGCTGACCCCGCTAGTCTGTAGCGTCGGACATAGGGGCGGTCCTCGCGGATCGGTCGTCCCGTTGGAGGTCGAGCTTCAGGTGCCCTTCTCGAATGTTCTCCTCCTCATACCAACGCATCCGCGCCTTCATGAGTTGGGTTCGGTCGAGATACCCCACGAGCCTGCCATTTTCCTGGCGCTCGACGACGGGTAGGCGCCCGATGTCGTTCGCAACCATCTTGATCACGGCGTCGCGCAAGACCTCGTCCGGATACGCGACAATCGGGTCGGCAGAGCACGCCTCCATGGCGGTGCGCGCACCGCTCGGATCCATCTCCATCGCCCGCATGAGATCCCCGACGGTCAGGACGCCGAGGAGCTTGCCGTCGGTGCCCACGACCGGTGCGCCCTGTTGACGGATGAAGGTCCGGCACGCCTTGGATCGTCGGTTTGCGAGTAGCCGAGCTGGCGTGTCCGCCCGGACGGTTTCAAAACTTTCGAGCATGACCTCCGAGACGCGGTGGATCTCCAGGGGGTCCACCGTGTACTCGCGGGTGAGGTGGTGTCCGCGGCGGGCGACCTTCTCTGTGAGGATCGAACGCTTCATGATGAGGACGGTCACGGCCTGCGAAGCGACCGCCGCGATCAGCAGGGCAGGCAGGGTGTGAATGTCATAGGTGAGCTCGAGCGCGAAAATGATCGCGGTGATCGGTGCTCTCATCGTCCCCCCCATCAGGGCGGTCATCGAGACGAGCGCCCAGAGGCCAGCGTCGCCGACGGGGATGACTCTGGCCCCTAGGGCCCCCAGGGCGCCACCGATCATCAGGAGGGGGGCGAGGACACCGCCCGAGGTTCCCGATCCGAGGGACAACGACCAGACCAGGGCCTTGACGACAAGGAGCGAGACGATGGCCGTACCCACGAGCTTGCCGTTCAGCAGGTCCCCAATGACGTCGTATCCAACACCGAGTGCGCGAGGCTCGATGAGGCCGCCGATCCCCACGAAGAGGCCCCCGATGGCAGGCCACCACATCCAGTGGAACTTGAGCCTGGAGAACAGGTCCTCGGCGGCATAGACCAGCGTGGTGAGGAGCCCGGAGCCGAAGCCTACGGCCAGGCCCGCCAAGAGACTGAAGCCCAGCACTTCGCCGGACAGCACGGGATGGCGCTCGAAGGGGAAGATCGGCCCGGCTCCCAGGATCGGTACCCGGACCGCCGATGCCGTCGCCGCCGCGAGCGCGACCGGGATGAAACTTCGGGGCTTCCACTCGAAGAGCAGCAGCTCGACTGCGAGGAGGGCGGCGGCGATCGGCGTGGAGAACACGGCCGACATGCCCGCGGCCGCACCCGCGACCAGGAGCGTCTTTCGCTCGGCGGACGAGAGGTGCATGACTTGCGCGATCAAGGAGCCGACGGCGCCCCCGGTCATGATGATCGGCCCCTCGGCACCAAACGGCCCGCCAGTCCCGATGGAGATCGCGCTGGATAGCGGTTTGAGGAGGGCAACCTTCGCCTCCATGCGGCTGCGGCCGATCAGGATCGCCTCGAGCGCCTCGGGAATGCCATGCCCGCGGATCTTCTCCGAGCCGTAGCGGGCCATCAGCCCGATGATGAGACCACCGATCACGGGCACGGCGATCACCCACGGGCCGAGGCTCGCAGCGGCGGGGGACGCTTCTTGCATCGAAAACCTGCCGAAGAAAGCGAGGTTTGTGAAGAGCGAGATCAGCCTAATGAGCACCCAGGCGACGAAGGCACCGATTCCACCGATCACGATCGCGATCGCAGAGATTAGGATGACACGGGAGTCGGTAGTGAAGTCGGCAAGTTCCTCGGTGTTCGGCTTCATCCATGCAACCTATCGCGATCTCATGATATCGTATTACGATATAATGAACTGGGACCAGAATGGTGGGCGATGTCGAACAGGCGGGTGCGATTGGACAAGAAGGAGTACGAGAGGCTGGCGGCCTTTCGAGCCACGCTTCGGCGTTTTGTGCGGCGGACCGAGGAGCGCGCGCGCGCCGTGGGGATCACTCCGCAGCAGCAACAAGCGCTGCTCGGAGTGATGGGGAGCCCAGGGAAGGATTGGGCTTCGGTCGCCGAACTGGCGGACTTTCTCCAGGTGCGGCACAACTCGGCAGTGGAACTCGTGGACCGTTGCGAGAAAGCAGGCCTGATGCGCCGGGTCCAGGACGAATCGGATCGGCGGCTTGTCCACGTGACGCTGACCCCGAAAGGGAAGAGCGTGCTCGATCAGTGTGCGGAGGTGAGTTGGGCGGAGCTCCACTCCTTGGGAAGGACGATCTCCTTTGCACCGGATGGAGAGGAGTAACGCGGGGTTTGCCTCGACCGAGACGGCCCTCCTGGCACGGATGTGGTTTACCGTCTTGAGGCGGCCGAGCCGCGATCCCTAATCGTGGATCGTGGCTGGAACCGCACTTGCTTCCAACGGTTCGAAAGCGGTATCGAGCGTCGGAGACCGGACGAACAAGGTTTCTCACCCTCCTTATTCGCTAGCGTCGTGCGAAACCGAAGCCTTGCGACGTCTGGACTCGCGCCGTTCAAGAGACGCCGTCCAGTAGTCGGCCATCGCCTCCCAAGGCACGGACCGATTCTGGGGGCCCACGGAGAGCAGGCTGGCGACCCCGTACCGCTGGAGGTCTGGAGCTTCCAACCTAACCGCGTGCACCGCCTCTGCGAAGTAGTCGAGGGAGCTATCACCACTGGACCGAGCATGCTTGAGAATCGCCGCACCAAGGGCGTAGTCGCCGAACAGATATCCCCTCGGGCCCTCTGGTGTTCGATGCAGCGTAATGGTGACAGGAACCTCGGTGCCAGTGCTGTTTGTAAAGAGCACGGTGTTGAGTAGGCCGTGTCGGTCGCCGTCCCATTCTTTCAGTGCTTCATGACGCTTGGCGGTGCGCAGCCTCGGTGCGACGTAGTCACGGATGAACACCCCATACTGGAGTTTGGTGAGATGGAGCATCTCCTTCTCGCGCCTGTGCGCATACCGGAACACTGTTGTCCCGTCGCCAGCGATCGCTGCCTCTACGATGGCATGGGCGGCGCGGCCGAGCGGTTCGTTTCGGAGCCGCAAGAGCAAGGCTTCCCAGCCGAAATATGTCAAGGCCCCGGTCGTACAGAGAAGGAGTAGCCGAGTCCTCGTGGGGATCGGCGTACTTGCAATCCCCCCCTCTCTTCCGTAAACTAGGACGAGGCCAGCATGGCCGAAGGTGCGACCCGGCATACGAATTACCGTCACTTGATCACACCATGGCTTTCCTGGATTTGCAAGACGAGGCATGAGAGGGGGTGCGCGGTGCCAGAGTGTTGCGTCACTCAAATCCCACTTGAGCTCCGACGAGCCTGATTCAATGGAGTGGCGACCAGGCGCCTGCTCTCCCCTCGGGGCGAGGGGTGGTCTTGCTGCACGGTCTCGATCCGAGGATTGGCCGGTAGGTGCGCATGGCGCTCCGTCGTGCGAGGTTGTCGGAGTGAATCCGCGCTCGACTTCGCCCGGCTACGTCTTCGGAGCGAATCTCGCTCGAACCGGTGACCAAGTCGGAGCCCCCCCCCTCTTGTGTCTTCAACCGATGCGGCTAGGGCGCTAGAGGACTCTGGCAGCGATTCCCGCTCGAATCTCGGCCACCACGCGCTCGACCTCCTCTTCCTCGACCCCGACGGAGGCAAGCGCGTACTGCCCCATTTCGAGAGCGAGGGAAGCTTCACCCATAAACGTACGGCTTACTCCGATTTCTCGGAAGTATGCGGTTTGCGAGAAGCTGTGGCTGCGGACGCACGTGTCTATGTCCGGGTTCACTTTCCAAGCGTGGTCCAGGATCTCCTTAGCATGGGACTTGTCCGGAGTCGCGATGATGAGCAGCCGCGCGTACTCGAGCGAAGACTGCGCGAGCACTCCGGCTCGGGCGGCGTCGCCGAAAATGGCGCGTTGCCCTTGCCGCCTGAGTTCTTCGACCACATTCCTGTCCTGTTCCACAACGACGTAAGCGACCTGGCACTGGTCGAGTGCTTCGCCGATCATCGCCCCGACGCGGCCGTAGCCGATCATGACCACATGGCCCTGGAGTAAGTCTGGGTTTGGGGAGAGATCCGATTGCGGGGCTTCCAGCTCGAACAGCGACAGGAGGCGTGGCCGGGCCCGAAGCCAACGGTCAATCGGCGCGATGGTCCGGAAGATCAACGGGTTGAGCGAGATCGAAAGGATGGCGACCGCCACGACGATGCTTTGAGCCGCCGCCGGCAAGATCTCGAGATGGGTGCCGAGCGCGACCAGGATGAACGAGAACTCCCCGATCTGGGCCAGGCTGGCCGAGATCGTGAGTGCCGTCGCGACCGGGTAGCGGAACAGCAGCACGATGAACGCGGAGGCGAGCGACTTGCCCACGATTACAACGAGGAGAGCGATCACGACGAACACGGGGTTCGACACCAGGACGGCCGGGTCGAACAACATCCCGACCGAGACGAAGAAGAGCACGGTGAAGGCTTCCTGGAGCGGCAGAGTTTCGGCTGCCGCCTGGTGCGACAGGTCGGACTCGCTGATCACGACTCCCGCGAAGAACGCCCCGAGCGCGGGAGAGACTCCGAACAACGCGGAGGCCCCGAACGCGATCCCGAGCGCTACCGCGAGCACCCCGAGCGTGAACAGCTCGCGCGAGCGCATCCTCGCGGCTCGGCCCAACACGCGCGGAATCAGCTTCTTCCCGATCACGAGCATCCCGGCGACGAACGCGGAGACTTTCAAGAGGGTGAACCCAAGGTCGAGGGCGACGTTGCCAGTGCCGCCCTCCGCGAGAGGCTTACCGCCGAGAGGGATGGCGAGCGCGGGCAGGGCGACGAGCGCGACGACGGTCGCCAGGTCTTCGACGATCAGCCAGCCGACAGCGACGCGGCCGTTGACCGTGTCGAGCTCTCGCCGCTCGCCCAGAGCGCGCAGCAGCACGACTGTGCTGGCGACCGACAGCGAGAGGCCGAAAACGATGCCAGCGCCCCAGCTCCAGCCCCAAACCCGGCAGACCAAGGCGCCCATCAGGGTAGCAGCAGCTAACTGGGCGACGGCGCCGGGGAGCGCGATTTTGCGGACGGCTAGGAGGTCTCGGATGGAGAAGTGGAGACCGACCCCGAACATGAGCAAGGTCACGCCGATTTCCGAAAGCTGATGGGCCATGTCGCCGTCCGCGACGTAGCCTGGGGTGAACGGGCCGATCGCGACCCCAGCAAGAAGGTAGCCTAACAACGGCGGCAGGTGGAAACGCGCCGCCAGTAGCCCGAAAACGAACCCGAGCCCGAGCCCTGCCGCAATCGTTGCGGTCAGCGAAGTGTCGTGTGGGATCGCTCCAGTATGGCACTTTGGGCGGGGCTTGCTGTAGCGTCCGGTTGCCACACCAGCCACCGATTCAGCCGCGGCCCGTGGGGGGACAACTCGGCAGCGAGATTCGCTTACGGGGCCCTAGATCGGGCTCGACGGTCGAGCTCGGCCTTCCAGTAGTCGGCCATCTGCACCCAAGGGATGGGTCTGGCGTTCGGGCCACCAGAGAGCAGACTGTGCACGCCTTGCTTTTGAAGCTCGGACGCCTCGATTCGGATGGCTTGTTCGGCCACTGCGAAATAGTCGAGCGGGCGGCTGCCGTCTGGCCTCGCATGCTTCGCGACTGCGGTCGCGAGAGCGATGTCCCCCGCCAAGTAGCCGCGCGGGCCGTTGGGCGTGCGGCTAATGCTGAGGGTAAACGGGACTTCTACGCCAGCCGCATTGGTCAGCATCAAAGTGTAGTGCAGAGCCCGCTTGCCGTCGTCCCACTCGACGAGTTCGACACCTCGCCTTGTGTTTGCCAGCACGGGCCTCGCATAGTCCCGAACGAACCTGCGATACTCGGCGGGCCCCAGGCCGAGTTGCTCTCTTTCGCGAAGGTGCGAATAGCTGTGCACCGGACCGCCGTCGCCCGCTAGGGCCGCGGCGACAATCTTCCGGGCAGCTTGATCAAGTGGCTCATTCCGGAGCCACCAGAGCCAGGCTTGCCACCCGAACCAAGCGAGCGACCCGGCTGCTCCCAACACGAGCAGCCGGGTCCGCACAGAGAGTGAACCCCTCTCTATCCGCCTCCCCCTCCTCCGGATGGAGGCACGCAATGGGCGTTGACCGTGCAGTCTTCCGAGCACGGTACGGCACCGCCAGTGCCGTTGAAGCGGAACTCCCAACCTTGGTAGTTTCCGCAGTCAATCATCCTTCGCTCGATGATTCGGCATCGGGCGCCTGCGCCCGCCACGTCGCAGCTGTATGGCACCCAGGCGCCGACGCTCTCCGGGTTCGTACAGGTCGGGTTCCAGCCACACGGTGGACCCTCTGCTAGGGCTGTGGTTACGATGGCGACTGTTGCGCCGAACGCGAGTATGCCTGCGGTCCGCATCTTCGATCCGGCAGTGATTGTTTTCAAGGGTTGCAGTCTGGTCATGGTCGTTTTTTCTAGGGTCAGATGCCCTTGCAGGCAGTTAAGAGTTACTGTGATGGCGGCCTAGTACCACCATGCGTCGAGGTCAGTGACCGAAGCGTCTCGGGTCCTGGTCTGGATTGAGCCGTCGAGCCGGAGGCCGGTGGCTCGCCTTGCCCGCCATTCGTTTGCTTCCGGGTCGTTTGGGCTCGCGTCGCACCAGGGCTCAGCAACGTAGACTGTCTGTGCCCCGTGGAGGATGCACATCGCCTCGAATGTCGAGTGCTCTCCTGGTAGTTCGTCCATGTAGACGAAGTAGTCGGTAAAGTAGGGCTTCCCCTCCCCGAACCGACGTACTCCGACGCCGGGTCGGCAGGGGCTCTGCCATGTGCGTGGCTCGGGAACCGCATCGCGCCATCCTCCGCTGCGGTTCCAGGCGATCGGGTTGGGCGGAAGGCCCATCTGGCTCGGACGACCGAACTCGATCTTGGGGTCGTTGGCCTCGCGGTACAGCATCATGCCGTGATGGATCTGGCGAAGGTTGTGGACGCTTGCCGACTGCTTGGCGGCTAGGACAGTGCCACTCAGCACAGGCGCAACGATTGCCGCCAGCGCTGCGATGATCGTCACGCTGCAGACCACTTCAAGAAACGTAAGTGCTCGCCGCTTCACCGTGACACTCTGTCCGAGCATGATACGACGATCCCATCTGCGTCGAGCCTCAAAACGTAGGGGGCCGTGAGCCACGCCTCGCGGGGCAGCGCGTTGCTCGCAAGCCGGACGACGTTGCCCGCGTATCTACTCGCTTGCTTGACCCCTGCTTCCTCCGAGCGCTCCGACACGATGAGTATTGGTTCGGAGTCCTTCATTTTGGCGACCAAGTCTGCTGCACTCCGAATCGAGCACCCGCTGCACGTCTCAGAAGCTACGACGGCCCACTGGGCCGTACCGCGAACCGTGAGCTGAAGTCCCGGCACTCTGTGACCCACCAGCGCAGAGCACACCGCCTCGCTCGATCCGTCTCCGCCCGCTGGCGAATCCGCTAGCAACAGTGAGTACGCCCAGTACCCCCCCCCTAATGCTAGGAGAGCGGCGGCCTGGCCGAGTTTTCGGCCTGCCATATGGATGCTCCAAGGTTGAATATACACGATTCGGCGAGCAATTGCAAGGGTTTGCAGAAAAATGCCAGGGTATTGTTTAGGGCCCCGACGTGGGCACAGCGATCCGCTAGTCTGCCAATCTTGTGCGTTCATGGGCCCGATTGCGCAGGCTCTAAGCGTCCGGGAGGTCCTGGTGCACGGTCTCGATCCTTCGGATCTGGCCCGTGGCCGAGCGCATCACGATGCTCTCGGTCTGAGCATAGCCCCGCTTGAACCGCACTCCCTTGAGGAGGTCGCCGCTTGTGATCCCTGTTGCAGAGAAGACTACGTTGCCCCTGGCGAGGTCGCTCGTCATCAGGACGCGCTCCGGGTCACCGTCCATCATGTGCACCGCCCGCTCCTTTTCCTCGTTGTTGCGGAACTTGAGCCGGGCTTGCATTCCCCCGCCCGTACACATGACGGCGACGGCGGTGAGAACCCCTTCGGGTGCGCCTCCGATGCCCATGAGGCCATCAATCCCTGCTTCGGGATCCAGGGCGGCGATCGCGACGGAGAGGTCGCCGTCGGGCACAAGGTGGACCCTGCACCCGGCCTCCCGGAGCTCGGCGATCAAAGAGTCGTGCCTGGGTCGGTCGAGCACGCCGATGATCATTTCGTCCACGTCCTTGCCCAATGCCTGGGCCATGAGGCGGACGTTCACTCGCGGAGGGAGGGTGATGTCTATGACCGACGCGCACTCGCGGCCGACGACTAGTTTGTCCATATACGTGTCGGGAGCGTGCATGAGCCACCCTTCGCCCTCGATGGCGGCGGCGAGGACGCTGATCGCGTTCGGGGCACCGTTGGCGCAGAGGTTCGTACCTTCCAGCGGGTCCACCGCGATCTGGACCTCGGGTCCCTCGCCGCTCCCGAGCGACTCCCCGATATAGAGCATGGGGGCTTCGTCGCGCTCGCCCTCGCCGATCACGATCGTTGCCTGCAAGTCCATGCTGTTGAGCGCGTTCCGCATGGCCTGGCACGCGGCATCGTCCGCCTCGTCCTTCTTGCCCTTGCCCACCCATTTGCTGGCGGAGAGGGCGGCCTGTTCGGTGACCCGGAGGAAGTCAATCTGTCCGTGCTTGTCAATGTTTGCCATGGCTTTGTCGTTCTAGTTTAGGCGATGACGGGCCTGGCACGTTTTGCGTCGCCTGTTCTGAGCAACGTAAGGTCAGTGTACGGGTGGTTCGGGCTCGCCCTTCCGCCCCGGCGCACAAAGGACTAGGGAGGGCCGCGGCGTACAGTGGCATCGGCTTTGCGGTCACGTTCGGCAGAAGGTCCTGGGACCTACTTGACAAATCATGCGCACAAATGCGCAAATGCGCAAATCGCATACACTTCTGTCTTCGCTGATGCTGACACTTGCCGCCGCCCCAGTTGGTGCGCTCGCGCAAGCCAGTTGGTTCCCCTACTCCTACCAGCCGACGATGGGATGCGGCGTTGACCCGGCGAGCAAGGAGGTGGTCTCCGAAACGATCTGGTCAGGGTCGGCCTTCGCCAGCGACTCGGACACTTGGAGCCGGGAGCTGCCCGGCGGCGGCTACGAGTACGGCGTCTTCGCGTCCAGTGATCACGGCGTGCTCATCCATCAAATGCGCTCTGGCACCACGCTGGCTTGGGTGATGAGCTCGTCCGTCAATGGTACGAAGACGTGGACGCACACGATCAAAGCGTTGACCGCAGGGCCGAACGAAGTCATCGTCACGGTGGACTACTATCTGGCGCGTGACAACGCGCCGGGAGTCTTGGACGACGCCGACATCATCGTTGGGCGGACAGTGACGATCACGGGCCCCACAGGCTCAGGCGGAGGCGGCTAGGAAATTGGTTGCCAGCCTCCTCCTCGCTGCGTTCAGCTTCGCTGGCGGCACCCCGGGCGAGCTTGCCAACCAGCTCGCGCTGGAGACCCGTCATGACTGGGTCTGCGGCGTCGGTCTGGAAGGCAAGGTCGAGAAGTTCACGATTCCCGAGCTCGATCCGGCGCTCGAGATCTCGGCACTTGCGGACAAGCTCGCCGAGGCGACGGGGCGGCTGCCCAGCTCCTTAGTCGGTGGTAGCCCGCCCCAGCTTATCGTGAGCCTGCCAGGACATGGGGTGTCGCGGGAGCAGGAGTACATCGAGGCCAACGTCCTTGACCCCGAGGCGATCCGGTGGAGCGACGACGGCACGATCCTCTTCGGCCCGACCGGGAAGAAGTGCGTGAGCTGGGAGCAGGTGGCGAGGGCGCTTCCGGACGAGAAGCTAGAGGTGCACTGGCTCTACACCCGGGTCTACATGGCGGGCGTCGCGAGCCATGTGGACGTGCCGGCGTTCCTCTCGCTCCTGGCGGCGTCGGTCGGGGCGAAGCACGTTGAGTCCGAAGGTGTCCACCGGATCGAGCCCTTTGCCCCGGCCGTCCGGGGCCAACTCGCCGCGATCCACCTGGCGCGTTCGAAACTGGACAAAGACCTTCTCCACAGCATTGGGAAGTTCTCACTCGCAGTACTCCGCGATATCCCAGACGCTGTGATCCTCCAGGCGGTCGAAACCCCGGATTCTCACGCCCGCATGGACGCGACCCTGGCACAAAGGGACGCGATCCTCGAATATGTCCTTGCCATGAAGAAGGTCGTGCCGGACATCGTCAAGCAGTTCGAGGACGCGGGGTGCTTCAGCCGGCCGTACCGGATCTCGTTGCAGGCGAATGGCTTGATCAGCGCGATGTTCGAGGGCCCGCCCGGCCCGAAGAAGATCTACTACTTCCTATAAGCGGAGTCCCGGCGTTCCCGCAAAAGTTCTTGCCGCGTTGCAGGTGCGGGTGCGGCTCGATCCGACCTCGCTCATCGCGTCGTCCGTCCGCCGTACGCAAGCTGGCCGGTTCCTCCATCCGCCAAGAGGGGCACTGGCGTCCATGCGTCAGCGACCTGCATCGTCGGTGCCCTCGTGGCGTCATTCTTTGAGACTCGGGCAGAATATGGGCGTGGAATGGCAGGCGACGGACCAGTTCGGGACCCTCTATGTAGGCGAGTCGGACGCTGCAGACTTGGATGGGTTGCGGGCGGACTTGGCGTCCTTGCTGACCGAGGTTCGCGATCGCGGTGGGGCCGATTGTCGCCTGACGGTTGACCTTGCCTACCAAGAGGTTAGCGGGCCTGACCCCGAGTCCGTGAGCCACATCTTGCGCGTGCCATGGTTCGCCGGGGCAGACCCAGGGGGAGTGTTGGAGTCGGTTCGGGCGCACGTGAATGCGATCTGTGAGGCGGAGGGGTGGCCCGTAGTGCCGGTCGGTTTGGCCTAGCCGTCGGACCCGTAGTGCTCCTGGAGGCGATAAGGGCGGTTTATCGTCCGCGGCGGTGAGTTACTGCGACGGCCATGGCGGCCAGTTCCCCAGGCTTTACGTCGCCGTGGCAATCTGCGCAGGACGCCTTTCGGAACCTCACCCCCCGCGCCCGGAACTCGACGGTGTCGAGCTTCTCCAAATAGACATCGTCCGGGGCAGAGCGGACGGCCGCCGCCGCTCGGTCGAAGACTCCCGCCTTGTCGAGTCCCGGCACCCAGACCCTGTCGTACTGCGGCTTGCCCCAAGGGGGGGCAGACTTCCAATTCTCCCAGAACGAGACGCGCCAGGGCGGCATGGGTTTGCGCGTGTTGGGCAATCTGGGAGGGCGCTTGTCGGTGCGGCTCAGCGAGACGTCGTAGGGCTCAGGGACGGTGTACTCCGGCCGCAAGGAGACGAGCCCCTCCTCGAAGTCTGCCCCTGCCAAAGCGAGCGAGCGACGGGAGGCCACGAGCGGGTTCGCGGTAGGGCCTGGAGATCCCAGGCCGAGGAATGGGTTGACGGCTGGGTGACCGGCGAAAGGGTAGCGGTAGTGCGCGAGTGGCGAGTAAGCGATCGTGGCGCGAGGGGCCTCGAACCCGGCCGTGTAGGCAGAGAGCAACCGGTCCACCTCAGTCGGCGAGTCGCTCGCGATCACTGCAAGAAGCAATGCGGCGATCATTCCGGATCCGGCTTGTGCTCCGCGATGACGGCGATGGTGGCGACGTCACCGACCTTCGCTCCCTCGTGGCACGAGAGGCATTCCATGGACCGAAACGGGATCCCGCGACCGGTGAGCGTCCAGTCGCCTTGCCGGAGCTTGAACTCCTTGGGCCCTGCTTCCTTTGCGGCGGCGGCGATCTTGGTGGCGATCTCGGTTTGTCCGGGCTTGTGGTCGTACACCCCGCGCGTCACGTTCCCCAAGAGCTTGAGTTCCGGGTTCCAAGCGAGCCAGAGCGCGATGGTGGGTTGGTCCGACCGGAACATCGAGTTCTGCTTCGTCGAAGTCGCCCCGCTGGGTGTGACGAAGCCCTCTTCCCATGTCGTGCCAGCCTCGGAGAGCTTGAGGCGCACCTGCTGGACCTTGCTGCGCGAGGACCCGGGTTTGCCGAGCGCGTCGCGGGAGCTGATCCCTTTGTGCGCGTTCGGAGGGTGGCTGGGGATCCGCAAGGTTCCGAAACTGCCTTCGGCGACCAGGGACATGTCGTTGAAGAGCTCGTCGTGGGCTTGCAAGAGGGTGCTCGCGCCGGGGGGATCTGGCTTCTTGGCCGGGGCGGGCCGGGCCGAGTCCTTGGCGGCGAGGACGGCGGCGAAGGCGGCACCGGCGGCGGCAGCGATGACGAGCAGCTTCATCGGGTTCACACTCAAGAGTTAGGACGCCTGGAGCCGGGCCGCCGGTTCCCGGTTCGGTCCCTCTGCGTGCCTAGGCCCCGCGATCCGAAGATACTCTGGAGGTATCCTCCCGAGTCCGGAACTGCCGCATAGCTCAGTTGGTAGAGCAGCTGACTGTTAATCAGCGGGTCGTTGGTTCGAGTCCAACTGCGGCAGCCATCTCCACCGCCGTGCGGCTTCACTCCCAATTAGGGCTGCCCGATGCACTGAGCAGGCGAACCTAACTGCACCTGAAGGGTAAGATTGGAGACGGAATGGCGGAGGGGGGCGGCTTTCGCAACTGGCTGAAGCGGCTCCTGGGCGGACGCGACCCACTCGGCGCTGCCCTCGACCTGGAAGACGCGCACAGCGTGGCGAAACTGGGGAGCGAGATCGCAAACGCCATTTCTGCGCTAGGCGCTTTTGGAGCGTTCTCCGGGCAGCTCGGGCCCCAACTGGCAAGTGCGGGGGTAGGGCCAAACCAACTCTGCGCCGTAGCTTGCGTCCCCCTCTTCTACCTTCTAAGAAAGAGGTCGGCGAAGAAGGACGCCGATAGCGATGACAAAGATAAGGCCCTGATGGAGCGGCTCGAGGAGATCAAGCAACTCGTTTCCGACCGGTCCCTCCCGGGCGACGAGCGGGTCCAGCGGCTCGAGGAGAAGGTCGGAACCCTCTACCGGATCATGGATCACCAAGCCACGAAAGAGTACGTGGACAACGAGATCCGGAACTTACAAGCCAATCTCGGTGCCCAAAACCTCACGATCCGCAAGGCGAGCCAGTTGCTCCGCTCCCTGGCGGAAAGGGATCTCGACCCTACCCAGGGCCCCACGGCCCAGAGCTTCTTCGCCAACCTCAACGAAGGCATCGCCGCGCTCCGCCAAGAAGTCGCGGGCTTCCGAGACGAACTGAGAGACACCGTCGCCCCCCCGATCTATGTCCCCACGCCTACCGACGAGCCGAACCGATATCGCTACAGGGACCAGGCGACTCCCCTCGTCGGGCGCAAAGCGGAGCAATCCACGATCCGAGAGTTCCTCAATTACAAGAAACCGGCGGCTTGGATGCTGGTCCGCGGGGGCGCCGGTTCGGGAAAGAGCCGGCTGGGGCTCTGGGCGCTGGAAGAGGCCCAGAGGTTGGGCTACCGCGCCGGCTTTCTTCACGATGGCGACCTCGACGATTGGCACAGATGGAGGGTGCACCAGGACACCCTGGTCGTCGTGGACTACGTCCAGCGCCGCACTGGCGATATCGGCGAAGCGATCCGCGCCGCGGCTCGGGCAAACCCAGCGCACAAACTTCGGTTTCTTCTCCTGGAGCGGGATGCCGTCGGTACCTGGTACTCCAATCTCGGCAAAGCCAACGAAGACAAGTACACGCCGGGAGGAGCAACTGCCTACTTCTGGATGGATCTGAGCAGGATGGATCGCCCCGGCGTGGTCGAAGTCTTCACAGAACTGCTGCGGTCGGACCCCATAGCGGGGCGGGACGCAGGCTCTCTCGCCGACCAGTTCCTGACGATCGAGCCCGACGGAAGGCCCCTCTTCGCCGCGTTCTACTTCGAAGCGGTTGCTAAGGGAGAGGAGGTGGACGGCTGGTCGAGGACCGATCTCGCCCGATGGGTCCTCACTCACGAACTCGACGAGCGCTGGCGCCCAGTTGGGATTGACGCGGAGTATGGGCACCTCGCCACCGTCGCTTCCGCGCTGCGAGGCGTCACCAAGGAGTTCTGCGACTCTGTCCCGTGCCTTGCCCCGTACCTACCGCGCTGGGAAAAGGACAAGTGCAACGTGATCGGCTCCCTCGGCGGCGGGTACGAGGACGCCCCAAAGCCCCGCGTGCCTGCCCTCGACCCCGACTCCATCGCCGAGCTCTATATCCTGGACCGCCTGGCCGGGGCGGCGGACCTGGGCCAGGGCGTCGGCCAGGCTGCCGAGACGAAGAAAGTGCTCGACTGCCTTTGGGGGGAAGCGGGTTCCCACGAAACGCTGGTCGAACTGGTCCGGCACTGTGCCCAAAGCTACGCCGGGCACGAAATGTTGGCGAAGATCCAAGACGCTCCGGACTCGGTCCCGGAGGCGGTGCGCGAAAGCCTGAAGATCCAAGTGGCCGCTGTGGCCGCGGCGTCGGGCGCCTCGCTGCAGGAGGTGGTGGGTGCGGCGGGTGCTACGCTGGCCGAAGCAGCTGAGGCTCTGCCCCAAGGCGGAACCATGCTGCTGGCCCAGGCCTACTTCCAGGAGGCTTTCGACCGGGAAGGGACCGTGGCGGGCCGGGTGGCGCTCGATGCGTTGCGCGCTCTCGCCGCCGCCAACCCGGACGAGCCGGAGGTGCGGCTGGCGCTCGCCCAGGCGCTGTTCAACGCGACGGTCGGCCGCGAGATGACGGAGGAGGGGCAGGCCGCCCTCGCCGACCTGCGCAAACTCGCCGAGGAGCACCCGGACGAGCCGGAAGTGCGGCTGGCGCTCGCCCAGGCGCTGACCAACGCCGTCGGCCACCTGGCGGAGGACGGGCCGCGGCAGGGCGCCCTCGCCGAGCTCCGCGCCCTCGCCGAGGAGCACCCGGACGAGCCGGAAGTGCGGCTGGCGCTCGCCAAGGCGCTGAACAACGCCGTCTTCAAGCTGAAGACGGACGGGCCGCGGCAGGCCGGCCTCGCCGAGCTCCGCACCCTCGCCGACGCCCACCCGGACGAGCCGAAGGTGCGGCTGGCGCTCGCCCAGGCGCTGACCAACGCCGTCCTCAAGCTGGGGGAGGACGGGCCGCGGCAGGCCGCCCTCGCCGACCTGCGCAAACTCGCCGAGGAGCACCCGGACGAGCCGGAAGTGCGGCTGGAGCTCGCCAAGGCGCTGACCAACGCCGTCCTCAAGCTGGAGAAGGACGGGCCGCGGCAGGGCGCCCTCGACGTGCTCCGCAAACTCGCCGAGGAGCACCCGGACGAGCCGGAGGTGCGGCTGCGGCTCGCCCAGGCGCTGAACAACGCCGTCCTCGAGCTGGAGAAGGACGGGCCGCGGCAGGCCGCCCTCGACGAACTCCGCAAACTCGCCCAGGCCCACCCGGACGAGCCGGAGGTGCGGCTGGCGCTCGCCAAGGCGCTGAACAACGCCGTCCTCAAGCTGGAGAAGGACGGGCCGCGGCAGGACGCCCTCGCCGATCTCCGCGCCCTCGCCGAGGAGCACCCGGACGAGCCGGAGGTGCGACTGGGGCT
>WBZR01002654.1_pt1 | contig 17907 bp, 12 predicted proteins | sample 5204231 | NCBI WGS metagenome assembly WBZR01 (sample SAMN12412403, study PRJNA552823) | activated sludge metagenome | isolation source: activated sludge from anammox sidestream of wastewater treatment plant... | place: USA: Virginia | collected 2017-08 | reverse complement strand
GTCGACGAAGCCCCCGGCGGGGAGTTCGAGATGGCTCGGCACGGACGGCGCGAGCGGGCGGCGCGGCGCCAGCACGGCCTCGTAGCGCTCGCCGGTGGCGTAGCGCTCGGCGACGAGCTGCAAGAGCTCGGGGTCGCCCGGCACGCGCGCCGCCATGGCGTGGGCGTTCGCCTCGCCGTGCACGAGGACCAGGCGCTCCCGATCCTTCGCGAGCATCGCGCGGACGCGCTCCCGATCCGACACGCGCCGTCGCGGCGCGTGGAAGTAGGGGTTCGGGCGCGTCGCCTTGTCGTGCAGCTGCTGCGCGACCATCTGCTCGAAGGCGCGCAGCAGCGGCAGGAAGCGGTCCGGGTCCTTCTCCAGGCGGCCGAGCACCTGGACGACCGCCTCGACCGTGGCGAGACAATGAGCGGCGGGTTCGCGGCGGATGCGGTACCGTCCGGGACGCGCCGGGGTGAAGGCGACGCGCGGCAGGCGCTGCAGGCGAGGGCTCCGCGCGAGCATCTTCCGCGCCTGGATCCACGTGCCGTCGAGTACGACGAGGGTCGCCGGCGGTCCGCCGGGGAGCGCCCACGGCTCGACGGCGCCCTCGGCGGGGAAGAGCAGCGCGGCGCCGCGGGGGTCGTCGGTGAGCGCCCGCACCCGCGGGTGGCCGTCGAGGTCGGCGCCGACGTGCAGCTCGGAGTTCGCGAGGCCGAGGTTCGTCATGCGCGCGGTGCCGATCGGCATGCGGTACTCGCGGGGGTGCTGGAGGAACACGACGCGGGTTCGGCTCGCGATCGGCGTCAGATGGGCGCAATAGCAGTGCGAGGCCGGGCGGAGGCAGCGATGGCAGGTGGGGCGGTACGCGAGCACGGGGCCTCATAGCAGACTCGCCGCGCGTTCCGCTCGCGGCGCCGGTTGCCGTAGCGCGTGGTCTTGGCCAATATCACGCCGCCGATCGCGCGGCGGAGCCGCCGCGCGACGAAAGGAGGCCCTCGTGTCGGCGACTCTCGCCATCGTCGTGTTGTGGATCGGGTTCGCGGCCTCCCACATGGGCCTTTCGAGCGGGCAGGTCCGGGAGCGGCTGGTCGCCCGCATCGGCGCGGGCCCGTTCCTCGGGCTCTACTCGATCGTGGCGTTCCTCTTCTTCGTGCCGCTCGTCTGGGTCTACTTCGCCAACAAGCACGCCGGACCGCTGCTCTGGTCGATTCCGCTCGGTCCGGAGCTCAGGTGGTTGCTCTATGCCGGGATGCTGATCGCGTGCGTGCTCGTCGTGGCCGGGATCGTGCGCCCGAGTCCGGCGTCGATCGTTCCTGGCGACCCGACTCCGCGGGGCGCGCAGCGCATTACCCGCCATCCGCTCTTCATGGGGTTTGGGCTCTTCGGGCTCCTGCACCTGGTCCCGAACGGCAACGCAGCCGACGTCGCATTCTTCGGCGGGTTCCCGCTCTTCGCCTTGATCGGCTGCCGCCACCAGGACGAGCGCAAGCTCGCCACGGGTGCGGCGGAGTTCGCGGCGTTCTATCGCGAAACGCCGTTCTTGCCGTTCACGGGCCCGACGACGTGGCAGGGCATTCGCGAGCTCGGCCCGGCCGTCGTGCTGGGCGCGCTCGGGACCACCTTCGTCCTGCGCTGGTTCCACGGCGCCTGGTTCGGTCCCTAGCCGACGACTAGCCGTACGTAGCAGGCCGTGCGGAGCGCCACGCGGCGCTCCATCCCGGACGGGGCCGAACCGCCCTCGAGCGGGCGCCGGGTTCTGCAACCTGGCACGGGCCGAGTTGATGTCGGTCATCAACGGCGGCTGGTCGGGTCGTGGATCGTCCGTCCATGATGGCCGACCCGGTGCAGGGAGGGGGTCGCCGCGCGCGCGCCGCACGTCCCGGCTGCTCGCGGCCCGCACGTCTGGAGGCGCGGCCTGCTCGCGGGCACGACGCGTTCCCGTATGCCAGCGCCCTCCGGCCGCCGATCCTGAACACTGCGCCAGGCCTGCGCATCAGGTGCTGAAGCGCGTGCTCTTTCCGCCCGATCCGACCGGACCCGCGGCGGTACCGGACGCCGACCTCAGGGGAGAGTTCCTCCCATTCCTCGGCGGGGAGGCGACGCAGACGGGCGCGCCGTCGATCCCGGGGATCGTCGCTCCGCCCGTGACGATCGGGCGTGTTCGTCCCCGAGGAGCCTTCCGCACCGGGAGATCCGGAGGGGTCAGCGGCCGCGCCGGAAGCGGATGCTCTCGCGGCGGTCCTGCTTGGTCGGTCGCCCGAGCCGCTCGAAGCGCCCGGCCGCCGCCTCTCGACGACGCGCCAGGTGCTCCGCACGCGCGTTCACGCTCGCCGGCGTTTCCTCGTAGAGGAGGACGGCCTCGGCGGCCGGCCCACGCCGCTCGGAGAGGCCGCGGACGACGACCGTCGTGACCTGCTCGCCCCGCTGGACCTCGACCGTGTGGCCGAGGCGTACCGGCTTCGCGGGTTTCGCGCGTGAGCCGTTCAGGTGGACGAGCCCACCGGCGACCGCCTCCCCGGCGAGCCCGCGGGTCTTGAAGAAGCGCGCCGCCCAGAGCCAGCGGTCGAGTCGGGTCTCGGCGAGGGTCGCCGTGGCCTTGCGCGTTCCGTCCTCAGGTGCCATGTCGAGCGGTCGCCGTGGAAAACGCCCGCGCCCGCGGTCGAAGCTTGACATGCTTCACGGTCGGGCGTACGAAATCCACGTACCTTTTAATCTGACCCTCCGAGGTCAGGAAAGGTCGGTCCGGTGACCCTCTCCACGTTCCGTTTCTACTCGTTCGAAAGCCCTCCCGGCTCCGGTCGGGAGGGCTTTTTCGTGTCGGCGACGTCGCCCCGGGCGGCCGCCGAGTGACCGACGCTCCCGCGATCCTGCTCGATGGCGACGCCATAGGCCGCGCCGTCGCGCGCCTCGCGCATCAGATTCTCGAACGTGATCGCGCGGTTGCGCATCTCGTCCTGGTCGGGGTGCGGTCGCGCGGGGTCCAGCTCGCGCATCGGATCGCGCGGAAGATCGAGGAGCTCGCGGCGCGCGGCGTGCCGGTCGGGGCGATCGACATCACGCCCTATCGTGACGACGTCGAGGAGCCGCGCGACCGCATCGAGGGGCCGGAGACCGACGTTGCCTTCTCGATCGACGACGCCGTCGTCGTGCTGGTGGACGACGTGCTCTCGACCGGACGCACGGTGCGGGTCGCCCTCGACGTACTCGGCGGCCTCGGACGCCCGCATGCGATCCAGGTCGCCGTGCTCGTCGACCGCGGCAACCGCGAGGTGCCGATCCGGGCCGACTTCGTCGGCCAGAACGTCCCCGCCACCGAGTCCCGCCGGGTGCACGTGCGCGTCCGCGAGCTCGACGGGCGCGACGAGGTCGCGCTCGCATGAGGGCGCGGCACGTCCTCGCGATCGCCGATCTCTCCGACGAGGAGATCGAGAGCATCCTGCGGCGCGCGGAGGAGATGGAGGCCGCGCTCGAGAAGCGCGACGCCGGCCAGGCCCCGAAGAGCGCCGTCGGCCGCATCATGGCGACGCTCTTCTACGAGCCGAGCACGCGGACGCGCCTCTCGTTCGAGGCGGCGATGTGGCGGCTCGGCGGCGCCGTCATCAGCGCCTCGGACATGAAGAGCTCCTCGGCGTCGAAGGGCGAGACCCTCGCCGACACCGCCAAGGTCGTCTCGAGCTACGCCGACGTCCTGGTGCTGCGGCACTTCTGGGATGGGGCGGCGCGCGTCGCGGCCGAGCACGCCGACGTTCCGATCATCAACGCGGGCGACGGCAGCCACGAGCACCCGACGCAAACCCTCTGCGATCTCTACACCTTGAAGCGCGCCAAGGGCACGCTCCGCGGGATCACGGTCGCGATCGGCGGCGACCTGAAGCGCGGTCGGACGGCCCATTCGTTGGTCCGGGCGCTCGCGCGCTTCAAGGCGAACATCGTCATCATTCCGGCCCGCGGGATGGAGTTTCCCGACTGGTTGCTGCAAAAGGTGGCGGAGGAGTACGGCTACCGCCCGACGGTCGCCCGACCGGGCGATCTGAAGGCGCTCGCCCGCGACGTGAACGCGCTCTATCTGGCGCCGGCCCGCCCGCACCAACTGACCTTGTTCACCGACACCGAATTCGATCTCCAGGAGCGCCTCGCGGAGGCCGAGCCGATCACGCTCGACGCCCTCTACATGACGCGCCCGCAGCGCGAGCGCCGCGACGACACGACCGACGACGGCGTCGAGTACCTGCGCGTCGACACGGACACCTTCCAGGATCCGGCGATGCGGCACACGGTGCTGATGCATCCCCTGCCGCGGACGGGCGAGATCTCCTCGGCGCTCGATCGCGACCCGCGCGCGCTCTATTTCCGACAGGCCGCCTCCGGCGTGCCCGTGCGGATGGCTCTCGTCGAGATGGTCCTCGCGGAGCGGGTCGGCCGCGACGTCGGGTCGCCGTCGGCCCGCGCCGAGCGCGGCGCGATGCGCGTCGGGCCCCGCTGCGGCAATCCCAACTGCATCACGCGCCGCGAAGAAGTGCAGTCCGAGCGCCGTTTCCGCTTCCATCGCGAGCCCGCCGGCCGCGCGCACCTCGTGTGTCTCTATTGCGACCACGAGACGCGCATCCAGGTGATCGGCAACCGCAGGTCGAAGCACTTCCACGTCTACGAGGAGCCGATGTACGGCTACCTCGACGCGTGGCTGCGGGACGACGCGCTGGTGATCTTCGACTCGGTGAAGCAAGCGGAGGAAGCCGCGTACAAGTCGTACAAGCTCGGTCCGCAGAAATCGATCATGACGGCGCAGGAGATCGCGAATGCGATCGCGGAGCTGACCGACGCGATCCTGCGCGACACCTCCGAGCTCAAGGATCTGGTGATCGTGGGCGTCCGCATGGCGGGGGCGTTCCTCGCGCACCGCATCGCCGAGCGCATCCACGCGCTCCGCGGCGCGGCCGTCGATCTCGGGGTCCTCGACGTGCAAAACGGCGGCGACGTCGTCCCGCGCTGGCCCGGCGCTCCGGCGACCCCGGGTCCGAACGTCACGATCGCCAATCGCCACGTCGTCATCGTCGACGACGTGATCAACAGCGGCTGGACGGCGAAGGACGCGCTCTCGTGCGTCTGGCGCGCCGGACGGCCCCTCTCGGCGCGCCTCGCCGTCCTGATCGACCGCGGACACCGCCAGCTGCCGCTCAAGCCGACGTACGTGGGGAAGCATCTCCCGACCGCGCCGCACGAGCGCGTGCGCGTGCGCCTGCGCGAGCTCGATCGCGAGCACCGCGACCGCGTCGTCATCTACTCCTACGTCGATCCGAAGGCCGCGGCGTGATCGATCTGGTGATCCGCGGCGGCCGCGTGCTCGACCCGGCGCGCGACGTCGATCGCGTCGCCCACGTGCTCGTCGATGCGGGCCGCGTGGTGGACGTGGTCGCTCCCGACGACGCCCCGCGCGCGCGTGCGGCGATCGATGCGGCGGGGCTCTGGGTGACGCCCGGGCTCGTCGACATGCACGTGCACCTCCGCGAGCCGGGCGGCGAGCACAAGGAGACGATCGCGACGGGTGCGGCGGCGGCGGTCGCGGGCGGCTTCACGACGGTTGCGACCATGGCCAACACGGATCCGGTCAACGACGATCCCGAGATCACGCGCTGGATGATCGCGCGCGCGCGCGCCGCCGGGCTCGCGCGGGTGCTGCCGATCGCGGCGGTGACCAGGGGCCTCGCGGGCGAGACCCTCACCGATTTCGCGGCGCTCCGCGCCGCCGGAGCGGTCGCGTTCTCGGACGACGGCGTGCCGATCATGCGAGCCGACGTGATGCGCGCCGCGCTCGCGGCGGGTCGCGGCGTGGGCGCGCCGGTGATCGCGCACGCCGAGGACCGCACGCTCGCGTGCGGCGGCGTCATGCACGCCGGCGCGGCCTCCGAACGCCTGGGGCTCCCCGGGATGCCGTCCGCCGCCGAGAGCGAGATGGTGCGGCGCGATTGCGCGCTCGCCGCCGAGACGGGCGGGCATCTGCACGTCGCGCACCTCAGCACCGCGGCGGCGGTCGCGATCGTCCGGGCGGCGCGCGCGGCCGGCATGCGCGTCACGGCCGAGGCGACGCCGCACCACGTGACGCTCGACGCCGAGGCGGTCGCGGCGCACGGAACGCTCGCCAAGATGAATCCGCCGCTCCGCGCCCGCGAGGACGTGGCCGCGGTGCGGGCGGCCCTCGCCGACGGCACGCTCGACGTGATCGCGTCGGATCACGCGCCGCACCACGCGGACGAGAAAGCCCTCGGCATGGCGGCCGCGCCCTTCGGCATCGTCGGCCTCGAGACGACGCTCCCGCTCGTGCTCGAGCTGGTGCACGGGGGCGTGCTCGCCGTCGCGACCGCGATCCGCGCGCTCACGATCGGTCCGGCGCGCGCGCTCGGCATCGACGCCGGGACGCTCGCGCCCGGCGCGGCCGCCGACGTGACGCTGATCGACCCGGAGGCGCGCTGGACGATCGACCCGTCGTCGTTTCGGTCGCGCAGCCGCAACACGCCGTTCGCGGGGCGCGCGGTGCGCGGACGCGCGGTGGCGGTCTGTCTCGCGGGACGCGTCGTCGGCGATCATCTCGGGGGGAGGTTCACGCCATGAGCGGCTCACGACGGAGCGGTCGGGACGGGACCGGCCGGCCGGCCCTCCTCGCGCTCGCCGACGGGGTGGTGCTCCGCGGCCGCGCCTTCGGCGCCGACGGCGAGATCGCCGGCGAGGTGGTCTTCAACACCGCCATGACCGGCTACCAGGAAATCCTCACCGACCCGTCGTACCACGAGCAGCTGGTCGCGATGACGTATCCCGAGATCGGCAACGTCGGCGTGAACGGCGAGGACGTCGAGGCGCGACAGCCCTTCGTGAAGGGCTTCATCGTGAAGGAATACTGGGAACCCGCGAGCAACTGGCGCGCCGAGCGCAGCCTCGGCTCCTACATGCAGGCGCACGGCATCGTCGGCATCACCGGCATCGACACGCGCGCGCTCGTTCGCCACCTCCGGACGCACGGCGCGCAGGAAGCGATCCTCTCGACCGTCGACCTCGATGCGGATCGTCTCGTCGCGCGGGCGCGGGCGCGGCCAGGGCTGGTCGGTCGCGACCTCGTCCGCGAGGTCACGTGCGAGGCCGCCTACGACTGGAGCGAGCCGCTCTGGCAGCTCGAAGGGGCCGGCGCCGCGCCGCGTGCCGACGGGCCGTTCGTTCTCGCCTACGACTACGGCATCAAGTACAACATCCTGCGCCACCTGGTGAGCGCCGGCTGCCGCGTGCGCGTCGTGCCGGCGACGACGACGGCGGCCGAGGTGCTCGCGCAGCGGCCGGACGGCGTCTTCCTCTCCAACGGCCCCGGCGATCCCGACGCGGTGCCCTACGCGCGCGCGCACGTCGCCGCGCTCGTCGGCAAGGTGCCGATCTTCGGCATCTGCCTGGGCCATCAGATCCTCGGCCTCGCGCTCGGGGGCCGCACGTACAAGCTCAAGTTCGGCCACCACGGCGCCAACCAGCCCGTGATGGATACGACCACCGGCACGGTCGAGATCACGTCGCAGAACCACGGCTTCGCGGTCGACGTCGACTCGCTCGCGGGGAAGGCGACGCTCACGCACCTCAACTTGAACGACCGCACCGTCGAGGGCCTCGCCCACACCAGGGAGCCGCTCTTCTCGGTGCAGTATCATCCGGAGGCCTCGCCCGGGCCGCACGACTCGGGCTATCTGTTCCGGCGCTTCGTGGACCTCATCGAGCGGACGAGGAAAGGCTGACGTGCCGAAACGCACCGACCTCCGCACCATTCTCCTGATCGGCTCGGGCCCGATCGTGATCGGCCAGGCCTGCGAGTTCGACTACTCCGGCGTCCAGGCGTGCAAGGCGCTCCGCGAGGAGGGCTACCGCGTCGTCCTCGTGAACTCGAATCCGGCGACGATCATGACCGATCCGGAGTTCGCCGACCGCACCTACATCGAGCCGATGACCGCGGAGGTGCTGGAGCAGATCATCGCCATCGAACGGCCGCAGGCGATCCTGCCGACGATCGGCGGACAGACCGGCTTGAACCTCGCGATCGAGGTGGCGGAGGCGGGCGTCCTCGACGCGTACGGCGTCGAGCTCATTGGCGCCAAGCTGCCGGCGATCAAGAAGGCGGAGGACCGCAACCTCTTCAAGGCGGCGATGCAGAAGATCGGCCTCGATCTGCCGCGGAGCGGCTACGCGACGAGCGTCGCCGAGGCGGAGGCGATCCGCGCCGCGATCCCGCTGCCGCTCATCGTCCGTCCGTCGCGCACGCTCGGCGGCACGGGCGGCGGTGTCGCGACGACGCCGGAGGAGTTCCGCGCCATCGTCGAGGGCGGCCTCGCCGCTTCGCCGACCCGCGAGCTGCTGATCGAGGAGTCGATCGCGGGCTGGAAAGAGTTCGAGCTCGAGGTGATGCGCGACGGCAAGGACAACGTCGTCATCGTCTGCTCGATCGAGAACTTCGATCCGATGGGCGTCCACACCGGCGACTCGATCACGGTGGCGCCGGCGCAGACGCTCACCGACAAGGAGTACCAGCTGATGCGGAATGCGGCGCTCCGCATCATCCGCGAGATCGGCGTCGACACCGGCGGCTCGAACATCCAGTTCGGCGTTCATCCCGAGACGGGCCGACTCGTCGTCATCGAGATGAACCCGCGCGTGTCGCGGAGCTCGGCGCTCGCGTCGAAGGCCACCGGCTTCCCGATCGCGAAGATCGCCGCCAAGCTCGCGGTCGGCTACACGCTCGACGAGATCAAGAACGACATCACGCGCGAGACGCCGGCCTGCTTCGAGCCGACGATCGACTACGTCGTCACCAAGATTCCGCGCTTCACCTTCGAGAAGTTCCCCGCGACGCGCGACGTGCTCGGCGCCCAGATGAAGTCGGTCGGCGAGGCGATGGCGATCGGCCGTACGTTCAAGGAGTCGCTGCAGAAGGCGATGCGCTCGCTCGAGACCGGCAGCTTCGGCTTCGAGCCGACCGATTTCCAGGACGAGGCCGAGCTGCGCCGCCGCATCCGCGAGCCGAACGCGCAGCGCTTGTGGGCCATCGGCGACGCGTTCCGCGCCGGGCTCTCGCTCGAGGAGATCGCGAAGGAGAGCCGCATCGACCCGTGGTTCCTGCGGAACGTGGAGGAGATCGTGGCGTGCGAGGACGAGCTCCGCGGCGGCGGCCCATGCGAGCTCGGGGCCGCCAAGGCGATGGGATTCTCCGACGTCCGCATCGCGACCCTTGCCGGCGCCGCCGAGCGCGAGGTGCGCGCCGCCCGCGCGGACGACGGCGTGCACGCCGTCTACAAGAAAGTCGACACGTGCGGCGCCGTGTTCGCCGCGCTCACGCCGTACTTGTACTCGAGCTTCGACGCGGAGGACGAGAGCGACGTCACGAAGCGCCGGAAGATCGTCATCCTCGGCGGCGGTCCGAATCGGATCGGGCAGGGTATCGAGTTCGACTACTGCTGCGTCCACGCGGCGTTCGCGCTCAAGGACGACGGGTTCGAGACCATCATGGTCAACTGCAACCCGGAGACCGTCTCGACCGACTACGACACGTCCGATCGCCTCTACTTCGAGCCGCTCACGCTCGAAGACGTGCTCGCGATCGTGCGCCGCGAGAAGCCGGACGGCGTGATCGTCCAGTTCGGCGGCCAGACGCCGCTCAAGCTCGCGGTCCCGCTGGCGGAGGCGGGGGTGCCGATCATCGGCACGAGCCCCGACTCGATCGACCGCGCCGAGGACCGGGAGCGGTTCGACGAGGTGCTGACCGCGCTCGGGCTGCTCCGTCCCGAGAACGGCCTCGCGCGCTCGCAGGCGGAGGCGATCGCGATCGCCAACCGCATCGGCTACCCGGTGCTGGTGCGCCCGTCCTATGTGCTCGGGGGCCGCGCGATGGAGATCATCTACGAACCGCACGACCTCGAGCGCTACGTGCGGCGCGCCTTCGCGGCGTCGCCGGATCGGCCGCTCCTCATCGACCGCTTCCTCGAGGACGCGATCGAGGTCGACGTCGATGCGGTCAGCGACGGGACGGACGTGGTGATCGGCGGCATCATGGAGCACATCGAGCGGGCCGGCGTGCACTCGGGAGACAGCGCGTGCGCGCTCCCGCCGACGTCGATTCCCGCCGACGTCCAAGCCGAGATCCGCCGCCAGACCGTCGCCATGGCGCGCGAGCTCGGCGTGGTCGGGCTGATGAACATGCAGTACGCGGTGCAGGGCGAACGGGTCTTCATCCTCGAGGTGAATCCGCGGGCCTCGCGCACCGTGCCGTTCGTCAGCAAGGCGATCGGGGTGCCGCTCGCGAAGGTGGCGGCCCGCGTCATGGCCGGGAAGACGCTCGCCGAGCTCGGCTTCACGCGCGAGGTCGTGCCGACGCACGTGAGCGTGAAGGAGGCCGTCTTTCCGTTCCTCAAGTTCCCCGGCGTCGACACCGTGCTCGGCCCGGAGATGAAGTCCACGGGCGAGGTCATGGGGATCGGGCCGTCGTTCGGCGTCGCCTTCGCCAAGGCCGAGGTCGCCGCCGGCACGGTGCTGCCGCGGAGCGGCACCGCGTTCGTCAGCGTCCGCGAGGAGGATCGCGCCGGGGCGATCGTCGCCGCGCGCCGTCTGCACGGGCTCGGCTTCCGCGTCGTCGCGACGGTCGGCACCGCCGGGGCGCTCACGCGTGCCGGGATCCCCGCCGATGCGGTCAACAAGGTCTCCGAGGGCAGCCCGCACGTCGTCGACGCGCTCGAGGCGGGCGCGATCGCGCTGGTCATCAACACGCCCCGTCCCGACGCCCAGGAGCTCCGCGACTCGTTCTCGATCCGGCGGACCGCGCTGGAGCGGAAGATCCCGTACTTCACGACCATCGCGGGGGCGGTCGCCGCGGCTGAAGCGATCGCCGCGATGGCGGCGGGACCGCTCGGCGTGAAGGCGCTGCAGGATCACCATCGCGAGATGGCGCGCCGCGGCTGACGGCCGCCGGGCGGCCGCGGGCGCGCGCGGGAGCGTCCGGGGGCTCGCCGCGCCGGCGCCGGCAAACCCGTGGGATTCCGCGGCGCTCGGCCCGTGACGATCCGTTGACAGGCCTCGGAGCGCGTGGAATCAGCTCGCGACCCGGGACGCCTCGACGCGGGGCGCGACAGCGGTCCCCCGAGATCGGGTGCTGGACCGGCACGCGGGCGCCAAGGCATCTATAGGGACATGCGGATCGCGCTCATCTCCGACCTGCACGGCAACGAGATCGCGCTTCGCGCCGTGCTCGCCGACGCCGACCGGGTGGGCTGCGACGAGATCATCTGTCTCGGCGACATTGCCACCCTCGGTCCGGCTCCGAGCGCGGTCATCCAGCTCGTGCGCGAGCGTACGCGTCGGCGCATCCTCGGCAACCACGACGACTTCATGCTGAATCGCGATCTCATCCACAGCTACACCGAGGCGCCGATCGTCGTGGAGAGCGTCGAATGGTGCCGCGCCCGGCTCTCCGACGACGAGATCGCGTTCCTGCGCACCTTCGAGCCGAACCTCGAGATCGCGCTCGACGATCGCTCCACGCTGGTGCTCTTCCACGGTACGCTGCGCTCGCACATGGAGGACCTTCTCGCGACGACGCCTCCCGAGGAGGTCGACGAGATGCTGATGGGCCGGCGCGGAACGGTGATGGCGGGCGGACACACGCACCTCCAGCTGACGCGCCAGCATCGGGGCGTCCTCATCGTCAACCCGGGCAGCGTGGGCCTGCCGTTCCAGGAGCATCCCGACGGCCTTCCGCCGACGCTCCTCGGCCACGCCGAGTACGCGACGGTCGAGGCGACGAACGGCGTCGTGGCCGTGCAGCTGCGGCGCGTGCCGGTCGACAGGGCGGCCATGGCGGCGGCGATCGGCGCCACCGACAACCCGATCCGCCACTATCTGCTCGACCAGTACCGGCGGTAGCGCGCCGCGCGGGCGGAAGCCCTGGCGTCGAGGAGTCGTGGCGGCGGTCAGCTCGCGAGGCGGCGGGCGTGGGCGTCGACGAGGTCGCTGCGCGTGACGATACCGATGACGGTGTCGGGTCGCTCGCGGCGCACCACCGGCAGCCGCCCGATGCCGCGGGTGGCCATGCGGTCGGCGGCGTCGCGCAGCGAGCAGTCGTCGTAGACGACGGCGACGTCGGAACGGACGAGCTCGCCGAGCCGGGCGTCGTCGGGGCGCGCCTCGAAGACGTCCCGACGGGTGACGACGCCGACGAGGCGGTTGCGCGCGTCGACGACGGGGAACCCGTGGTGATCCGAGCCGGGCGCGCGCGATGCGAGCCAGCGTCGAGCCTCGCCGAGGCTGGTGTCGGCGCGCAGGGTGACCACCGGACGGAGCGCGACGTCGCGCACGGTCACCTGGCTCAGATAGTCGGCGGCGTACTCGCCCACCACGCGCACGCCGCGGCGCACGATCTTCTCGGTCATGATCGAGTTCGGCATGCCGATGCACGACACGAGGAAGCCGGCCGTGCAGCCTCCGAGGAGCGGCAGGAGGCCGTCGAACTGCCGCGTGGTCTCGAAAGCGAAGACGACCGAGGCGAGCGGCGCCCTCGAGGCGCCGGCGAACATCGCCGCCATGCCGACGAGGGCGGCGACCCGGACGTCGATGCCGGCCTGCGGCGCGACCGCGGCGACGAAGCCGCCGAGCGCGGAGCCGAGCCCGCCGCCGATGGTGAACAGCGGCGCGAGCGTGCCGCCCGACGTTCCGCTGCCGAGCGCGACCGACCAGGAGAGGAGCTTCCACGCGCAAAACGCGAGGCACGCCACACCGGTCAGCTCGCCCGCGACGATTCGCTCGATGTTGTCGTACCCGACGCCGAGCGTTCTCGGCGCGACGAGGCCGACGACGCCCACCACCGCGCCGCCGAGCGCCGGCCACCACATCCAGTGCACCGGCAGTCGCTCGAACGCGTCCTCGATGCCGTACACGAGCCGCGTAATCGCGATCGCCGCGGCGCCGACCACGGCGCCGAGGAGCACGTACACGCCGAGCGCCGCGGCGCTCGCGGCCGGAACGGCGGGCATCGCGAAGGCCGGGGCCGTGCCCATGAACGCGGCGCGTACGGCGGTCGCGACGGTCGCGGCGAGCGCCACCGGTACGAGCGAGCGCGGGCGGTACTCGAAGAGCAGGAGCTCGACGGCGAGCAGCACCGCCGACACCGGGCTCCCGAACGTCGCCGCCATGCCGGCGGCGGCGCCGGCCGCGAGCAGCGTCTTGCGCTCCGCCGGTGACGTCGGCACCGCCTGGCCGAGGAGCGAGCCGAGCGCGCCGCCGGTCGCAATGATCGGTCCCTCGGCGCCGAACGGGCCGCCGGTGCCGATCGCGACCGCTGCCGACACCGGTTTGAGCAGCGTCGTGCGCGCCGGGATCCGGCTCGCGTTGGTCAACACCTGCTCCATCGCTTCCGGGATGCCGTGCCCGCGGATCGCCGTCGAGCCGTAGCGCGCCATGAAACCGACGACGAGGCCCCCCGCGATCGGCACGAGCGCCGCGAGCGGGCCGAGGCGATGGTCGGCCGGCGAGACGAACGCGGTGGCGAGCCGTCCGTAGTACGCCAGGTTGGTGACGAGGCCGATCATGCGGGTGAGCACCTGCGCGACGCCGCCCGCCACGAGCGCGAGGGCGATCGCCATCGCCGCGACGGCGAGGTCGCGCCGCCCGAAGAGCGCGGCGTGCGAGGCGAAGTCGGCGCGGGCGAGCGTCGGGCCGAGCGACGGCGCGACCGGCAGGCCTTCGGTGGTGGACGCGTCCTCGATCTCGTGCGGGCTCATCGCTCGTTCTCGAAGAACATGGCGGGCGCCGCCGCGGCGAGCCCCATCGCCGCGACGAGCCGGCCGAGCGTGGCCGCGAGCCGGGTGCGGTCGGCCGGCGACAGCGCCTCGAGGCCGGCGATCAGGCGATCCTGCGCCGCGAGCGGCGCCCGCGCCAGGACGGCCCGGCCGCGCGGGGTGAGGGTGAGCTGCGCGCGGCGCGCGTCGCCGGCGGCGGTGGCGCGCCGTACGAGTCCGCGCGCGGCCAGCCGCTTCACCACGACCGACACCGTGCTCTGGTGGGTGTGCGTGCGCGCGGCGACCTCGTTCAGCGACGAAGGCTCGGGACCGACGAGCGCGCGGATCACGAAGAGCTGCGCGCCGGTGACACCGAGCCGGGCCTCGGTGGCGCGCGACGACTCGCGCAGCGTGCGCACGATGCGGCGCAGGTGGTCGAGAACGGCGGTGGTCTCGCGTGTGCGCGGGCGGCGTGTCGCCATGGACCGTCCAGTGTACCGGCAATTCATATTGGTGCCAATATACCTGTGGGTCCTGGGTCGATGTGGCGGCCGCCCCCGCGCGCCGGCGGGCGGTTGGCATTGCGGCGAGAAGATGCGAGACGGATGCGTTCGCATCGTCGTCATCGGAGGATCCCCATGCGCTCGCCGATCTGTGATCTGCTCGGCATCGAGTTTCCGTTGCTCGCGTTCAGCCACTGCCGCGACGTCGTGACCGAGGTGTCGCGGGCCGGAGGTATGGGCGTCTTCGGCGCCGTGAGCCTGCCGCCCGACCGTCTGGAGGAAGAGCTGCGGTGGATCGACGAGCACGTCGGGGGAAAGCCGTACGGCGTCGATCTCATCGTGCCGAACACGATCGTGGGGAAAGGCCAGGCCCTGTCGACGAGCGACCTTCTCGGGCTCGTGCCCGAGGAGCACAAGGCGTACGCGGCGGACATCCTGAAGCGGTACGACATCGCGAGCGACGACCTCGACGACGTCCGGCGCGGCCACCTGAACCTCGGGAGGAATCTCCAGGAGGCGGGCGCGGCGGCGTCCCTCGCGGTCGCCTTCCGCCATCCCATCAAGCTGATCGCGAACGCGCTCGGGGTGCCGCCGCAGATCATGCTCGACATGGGGAAGCAGCACGGCGTGCCGATCGCGGCGCTGGTCGGGACCACACAGCACGCGATCCGGCAGGTGCAGGCGGGCGTCGACATCCTGGTCGTCTCGGGGGGCGAGGCGGGCGGCCACTGCGGCGACGTCTCGACGCTCGTGCTCGTGCCGGAGGTATGGGAGGCGATCCAGCCCTACCGCAACGCGCCGATCCTCGCCGCGGGCGGCATCGTCACCGGACGGCAGATGGCGGCCTGCATGGCGATGGGCGCGGCGGGCGCCTGGACGGGCTCGGTCTGGCTCACCACCAACGAGGCCGAGACCAATCCCGTCGTGAAGGACAAGATGATCGCGGCGAGCTCGCGCGACACGGTGCGTTCGCGGGCGCGGACCGGCAAGCATTCGCGCCAGCTGCGCTCGCCGTGGACCGATGCCTGGGAGAGTCCCGGGGCGCCCACGCCGCTGCCCATGCCCCTCCAGTCGTTCGTGAGCGAGCCGGCGCTCCGCAAGATCGACAAGCTCGCCGAGGGCGGGCATCGGGGCGCGCAGGAGCTCGCGACCTACTGGGTCGGGCAGGGCGTCGGGCTCATGAATCGGCGCACGTCGGTGCGCGCCGTGGTGCAGGAGTTCAAGGAGGACTTCCTCGCGGCCTACGAGCGCCTGACGACGTGTCTCGCCGAGTGACGATCCCCGCGTGAGGAGAGCCCCATGTTCCAGCAACCGCTCGACTTCCGAGACGAGAGCGAGGCGCTCTATCGCGTGCTCGCCGAGCTTTCCGACGCCGATTTCGGGCGCCGGACGCAGTTCAAGGGCTGGACGCTCCACGACGTCGTGAGCCACCTGCACTTCTGGAACTGGGCGGCGGATCGCTCGCTGCGCGACGCCGCGGCCTTCGCCGACTTTCTCGCCCGGGCGCTTCCCGAGATGGCCAAGGGCCGCGGCCTCCGCGAGATCGAGACGGACCTGCTCGACGACAAGACCGGACGAGCACGCGTCGAGCAGTGGCGCGAGTTCTACCTCGGAATGACCGAACGCTTCCTCGCCGCCGACCCGAAGCAGCGCGTCGCGTGGGCCGGCCCCGACATGAGCGTCCGCTCCAGCATCAGCGCGCGTCTCATGGAGACCTGGGCGCACGGCCAGGAGGTGTACGATCTCCTCGGCCGCGCGTGCGACCACACCGACCGCATCAGGAACATCGCCGACCTCGGCGTGCGCACCTTCGGGTGGGCCTACATGAATCGCGGCCGGATCGTGCCGCCGTCCGCGCCGCAGGTCCGGCTCACGGCGCCCTCGGGGGCGACGTGGGCGTGGAACGAGGGCGAGGCCGCGAACCGCGTCGAGGGCAGCGCCGTCGACTTCTGCAAGGTGGTGACGCAAGGGCGGAACGTCGCCGATACGGCGCTCCGGGTGACGGGTCCGGTGGCGGCCGACTGGATGGCGATCGCGCAGTGCTTCGCGGGCCCGCCGCAGGATCCGCCGCCCCCGGGAACGCGCTTCGTCCAGTGATCCGCGGCTATGTCCGTACGCCGGGCGCCTCGTAGCCGGCGGCCGCGACGTACTCGGCGTACCCGCCGCCGTACGGCACGGGCCCGTCCGGTCCGCCGACTTCGAGCACGCGGTTCGAGAGTCCGCGCAGCACCGAACGATCGTGCGACACGAAGATCATCGTGCCGTCGAAGTCGCCGAGCGCGCCGACCAGCATGTCCTTGGTCGCGAGGTCGAGGTGGTTCGTCGGCTCGTCGAGCACGAGGAAGTTCGGCGGGTCGAAGAGCATCGTGGCGAGGACGAGGCGCGCGCGCTCGCCGCCCGAGAGCACCCGCACGCGCTTCTCGACGTCGTCGCCCGAGAAGTCGAAGGCGCCGGCGAGCGTCCGGAGGGATCCGAAGGACGCCCGCGGGTGCGCGATCTCGAGCGTCTCGATCACGGTGCGTGCCGGGTCGAGGAGATCCAACGTGTGCTGCGCGAAGTAGCCGATCTTCACGCCGCCGCCGATCGTCACGGCGCCGCGATCGGGCGTCGCTTCCCCTGCGATCATCCGCAGGAGCGTGCTCTTGCCCGCGCCGTTCACGCCCATCACGCACCAGCGCTCGCGGCGGCGGATCGTGAAGTCGAAGCCGTCGTAGACGCGGTGCTCCCCGAACGCCTTGGCGACGCGCGCCAGCGTGCAGACGTCGTCGCCCGAGCGCGTCGGCTTCGGGAAGTCGAAGGTCACGACGCGGCGGCGGCGCGGTGGCTGCACCTTCTCGATCTTCTCGAGCTTCTTCACCCGCGACTGCACCTGTGCGGCGTGGCTCGCGCGCGCCTTGAAGCGGGCGATGAACGCCTCCTCCTTCGCGAGCATCGCCTGCTGGCGGGCGAACTGCGCCTCCGCCTGCCGGGCGTTCACCGCGCATTGGCGCTCGTAGAAGTCGAAGTCGCCCGTGTAGGACGTCAGCTCGCCGCCGTCGATCTCGACGATACGGGTCACGATCCGATTCATGAATGCGCGGTCGTGCGAGGTCATGACGAGCCCGCCCTCGAAGTCGCGAAGGAAGCCCTCGAGCCAGAGGATCGACTCGATGTCGAGGTGGTTCGTCGGCTCGTCGAGGAGGAGCGCGGCGGGCCGCATCAAGAGGATGCGGGCGAGCGCGGTCCGCATCTTCCAGCCGCCCGACAGCTCCCCGACGTCGCGCGCGACGACCTCGGGTGCGAAGCCGAGGCCCGCCAGGATGGCGCGCGCGCGCGATTCGAGCCCGTAACCGTCGAGCTCGTCGAAGCGGTGCTGCACGTCGCCGAAGCGCGCCACGAGCGTGTCGAGATCGTTCTGGCGCGCTGGGTCGGCCATGGCGAGTTCGAGGGCGTGGAGCTCGTGCGCGACGGTCGCGATCTCGCCCGCGCCGGCGATCGTCTCTTCGAGCACGCTCCGCCCCCGCATCTCGCCGACCGACTGCGAGAAATAGCCGATCGAGACGCGCTTCTCGACGAGGACGCTCCCCGAATCGGGCTCCTCCTCGTCGACGATCATGCGGAAGATCGTCGACTTCCCGGAGCCGTTTGGACCGACGAGGCCG
>WBZR01002653.1_pt1 | contig 17909 bp, 18 predicted proteins | sample 5204231 | NCBI WGS metagenome assembly WBZR01 (sample SAMN12412403, study PRJNA552823) | activated sludge metagenome | isolation source: activated sludge from anammox sidestream of wastewater treatment plant... | place: USA: Virginia | collected 2017-08 | reverse complement strand
CTTGCGGCTCGACCGTGTGCGCCAACGCGTAGGTTGGCGCCGAGGAACGAGGCCCAACATCGTGTAGCGGGGTGAACGCCAGCCTCGTTGGGCCGCGCTGCGCTTGGCCCAACCTACAACCACGCACTTGCGGCTCGATCGTATGCGCCAATCCGTAGGTTGGTGCCGAGGAACGAAGCCCAACACCGTGCGCCGCGGTGAACGCCAGCCTCGTTGGGCCGCGCTGCGCTTGGCCCAACCTACAACCACGCACTTGCGGCTCGACCGTGTGCGCCAATCCGTAGGTTGGCGCCGAGGAACGAGGCCCAACATCGTGTAGCGGGGTGAACGCCAGCCCCGATGGGCCGCGCTGCGCTTGGCCCAACCTACGGCTGTGGGCTTGAGATCGCATGGTGCTTTTGCCGGCAATCATCATCACGGACTCGCTCACGAAGCCGGCTTGGCGTCTGCGTCATCGGTCTTGGGCGGGGTTGCATTCGCACTCGGCAGAAAGCGTCCGAGCAGCTCCTGCAGGATCGGGCTCTTGCCGGCCACGCCTTCAATTGCCTTGCCCACCGACAGGCTCTTGGCAAAGGAATCGAAGAACTGGCCCTCGCCGCCGACGATGTCGATCTTGGCCTTGGACAGCGCCGTGGCCAGCACTTCGGCCTGCTCGCGGGCGATGTCCTTGCCGGCGGCAATCTGCGCCAGCGCCTGCTCCAAGCCCTTCTCCAGCTGGATGCGGAACTCCTCGTGGGCGCGGGCGGTGTCGTTGAGCGAGCCGATCGCGGCGAAGCGCTCGGTCAGGCCTTCCGCCTCCTGCTCCAGCTTCTGCTTGGTGACCTCGGCTTCGGCCAGGCCGACGTCGCGGGTGGCCTTGGCCTTGGCGGCGCCGAGCTGCTCCTCGCCACGCGCCTGCGCGGTGAGTTTTTCTTCCAGAATCCTGGCGTCGGCCAGACCCTTGTCCTGGGTGCCGCGCGCTTCCGCCGAGAGCTTTTCGGCAGTCACGCGGGCCTCGGCCAGGCCTTCCTTTTCCATCGCGGCGGCGGTGATTTCGCGCACCCGCGCGTCGGCCAGACCCGGCGCGGCGCGCTCGGCCTCGACACCCTCGGCCAGCTTCTTCTTGGCCTCGGCCTGCTTGGAGGCGGCTTCCAGCTCGGCCTGCGCCATCACGGTGATTTCCACGGAGCGGTGCCTGGAACTGGTCTCGGCTGCTTCGGCCTCCTTGACCTGCTTGACCAGGGACTCCTGCGCAGCGGCTTCGGCTTCGAGGATGCGCACCTGGCGCAGGCGGTCGGCTTCGGAAACTTCCCGCACTTCCTTGATGCGCTCTTCCTCCTGCGCCACGGTCTTTTCCACCGCAACGCGCTCGCGGATCACGTTGGCGATGTTGGTGCGCTGCTCCTCCAGCGCCTTTTCCTTCTCGATGCGCTGCAATTCCACATCGCGTTCGCGCGCCACCACTTCCAGCTCGCGCGCGCGGTTGACCTTTTCCACCTCGATCACGACGGCACGCTGGCGGTTCTGCTCGGCCACTTCCACCTCGCGCAGGCGGTTCTGCTCTCGCACGTCGATGGTCTCCTGCGAGGCGATGCGGGCCTGCTCGGCCTTGAGCCGCTCCTCCTCCTGCACCTTGAGGGTTTCGGCCTGCTCGCGCGCACGGATGGTCTCGATCTCGCGTTTTTGCCGCGCCTCGGCGTCAGCCTGCTGGCGCTCCAGCGCGAGCAGCGCTTCCTTGGTCTCGACGTTCTTCTTGGTGATCGCCAGCTCTTCGTTGCGCTCCAGTTCGTTGGTGATGATGTTCTGCGCGGCGGTGAGCTGGGTGATCTTGCGGATGCCCTCGGCGTCGAGGATGTTGCTGGGATCGAGCGACGCCTTGGGGGTCTGCTCGATGTAGTCGATCGCCACGTCCTCCAGGATGTAGCCGTTCAGATCGTTGCCGATCACCTTGACGATGCGATCGCGGAACTCCTGCCGGTTCTCGAACAGCTGCACGAACTCGACCTGCTTGCCCACGGTCTTGAGCGCCTCGGAGAACTTGGCGTTGAACAGCTCATTGACCGCGGCTTTGTCCGAGGCGCGATCCACGCCAATCGCCTTGGCCACCTTGAGCACGTCCTGCTGGGTTTCATTGACGCGCAGGTAGAAGGCGACGGTGATGTCGGCGCGCATGTTGTCCTTGCAGATCAGGCCATCCTTGCCGCGTCGATCCACCACCAGGGTGAGCAGCGAAATCCGCATGAACTCCTTCTTGTAGATCACCGGGTACACCAGCGCACCGGTGAAGTGCACCTTGGGCGTGGACGACAGATCGTTGACGATCAGCGCCGTGCCCTGCGGCACCTTGATGTAGAAGGCCTTGAACAGCGCGAACAGGCCGAGGATCGCAAGGAGCGCGACACCGGCGATGGTGAAAATCAGGATCAAGGTTTGCGGAATTTCCATGAAAGACTCCTGGCGTTAAGGCCGCAGCAACGGCCAGTGATGCGAATGAAAGATCAGACCGCGATGACGCGGTAGGCGTTTTGCTCGGGCAGATACTCGACCAGCACCACCGTGTCACCGCGCTTGAACTCAAGTTCCGGTTGCGCCCGGATTTTCAGGATCAGACCGGCACCGCCGTCATCCAGATCGGCCTCGCCATTTTCGAGGTCGACCTGCGGGCTGCGCACGACCACCTCGCGCCCGAGAAACGCACTGGCATCCGGTGCCGACTGACTGCGGAACAAGGGTTTGATGGGTTGAAGGATCAAGCCGGCAATCGGCAAGGCAATGAGGATGGCCACCACAATCAAGCCCGCCCCGACTGCCAGATGCAACATCGCACCCCAGCCCAGTGGTCGCAGTATCAGCACCTCGGCCAGATAGCTCAAAACCCAGCCGATCAAACTCACGGCGGTGAAGATCAGCGCCAGCGGCAGGCCATCGAGGCCGAACTTCAGCAGCACCGCGGCAAAGCCACCCAGCTCGCCGCCCGCATCACCACCATCGACTCCATCTCCACCAACGTCACCGCCGATATCCCCACCCGCATCGCCGAAATCCAGCACGTTCAGATCAAACACGCCCAAGAGCGTCAGCAGCCAGTAGCCACTGGCCACCAACAGGGCGACCGTGAAAATCACCGTAGGAAAGGAGGAAATGATGTCGAGAAAGGTTTGCATGCAGCCCCGCATCGCAACGAGCATGGCTACAAGGATGCAGGAGCCGGCGAGATGTGACCAGTCCAGCAATCTGCCGCACTCTGCGTTCAGCGCATGGCGACCTTCAACATTGGCCGACGAGTTGCGAGTACCGGCTCAGCGGCATCGCAACCGTGGTTTCGCCTACGTCCTCACGGTACACGCCCGGGCCGAAACGCTCGATCAGGTCGGATTTGTAGGCAGCAAGGAAACGACGCAGGAAGTTTTCCCCGACCGTGCCGGTGGCGCAGAGTTCATCGGTCCGTTCGTCCCAGGCCAGACGCACCGGAAGCAGCGGTGCAGGGGCCGGGCCGGAGACGCGGCAGCCGCCGGCTGCCGGATCGAACACGCTGCCGTGGGCGCAGCAGACGATGCGTCCGGGTTCGCCGGCCAGTGCGCTGTCGCCTGCGGCGTAACGCAGCACGCTGGCCTGTGGCGTGGGATAGCTCAACTGATGGGTGCAGATCGCGATGAAGGCAACGATGCCTGCGTTGGGTCCGACGCCCGGTGGACTGGTGTAGCCGCCGTCGTCGGGCGATTCGAGCGCCTGCGAGATGCTCTGGCGCGCGCCGAGGTTGATCAGGAAACAGGGTGTGCCGCGCCAAGGCCAGGCGAAAACGAGGGCCTCGTCGGTCGGTATCGCCGCGGCTTTGAGTGGCGCGCCCTCGACATCGACCAGGCGTGTCGGGGTGAAATCGACGATCTCGGCCAGTGCATCGCGCAGCAGTCCCGGTGCCAGCCCGGCCGCGAGGGCCGAGCCGGCACAGGTGCGGATGAACGCGCGCCGCTCCATCGTGCTCGCCGTCAAGCCTTGAACAGGTCGCGATAGATGCCGCGCGCCCATTCCAGCGTGGCCTGACCATTGGCCGTGCTGCGCGCGTTGAACACCTGGGTGTCCTTGGAGAAACCGGTGATCGCGTCCTTGTCCGGATCGTAGTCGTAGCCGGCATCGACCCAGATCGCCTCCATCGGCTCGGCGTTGACCATCGAATAGCAGATGGTGCGCGGTGAACTCCACTCGATCTCCTTGTCCCGGGCGCGCGCCGCGAGCACCTTGGCGAGGTAGTGGCCCTCGGTGTTGGCGGTGTTGGCGCTCTTGGAATAGGGATGCGGGCGTGAATCGCCGGCGACGTACACCCGTGGATCGCCGATGAGGTTGTAGAAGCGCGTGTCGATATCGGCTTCCTTCTGGTTCGACTTCGAGCTCGGCGCCATCAGGCCGAGCTGTTCGATCAGGGTCGAGGCGCGGATGTTCGGGTAGATCGCGGCCTCGTCGAAGGTGTAGCTGTCGAACTCGGTGTGCAGAGTGCGGGTGAAGGGATCGACGCCCTTGACCGCGGCATCGGCCTTGTACTCGATGATGTCCTTGTAGAGCTCGTTGAAGGCGGCGTGGAAGCCATCGGCCTTGATCGTGATCTCGGGGTTGGCATCGAGCACCAGCACCTTGCCCTTGAGCTTGTTCTTCTTGATCACCGAAGCCAGCATGCAGGCCCGCTCGTAAGGTGCGGGCAGGCAGCGGTAGTTGCCGCTCGGCACGGTCTGGATGAACAGCCCGCCTTCGAACTCGCGCAGCTTGCGCCGGATCGTGACGTGTTCCGTGCTGGCGGTGAAACCGCCGGGATACATCTGGCGCAAGGCAGTCTGGGCGTCGATGTCGCTGACGCCGATCTTGTCGTAATCATAGGAAATGCCCGGCGCGAGCACGAGGAAGTCGTAGGCGATGTCGCCCTCGCTGGTGGCGAGCACCTTGCCGGCGCGATCGAGCCCGGTGACGGTGGCGTTGAAGTAGGTGTAGCGCCCGTTGACCGCGGCGTCGAGGAAGCTGTGGTCGGCGAGGAACTCGAGGTTGATCAGGCCGGCGTACCAGAGGTTGCTGGAAAAGCACGAGGCATACAGGTCGCGTCGTTCCACCAGCACCACGTCGAACTGCGGGTATTCGCGCTTGGCGTGCTTGGCGATGGTGAGGCCGGAGGTGCCGCCGCCCGCCACGACCAGGCGCGGCCCCTTGGCCTTGGGCAGGTTGGCGGAGCGCCGGATCGTGACAGGTGCCGCGGGTGCTTCGTCTTCGTTGGCGCGTACCGCCGGCGTCACGGCGAGGATGGCGGGGCTTGCGGCCAGGGCCGCACCGAGTTTCAGGAAGTGCCGACGCTTGCGTGGATCACTCATGGCGCTGTCTCCTCACGTGGTGAAAGAACCTGCATCCCTGCGGTGGCGAAACCCGCCCCATCCCGGTCAGGTGGATGCGGGCAGTGCCCGCCGCTCGGACCAAAACGTCATCGACCGTACACCCGTGCAGCAAGGATCGATGTTGCGCTGCGGCGTGAAACTCCTTCGGCCGCGCGGTATACCAAGCTTCACACATACCCCTAGGGGTATATTACACATCCGAGGGAAGCTTGCAGCAATGACCACTCGACCCATCTGGAATGCCCATCTCGCGGGCGTCGCGCTCGGCATCGTGCTGCTTGTGACCTTCCTCGCTACCGGCCACGGTCTCGGCGCATCGGGCACGCCGACGGCACTCGCCGCGGTCGCTTCGAAGGCGATCGCACCGGCCGCGACCGCAGCCAACGATTACCTCGGTCCGATGGTTGCCGAGGGCAGTGCGCCATTGAGCAGTTGGATCATCTGGGAAGTGATCGGCGTCGGTCTCGGCGCGCTGATTGCGGCCTGGTGGTCGGGTCATTTGCGTTTTCGCATCGAGGGGCCGGGGCGGTTCAGCGGCCTCGGGCGTCTGGGCATCGCCCTTGCCGGCGGCATCCTGTCGGGCTTCGGGGCGCGGGTCTCGGCCGGTTGCACCAGTGGCCTTGGCTTGTCGGGAGCGGCGGTGCTGGCGACGGCCGGGTTCGTGTTCCTGATCGGCTTCTTCGTCACCGGCATCGCGGTCGGGATGGCAACTCGGAGGATCTGGCAATGAGTGCGGATTGGACCACCGTGGTTTCCGGTCTGGTACTGGGTGCCTTGTTCGGTTTCGTGTTGCAGCGGGGCGGATTGGGCAATGGCTGCCGCCTCACCGCACAGTTGCGCCTGCAGGACTGGACCGTCTTCAACGTCATGTTCACCGCAATCATCGTTGCCGCAGTCGGGCTCTATCTGTTGCAGCTTGCCGGTTTCGTGCAATGGTCGGAGTTGTACGTGCCGACGACCTATCTCTGGGCCACCCTGCTGGGCGGTGCGCTGGTTGGTGCCGGCATGGGCGTGGGCGGATATTGCCCCGGCACTTCCGTGGTCGGCGCGGCGGCGGGGCGTATCGATGGCATCGTGTTTTTCGTCGGCCTGATCCTGGGCGTGGTGATGTTCGCCGGTGTCTACGACGAGCTCGAACCTTTGCTCGTCGCGGCGCCCGGCCCGCAGGCGCAGACCCTCGGCGAACTCCTGCATATCCCCGATTGGCTCGTGCTGTTGATGCTGATCGGTGCCGCGGCGACGGTTGGCTGGCTGAGTCGCCGCACCCGTCCCTCCTCCTCCATCACCTGCGCCGATTGACGCAAGGATCCTTCCCATGAAGACGAACAAGACCCTGCCGCTGGCCGCCGCGCTCTCCAGCGCGTTGCTCGCACTCGGCGGGCTGTCGGCCTGCTCCGGTCCGGCCGCGCCACCTGCCGGGAACGGCACCGCGCCGGCCAGCACCGCACCGGCCAATCCCTGTGCACCGAAGCCGAAGGCCGCCAATCCCTGTGCCCCGGCGCGTCCCGCCGCCAACCCCTGCGCACCGTCTCGGCCTGCGGCCAACCCCTGCGCACCGCGCCGGCCGCGTTGAATCGACGCGCAGATGAAGACAGGTGCCGCGATGAGCACATCCACGCTGCCAGCCCAAGTCGAGCACACTCGCGATCGTGCCCGTTTGCAGTGGTCACGCCCGGCCCTGACGGAACAGTTGCGCGCCCTGCCGCGACCTCGCGCTCGGCGCGCGCACGCTTCGGCCGGGCGCTTGATCGGTCTGCTCGGCGACTTCACCGCCGCCGGCGTGACGCCATTGCGCGCCACCCTCGGGCTTGCCAGCGCCGAGGCGTGGGAGCAATACGCGCATGCGCAATCGACCCTGCAAAAGGCCGGCGACCTGTTCTTCTATTACCACTGCCACGAGCGTGCGCTGCACGGTGAGCATGGCCACTTTCACCTGTTCATCGCGCTGGATGCCGACGTCAATGGCAATGCCAGGCGCCATGCCCATCTGGTCGGCATCGGCGTCGATGCACGAGGCTTGCCGCAGCGCCTGTTCACCACCAACCGCTGGGTCACCGACGAAAGCTGGATCGATGCCGCGCGCGCCAGTCGTGCGCTCGAACGCATCCTCGCACGGCAGCGTCCGGATGTTTCGGCGCTGGAACAATGGCTGCGCAACCTTCTGGCGGTGTTCCAGCCGCAGATCGAAGCGTTGTTGCGCCATCGCGACCAGCGCCTCGCCCGGCGTGCGCGCGCCGGCATCCTCGAGGACCGGCGCCTGTACATCCTGAGCGAGTGCAAGGTTTCACTCGCCGACCAGATGGCGGCGCTCGACGCCGCCTGCCACTGAATTCAGCCGGAGCCCAGCCATGTTGCAACGAATCATCGCGGTCCTGTTCCTGCTTGCCGTCGGCAGCGTGCCCGCGAAGGTGGCCGCCGTCGCGTTGCCGGGTCCACTGGTTTCGACCGACTGGCTCGCCGCACACCGCACCGAGGTCAATGTCCTTGATGTGCGCGACGTGCCCGACGTCTTCACCCGCGCGCCGGTCTTCAGCGAGGCCGATGGCAAGAAGAACCTCGAAACCCTCGGCGGGCACATCCCCGGCGCGTTGCTGCTGGACTTCGCCAAGGCGCGGGTGACGCGCAACTTCGATGGGCGCGACTGGAACTTCATGCTGCCCGACGCTGCGACCTTCCAGGCCCTGATGCGCGAGGTCGGGGTCGACAAGGATCGGCCGACGGTGATCGTCAGCGACGGCGCGACGGTGTCCGATCTCGACATGGCCGCGCGCGTGTTCTGGTCGATGAAGGTCTACGGCGACGAGCGTCTTGCAATCCTCGATGGCGGCATGAGCGCCTGGCTCAGGGCCGGCCAGCCCTTCACCACCGACGCGGCGAAAAGCGGCGGCGGCACCTGGATCGCGGGCCCGCTGCGGGCGAAACTGTTTGCCGACAGCGCCACCGTCGCCAAAGCCGTCGCGGAGGGCAAGCAATTGCTCGATGCCCGCCCGGCACCGGCCTACTACGGGCTCGAACGCAAGCCCATCGTGCTGGCATCGGGCCATATCGCCGGCGCGCTGGATTTCCCGCCGGACCTGCGTGCCAGCCTGCGCGAGGGCAGTCTGCGTTTCCTCAACCCGGCCGAGTACCACGCGCTCTTCAAGCATCTCGGGATCGACCCGAAGAAGCCTTCGATCACCTATTGCAACACCGGCCACATGGCCTCGGGCGCCTGGTTCGTGCTGAGCGAACTGATGGGCAATCCGCATGTCGGCCTGTACGACGGCTCGCTCTACCAGTGGACCCACGAGGAGCGCCCTCTGGTCGGCCTGCGCTGATCCGAGGACATCGACGGCAAAGGGAAGACAATGACAGGCATCGACGACAAGCCCGGACGCCTGGTCCTCGCAGCCGAGGACTTCCTCCCGACCGAGGGAACATCGCGCCGCGTCGTGCTGCGCAACATGCTCGCCGCGGTCGCCGCAGGCGGCACGGCGCTGGCGATGCGGCAGGTCGGGGCGGGCGAATTCGAGGCCGATCCCGCGCACCTTCCGCCGCACCTGCCGCCGTGGTCGCAGAATCTCGGCAAGCCGGTGGGCTCCAGTCCCTACGGCCAGCCCTCGCCCTACGAGCGCAACATCATCCGGCGCATCAGCCCCGGCCTCACCACCACGCCGCAGTCCTCGGTGGCGTTCACGCCGCTGCAGAACCTGTTCGGCATCATCACGCCCAACGGTCTGCACTTCGAACGCGACCACAATGGCTTGCCGGAGGTGAATCCCTACGAGCACCGCCTGATGATCCACGGTCTGGTGCGCGAGCCGAAGATCTACACGATGGAGGATTTGTTGCGCTTCCCGTCGGTGTCGCGCATCCATTTCATCGAATGCGGCGCGAACACGGCGATGGAGTGGGGCAATCCGGCGGTGCCGACGGTGCAGTACACCCACGGCATGCTGGCCTGCTCGGAGTGGACCGGCGTGCCGCTTTCGACCCTGCTCGACGACGTCGGCTTCGACCGCAAGCGGGCGAAGTACATCCTCGCCGAGGGCGCCGATGGCGCTGGCCTGACACGCACGATCCCGATCGAGTTCGCGCTTGACGACGTGCTCGTCGCCTATGGCCAGAACGGCGAGATGGTGCGGCCCGAACAGGGTTATCCGGTGCGCCTGCTGGTGCCGGGCGTGCAGGGCATTTCCTCGGTCAAGTGGCTGCGCCGACTCAAGCTCGGCGATCAACCCTGGAACACGCGCGAGGAATCGCTCCAGTACAGCGACCTGATGCCCGATGGCAGCAGCCGCCAGTACACCTGGATCCAGGAGGCCAAGTCGGTCATCACCTCACCCTCGGGCGGGCAGCAACTGCTCGACAAGGGTGGCTATTACCAGATCACCGGCTACGCCTGGTCAGGCCGTGGCAAGGTCAAACGCGTGGATGTTTCCACCGATGGCGGGCGCAACTGGCGCACCGCGGTCTTGCAGGAGCCGATCCTGAGCAAGGCGTTGACCCGTTTCCGTCTCGACTGGCACTGGGATGGCAGCCCGGCCCTGCTGCAGAGCCGATGCATCGACGAAACCGGTTACGTGCAGCCGAAGATGCGGCAGTTGCGCGCGGTCCGCGGCACTCGCTCGATCTATCACAACAACGCGATCCAGACCTGGCAGATCGATGCCGAAGGCAGGGTGCACAATGTCCAGGTCTGAGGCACGGCGTGTCCTCGCCGCCGTGCTGCTGCTCGTCGTCGGTGCGAGCTGTGCCGCGGATGCAACCAACGGCTATCGCCTCGGGCGCACCGCGACCGCGGAAGAAATTGCCGGCTGGAACATCGACGTGCGTCCCGACGGCGAGGGTCTGCCCGCGGGCGAAGGCTCGGTTGCCGACGGCGAGAATCTGTACGAGGCCCACTGCGCCGTCTGTCACGGCAGTTTCGGCGAGAGCAACGAATACATGGCCCTGGCCGGTGGCGTCGGTTCGCTCGGCAGCAATGCGCCGGTGCGCACCGTCGGCAGCAAGCTCAATCACGCGACCACGCTGTTCGACTACATCAACCGCGCGATGCCCTTCCCGCATTCCAAGTCGCTCAAGCCCGACGAGGTCTATGCGGTGTCAGCCTATGTCCTCAATCTCAATGACATCGTGCCGGCGGATTTCGTCGCCAGCCGCGAGAGTCTGCCGAAGGTCGAAATGCCCAATCGCGAGGGCTTCGTGCGCTTTCCAGGACTCTCCGAGGTCAAGGGCACGTCCGATGTCGTCAACCTCGCCTGCATGAGCCATTGCGAGAAGGACGTGACGATCAGCGGCTCGTTGCCGGAAAACTTCGTTGCGACGATGTATGGCGACATCACGGCGGAGTTCCGTGGCCTTGCCACGATGAACCACCGCGCGCCCTCGGCCGCGGCCCTGCCGGCGGTGGCGAGCGAGGGTCCGACGCCGCTGGAGCTGATCCAGAAGTATGGCTGCGTCGCCTGTCACAGCCCGGACAAGGCCATCGTCGGCCCGGCTTTCCGCGATGTCGCGGCGAAGTACAAGGACACGCCCGATGCCGTTGCGCACCTGCACCAGAGCCTGACCGAGGGTAGCGTCGGGCGCTGGGGCGCGATCCCGATGCCGCCGCAGGTTGCCGCATCCGAGGCAGACCTGGCGCTGCTCATCGACTGGGTGCTGCGCGGCGCACCCGAGCCATGAACCCGACCCGAAACCCGATCCACCCGCCATTGAATCACCCCAATCAAGGATGTGCCGAATGAATGCCAGCAGACGCAAGCTTCTCCAGATCGCCGGTGGCGGCAGTGCCCTTGCGCTGTTGCTCGGGCCGGGAGTGTTCTCGCGCGCCCTTGCGATCGAGACCAGCCCGCTGGCCACCGGCGACACGCGCAAGCCGTTCCTTACCCAGGACTTCAACGAGCTCGTCAAGGATCTGGGTGGGGAAAGCTCGCAGGAGTCGTCCGACATCGACCTGCGTGCGCCGGAGATCGCGGAAAACGGCGCGGTCGTGCCGATCGAGATCGAGAGCAAGTTGCCGGGCACGAAGATGATCGCGATCGTTTCGGAAAAGAATCCGCATGCGCTGACCGCGGCCTTCCACATTCCCGAGGGTACCGTGCCCTGGATCTCGACGCGGGTGAAGATTGCGGAAACCTCGAACGTCATCGCCCTGATCCAGACCGACCAGGGCTTCTTTCACACCGGGCGCCTGGTCAAGGTGACGCTCGGCGGCTGCGGCGGTTGAGCCGCAAGACAGGACAAGGAATCAGACCATGGCAGATCCGATGCGAATCCGCGCCACCCTGAGTGGCGATGTGACCGAAGTGAAGGCACTGATGTCACACCCGATGGAGACCGGCTTGCGCAATGACAGCGACGGCAAACCGATTCCGGCGCACTACATCACCAAGGTCAAGGTCACGTGCAACGAGCGTGTCGTGCTCGATGCGGATTGGGGGCCGGCGGTATCGAAGAATCCCTTCCTCGCGCTGCGCTTCAAGGGTGCGAACAAGGGCGACACGGTCACGATCAACTGGACCGACACCGCTGGCGAGAGCCGCAGCGACGAGGCCGTGATCGCCTGACGCCGGGACCGGCGTCAGGGCGCAGGCGCAGCCAGGGGAGCATGCAATGAAGCAGAATCGGTCAGGACACGAAGGATTGCGGGCCGCGGCGCTGGCGCTGATGGTCGCGATCACGGCCGGCATCGCCCAGGCGCAGGACGCCGATCCCCTGGCCGAGTACCGCGAGATGTTCGGCGACGACAATCCGGCCGAGCTCTGGGAGGTGCGCGGCGAGGCGCTGTGGAACCAGGCGCGGGCCGACGGCAAGACGCTCGCCTCGACCTGCGATCTCGGCCTTGGCACGGGCAGGACCGAGGGAGCCTACGCCCGGCTGCCGCGCGTGTTCGAGGACACCGGCAAGGTCCAGGATCTCGAATCGCGCCTGGTGACCTGTCTCGATCGGCTCGGCGTGGATACCGCGACGCTGGTGAAGCACCGTTTTGGCGATGGCGATCGCAAGTCCGACCTTGAAGCGCTGACCGCCTGGCTCGTGGCGCAGTCGCGCGGTGCGAAGGTCGAGGTGTCACTGGATGAGCCGAAGATGCGCGCGGCCTTCGATCTGGGCGAGGCCATCTTCCACTATCGTGCCGGCACGCATGATTTTTCCTGCGCCACCTGCCACAGCCGACCGAACCAGCGCATCCGCCTGCAGGAATTGCCCGAACTGAGCCTGCCCGAGGGCGCGCGTGCGGCCTATACCGCCTGGCCCGCCTACCGCGTTTCGCAGGGCGAGGTGCGCACGATGGAATGGCGCGTGGCCGACTGCTTCCGCCAGCAGCGCCTGCCCGAACTGGAGTATGGCTCGCCCGCCGCGATCGCCCTGATCACCTATCTGGCCCACACCGCCAACGGTGGCGAGATGGCCGCGCCCGGGTTGAAGCGTTGAGCGGAGGAATGACGATGAAACCGAGCCTGCTCCTTGCCGTGTTGTTTCTCCTGCCCCTGACCACGCAGGCCGACGAGGTGGCAAAGCCGTCCGCCGCCGAAGTTCAGGCGGTGATGCGCGCCTCCTTCGTCGCGCACGGCCAGGCCGGCATGGACCGCCTCGATCAGGATGCGACCCAGAGCGCCTGTTCCGCGCTGCAACCGCCTTCAGCAAGTGAAGTCGCAGCGCTCATCCAGGCCAACCGTGAAGCGATCCGTTATCCCGCCGATGGCAACTATCTGGGTGACTGGAAGCGCGGCGAAGTGATCGCGCAGACCGGCACCGGCCTGCAGTATTCCGACGACCCGGCCAAGCCCAACGGCGGCAACTGCTACGCCTGCCACCAGTTGGCTCCGGCGGAAATCGCCTACGGCACCATCGGCCCGTCGCTGACCGCCTATGGCAAGACTCGCGGCAGCTCGGAGGAGGTTCTCAAGCTGGTCTGGGGCATGCTCTACGACATGAAGAGCATCAACGTCTGCTCCTACATGCCGCGCTTTGGTGCCAAGGAGATCCTCACCGAGACGCAGATGAAGGATGTGATGGCGCTGTTGTTCGATCCCGCCTCGCCGGTCAACCAGTGAGCAGGTGACGACGATGAGCCTGAGCCGACGCGAGTTCATCGGGGTGCTGGCCGCCGCCGGCGTCGTCGGCCTGCCGCTCACGCGCAAGGCACTGGCGGCGGAGGATGCGGCTTCGTTCTACGACCTGCCGACGTTCGGCAACGTTGGCCTGCTGCACTACACCGACTGCCATGCCCAGCTCATGCCGGTGCATTACCGCGAGCCAGCGGAAAACATGGGCATTGGCACGACGCGCGGACGGCCTCCGCACCTGGTCGGCGAGCATCTGCTGAAGTTTTACGGCATCGCGCCAGGCACGCCCGAGGCCCACGCCCTGACCTGCATCGACTTTGTCGAGGCGGCCAGGCGCTATGGCAAGGTCGGCGGTTTCGCACACCTTGCGAGCCTGGTGAAGCGTCTGCGCGCCGATCGCCCGGGCGCGCTGTTGCTCGATGGCGGGGATACCTGGCAAGGGTCGGGCCTTTCGCTGTGGACGCGCGGGCAGGACATGGTCGAGGCCCAGCTCCAGCTCGGCGTGGACATCATGACCGGCCATTGGGAGTTCACCTACGGTGCGCAGCGGGTGCAGGAGGTGATCGATGGCGCCTTCAAGGGCAAGATCGACTTCATCGCACAGAACATCGAAACCGCCGATTTCGGCGATCCGGTCTTTCCCGATGTCGCCTTGCGCCAGGTCAATGGCGTCGATGTCGCGATCATCGGCCAGGCCTTTCCCTACACCCCGATCGCGCACCCGCGCCGCTTCGTCAGCGAGTGGACCTTCGGCATCCAGGAAGAGCGTTTGCAGCAGGTCATCGACCGGGTACGCGCAGGCGGTGCCGCCGTGGTCGTGCTGCTCTCGCACAACGGCATGGATGTCGACCTCAAGCTCGCTTCGCGCGTGCATGGGCTGGATGCGATTCTCGGCGGTCATACCCATGACGGCGTGCCGCGCCCGGTCGCGGTGAAGAATTCGGCCGGCCAGACCCTGGTCACCAATGCCGGCAGCAACGGCAAGTTCCTCGGCGTGCTCGATTTCGAGGTGAAGGACGGCAAGGTGCGCGATGTCCGCTATCGCCTGCTGCCGGTGTTCTCCAACCTGCTCGAAGCCGATGCCGACATGGCGGCGCTGATCGCGCGCCATCGCGCACCGCATCGCGAAAAGCTGGAGGAGGTCCTGGCCACGAGTGAAGGACTGCTCTACCGGCGCGGCAACTTCAATGGCAGTTTCGACCAGCTCATTCTCGATGCACTGCGCGAAGTGAAGGGCGCGCAGATCGCGTTCTCCCCCGGTTTTCGTTGGGGCACCACCGTGCTGCCGGGCGACGCGATCACCCGTGAGCACCTGCTCGATCAGACCGCAATCACCTACCCCACGGTCACGCTCAACTCATTCACCGGCGCGCAGATCAAGGCCATCCTCGAAGATGTCTGCGACAACCTGTTCAACCCCGACCCCTACTACCAACAAGGTGGCGACATGGTGCGGGTGGGTGGCATGAGCTATGCCTGCGAACCCGGAGCGCCTTCGGGTCAACGCATCAGCCGGATGCGTCTGGGCGATGAATTGCTCGATCCGGAGCGGACGTACGCCGTTGCAGGTTGGGCACCGGTGGCCGATGGCGTGGAGGGCGCGCCGATCTGGCAGGTGGTGGAGGACTACCTGCGCGCGCATCGATCCATCAGCCCGCCCGTGGTGCAGCAGCCGCGCATCATCGGGCAGGACGACAATCCCGGCCGGACCACGGCCGCATGAACGTCCGCGCCGCCCTCGTCCTGCTCGCGGCACTGGCCCTGCCGGCCGGCAGGGCCGGCGCAGGCGGAGCGGACTGGGTGGCCAGTGACATCGACATGCCCGTGCACCAGGTCGGGCCGCACACCTGGTTCGTCGAGGGTCGGCTGGAAGAGGCCAGCGCGGCAAACGAGGGTTTCATCGCCAATGCCGGTTTCATCATCACCGATGCCGGCGTGGTGGTTTTCGACCTGCTCGGGTCGCCGGCACTCGCCGACGAACTGCTGGCGATCATCGCCCAGCGCACCCGCCAGCCGGTCAAGCTGGCCGTGGTGAGCCATTACCACGCCGACCATTTCTACGGCATGCCGGCCCTGCGTGCACGTGGCATCCCGATCTGGGCCGATGCGCGGGCAAGGGATTATCTGGTCTCGGAGGCCGCCGGGCAGCGCCTGGAGGAACGTCGCAGTCTGATTGGTCCGTTCCTCGGCAAGGCGTTCACCCTGTTGCAGCCGGATCGCTGGATCGAAGCCGACGAGGATTTTGAAATGGGCGGGGTACGTTTCTCCCTGCGCCGGCTCGGCCCGGCACATTCGCCCGACGACCTGGCCCTGCTGGTGGAACCCGATGGCGTGCTGTTTTCCGGCGACGTGGTCTATGCCGGGCGTGTGCCCTTCGTCGGCGGGGCCAACACGCGCGACTGGCTGGTCGCGCTCGATCACCTGCTGGCAATTCCGGCGCGGGTGATGGTGCCGGGGCACGGCCCGGTATCGGAGCATCCGCGTGCCGACGCCGAACTCACTCGCGACTACCTGCGCTTCCTGCGCGAGCAGATGGGCAAGGCGGTGGAAAACATGGACAGCTTCGATGACGCCTATGCGGCGGTCGACTGGTCGCGCTTTTCCGCCTATCCGACCTTCGATGCGGCCAATCGCCAGAACGCCTATTCCGTGTTTCTGGAAATGGAACAGGAGTCACTCGGGCAATGAGTCACTCAGGCGAATTTCACCAGCAGCCGTGCCAGCTCATCGGTCGAGGCACGGATGTCCTCCGGGCCGGAGGCGCCTTCGACGTGGGTGAGCAGGCTGCAGGCGAGCATTTCGTAGAAGGCGCGGTCCAGGGCTCGGCGTGCGGCGGTCATCTGCATCGCGATCTCCTCGCAGGATGCGCCGTCTTCGATCAGCGACTTGACCCCGCGCAACTGGCCTTCGATGCGCGCCAGGCGCGTCGCGATCTTCCGGCGTCCGTTCTCGTTGTCCTGCGTCCGCATCTTCCATCTCCTGCCGACAGCTCCGGCACGGTATCCGCCGCGCACCCGGGAGCGGCACATCTTCGCACAGCTCCCGCCATTGACACCAACGCATCCATCACGAAATCCATGCTCGCAGCCGATCTCCTGACGGGCTGCGGCAGGGGCCACGGATTTCGTCTTTTCCCCGACCGTCATGCAGCTGCATTCGCGTGCGACATGCAGCCGGGTTCACGCAGGCTTGAACAACCAGAAGGGGCAGCACCATGAATACCGCGAATCATTCACATCGTGCCGGAACATCGCCGCGCCACCCGTTGCAGCGCACCGCCCTGGGCCTTGCCCTGCTGGCGCTCGCGCCGCTGGCCAGTGCGACCGACGGCTATTTCACTCACGGCTACGGCATGAAGGCGCAAGGTCGCGGCGGCGCTTCCATCGCCTACGTCGACGATGCCTTCGGCGGCGCCAACAATCCGGCCGCGATGGCCTATGCCGATGACCAGATCGATCTCGGCCTGACCCTCTTCAGCCCGCGTCGCTCGGCCACGCGCAGCGGTCTCGGGCCGGGCCTGGACGGCAGTTCGACCAGCGCCAGCAATTGGTTTCCGATTCCCGAGTTTGCCTATCGCAGGACGATCAACGACGTGCTGGCCTGGGGCATCACGGTGTACGGCAACGGCGGCATGAACACCGACTATCCCGGCGGCGGTTTCAACTGCGGCCAGGGGCCGGCGAACATGCTTTGCGGCATGGATTCGCTCGGGGTGAACCTCGAACAATTGATGATCGCGCCGACCCTGTCCTGGGAAATGGGGCCGGGCCAGGCGCTGGGAATTTCGCCCTTGTTCGCCTACCAGCGCTTCGAGGCCAAGGGCCTGCACGCCTTCGCCGGCATTCCCGGGTTGTCGCAGGCACCGGATCGGCTGACCAACAACGGCACCGACACCTCGACCGGCGTCGGCGTGCGCATCGGCTATCTCGGCCAGTTCAACGACGCCTTCTCCTTCGGCCTCACCTATGCCAGCAAGGTCGGCATGAGCCGTTTCTCCGACTACAGCGGCCTGTTCGCCGAGGGCGGCAAATTCGACTTGCCGGAAAATTACGGGGTCGGTTTCAACTGGAAGGCGACCGACCGACTCGGTCTCGGTCTGGACTACGTGCGCATCATCTACAGCGGCATTGCTTCGATCGCGCATCCGAGCCTGGTGCCGGCGCAACTGGGTGCCGACAACGGCCCGGGTTTCGGTTGGCAAGACGTCGATGTCTGGAAGCTCGGAGTCGAATGGGCGAGCTCCGACGCCTGGACCTGGCGCGCCGGCTTCAACCACACCGACAACCCGGTGCGCGCGCAGGACGTGACCTTCAACATCCTCGCGCCGGGCGTGGTCATCAATCACCTCACCCTCGGCTTCACCCATGCGCTCGGTACGGGTGAACTGAGCGTGGCCTACATGCACGCCTTCGAGCACTCGCGCGCCGGCGCCTCGATCCTGCCGGCATTCATGGGCGGCGCGCCGATGGGGGTGGAGCAAATCACCATGCACGAGGATTCGATCGGGGTGCAG
>WBZR01002652.1_pt1 | contig 17914 bp, 20 predicted proteins | sample 5204231 | NCBI WGS metagenome assembly WBZR01 (sample SAMN12412403, study PRJNA552823) | activated sludge metagenome | isolation source: activated sludge from anammox sidestream of wastewater treatment plant... | place: USA: Virginia | collected 2017-08 | reverse complement strand
GTGTTAAGAAGGTTAAGAGATTAACTTAAGAGGTTAAAAATTACAAATATTATTAAAAATATCAAAATTAATATAGTACAAATCTTACCAAAACTAATCAAAAAATTATCAAAAATACCTAATTTTCTTTTAATTTTATTTGTATTTATATCTATTTCTCCAACTCTTTTTGGAATATCTTTTAATTTCATATTTTTACTTCTTCTCCTTCACAAGTGGAAACATTATTGTCTCCCTTAGTGGTAATCCTGCTAAAAAGGCAAAAAGTCTATCACCAAAACCAAATCCACAAGTTGGTGGCATACCATGCTCGAGCATTTCAACAAAATCATAATCTGGCATCATAGCTTCTTCATCACCTCCTTCTAATAATTTTTGTTGTGTTTTGAAATTTTCTCTTTGCATTATTGGATCATTTAATTCTGAATAACCATTACCGATTTCACTTCCAGCTAAAATAGGTTGAAATCTTTGCGCTGTTCTACCATCAGCATTTGCTTTTGCAAGTGGAGCAATTATAAGTGGCGGGTTTATCAAAAATGCTGGACCTGCAATAGACTTTCTACAATATTTCCAAAGTGTATCAAGTAATCTCTCACGATTATCTCCATCGTATTTTACTTTTAGTTCTGTAAGTTTATTTTTAATCTCTTCATCACTCGCATTCCAAATATCTATTCCAGTTTGCTTTTTTATTTCTTCAGTATAATCAATTTCTATCCAATTATCTTCTAAATCAAAAGTGAAACCCTTCATTTCAAATTTAGTTTTACTAAATACTTCTTTTGCTATTTTTGTATAAAGCTCTCTTACTACTTGCATACCAATTTTATAATCAGCATATGGCATATAGAATTCGCAGTTAGTAAACTCTTGTAAATGCTCTGGACTAGATCCTTCATTTCTATAAGCTCGCCCTATTTCATAAGTACCATTATACCCTGCTGCCATTAATCTTTTTTGCCACAATTCACCTATTGAAATTCTTAAAAAAACTTCCATATCATAATCATTATGATGAGTCTTAAATGGTCTTGCTTCTGCTCCACCTGTTGTTGTTTCAAGAGTTGGAGTTTCTACTTCAAGCATTCCTTTATTATTTAAAAATTCTCGGACGACTTTCCAGAACTTTGCTTTTTTAAAAAATAATTCTCTCTTTTCATTATCAGTCAAAATATCAAGATATCTATATCGCATTTTTAATTCTTCATCTTGTAGACCGTGATATTTATCTGGAAGTGGAAGAAGGGATTTAGTGAGTATTTTTATTTTTTTTACTAAAATACTTTTTTGACCTGTTTTTGTAAGATATTTTTCACCTTCTATTTCTACAAAGTCTCCAATATCTAAATAATTATTATAAAAATCAAAAACTTCGCTTGGAGATTCTGGATTTTTGATTACAACTTGCACTTTACTTAATTCATTACTCTCATCTGAACCATCAAAAATATCAAAGAAAATTAATTTTCCTTGACCTCTTCCAGACATTATTCTTCCAGCTATTATAGTTGTTTCAATATTTTCAAAATTTTCTAAAAAATTTTTAATAGAGATTTTCTTATCTGAATGTGCTGGAAATGGATTAAAACCATTTTCTTTTAATCTTTGAAGTTTTTTTAATCTTTCTTCTTTTAATTCTAAAATAGATGTCATAATATTTGTAAATAATAAAAACATTATAATGTATTTTGATAAAAAATAAAAACCCTCACTTTTGTGAGGATTTTTATTAATCAAACTTTATTATCATATAATTAGCTTCACCATTTGGAGTAAGAAAATTAACTTTTTCTCCTTCTTCTTTTCCAAGTAATGCATTACCAAGTGGGGATTCATTCGAAATTTTACCTTCTTCAATATTAACTTCTTCAGAACCAACTAATTTATATGTATATTCTTTATTGTCTAAAAGATTTTTAACAATTACATTTGAACCTACAGAAATTTTATCACTTAAATTTTTTGAATCTGTAATTATTGCATTTTGTAAAATATTTTCTAATTCTATAATTCTAGCTTCATTTCTCGCTTGATCTTCTCTGGCTTGAGAATATTCTGCATTTTCTGATAAATCTCCTAATGATTTAGCCCATTCCAATGCCTCAATTATTTCTTTTCTTTTTACAGATTTAAGATTCTCTACTTCTTTTTCTAATTCATTTTTCTTTTCTATTGTTAGATATTCTTTTATTTCTTTTACCATATTTTTATATTGTATTTGATACTCATAATACCATACTTTTAATCTTTTGTTAAACTTTTAATCAAAATATTTTTCCATATTTTCAGATATATACTCTAAAACAGGTTTAATAACTTCAGCACTAGCAGAAACTCCTCCAACTGGACCATTTTCTACAATTACAACAAAAGAATATTTTGGATTATTATAAGGAAAATATCCAGTCATCAAAGAATTTACTTTACCTTTAATCATTCCTATTTCAGCTGTCCCTGATTTTGCTGCAATATTTAATCCTTCAATATTTAATTGTGGCACAGTTCCATTTTCTAAAACAACTTCCCGCATTCCTTCTTTTACATATTTCAAAGCATCTTGATTTAACCCTAAATCTATTATCTCCCATTTTTTATTATTATAATTATTTATTTTATTTATATCTTGTAATTTGTCAGAACTTGATGCACTTAAAAATAAATGAGGAGTTAATAATTTTCCATTATTACCTATGGCTGAAATATATCTCAACAATTCTATTGGTGTAACTTGAAAACCATATTGTCCTATTGATGTATGATATGTATTACCTATATTCCATTCTCCATCAATAAAATTTATTCTTTTCCATTCTGGTGTTGGTATAATTCCAGTTTTTTCTCCTATTATATCTATACCTGTTAAAGATGACAATCCAAATAATTTAGCATATTCGTCTATTTTATTTATGCCTAATCCTTTTTGATCTTTATAACCGCCACCAACTTGATAAAAGTATTCGTCAGAAGATTCAGCTAAAGCTCTAACTACATTAATATATCCATGAGCCTTCCAATCTCTAAAAACAGAGTCTGGTCCACCGTAAATATTTTTTATAACTAATTGTCCAGAAGAATATATTTCCTTTTCTGGGGATATTATTTTATCATTTAATGCCCCGTATGCGACAAATGGTTTTACAACTGATCCTGGTGTAAAAAGTCCAGAAACTGCTCTATTTAAAAAAGGAGTTCTTTTGTCTTGTAATAATTCATTTATCTTTTTATTATCTATTGTTCCAGATGCATTTGTCATTAAATTGTTATCATATTCAGGAAAACTTGTTATTGCAAATAATTCACCATTATTTATATTCATAATAATAGCAGCTCCAGAAATAAATGATCTATCTATTACGACTCTTTTTAATGATTCAAAAAGTTTTTCTTGTAAAACAGAATCTATTGTCAATGTTAAATTAATTCCTGGTATTGCTTTTATTAAAAGATTTTCTGCCTCGACCAAAGACTTAACATCTTTTTCTATTACTTGTCTACCATTTATACCTGTAAGTAAATCTTGATAATATAATTCTATTCCATCTATACCGGTATAATTATCTCTCCAATAATTTCCTAAATTATCTTGTTTTGGATAAGAAATGTAGCCAAGTAAATTAGAAAATCCTTCTTTTTTAATATATGTTCTCTGTGTTGTAGAATCTTCTAAAATACTATTTTGTGCTAATGGTATACCATTTCTATCAAAAATTTCTCCTCTGTTTGCTAAAATAATTTTTGAATTATATCTATTATTATCTGATTTGTTTTTATAAATATCATAATCAACTACTTGTAATAAGTATAAATTATATAAAAAATAAGAAAAAATAAGAATCAAAATCAAAAACGGCAAAAAAGACATAAATCTACTTATTGGTTGATTAAGAGATCCTTCTCCTTTTTCTATATCAAATCTTAAAGAATCTTTTGAATCTATAAATATATCTTCTGGGTTAATTTCTTTATTTTTATTGTTTTTTTTTCTAAATATTTTTTTAAACATATTAACTATCTTAACATTTTCAAAAAGAATCTAATTATAATAAATATTACAAATATTATAGTAGACAAAAAAGGAAAATTAATATCAGATAATGTTAAATCATAAAATAAAGCAAAAATAATAACAAATAAAAGAATTATTCTTAAAATTATTTTTAATAAAATATTTTTTTTGAAACTCATATATTTATTTTATTTTTATAAAAAAATTATAATATTTTTTGGGATTATAGACACCTTTAATAAACAATGTAGAATATAAAGATAGAGCATCTTTATCAATACTTACAACTTCTCCTAAAAAATAATTTGTATTATTTGCTAAATAAAATTTATTTCCTATTCCTATATTTAAATTATTTGATACTTTTACTACAAAATCACCACCACCATATCCTTCTAGATTTAGAATTATTTTATTTTTTGTTTCATGTGAAACGATTTCTTCTTTATTTTCTAAAAAATTTAAATTATCTATTGTATAAGCTTCTACATTTTCATTACTTTTTGAAAATAAAGAAAGTAAAGAAGTTTCTTCTCCTACACTAATTATTTTACCGATAGCATAATTTTCGTCTACAAAAACAATATCATTTTCTTTTACTCCAAAATCTCTACCCTTGTCTAATAAAATAGTATCATAAACACTAGTATTGTCTACAAATATTTTGTTTGCAACAATTATATCTTTATCATTATAATTATCTAAATTGAGATTTATATTTTTTTCTTTTTCTGTATTTAATTCTTTTTCTAATTCATTTATTTTATTCAAAAAATATTTTTTAGTATAAAAATATTGAGTTATATTTGTAAAAGAATTAACAATGAAATTTTTAGAATTATTTACATAAACTAATACTTTTGATGAATTATCTATATTATTACTTTTATTACCTATTTTATTTTTTAATAATGGAAATATACAAATAAAAATTATAAATAAAATTATAAATATTAAATCTGAGTTTATTTTATTTTTATTCTTATGCATACAAAATTAATTAAATGATATTGTACTTCTAATATCTTTAACAATAAATTCTTTATTTTTTTCTTTTTTTGAAATAAAAGAAATAGCTCCAAAAGCAACATCAGAAAGTGGCTTGTCAGATAAAGTTATCTTTACATTTAACTTTGACTCAAATAATTTATCTATGTTTTTTATGAGTGCTCCTCCACCAGTCAAAATAATACCATCTTGTAATATATCTCCTATAACTTCTGTTGGAGCATTTTCTAATACTTCTTTTATTGCTTCAATTATTTGTAATAAATCATTATTAATTGCTTCTTTTATATCATTCTCATCTATTAATATTTCTTTTGGAAGACCTGATTCTTGATCTCTACCTTTAGCTGCAATAGATTTAATTTCTGTCCATTCATCTAATAAAGCAGATGCTATTGATAATTTTATTTCTTCAGTTGTTTTTTCTCCAATAATCATTTTATAATTATTTCTTACATATGTTTCAATAGATTTATTCATTTTCTCTCCTGCTATTTTGATACTTTTTCTAAATACAATTCCAGATAAAGACAATATTACAATATCAGTAGTTCCTCCTCCTATATCTACTATCATTACTCCTTTTGGTGTGTCTATAGAAAGATTCATTCCAAGTGCAGCGAGAGCTGGTTCTTCAATAACAAATACTTTTCCTGCTCCAGCTGACATTGCCACATCTTCTACTGCTTTTATTTCTACATCAGTAACATTAACTGGGACACCTATAATAACTTGAGGTCTCAAAAACTTTTTATTTATACTGTTTGCTTTATTTATTAAAATAGACAAAAATTCTTCTGTTATTTCATAATCTGATATTACTCCTTTATTTATGGGACGAATTATTTTGATATGTTCAGGGGTTCTGCCTATCATATTCATGGCTTCTTCTCCAATAGCTATTATTTTATTTGTTTTATTATTTATAGCAACAACTGTTGGTTCATTAAAAATGATGCCATGATCTGATAAACAAATCACAGTATTTGAAGTACCTAAATCAATACCTATATTATTAGAAAATCTACTCAAATATTTACTAAACATATTTTTAAAGTAAACATATATTAACATGTAAAAGAATAATTGACAAAATTATTTTTGTGATATAAAATTAAGATAGCAAAATTGTTTTTTATGAAAAAAGTTCTTTTCTTATCGCTATTTTTAATAGCTATGAATTTGAAAGCATATTCTCAACATAATAGTAGTATTATTGATTATAATTATAATCCAAGAAACACTGTTTATAATGTTTATAACAACCCTTTTCTTTTTGATGACAAAATAAAAGAAACAGAAATGTTTGGATTTAAAAGATATAATACTTTTTATTACACAGATAATAAAGTTTTATATCTTCATGGATATAGAGTGTCAACAAGAGAAGAAAGAGTTTTAACATTTGGCTACTTAAGAATTACATTAAATATAAAATATTATATAGGTAGAATATTAGTGATGGAAGAAAATCATTATCCTACATATATAAGAAGAATTATATATAATGATAATTTCTTTTATGCTATTCAAAGGTAATTTGAGCATCAATTAATTTTGATGCTTTTTTTATTTAATAAATTTTCAAAAAATCATCAACACTTATAATTTCACTTTCTTTTTCTTTTCTTTTTTTAATTTCAATTCCACCATTTGTTAAAGATTTTTCTGATATTAATACTCGAACTGATATACCGATAAGATCTGCATCTGAAAATTTTTCTCCTGCGGTTTTGTTTTCTCTGTCATCAAATAAAACTTCTACCCCTTTCGCAGAAAGTTTTTCATATATTTCTTTTGCTATTTTATATGACTCATCTTCTTTATTTTTAAATAAAGATATTAAATGTATTTGAAATGGAGCAACAGATTCAGGCCATACAATTCCTTTGTCATCTGCATATACTTCTACAATAGTTCCCATAAGTCTTGTAATACCTATTCCATAGCTTCCCATAAATACTTTCTTTTCTTCTCCTTCAGAATTTTTGTATGATAAATCTATTGGATCTGAAAATTTATATGCAAGTGAAAATATGTTTCCAACTTCTATTGATTTCTTTTCTGTTAAATTATTTTTATCAAGTTCTAAATCTGCTAAAATTTCATCTGTATACACTTCTTTATTTATTGCTATTTTCTTTTCCTCATCTATATATATAATATCTTCTCCTGCTTCTGATATAGTCTGAAATTCATGAGAAAATTTTGAAAATGTTCCTCCGCTAGCAAAAGTTAAATATGTATAGTCTTTAAGACCAACTCTTTCATATACTTTATGATAAGCTTCTTTCGCTTTCTCATAAAATTTATCATGTTCTATTTTATCTTTTGAAAATGAATATAATGCTTTCCAGTAAAATTCTCTTCCTCGCATTAGACCAGATTTACTTCTTATTTCATTTCTAAAAATAGTTTTAAAGTCATAAGGATATATTGGTAAATCTTTATATGAAGAAATATATTGCTTCATAATATTTGCATATGCTTCTTCATTTGTAAATGATAATCCAACTTCTCCACCATTTTTTAATTTTGTTTTAAACCAATTATCTACAATTTCATCATTCCAACGATTTGTCTTTTCCCAGACTTCTTTTGTTTGTATTGCGGTAGTTTTCATTTCTATTCCACCTATAGCATTCATTTCTTCTCTTATAATATTTTCTATTTTTTGAATAACTTTTAAGCCAAGCGGAAGAATAGTATATACTCCTGCCATTTCTTTAAACACATATCCAGCTTGTATTAAAAGTTTTGCATTAAGGCTTGTCTCGTCAGCTGGGAAATCTTTTTTGGTTTTTGTAAAGAGTTTGGATTGGAGCATAATTTTATAAATATAGTTTACAACATTTTAAAACAATTTAACAACATCTTTTATTGTTACAAATATCATAAGAAGTATTAATAATATAAATCCTCCTCCATTTAAAATATTTTGCCACTTTTTTGAAATGTTTTTTCTTGTAATCCATTCAATTAAAACAAAAAGTATTCTTCCTCCATCAAGTGCTGGAAAAGGTAAAATATTAAAAATAGCAAGTGAAATAGATAAAATAGCAGAAAAAAGTAATAAATAACTAAAACCCATACTTTTTGCATTATCAACTTCTTTAACTATACCTACTGGACCTGCTAGATTTTTTGATAATTCACCTTTTGTAAATAAATTAACAAATAAATCTTTAAATCCTGATATTGTTAATTTAATAAACAGAGCTGTCTTTTCATATCCTGTTATTAAAGACTCTGTAAATGTCATTTTTACATTTATAACTTCCGAAAATAAAACCCCTATCATTTTCCTGTCTTTATTCTCTGTATCTAAATTATAAACAGCAGCTATTGTAGTTTCTTTTTCTTTATTTTCTTTATTTTTGTATAAAATAGAAATGGAATCATTGTATTCATAATTTTTATCATTTAGTTTTTCTGATAAATATTTTGTAATATCATCTTCTTTTGAATTTTTAATATCAATTAATTTAGAATCAATTATTTTACCAGTATTGTCTTCTTTATTTAATTTTATTTCTTCTATTTTATCTCCAACAGAAAGACCTGCAAAATATGCTGGGGAATTTTCTGAAACACTTAATATCATTATATCTCTTTCTAATATTCTATTTTGATTTACAAATGTTTTATATTCTTCACTTTGTCTATCTACTACTATATTAGAATCCAAATATGTTGATAAAGTAATTAAAATATAAGCAAGGATTATGTTCATAATAACACCGGCAGATAAAATAAATATTTTTGTTAGTGGATGTTTTGAAGCAAAATTTCTTTTATTTTTATTATTATTATTTTCTTCTTCTTCGCCATTTTCGCCAAATATTTTCACATATCCTCCAAGTGGTATCAAATTAAAAGCATATAAAGTTTCTCCTTTTTTGTAAGAAAAAAGTCTAGGTGGAAATCCAAAAGCAAATTCATCAACTCTTACATTAGAAGCTTTTGCAGCGAAAAAGTGTCCTGCTTCATGTATTATTACTAATAATAATAATATTATTAAAAAAATTAATATAGACATATAGTTATATAGTTAAAATATCTTTTTCTTTTTTGTTTGAAATTTCTTCAAATTCTTTATTAGAAATATTTATTAAATTTTGTAATTCTTCTAAGATTTTAATTTCTTCATCTTTACTTAATTCTCCATTTTTTGATTTTGACTCTATATCTTTTTTGACTTCTTCTCTTATTGATCTTAATTTAACTCTAGCTTCTTCTAATTTTTCTTTTACTATTTTATTCATTTTTTGTCTAATTTCTGTTGTTGGTTTAGGAAAAAAGACTCTTAAATTAGATTCGTCGGGAGAAGTAGAAATACCTAAATCTGCTTCATTTATGGCTTTTTCTATTTCTTTTAATAAAGATTTATCATAAGGAGAAACAATTAAATTTGTAGAAGTTTCTACAGATATAGAAGCAACATGAGATAATTGCATTTTTGAACCATAAGCATTAATAAATATTAAATCCAAAACTTGTGGATTAGCTATACCAGTTTGTATAGATTTATATTCTAAAATTAAATGGTTTAGAATTTTTTCTTTATTCTCGTTAAATTTTTTAAAATCATAAGACATATTTTTATAAATAATAAGGATTATAACATTTAATACAAAAATTACATATTTTCTGGTATCTTTAATGATAAATACTCAAATATAATTGTCATATTACTTGAATTGTTTTTTATATATTTTAAAGATTCCTTTGTGTCATCTAATAATTCTAAATATTTATTTGAAATTTCTATTTTATTGTTTTCTATTAATGAAAATAAATAATTATGTAATTTTAATAAAAATAATTCTGCATATTCCTTGTCTAATCTATCTTTATTATCATTTTGAAGTGCAAAAATATCTTTTTTTGTTAATATTTCTTTAATTCCTTTAATATCCATTCTTTCTATCTTTTTTGTTTTAATAAATTTCAAAACTAATTCTTCTATTTGTTTTTCTTCAATATTATCTTTATATATTATTTCTAATTTATATAATCTTGAATTAAATGTTTGTAATAAATCAACTCCAAAATTAGAAATAATAATTATTTTTATATTATTAGCATCTTCTATTAATTTTAATAAAGCATTTTGTGCTTCAATATTTATTGAAAAAAAAGATATAACTATAAAAATTTGTTGGGAAAACTCTATTCTACTATAATTTATAATTTCTCTTGCTTTTTCTATATCAAAAATCTGTAAATATAAGAAAAAGTTTTCTTTATTTTTTCCAAGTTTTTCTTTTAAATAATTATATACAAACTCTCTATTATTAGATTTAATTAAAAAAGAATTATGATTTGAGATTGATATTTCTTTAAATATATCTTCATTTGTAAAATGCTTTTGCATATTATCTTTTATTTAAAATAGATTTTTTGTACACATCAAGATGTGTAAGAGTTAAACCTGTACCTTTTGAAACACAATAAATAGCATCATTAGCTAATCTTGCATTAACTCCTATTTTTCTTTCTACTAATTCTGGAAAATATCTCAATTGAGAAGTCCCACCTGTCATTATTATACCATTATCTATTATATCTCTTGATAATTCTGGCGGAGTAAATTGTAATACTTCTTTTATAACTAAAATTATTTGCTTTAATTCTTTATTTATCGCTTTGACGATTTCATTTGTTTTTATTTCTAATGTTTTTGGTAATCCAGAAACTGTATCTTGACCTTTTATTTCAATTTTTAATTCTTCTTCAAGAGGTAAAGCTGAGCCTATTTCTATTTTTATTTCTTCCGCAGATTGCTCTCCTATTATTAAATTATGATTCTTTTTAATATATTCCATTATTGATTTATTCATTTTATTGCCAGCGCATTTAATAGATTTAGAATTAACAATACCTCCAAGTGAAATAACTGCAACATCTGTTACTCCTCCTCCTATATCTACAATAATTCTTCCACTTGATTCATGTATTGGTATTCCAGCACCTATTGCAGCCAAAACAGGTTCTTTTACAATATATGCATTTTTTGCTCCAGCTTTTAATGCTATTTCTATAACAGCTCTTTTTTCTGTTCCACTTATATCACTTGGAACAGAAATCATTACATCTGGCTTAAAAATATTAAATTTTGGTAATGCTTTATTAATATAATACTTGAGCATTATTTCTGTAACTTTATAATTTGATATTACTCCATCTATAATAGGAGTATATGCTTCTATTGATCCTGGAGTTTTTCCTATCATTTCTTTAGCTTTATTTCCTATTGCTAAAATCTTATTTTCTTCTCTTGATATTGCCACTACTGAAGGTTCATTCAAAACAATTCCTTTTTCAGATAAATATATAAGTGTATTTGATGTGCCGAGGTCTATTCCTATTTTTTTACTAAAAAATCCCATATCTTTATAATATTTTACATACTTTATCACAAAAATTAGGCTAAACAAAATAATTATTTATATAATTTTTAAACTTTTGTTATACTTATTTTATGTATTTTTTAGAAATTATTCCTATAAATAGTGGCTTAAAAGAAGAGCTTTTGTCTTATTTTAGTAGTCAAAGTCTAAAGCCTGGTACTCTTGTAGAAATTAAAATAAAAAATAGAATTATTTTTGGTATTGTATACAAAAATGAAGAATTAAAAAACAAAAAACTAATTGTAAAAAAAGAAAAGTTTTTGTTAAAAAAAATAGAAAAAGTAATTTATGAAAACTTTATAAATGAAAAATTACTTTATTTATTAACAGATTTATCTATTTTATTTAATATAAATATAAATACTATTATAGAAACTCTTATACCAAAATACATATACAATAATTTAGATATTATAAGATTTGAAAATGAATCAAAAAATCAAAACTCAAAAAATATAGCTTTAATAGGAGATTCAATAAAAAGAGTTGATTATTTAGAGAAATTAATAAAAAAGGAAAATAATAAAAAAGCTTCTATTTTAATATTTTATCCTACAATATATGATATAGAAATTGCAAAAAATAATTTTAACTATAAAAATATAATATGTTTGCATTCTGAAATAAGTAAAAAAGACTTAAATATAGCTATACAAAAAATAAAAAATGAAGAAAATTTAATTATATTATCTACTCCTTCTTTATTACCATTTTTGATAAAAGATAAAATAAATATAAATACTATTATATTAGAAAAAGAAAATTCAACTAATTATTTTATAAATTTTAATAAAAAGGAATTTGATTTTAGGAATATAATAAAAAAAGTTGCAAATATAATGAATATAAATATCATATTATCTGGAAATCTTTTATCTATAAATTCTTTTTTGGAATACAAAAATAAAATTCTTTTTTTAGACAAAAATACTAATAATTTTGAAATTTTAGATATTAAAAAAGAAAATAAAACTAATTATAATAATATTTATTTTAGTGAAAAATTAATAAAAAAAATAAATTTATATAAAACTAAAAAAGCCAAAATCTTTTTATTTGTAAAAAGGAAAGGTTTGTTTACAGAAACAATTTGTGGTGATTGTAATACAATACTTGCATGCGAAAAATGTGATAAACCTTTAATTTTGTACAGGAAAAATACTGAAAATAATTTATATATATGTAATTTTTGTAAAAATAAATTAGAATTAAAAAAAGATATACTTTGTAAAAAGTGTAATAGTTGGAAAATGAATACTCTTGGAATAGCGACAGAAGGTGTTGATAAATACTTAAAAGAATTAGGATTCAAAACTTTTGTTATAGATAGTAGTAATATAAAAACTAAAAAAGATATTCTAAAAATATTGGAATCTTGGCAAAATGAAAAAGATTTAAGTATTTTAATAGGTACAGAACTCGCTTTGAATTTTTTGAATAAAAATTATAATTGTGATTTTGCTGCAATTATTTCTATAGACTCACTCTTTTCAATTCCTGAAATAAATATTGATGAAAAGATTTTTAATATAATTCTTGAAATGAAAGAAAAGATAAACACAAAAGAAAAAATAATAATTCAAACAAGATTGATAGATCAACCTATTTGGAAATACATAAAAGAAGCGAATGTTTTAGGATTTTTAGAAAATGAATTAAAAACTCGTAAAATATTAAACCTTCCTCCATATTCAAATATTTTGAAATGGACTTTATTAAAAAAAGATATAGAAATGAAAATTAGTATTGAGAAAATTATTGATAGAATTTTTAGAGAAGAAAATATTGAAAAAGAAAATGTGATTTGGAGAATAGAAAAGAAGACTGGAAATTATATTGGTAGTATGATTATTAAAAAAGAATTTTGGGAAAAAGAAGAAGTATTACAAAATAAAAAAGATAAAAATAAAAAAGTGATTGAAAAAATAATTCCAACCACTTTTGCAAAAAAAATTACAGCTTTATTGTCTGATTTCAAATTAGAAATTAATCCTTCTAGTATTTATTAAAAATCATATATTATTTTAATGTATCACAAATATTATATATTTGTCAAGTATATAAAAAATTCTTTTTCTGCTAAAATGTCCTTATAAAATAAGCTTAAATATATGGTCAAAATTATTCAAATTGATTGGAAAAAAGAAGAAAAAGATCAAACTATTGATGAAAATAGTATTCTTCGTCAAGAAGCAAAACCTGTACGAAAAGATGAATTTGGGACAAAAGAACTCAAAAAAATTCTTGATGATATGAAAACAGCTATGGATAGAGAAAGTGATGGTGTAGCTATTGCTGCACCACAGATTGATATAGCTAAAAGAATTTTTATTATAAAAGAAGAAGCTTATGATATAAAAAATAAAAAAGAAAGAAAGTGGAAACCTCTTATATTTATAAATCCAATTATTACAAAAGCAAGTAAAAAAATGATAGAAGTTGATGAAGGATGTCTTTCTGTTCGCCCACTTTATGGGACTACATTGCGAAATGCTAATGTTACTATTGAAGCATATGATTTCACTGGAACAAAATTTACTTATGGAGCGAGTGGATTAATTGCACATATATTTCAACATGAATATGATCATTTAGATGGAATACTTTTTATAGATCATGCAGAAAATATTCAAGAAATAGATTTAGAAAAAGAAAAGAAATATGCAAAATAAAAATATTAAATATATTTTCTTTGGATCTGGAGCCCTTGCAGAAAGTAGTTTGTTTACTCTTTATAAAAATAATCTCACACCTTCTCTTGTAATAACAACTCCTGATAAAAGAAGTGGTAGAAAAATGGAATTACAAGAAAATATTATTAAAAAATGGTGCCAATCAAAAAATATAAAGTTTTGGCAACCAGAAAGTTTAAAGAATTTGGAAATATCTTCTTCACCACTTATAGAAGAAAATTTTGATCTTGCAATAGTTGCTAGTTATCCAAAAATTTTAAAAGAAAATATATTAAAAATACCAAAATATGAAACTTTAAATATACACCCTTCAAAACTTCCAGAATATCGTGGGCCTTCGCCTATTCAATCTGCATTACTAGATGGAGAAACTAAAACATATGTGAGTATTATAAAACTAGATAATGAAATTGATCACGGACCAATACTTATACAAAAAGAGATAGAAATTTTAGATGAAGATAATAATGAAATATTAGAAAGAAAATGTGGGGCTATTGGTGGTGAGCTTATATTACAAATACTCCCTCATTATTTAGAAGGTAGTTTAAGATTAATAGAGCAAGATCATTCAAAAGCAACTTTTACTCGTAAATTTGAAAAGTTTGAAGGAGAAATAAATCTAAATGATGATGCTGAAATAGTTCAAAATAAATTTAAAGCATTCCTGCCACATATTCCAATATTTTTCAAAATAAATCATAAAAATAAAGAGATTAGAATAAAGGTTTCAAAAATAAATATTAATAGAGAATTTGCAAAAGGAAAGCTTGCTAAAGAAATAATAGAAAAAGTCATTCCAGAAGGAAAAAATGAAATGACTTTTGAAAGTTTTGTAAATGGATATATTATTTAATATATTATTTTATTTATTTTAATTCTACAGAATTAATTATAATATCTTTTATTGGTCTATCATTTGCATCAGTTTCTACTAATTGAATTTTATTTGCAACATCTTGTCCTGAAATAACTTTACCAAATACAGTATAATTTGGCGGTAATGGAGTATTGCTTGTCATTATAAAGAATTGAGAACCATTAGTATTTGGTCCACTATTTGCCATAGCGACAGTTCCTATATTATAAGTCTCTTTTCCAGTTAATTCATCATTAAACTTGTATCCAGGATCACCCATTCCCCAAATAGATTTTTTGTTTATATCTTTGGAATTAGGATCTCCTGTCTGTATCATAAAACCATTTATAACTCTATGAAATCTTACATTATCATAAAATCCTTCTTCTGCTAATTTAATAAAATTACTAGTTGTTAAAGGTTTGTCTTTTAATAATTCAAAAGATATATCACCCATATTTGTTTTTAATATAATTAAATTGATTTCTTTTTTATTAGTTTCCATATTATTGTCCTTGTCATTAGAATTATTATTTGTTGATAAGATTTTATTAATATTCTCTGATAATTGATTTTCTGATAACTCATTATTATTTACAACATTTGTATTTTTATCTTTCTTAAATAAGACAAAAAATATAAATAAAATTATTATTAATAATATAATGATTAAAATACTTTTTTTCTTTAACATATTTTCTTATAATTTCTTAAATAACTTTTTAAATTTTATAGCAACTTTGTGTGCGATTCTAGATCTTCTGTCTTTAGCATTTGATATAATTTCTTCTAATTTATCCTTTAAGTCATCTATTGAAGCATAAAGATCTTCTTTTGTTGACTCAACAAAATATTTTTTTGATAATCCTTTAACTTCCGCTGATGCTCTAAAAAAAGATCCTTGAACATGATGATTATTTGTTTTTGATAATTCTATTTCTACAAAAATATCTTTATCTTTTGTAAATTTTTGTAATGCTTCTTTTATTTTATCATTTGCATAATTTGTTAAAGCTTCTGTACTTTCTATATTTATAAATTTTATTGCTATATTCATATATTTTTTAAAAATCTTTCACATAATAAATTCGACATATAAATTATACCTTAATTTGTGTTTTTACAAAAATTAAAATCCTCTGTCGTGGGAGACGCAGAGGATTTTAATAAGAAAATAAATTATCTTTTCTTTTTAGCTACTTTTTTCTTAGCTACTTTTTTAGCTGCTTTCTTAGCTACTTTTTTAGCTACTTTTTTAGCTGCTTTTTTCTTTGCTGCCATAATTTTATTTTTAAAGTATTGAATACTTGAGAGTGCGCTTTTAATTTTTGATCCTGGACCGTGGATCTGCCTCTCTAATATAATTATCTCATTAAAAAATTTTTTTACAATACTTTTTTAAAAAAAATTTGTGGATAACTAAAAAAAAATTTTTAAAAATTTTTTTTAAATTATTTTTTATTTTTTGTTTTAATTTTTTAAAATAAAAAATGTTTTTAATAATAAAATTTTATTTAATAAAAAAAAAGAAAACGCTAAATTACTTTCTACAAAAATAATTTCTCACGTTTATTGTAAAAATATTTTTATACAATAAAAAAATCCCTCAGAAACTTCTAAGTGCAAAGCACTAAGTTTCTAAGGGATAAAGGATTAAGAATTTAAACCCTTGTTGCTAAAGACCTGGTCACCAGAGCTCCAGTCGCAACCCTCGTAGAGCTCGTAAGCAAGCACGCTCCACCTGTCGAAGACGGAGCTCCAGTTCACGTTCACCGCAAACAACTCATTGTTTCTACCAATAACATAAAAGATATTGGCGTAACAATTATTTAGTATAATTCCTGCTTTACCGCCCCATTGAGCTTTGATAAGCTGCTCAATCTGATCCATGGTTACAGCAGTTTTTCTAACCTCTTCTTTACCACCGAGTTTTTTGATAATTTCGGTGTCAGACATATTCTGCGCCAACTCAAAAGCAGGTTTGAGATTTTCAATACTTTTGTAAGGTATTAGGTTTGGATATGCAGGAGAAATTCTCTGCATATTCCACACATACAAACCTGGCTGATCTTTGAAAAAGTTGTTGAAAATGAAAAGATCAGCTTTTACTTTTCTTACCACTTCATAAGTCCCGTCCAAAAGACCAATCACCTGTTCTTTTTTAAGATGGTTGATAGTGGAAAAGAATTTTTTGGAATCAAGATTCCATGTGATGAAGAGTTTTTTGCAGAGTTCCAGAATGGCTGCGAAGTCTTTACCCAGCAACCTAACGACTTTTTGATAAGTTGTCATTTTTGTCTAAATTTAAAAGTTAAAAAATAAAAAGATTTATATATTGAGTTGTTATTTTTATAATTTAAATTTGTTCTTGATTTTTATTGAAAAAGAACAAATTATATCTTATTACAGTATATCATAATAGATTTTATTTGTCAAGGGGTAGAATGGGTTGTAAAATAGGGTTGAAAATTGCCCCGCGCCGAAGGCGCGGGGCAATTTATTCTTACTTTATATTACTTTTTCTTTTTCTCTTCACTATATAAATGTTTCTCTTCTCCACACAAACAATATCCTTTTAAGAATTCTATAAAATATTCTTCACCATAATCATAACAAATCTCTTCTCCTTCTTTTATATTTTTTATAGCTTTTACAAATACTCTTTTCTTTTTTACTTCACTTTCAGAATTTGGATTACATGAATGATTACAATATCTCGCTATATTCCATCTTGGAGTACCATCAATATTATAATTTTTAGATACAGAAAAAATATGAATTAATATCTATACCACTTGATGAGATAGGTAGAATGCTCGGAGGATGGCTTGGACAGACAGAAAATAAAAACACATAAATGTGTTTTTATTTTTAATTAATGAAATGATTTGCAGACACCCACGAACCACCAATTATCATTCCAATCATTGTC
>WBZR01002651.1_pt1 | contig 17920 bp, 13 predicted proteins | sample 5204231 | NCBI WGS metagenome assembly WBZR01 (sample SAMN12412403, study PRJNA552823) | activated sludge metagenome | isolation source: activated sludge from anammox sidestream of wastewater treatment plant... | place: USA: Virginia | collected 2017-08 | reverse complement strand
CCCTTCAGGCGCTCGAGCCACTTGCGATCCCAGTCCTGTGCCTCCACCAAGAAGAGGCTAGCTGCTCGCGGCGGGCGGGCGGGGCGGGATCAAACCCTGAGGATCGCCCGTTTCGGGCCGACGTGAAAGCCCGCCTCGGAGAGCAGGGACAGCGCCTCTGAGCCGGCGACGGGCACGCCGTCGAAACGCTCGACCGCGAGCCGCCGCGGCCCGCCGCGACGGGCGTGCTCGACGAGGGCGGCCAGCGCGGGTCGCAGCCAGGCTTCTCCAGGGGCGCGCAGCGGCAGGAGCGAGCGGCCGCCGCGCTCGACGAACAGCGACGCCTCCCCGTCGAGCAGGACGACGAGCGCGCCGGCGACGCGCGACGCGCGGCCGCCCGCCCGCTTCGGCCACGGCAGGGCGGTGCCGTACGGCTGGGCCGGGTCGGCGGCGGCGAGCACGAGCACGGCCTGCCCTTCCGTCTCCTGGCCGGGCCGTTCGCGCAGCCGCTCGACGGCGCCCGGCAGCGCGAACTGGGCCCCGCCGAGCCCCTCGACGAAGTAGCCGCGCCGGCAGATGCCGAGCGTCTCGAGTTTCCGCAGCTCGCGGTAGACGGGCCCGTAGCCGCCGGGGACGCCTTCGCCGCGGACGCCGTCGCGCGTGACGATCCCGTGCCGCTCGAGCAGGAGCTCGGCGAGCGCGCGCGGGTCCGGCTCGGCGGCGACGATCCCGGCGGCCAGCGACCACCGCCCCTGGGTCGCGGTCGCCCGCCCCGCCCGCTGGCGCGCGAAGCGACGCCCGGGCCGCCCGGGCGCCTGGCGCGGGGCCGCGTAGCGCCGGCCCGCCCTGAGCGGCTGCCAGGCGTCGTTCGTCACCTCGCCCGCCCAGACGAGCTCCCACAGCGCCGGCAGCGCGGTCTCCGCGTCGAGACCGCCGGCGTCGAGCAGGTCGTGCCAGAAGAGCGCGCCCGTCGCGAGCGCCGCGCGCAGCCGCTCGTGCTCGGCGCCCTCGGACGGCGGCAGCGCCGCCGGGCGGCCCAGCGCGGTGGCGTCCTCGCGGTAGTAGACGGCGACCCGCTCGAGCCCGGCTCCGATCCAGACGAGCTCGCCGGAGGCGCAGAGCTGGTCGAGCTGCTCGGGCCGGTAGCCGGGGACGCGGCGCGGCAGGATCTCCGACTCCCACAGGCTCACGGGCAGCGAGAGCCCCTGGAGCGGGACGAGCGCCTCGCGCAGGCCGGCGCGGCGGTCGACTCCCTGCCAGCCGGGCAGGAAGCGCGCGAGCGCCGCCGGCTCGACCGGCTCGACCTCCTTGCGCAGGCGCGCGAGCGTCACCCGGCGCAGGCGCCTGAGCACGTCGGGATCGCACCACTCGCGCTCGTTGCCGCCCGGGCGGAGCTCGCCGCGGACGATCCTGCCTTCGCGCTCGAGCGCGGCGAGCCGCTGGTCGAGCTCGCCGGGCGGGAGGTCGAAGCGCTCGGCCGCCGCCGCGGTCGTGAACGGGCCGCGGCCGCGAGCGAAGCGGACGAGGACGAAGCCGAGCGGGTCCTCGCCGCTCTCGAGGAACGCGGCGGGGAGACCGCCGGGCGGCATCGCGCCGAACGCGTCCCGGTAGCGGCCCGCATCCTCGGCCGCGAGCAGTCGCCGCTCGCCCGCGAGGCGCACGCGCACGGCCCGCCGCTCGCGCTCGAGCTCGGCGGCGAGCGCCTCGTCGAACTCCCCGGGGCGCAGGTCGCCGCGGCGCAGCAGCAGGTCGTGGAGCTCGTCGGGCGTGCGGGCGCGACCGCGCAGGTCGCGCTCGACCTCGGCGACCGCGCCCGCATCGAGGAGGTCGCGCAGCTCCTCGGCCCCGAGCAGCTCGCGCAGGAGGTCGCGGTCGAGCGCGAGCGCCTGGGCGCGGCGCTCCGCCAGCGGCGTGTCGTCCTCGTACATGTAGGTGGCGACGTAGTCGAAGAGGAGCGAGGACGCGTACGGGGAGGCGGACTGTGTCTCGACGTCGACGAGGTCGACCCGGCGGGCGCGCAGATCGGCCAGGAGCCGCCGCAGCGCGGGCACGTCGAAGACGTCCGACAGGCACTCCCGGTAGGTCTCGAGCACGATCGGGAAGTCCGGGTAGCGGCGCGCGACCTGGAGCAGCCCCTGCGCCTTCAGCCGCTGCTGCCAGAGCGGCGTGCGCTGGCCCGGCCGGCGGCGGGGAATCAGGAGCGCCCGGCCGGCGCTCTCGCGGAAGCGGGCGCCGAAGAGCGCGCTCGAGGCGAGCTCGGAGACGACGAGCTCCTCGACCTCGCCGGGGTCGACGAGCACCTCGTCGGTCGGCGGCGGCGCCTCCGCGTCGGGCAGGTGGAGCGCGATCCCGTCGTCCGACCAGATCGCGTTCACCTCGAGGCCGAGCGACTCGCGCAGGCGGGCGGCGAGCGCGAGCGACCAGGGCGCGTGGACGCGGCCGCCGAACGGGGTGAGAACGCACAGGCGCCAGTCGCCGATCTCGTCGCGGAAGCGCTCGACGACGACGGTCCGGTCGGAGGGCAGGGCGCCGGTCGCCTGCTCCTGCTCGCGCAGGTAGGTGAGCAGGTTCCTGGCGGCCCGCTCGTCGAGCACGTACGTGGCCCGGAGCCGCTCGAGCGCGGACTCGTCGGGCAGCGCGACCAGCTCGCGCGCGGCCCGGCCGATCGCCTCGCCGAGCTCGTACGGCCGGCCGGTGCCCTCGCCCTTCCAGAACGGGACCGCGCCGGGCACGCCGGGGGCGGGCGAGACGAGCACGCGGTCGCGGGTGATCTCCTCGATCCGCCACGTGGAAGCCCCGAGCATGAACGTCTGGCCCTCCCGCGCTTCGTAGACCATCTCCTCGTCGAGCTCGCCGACGCGGCTGCCGCCGTCGGCGAGGAAGACGCCGAAGAGGCCGCGATCGGGGATCGTGCCGGCGTTCGTGACCGCGAGCCGCCGTGCACCCTGCCTGCCGCGGACGACGCCGCCGACGCGATCCCAGACGATCCGGGGCCGAAGCTCGGCGAGCTCCTCGGACGGGTAGCGGCCGGCGAGCATGTCGAGCACGTTCTCGAGCGCGGCCCGGGAGAGGTCGCGGTAGCTCCAGGCGCCGCGGACGAGCTCGTGCAACTCGTCGACGGGGATCTCCTCGTCGACGCAGATCGCGACGATCTGCTGGGCGAGCACGTCGAGGGCGTTCTTGGGGATCGCGGTCTCCTCGATCGCGCCGCGGCGCATCCGCTCGGCCACGACCGCGGCCTCGAGCAGGTCGGCTCGGAACTTGGGGAAGATCCGGCCCTTCGCGACCGCGTCGAGCGTGTGACCCGCCCGCCCGACGCGCTGGAGCCCGCGGGCGACCGACTTCGGCGACTCGACCTGTACGACGAGATCGACCGCCCCCATGTCGATCCCGAGCTCGAGCGAGGAGGTGGCGACGAGGCAGGGCAGCTCGCCGCGCTTCAGGAGCTCCTCGATCTCGACACGCTGCTCGCGCGCGAGCGAGCCGTGGTGGGCGCGGGCGACCTGGCGGTGACCCCGCTCCTCCGCGAGCTCGTTGAGGCGCAGCGCGAGCCGCTCGGCCAGGCGGCGGTTGTTGACGAACACGATCGTCGAGCGGTGCTCGAGGACGAGCTCGAGGATGGCAGGGTAGATCGAGGGCCAGATCGAGCGGCTCGACGTCTCGACTCCCGGCCCCAGCTCGACCCCGTCCGCCAGCGCCGGGGTCGAGAGCGAGGCGGTGCTCGGCAGCTCGCGCAGGTCGTCGACGGGGACGACGACCTCGAGGTCGAGCGGCTTGGCGCGACCGGCGTCGGCGATCTCGATCGGCCTGCCGCCGGAGACGAAGCGGGCGATCTCCTCGAGCGGCCGCTGCGTCGCCGAGAGGCCGATCCGCTGCATTCGCCCGCCCAGCAGCCGCTCGAGCCGCTCGACGCTGAGGGCAAGGTGCGCGCCGCGCTTCGTGCCGGCGACGGCGTGCACCTCGTCGAGGATCAGGGTCCCGACCGCCCCCAGGATCCCGCGCGCGCTCGACGTGAGCATGAGAAAGAGCGACTCGGGGGTCGTGATCAGGATCTCGGGCGGCCGCCTGACGATCTCCGCCCGCTCCTTCCGCGGGGTGTCGCCGGTGCGCACCGCGACCCGCAGCTCGCTGCCGATACCGGCGAGCGGGCCGCGCAGGTTGCGCTCGACGTCGTGGTTGAGCGCCTTCAGCGGGCTGACGTAGAGCACCTGGAGCCCCTCGCCGGGCCGGGCCCGGTCGAGCGCCCAGAGGAACGCGGCGAGCGTCTTCCCCGAGCCGGTCGGCGCCTGGATCAGCGTGTTGGCACCGCTCGCGATCAGCGGCCAGCCGAGCTCCTGCGGCGGCGTCGGCCGCTCGAACGCGCGCTGAAACCAGGCTCGAACGGCGGGGCTGAACGGCGCGAGCGCCTCCACCCGGTCAGGGTACCCGGGCAGGGTGACGCTCAGCGCCCGGCGTCGAGAAACCGGGCGATCCGATCCTGCTGCCGCTCGGCCACGGGAAGCGACTCCAGACGCTCCCTGAGCGTCGAGAGCTCCACGAGCCCGCCGGCAATCGCTGCGCCTGCGAACGCGAGATCCTTCTGGCGGCCCGCGGCGCATTTCGCGAGCACGAGGTCGTGCGCCTCGAGACACCATCCCGTCGCACCTCGCGTGTTCTCGTTCCGCACAGGGACGAGCCGGCCCTCCCAGCCCGCGGGCGCAACCGCGGTGCCGGGGCCGACACCGTGCGCGTAGTAGCCGAACGTCTCGTGGAACAGCGACCCCTCCCCGACGGCGCCGTCGATCAGGTCGGCTGGCTCTGGATGGCCACGCGGGAAGATGTCCGCTTCGACAGAGGCGAGCATCGCCTCGGGGGCGTCGGGGAACTGCCCGAGGATCGCCGGTCTGCCAACGACGACGAGCGGGTCGTCATCGACGATCGTCGCGCACGCACGGATCAGGTGCTCGAGCGCCTGCCGCCGCACGTGCTCCGCCCTTGCTCGCTACGGGTCTCGCGAATCACTCGCCAGCGCTCCTGGCTCGTCAGGATCCCCGCAAACGGACTGTTCTGGCGGAGATCGCGCGCGTCATCATCGTCCCGGTTGAGCGCCCGAACGAGCTCCGGCAGCGGGCGGTGCAGCAGCTCCTGCCAGCGGAGGGCCCGCCCTCGATCGACCGGCCCGTTCTCGGTGAGCCAGCGCGCGACGCGCTCACGTGCACGGCGCAGCGCTTCCGGATCGCGCTCGAGACGCTCGCCGATCAGCCGGTGGTATTCGAGACTGCGGAGCTCGGCAAGCCGGTGACCGTGAGGCATTACCCTTCCCGATAGCCCCGGCCCCGGTCGCGCGGCACTCGCGGCGCGGCGCTACCCAAGCGCGTGGTCTCGAAGCGCGCGCAGGCGGAGCAGCACGGTCGCCACGGCGAAGACGCCGGCCGCGGCCGCCACCACCCCCAGCGCGGTGTCGATGTTCGCCGAGAACCCGCGCGTCCAGGCAACGACGACGCCCGCGAGCGCAGCGAGCGCCGCCCCAGCGGGCAGCGCCCGTGCGCACAGCCGCGAGGTCGCGGCAGCCGCAGGATCGAGCCGCCAGTGGAGGAACGCTGCAATCGCAGCGACCGCTCCGGCGTAGGAGAGGAGGCCTCCCATCGTGTACAGCAGCACGAGCAACCACGGCGCCGGCTCCAGGGTCTCAGGCAGGTAGACGGTGCAGGCCGGCGGATCCGCGCAGTACTCGTTGAGGCTGAGAAGCTCTCCCACCGCCCGGCTCGTGAGGCCGTACGCGAAGAGCAGGGCGAAGCTCACGCCCGGAATCGCGCCAACCAGCGCCGCGAGTGCGGTCGCGACCAGCCGCGGCCGGGCGCGAACGGCCCCGCGGGCCGCCGCCCAGTCACGGGCGAAGCGGCGCGGGTCAGCCCCCAGGATCGCCGAAGGCTCGGCACCGTCGGCGGCCGCGGCGGCGAGGTCGGCCTCGAGCTCCTCGGTCAGCTCGACGGTGACCGCTCGCGGAACCCCGAGGCGCCTCCAGGTCCGCCGGCACGTGCGAACGGCGCGTGTCATAGCTCCCTCCTCTCCGTAACCCCGAGCACCCGATCGATCGACGAGCTGAGCTCACGCCACTCGCCCGTCCACTCGGCCAGAGCCGCCCGTCCGGCCGGCGTGAGGCGGTAGTACTTCCGCGGGGGCCCGCCGTTACCGGCCTGGCGCTCGTCTTCCACGAGCCTGTCTCGCTGAAGCCGCGCGAGCGCCGGGTAGATCGACCCGTCGGCGACTGCGGCGAGGCCTCGCTCGCGGAGCCGTCTCGTCATCTCGTACCCGTACACGGGCTCCTCACCGATCACGGCGAGGAGGCAGACGTCGAGCACGCCGCGCAGGAGTTGGCTCTGCCTGCTCTCTCCCATGCGCCGCATGATAGTCGAGATTACCCTGCGGTGCAAGAGAGCGGCGGGCGGCCGCGCCGGGGCCGGCCGCGCCCCCGCCCTCAGCGCCCGAAACGGCGGCTTCGCTGCTGGAACGTCCTCAGCGCGCGCAGGAAATCGAGCTCGCGAAACGCGGGCCAGTAGACGTCGGTGAAGTAGAACTCGCTGTGGGCGCTCTGCCAGGGCAAGAACCCGGACAGGCGCAGCTCCCCGCTCGTGCGGATGATCAGATCGGGATCGGGCGCCCCCGCCGTGTAGAGGTTCGCCGCGAGCGCCTCCGGAGTCACCCGGTCGGGCATCTCCTCCGGCGAGACGCCCTCGGTGTGGAGCCGGCGCAGGAGCGAGCGGCAGGCATCGACGAGCTCGTCGCGGCCGGAGTAGCCGAGCGCGATGTTCAGGCGCAGCCCGTCGTTCGCGGCGGTCTCCGCCTCGGCTCGTCTGACCGCGGCGAGCACGCCGGCCGGTAGACGCTCGAAGCGCCCCAGCACCCTGATCCGCAGCGGGCGGCCCGGCCGCGACGCCCTCGCGGTCAGCTCGTCGAGCTTCGCCGCGACCACGTCGAGGAGCGCCGACAGCTCCCGGTCGGGCCGGGCGAGGTTCTCGCCGGAGAGCGCCCACAGCGTCACCTCCCGGATCCCGAGCTCCGAGCACCAGTCGAGCAGCTCGTCGATCTTGTCCGCGCCGCGCCGGTGTCCCTCCCCCAGATCGGCGAGCCCGGCCTCCGAGGCCCAGCGCCGGTTGCCGTCGAGGATGACCGCGACATGCCCGGGAACCGCGGCGCGACGCACCTGCCGGCGCAGCCTGCCCGTGTAGGCGCGGTAGAGCGGCGCGAGCAGGAGCCCGCCGGCGCGCCCGGGCGCGCCCGTCGCCGCGGGGGCCGTGGCGGAGAGCGCTGGGGCTTCGACGCGCTGCGCCACCGGGCGCCTCAGAGCGCGCCGGCGAGCAGGAACGCGCGGTTCTCGCGAAGCATCTCGCGCGCGATCACCAGCCGCTGCACCTGGTTCGAGCCCTCGTAGATCTGGGTGATCTTCGCGTCGCGCATCATCCGCTCGACCGGGTACTCCTTCATGTACCCGTAGCCGCCGAGGATCTGGACCGCGTCCGTGGTGACGACCATCGCGGTGTCCGAGAAATAGAGCTTCGCCATCGCCGACGCTTTCGTCAGCTCCGGCCCGTCGACGCCCGCGTCGATCATCCGCGCGACCCGGTAGAGGAGCCCCCGGGCCGCCTCGCACCTAGTCTCCATGTCCGCGAGCATCGCCTGGATCATCTGGTGCTCGGCGATCGGGCGCCCGAACGTCTCCCGGGCCCTCGCGTACTCGAGCGCGTAGTCGGTCGCGCCCTGCGCGATCCCGAGCGCCTGCGCTCCGATGCCGGGGCGCGAGCGATCGAGCACCCGCATCGCGATCCGGAACCCCTCCCCCTCGGCGCCGACCAGGTTGCCGGTCGGCACCCGGCAGCCGGTCAGGAAGACCTCGCCGGTCGCCGACCCCTTGATCCCCATCTTCGGCTCGAGCCGCCCCACCTCGAGCCCGGGCGTGCCGGCCTCGACGAGGAAACAGGAGATGCCCCGGTGCCCGGCGGCCGGATCGGTCTTCGCGAACACGGTGTAGAGCCCGGCCACGCCCGCGTTCGTGATGAAGCGCTTCGTGCCGTCGAGCACGTAGCCGTCGCCCTCCCGGACGGCCCGCGTCGTCATCGCGGCCGCGTCCGAGCCGGCGCCGGGCTCGGTCAGCGCGTAGGCGCCGAGCCACTCGCCGGACGCGATCCGCGGCAGGTAGCGCTCCTTCTGCTCCTCGCTCCCGTGCAGGCGAACGGCGATCGTCGACAGATCCTGCATCGAGAGGATGAGACCGGTCGTCGCGCACGCCTTCGAGATCTCCTCGATCGCGACGACGGTCATCAGCGAGCCCATGCCGAGCCCGCCGTAGCGCTCCTCGAACGGCAGCGCCAGGATGTCGTGGTCGCGGAGCACCTGGACGACGTCCCACGGGAACTCGCCGGAGGCGTCGACCTCGGCCGCCCGGGGCGCGATCTTGTCCGCGACCAGGGTCCGGACGAGCTCCCGCAGCTCGACCTGCTCGGCGGTCAGCGGCCCGAACGTCACGAGTCGATTCTACGCGACCCCCGTCCGGGGGCCCGGGCTAATGCCGGGGCCGGCCCGCGCCGATACGCGTGCGGGATGACCCGTTCCGCCGCGAAGCTGGTGGCAGTGGCCGGGGCGCTCGCGCTGACGCTCGGGCTGGGCGGCGCGGGCGCCGTGACGACGGCGTCCTACTCGAGCGGCGCCATGACCGCAGAGATCCCGGACAACGGGACGCTGCTCTCGCCCCCGATCACGCTCCCCGCGAACGCGGGCCCGGTCGCGGACGTCGACGTGCGCGTCCGGCTCGCCCACGGCAACGTCGGCGATCTCATGATCACGGTCAAGCACGGCGCCACGTCGGTGGTCGTGTTCCAGAACCGGGGCGGCGGCGGCGACGATCTCGGCGCGGGCACGGGCAGCAACTGCGGTGACGTCTTCACGATCTTCGACGACGAGGACGCGAACGGCGATCCGAATCCGTCGATCGCCTTTGCCAGTCCTCCCTTCACCGGCCCCTACCGGCCCGACAACTCCCTGTCTGCGTTCGACAGCCAGCAGGCCGGCGGCGACTGGACGCTCGAGGTCAGGGACACGGCGGGCAACTCGATCGCCGGCACCCTCTTCTGCTGGGAGCTCGCGATCACGATGACGGAGTCAGACCTCGTCACGGAGCTGACCGACGATCCCGATCCGATCGAGACCGGCAGCGAGGTGACGTATACGGCGAAGGTCACGAACAAGGGTCCCGACGCGGCGACCGGCACGCAGGTCGTGCTCGCGCTCCCGTCCGGCGCGACGGTCGTGACCGCGCCCGACGGCTGCACCGGTACCGGCCCGGTCACATGCGACCTCGGCGACCTGTCCAAGGACGCCACGGTCTCGAAGGAGGTCGTCGTCGAGCTCGGGACGGCCGGGACCGCGACGGCGACCGCCACCGCCGGCTCCGGCTCGAAGGAGCTCGTCCCGACCGACAACTCCGCCTCCGCGACGACCACGGTCTCCGCCGAGCCGCTGCCCGGCACGGAGACGATCAGGGTCGAGACGCTCGGCACCGGCCGCGGCACGGTCACGAGCGAGCCCGCGGGGATCGCGTGCGGGATGACCTGCGAGGCCACGTTCGCGCGAGGTACCGAGGTGACGCTGACGGCGACGCCCGCGAGCGGCGCCACCTTCGCGGGCTGGGGCGATGCCTGCTCGGGGGACGAGCCCGCAGCCGAGGAGCCCGAGGAGGAGCAGCCGGTCGAGGAGGAGGCGCCGGCCGACGGCTCGGCGACCTGCACGCTCGTCGCCGACGGCGTCATCGATGTGACCGCGACGTTCTCGGGCTCGGGCTCGGGCTCCGGCTCGGGCGGCGATTCCGGCGAGGCGGGGGGCTCCGGCTCCTCGTACTACATCTGCACGATCACCGGCACGGCGAAGGGCGAGACCCTGCGGGGCACGACGAAGAAGGACGTGATCTGCGGCCTCGGCGGCAACGACACCCTCTACGGCCTCGGCGGCAACGACGTCCTGATCGGTGGCCCGGGCAAGGACAGGCTGTTCGGCGGCCGGGGCGACGATGCGTTCTTCGCGGCCGACAGCCGGCGGGACGTCGTCGTCGGCGGGCCGGGCAAGGACCGCGTTCGCCGGGACGTCCGCGACGTCGTCCAGACCGTCGAGCGCACGTTCTAGCCGCGCCCGCCGCGTCAGAGCTCGAGCAGCTCCTCCCCCGCCGACGTCAGCGGCACCGCCTCCCCGGCGCCGACGAGGTACGTGTTCTCGATCCCGACCGCCCCCTCGCCGGGAAAGAGCAGCTTCGGCTCGAGCGCGAACACCATCCCTTGCTCGAGCGGCTCGTCGTAGCCCCGGGCCAGGTAGGGCGGCTCGTCGACCTCGAGCCCGAGGCCGTGGCCGACGAACGAGACCCGCTCGTCGCCGAGACCCATGAACCCTTCGTACGGCGCGGCCAGCTCGACCGCGAGCGCGTGCAGGTGGGACGCGGGCACGCCCGGGCGCGCGGCCGCGGCGACCCGGTGGAGGATCTCGCGCGTCCGCTCGTACGCCTCGCGCAGGTGGACCGGCAGCGGCCCGAGGGAGAACGTCCGCGTCTGGTCGGAGAGGTAGCCGTCCCAGGCCCCGACGAGATCGACGACCACCGGCTCGCCGCGCCCGATCGGACGGGCCGACGAGCCCTTGGCGATCGCGGCGTTCGGCCCGGGGCCGACGAGCGGCGTGTCGGTGCCCCCGGGCACGGCTCCGCTCGGTCCCGCGACGACGACCCCGTAGAACATGTCGCCGTTGAAGGCGCGCATCCGGCAGAGCCCCTGGTGGCCGGCGCGGCGCAGCAGCCGCTCGAGCTCCGCGGCAAGCTCGAGCTCCGTCATCCCGGCCCGCAGCACCTCCGCCACCCAGCCGGGGACGTGCGAGAGCAGCTCGGACGCCCCCCTGATCCGCTCGAGCTCCCAGGGGGACTTGCGCGAGCGGATGCGCCGGACCGCCGCCGAGCAGTCAGCCAGCTCGAAAGCCTCGAAGCGGCGCCCGTAATCCAGGTAGCGGGCGGCGGGCAACACGTCCAGCTCGAGCCCGAGCCGGCCAGATCGGATACCCGCCCCCGCCAGGACTCCCGGCAGCTCCCGCAGCGAGCGCAACGGCTGGATCCGCTCGAGCGGGGACTCGGCGACGGCCCGGGAGAGCGTCTTGCGCACGCACAGGACGGGCTCGCCGCGCGCGGGCACGACCAGGTGGGCGCTCTGGGCGGTGCCCGACAGGTAGAAGACGTCGGTCGTCTGGACGACGAGCGCGGCATCGAGCCCGCCCGCAGCCAGCTCGGCCTGGAACGCGCGGATGCGACGCTCGATCTCCTCGGGCGGGACGGCGGGAGCCATTGGCACTAGATTCTCACAGGTGATCCTGGAGAACGGCGTTGTCAGGACGATGGATCCGTCGCTGCCGGTCGCGGCGGCGCTCGCGATCGCCGGCGACCTGATCGCCGGCGGCGTCGGCACGCACGAGCGAGCGTTGCCCACCCCCGAGCGCGTCGACCTGGGCGGCCGCTGCGTCCTGCCGGGCTTCACCGACGCCCACGTCCACTTCCCGACCTGGGCGCTCGCCCGCAGACAGGTGCGGCTCGAGGGCTGCGGCTCGCTCGAGGAGGCGCTCGAGCGGGTGCGCGCGGCGGCGGCCGCGCTCGAGCCGGGGCGCTGGCTCCACGGCTACGGCTGGCGCAGCGCCGACTGGTCCCCGGCCGGCGAGCCGACGCGCCACGACCTCGACGCCGTCGCCGGCGACGTCCCGGTCGCGCTCTGGGCGAAGGACGACCACTCGCTCTGGCTGAGCTCGGCCGGGCTGGCCAGGGCCGGCGGCGACCTCTCGGGGGAGATCGTCGAGCGCGACCGCGCCGGCGAGCCGACGGGGCTCCTGCGCGAGCAGGCGGCCTGGCGCTTCCGGGAACTTCACCTCGGCGCCGGCGAGGACGAGACCGCCGAGGCCGTACGCGAGGGCATCCGCGTCGCGCACGCCCGCGGCGTCACCGCGATTCACGACAAGGACGGCTGGGTGGGGGCACTGCGGCTCTGGCAGCGACTGCACGCGTCGGGCCTCCTGACCCTGCGGGTGTGGCAGTCGCTCCCGCACGAGCAGCTCGGGGAGCTCGAGGCGCTCGGGCTGCGCTCCGGGCTCGGCGACGACTGGTTGCGCGCCGGGTACCTGAAGGTGTTCATGGACGGGACGCTCGGCTCGCGCACGGCCTGGCTGCTCGACGGCTCCGGAGCCGCGATCACGACCGGCGAGGAGCTCGCGGAGATCGTGCGGCGGGCCGCGGGGGCCGGGTGGCCGGTGGCGGTACACGCGATTGGCGACCGGGCGAACCGGGAGGCGCTCGACGCGTTCGAGGCGACCAGGGAGGAGTGGCAGCGGCGCGGGCTGCGCCAGCGGGTCGAGCACGCCCAGCTGCTCCACCCCGACGACCTGCCGCGCTTCGCCCGCCTCGGCGTCGCCTGCTCCGTCCAGTTCAGCCACGCCCCCTCCGACCGGGACCTGGCCGACAGCCACTGGGCTGGGCTCACGGCGGGCGCGTACGCGTACCGCTCGCTCGCCGACTCGGGCGCGGTGGTCGCGAACGGGTCGGACGCCCCGGTCGAGGAGCTCGACCCGCTGGCCGGAATCCGGGCGGGAATCCTGCGCACGCTCGACGGGCGCGACTCCTGGCACGCCGAGCAGGCGCTGACGGTCGAGCAGGCTCTGCACGCCTCGACGGTCGCTCCGGCCTGGCTCGCCGGGGACGGGCGACGACGCGGCCGGCTCGTGCCTGGGCAGCTCGCGGATCTGGTGGTGCTCGATCGCGACCCGGTCACCTGTCCGCCGGAGCAGCTCGCCGCCGTGACGGTCGTCGCGACGATGGTCGGGGGCCGCTGGGTGCACAACCCACCGCCCTGGGAGTAGGAGCCTAGCCGAAACGCATCAGGTGGCCACCGTCCGCCCGACTACAATGAGGCAATGCGCACCGATGCTCCCCCGCGGACGCTCCGCGCCGTCCACGACGCGGAATGCGCGGTCGCCTGCACCGCCGACATCATCGGCTCGAAGTGGACGGCGATCATCGTCCACGACCTCTCGGAGGGGCCGCGTCGCTTCTCCGAGCTCGAGCGCGCCTGCCCCGGCATCAGCCCGCGCACGCTCTCGGAGCGCCTCGACATGCTCGAGCGCGAGGGAATCGTGTCGCGGGAGAGCTTCCCGGAGTCGCCCCCGCGAGTACAGTACCGCCTGACCGCGAAGGGCACCGCGCTCCTGCCGATCATCCGCGCGATGAGCGAGTTCGGCCGCGCCTGGCTCGTGCACGACGCCGAGCACGCGAAGTCGCACGGCCACTGAGGACGGGTCCGGCCCCGCGAGAGGGTCAGCGCCCCCGGGCGAGCGCCCACGCCGCTCCGGCGATCGCCCGCTCGACGTCCGCGGCCGTCACGTCGAGGTGGGTGACCGCCCGCAGGCAGCCGCGGCGGATCGCCGGCGAGAGCAGCACGCCCTCGACACGCAGACGCGCGGCGGCCTCCTGCACCGTCAGCCCGAGCGCGGCCGCGTCGAGCAGGACGAAGTTCGTCTCGACCTCGGCGGGGTCGACCGGCAGGCCGGCGGCCGCGAGCCCCTCGGCCAGCCCGCGCGCGTTCGCGTGGTCCTCGGCGAGCCGCTCGACGTGGTAGTCGAGCGCGTAGAGGCCGGCGGCGGCGACGATCCCAGCCTGGCGCATGGCGCCGCCGAACAGGTGCTTCAGCCGCCGCGCGCGGCCGATCAGCTCCGTGCCGCCGGCGAGCAGCGCCCCGAGCGGGCAGCCGAGCCCCTTCGAGAGGCAGAGCGTGACGGTGTCGGCCTCCCGCCCGTAGTCGGCGGCGCCGGTCCCGCTCGCGACGGCGGCGTTGAGCAGGCGGGCGCCGTCCAGGTGGACCGCGAGGCCGTGCCGGCGCGCCTCGGCGGCGACCTCGCGCAGGAGCCCGGGCGGCCAGACCTTGCCGCCGCCGCCGTTGTGGGTGTTCTCGAGGCAGAGGATCCTGGTCGGCGGCATGTGGACGTCCGGTGGGTTGACGGCGTCGCGGACGTCGCCGGGCGCGAACAGACCGCGCTCGCCCCTGATCGCCTTCATCGCGAGACCCGAGTGGACGGCGGGGCCGCCGAGCTCCGCGCGGAAGACGTGGGCGTCGGCCTCGGCGACGACCTCGTCGCCCGGCTGGGAGTGAGCACGCAGCGCGATCTGATTCGCCATCGTCGCGGTCGGCAGGTAGACGGACGCCTCGTGGCCGAGCAGGGCGGCTGCACGCTCCTCGAGCTCCGCCACGGTCGGATCCTCGCGGCGCTGCTCGTCCCCGACCTCCGCCGCCGCCAGCGCCCGCCGCATCCCCTCGGTGGGCCGGGTCGCGGTGTCGGAGCGCAGGTCGATCACGGCGGGCCCGCGAGCCCGGCGAGCGCGAGCAGCGTCTCGCGCGCAGCGGCGACGCCGAGCGGCACGTGCCGGGCGAGCAGCCGCTCGTTGGGCGCATGCACATTGCCCTCGGGGACGTCGAACCCGGTCAGGATCGCCGGAATCCCCCGCTGCGCGAGCGCGGGCACGATCGGCAACGTGCCGCCGATCCGGACGAGCAGCGGGCGGACGCCGAGCGCCCGCTCGAACGCGTCGAGCCCGAGCCGGATCGCCGGCGCGCCGGGATCGACGAGCCCGGGCGGGTTGAGCGCCCAGCACTCGAGCTCGAGCTCGCAGCCAGGCGGTGCCGCGGCGCGCAGGAGTCGCCGGACGGTGCGGTCGATCGTCGTCGCGTCCTGCCCCGGGGCGAGGCGGATCGAGACGTTCGCGGTTGCCTCCACCGGGATCACGGTCTTCTGGAGGTCGGCTTCGCCGCCGCGGATGCCGTTGACGTCGACGGCCGGGCCGGCGCCCGTGCGGAGGTAGAAGTCGGCGGCGGCGCGCTCGTCGGCGGCTCGCGCACCCTGGACAGCCAGTACGGTCGCCCCGGGCTCGAGTTCCTGCCAGGCCGCCAGCTCCTCGGCCGTCGGCTCGGCCGCGCCCTCGCGCAGCTCCTCCGGAAGGGCCGTGACGGCGGCGAGGATCCGCTCGAGCGCGTGGAGCGCGTTCAGGGCGGCGCCACCGAAGAAGCCGGAGTGGAGGTCGCGCTCGCCCGTCCTCACCCGGAGGTGGTAGTAGCCGATGCCGCGCGTGGCGACGACGAACGCGGGCACCCCGGCCCGGGGCATCGGCGAGTCGAAGATCACGCAAGCGTCCGCGCCGCGCTCGTCCCCGGCGAGGAAGCGCACGACGGAGTCCCCGCCGGTCTCCTCCTCCCCGTCGCAGACGACGCGGACGTTCACCGGCAGCTCGCCCGCGGTGGCGAGCAGTCCGGCGGCCTTGAGCAGCAGGTAGAGGTTGCCCTTGTCGTCGGCGGCGCCTCGCCCGACGATCCAGTCGCCCTCGATCCGGGGCTCGAACGGCGCCGACTGCCAGAGCTCGCTCGCACCGGGCGGCTGCACGTCGAAGTGCCCGTACACGAGCACGGTGGGCGCCGACCGCGGATCGCGGGAGGCGGGGATCTCGCCGACCGCGAGCGGGTGCCCGGCGCTGGTCTCGACGAGCTCGCAGCTTCCCCCCGCCGCGCGCACGAAGCCGCACACCCACTCCCCGGCGGCGCGCACGTCCCCCGCGCGGGCGGGGTCGGCCGACACGCTCGGAATACGTAGGAACGAGAACAGCTCCTCGAGCCAGGCGGGATCGGGCTGCACCGTGGGGCAGCCTACCCGGCCCGCGCCTACGCGACGCCGCGAAGCTGCTGCGCCTCGGCGAGCGCCTGCAGCTTGCGCAGCCCCTGGTGCTCGATCTGCCGCACCCGCTCGCGGGTGATCCCGAACGTCTGCCCGACCTCGTCGAGCGTGCGGGGGCGGTCGCCGTCGAGCCCGTAGCGCAGCCCGAGCACGCAGCGCTCCCTGGCGGGAAGCTGGTGCAGCGCTCGCAGGAGCGCCTCGCGACGGATCGTCACCTCGGCAACCTCGTCCGGGCGCGGCATCGTGCTGTCGGCGACGAAGCTGCCGAGCTCCGAGTCGTCCTCGTCGCCGACCGGCTTGTCGAGCGAGACCGGGACCTGGGCGGAGCGGAGGATCTGCTCGACCTCGTCCGCCGGGAGGCCGGCCTCACGGCCGATCTCGGCCGGGGTCGGTTCCCGGCCCAGCTCGACGACCAGCCGCCGCTCGATCCGCGTGATCTTGTTCAGCTTCTCGACGACATGCACGGGCATCCGGATCGTCCGCCCCTTGTCGGCGAGCGCCCGGGCGACGGCCTGGCGGATCCACCAGGTCGCGTAGGTCGAGAACTTGTAGCCCTTGCGATGGTCGAACTTCTCGGCCGCCCGTACCAGCCCGATCGTGCCCTCCTGGATCAGGTCGAGGAACGGCAGCCCCTGGTTGCGGTAGTTCTTCGCGATCGACACGACGAGGCGCAGGTTGGCCGTCACCATCGCCTGTTTCGCGGCGTGGTCGCCGCGCTCGATCCGCTTCGCGAGCGAGACCTCCTGGGCTGCCGTGAGCAGCGGCACGCGCCCGATCTCCTTCAGGAAGAGCTGGAGCGAGTCGGTCGACATCTCCCGCACGGTCACGTCGAGCTCGGCGACGGGCACCGGCTCGTCGCTGCCGCCGCGGTCGAGCACGTCGATCTGGAGCTCCTCGAGCGTCGAGTAGAGCTCCTCCACCTCGGGGGGCTCGAGCCCGAGCTCGTCGAGAGCATGTGAGATCTCCTCGACCGTCAGGAAGCCCGCCTCCTGACCCTGGCGGACGAGTGCCTCGGTGCCCTCGTGCTCGGGCTGCTCGCTCACGGCAATCTCCGCCTGACCGTAGGCCCGCCTGCTTCGGCTGTCAACGCGCCCCCTGTTACGAGACCGTCACGTCACGCGGGCGACTTTCGCAGGCCCGTCGGACGGCAGGCCCGCCGGCTCAGGGGCTCGCGTCCCCCGGGGTTTCCCCCAGCCGGTCGAGCAGGCGCGCAGCCTCCGTCGCCCACACGGTGCCCGCGGCCAGCCGTGCGCGCTCCAGCGCCGCGCGTCCCGACTCGACCTGCCCGACCCAGAGGTAGACCAGCCCGAGGTGGAAGGCGACCGCGGGCTCGCCGGGGAACCGTTCCGCGAGCAGCTCGAGGCTCGAGGCGGTAGCGCCCGGATCGTCTTTGTCGAAGCCGCCGAGCGCCAGGGCCGCGAGCGCCTCCGGGTCGGCCGGAGCCAGCTCGACGGCGCGCTCGAACGCGGCTCGGGCGGACACCGGCCTGCCGGCCCGCTGGAGCGCCGAGCCGTAGGTGACCCAGGCCGGCGCGGTCCCCTCTTTCCCGGCCCAGCGCCCGAGCTCCTCGAGCTGGCGCAGGGGCGGCAACGCCGAGAGCTCCGCGGGCGGGGTCGCGCTCGCCACGACGAACGGCCGGCCGGCGGGCAGGTCCGGGTGGAGCAGGCTCTCAGCGCGCACCGCCGCCCCCGAGTCGGGCTCGGCCTGCTCGGCGCGGGCCCATTCCTGCCGCGCCAGCGCGTCCTCGCCGCGCCAGAAGCGAACGAGACCGAGGTGCAGGCGGACGAGAGCGCTGCCGGGATTGGCCGCCGCGAGCTGCTCGAGCGCGGCGAGCGTTCCGCGCGGCCAGCGCGCGAGCGCCGCGCCGACCGCGGCGGGAACGGAATCCGGATCCAGCTCGAGCTCGGCCCCGAACGCCGCGAGCGCCTCGGCCAGCCGTCCGCCGGCGTAGAGGGCGGCGGCCTCCGCGAGGCGCCGCGCCTGACCCTCGTCCTCGACCAGCACGTCCAGCACGAGCGGGGGCACGCCCTCCCGGGGGCCGCCACCGGCCGCCTCGCGGAGCGCGGCACGGGCCCGCATCATTTCCTGCCGTTCGTGCCGACGCTCGCCTATCTCGAGAGCGTGGCGGGCGGGCTTCTCGCGCCGGCGGCGTGTCGGCTCGGCGTCGCGGTGGTGATCGCGCTCG
>WBZR01002650.1_pt1 | contig 17934 bp, 16 predicted proteins | sample 5204231 | NCBI WGS metagenome assembly WBZR01 (sample SAMN12412403, study PRJNA552823) | activated sludge metagenome | isolation source: activated sludge from anammox sidestream of wastewater treatment plant... | place: USA: Virginia | collected 2017-08 | reverse complement strand
TGTTCAACGTACTCGCTCTGCATTTCCGTCCCCTACGATGATTATACGCGCCACCCCCACCCACACGCCTACCCCGCCCGCGGCACCACCCGCGCCAGACTCCACAACTTCGCCGCCACCCCCCCCCGGTTCTCAAACCGATCCCCCCGGCCAAGCTGACCGCCGGTCGCTGATACCTTCCTCGCCTACCTCTCCCACAGCGCCGTCCGCGCCAGAATCCACAGCTTCGAAACCGCCGGCATCGACACCCGTTCCCGCAACACCTCGTAGCCCCGCCTCTCCATCCGCTGCAGCAACCCCGAATAGATCTCGATGATAGCCCTCAGCATGGGCCGCCCTTCCCGCGCCACCATCCCGAGCAGCGGCATCGCCTCCCGGTACAGCGCCCGCGCCCGCTCCCCCTCGAACTCCAGCAGCCTCTTGAGCCCAGGCGATACCAGCGGCGCCCCCAACTCCGCTTCGCTCACCCCGAACCGCCGCAGATCCTCCGCGGGCAGGTAAATCCGCCCGTTTTCGTAATCCTCCTTCACATCCCGCAGTATGTTCGTAATCTGAAACGCCACCCCGCATTTCTCCGCCAGCGGCTTTGCCTCCTCTCCGCGAAAGCCGAGGATGTGGATCACCGTCAGCCCAACCACCGACGCCACACGATAGCAGTACTCATAAAGCTGCTCGTAAGTCTCCACGGGTTGGAAATCCACATCCGATTGCACCCCGTCGATCATGTCGTGAAAGTATTCCCTCGGAATGCCGTAACGCGCCGCCGTGTCTTGAAATGCCGGCCATACCGGATGGCCGTCAAACCTCCCCTCCAAGGCCGCTTCCATGCTCGCCCGCCACCCGTGGAATGCCTCCTTCGTCTTCGGCCCCGGCTCATCGCTCAAGTCGTCGCAAATCCGCATGAACGCGTACACCGCGCACATCGCCGCTCGCCGCCGCGCATCCAGAAGCAGAAACGAGTAATAGAAATTGCGCGCCCGGCTGCGCGCCGTCCGCGCACACCACGCGTAGGAATCTTCCAGCGAAATGCTCATGCCGCCCGGGCAACCACCCTGATCAGCGTCTTCAGGAGCAGCCCCGCGCGCTCGGTCTTCGATATCACCGGCCGGTGCGCCAGCACGTTGTAATCGAGTTGCTCGATCTTCTCCAGCACCTTCAAGCCGCCTTGGCTGAACAGTTCCACATCCACCGCCAGCCGCCGGTCCACCAGTTTCGGCAGCGGCAGCCCCTGCAAAAACAACTCCCGCGTCCTGGCCACAATCTCCATCATCACCTTCCGGAACTCCGGCGTATAGCGGCGGGCATAGAGTTCCGCTACCGTGTAGCCGTGCCGCTGCATCACCTCGAGCGGTATGTACACGCGGTCCTTCTCCAAATCCACCGTCACATCCTGCCAGAAGTTCGCCAGTTGCAGCGCCGTGCACGTCGCGTCCGATAGCTGCTGCCGCTCTTCGTCGCGATAGCCGCAGAGATACAACACCAGCCGCCCCACCGGATTGGCCGAATAGCGGCAGTATCCGAACAGATCCTCCCACCTCTGATAGCGGTTCACGTTCTGGTCTTGAACAAACGCGGTGATCAAATCGGAAAAAGGGCTAATGGGCAGGTCGTGCGCCTTCACCGTCGAAGCCAGAGCCACAAACACGGGATGCGCCGCTTTCCCCGCATACATATCCTCGAGCTCTTCGCGCCACCACTCGAGCAGGCGCAGGCTCTCCTCCGGGTCCTCCATCTCATCTCCCAGATCATCGGCCCACCGGCAGAACGAGTACACATTGAAAAAATCCTGGTGCAGCCGCTTGGGAAGCAGAAAGCTCACCACGTGGAAGTTTTCATAATGATGAGTCGCCAGCCACCGTGTGTATTGCGCCGCCTCCTCCGCGCTCCACTCCCATGTCGCGCACTCGGGATGATGGACGAATTCCTTCGGAGCGAGCAATCTCGATTGAGTTGTCTCTCCGGGCATGGCCGTCAGGGAATAATGGCGGTCTTCATGTGTCCGTTGTGGCTCATGAGATGCCGCATCACCTCGAGCAGATTGCTGAGAGGCTCCTCGCGATTCACAAAATCGCGCGCCGTTATGTCCCCCCTGCTCACCGCATCGAGCGCTTTCTTGATGTGGCCCGGCGTGTGGTGGAAACTGGCCTTGCAGGTGATTTCCGAATAATGCAGCAGGCTCGTATCGAGCGCCACCGCGCTATCGCTCGGGCACCCGCCGAAGAAATTCACCACGCCCCCGCGGCGTACCATTCGCGCGGCAAGCTGCCAGGTTTCCGGCGTCCCCACCGCTTCGATGGCCACATCCACTCCCCGGCCCGCCGTCAGCTCGCGAACCGCCGCCGCATGGTCGATCGGATCCGCCGTGCACAGCAAGTCCGTGGCGCCCATCCGCGTCGCGCGTTCGAGTTGCGCCACCCGTCTCCCGATCGCGATCACCCGAGCGCCGAACACCTTCGCCAACCGGACGAACATCAGCCCGATCGGCCCCAACCCGATGACCGCAATCGTTTCCACGCCCCGCAGGTCGCATTCCTCCAGTCCCCGCATCACGCACGCCAGCGGTTCAATCAGCGCCGCGTCCTGATACGTGACGTGGTCCGGAATCACGTACAGGTTGCGGTCCACGATTCGCTTCGGAATCCGGATGAACTCCGCATAAGCGCCGTTGTTGAACAGGAGATCCTCGCACAGGTTCTCCTTGTCGCGTATGCAATAGAAGCACTTGCCGCAGGGAGCGGAGTTCGCTGACACCACCCGCTGCCCCACGTGTACCTTCTTCACGTTCTCCCCGGCGGCAACCACATCTCCCGACAGTTCGTGCCCGAACAGCGCCGGCGGTATGATCATGCGGGCATGATATCCCCGGCGAAACACTTTGACGTCGGTGCCGCAGGTAAGCGCCGCGCGTACCCGGACCAGAACATCATCAGGGCCAATTCTGGGAACGGCGACCGGTTCAATCTGCAGGCTCTCTTTGCCGTACAGGACGGCCGCCATCATCTGTGTTTTCACTTTGTCGACCTCTGGGGCTGAACAATAATTTTCAACGATTTGCCATCCGGATGCAAAGCCCGGTCTATCCCGGCGGCGATCTCATCCAAGGGAAGCCGGTGCGATATCAACTCCTCCACCGGCAGTTCACCGCTAAAAACCAAACGCGCCGACTCCGCCTGCAAGTCGACGTCAGCACTGTACGCGCCGAACAACATCCGCTCACCAACGCAGATGTCAGCTCCTGAAACTTCAATTCTTTCCTTATGCGAAGTCTGTGCAAACAATAGGATACGGCTTCCCGGCCGTGTCGCGCGAACCGCCTGCTCGATGATCCCCGGCGCCGATGCGCAAACGAATGCCGCGTCTGCGCCTCGCCCCCCGGTAGCTGCCGCCGCCTCCCTCGAGAGGTCCACCTGCGATGGGTGATAGGACGCCCAAGCCCCAAATCGGAGCGAAAGGGCGCGGCGGGTATCGATCGAGTCCGTAGTCAATATTTTCGCACCCTTGCGGTGCGCCAGCATAGTGAATATCAGCCCGATCGGTCCTTGTCCCAACACCAGCACCGTTTCCCCCGCCTTCAGCGCGGCCATCTCCACCGCCTTCAGACACGTATTCACAGGCTCCACGAAACATGCGCGGTCAAACGACACCCCGTCCGGTATCTTCTCCACTCCCCGCTCGACGATCCAATCCATCGCCCGCACGTATTGGGAGAACCCGCCTCCTGCCGGCTCGAATCCCGCCGTCACCCCCACCTTCTTGTACACCGGGCACTGCGCATACAGCCGCCGTTCACAGTAAAAGCACGCCCCGCAGGGAATGTGGTGAAAGACGATCACCCGGTCCCCGGACGCAAACCGCGTCACGCCTTCCCCCACCGCGGCCACGACACCCGCCGTTTCATGCCCGTAAATGCGCGGCGGCGGCAGCAGATTCTGCTGCACCTTCTTCAGGTCCGTATGACAGATCCCGCAACTCTCCACCCGAATCAACAGTTCACCCCGTCCAATCCCCGGTGTGGGAATGGCCTGAACCGATACCACGCTGTTTCCCTCATAGACAGCGGCCCGCATCGATGCCGGCAAACCGGCTCTCACAAGGCCCTCCGGCCCGCCGGACTCCTCAAAAGCTCGCACAGGACCCGCCGGCCCTCCGGCATCCGAAGAAACTCCCGCATCCACCGGCCGGCGAGGCTCCGTTGTGCCAGCGAGTTTCCTAGAAGAAGCGGCAGTCAGCAAAAAACTCCCCCAGTTTCATGGAAGCAATCCTCGACTGTCGCCGCAGCCGCAGCAACCCGGGAATGCGTCGAAACGGCTTCGCCAGGGCGGCGCGGGCAATGGCCCCACGCTGGAACCGCCCCTCGGCCGTACGGTATAGATTGAAATCGAGCGGCATGGTCTCCCCCGCGGCGTCGCTTACTACCCGGATGCAGTAAAACGGAATCCCGTGACACGAAGCGCGTTCCGCGACTCCCGCGGCTTCCATCTCCACCGCTGCCGCTCCCGTTGCCCGCAGCGCTTCCTTTTCCTCCACGCTCACCGCCACCCGGTCCATGCTAACAATGGAGCCGCAAGCCCGCGCTGGATTCGTTTCCTGTGGCAAATAGGCAGGATAGCGCTTTCCGGACTCTCTCGCGTCGATCTCTGAGGCCGCAATCACCTGCCCCACCGAAAGATCCGGGTCCAGCCCGCCGCAAAACCCCGTGCTGATCACCGCGTCCACCTTCCATTTGCCGCACGCCGCCTCCACCGCCTGCGCCGCCAATCGCGGCCCCGCCCCGTTCGCCACCAGAGCCAGACGGTGCTCCCTCAGTTCTCCCTCGGCCGCATAATCGACAGGCAGAGCCAGCGGCCGCAGCGAGGAGACACGGCGCTCGATGCCCTCGAACTCCATCTTCTCGGCGGCGATCATCAGTAGCTTGCTCACGCGATGTACCCGTTGGCGCGAAACCATTGAATTGCCCGCTCGAGCGCCCGGTCAACAGGCCCCGGCGCGAATCCCAACTCCCTCCGCGCCTTCTCCCACGATACGAACATCTTCTTGCGCGCCATCCGCACGCCATCGAGCGGAGCGCGGGGTTCGCTCCCTGTCAGCATCGCCCATGCTGTGCTGCATATCCCCGTTGCATAGGCCACCGCGTAAGGCACTTGAATCCGCGGCGCCGGCACTCCCGCCAGCCGGCCGAGCCTCTCTAGAATTTCCTTCAGCGTCAGATTTTCGCACCCCAGGATGTACCGCTCCCCAGGCTTCCCCTTTTCCGCGGCCAGAAGATGCCCCTTCGCCGTGTCCCCCGCGTCCACCAGGTTCAACCCCGTATCGATATACGCGGGCATCTTTCCTCGCAGAAAGTCGACAATGATCTTTCCCGTCGGCGTGGGTTTGCGGTCGTGATCGCCGACCGGCGCCGTCGGATTCACAATCACCACCGGAAATCCCTCCCCCGCAAAGCTGAGGGCAGTCTGCTCCGCCAGAAACTTTGAGCGCTTATATGCCCCGGTCATGGATTCGAGGGCTACGGGCACAGCCTCATCTCCAATCCCCCCGGAAGGTATCCCAATACACCCCACGGTGCTAGTGTAGACCAGGCGCTCAACGCCTGCCTCCCTCGCGGCTCGCAGAATGTTTCTCGTCCCGTCGACGTTTGATTGGTAAAGCTCTTCCCCATGCCTCGCCCACAACCGGTAGTCAGCCGCGGCATGGTACACCACGGAGCATCCCTCCATGGCCCGCGCAACGGAATCCGCGTCCCGCAAATCGCCCGCCATGGTTTCCACTCCCTCGAGTTCCACCACACGCCTCGGGTCCCGCGCCAATACGCGCACCCTCTCGCCCCGCTCCAGAAGTTGATGTGCAATATGCCAGCCAAGGAATCCTGTTGCCCCCGTAACCAGAACCCGCTTCACTCTCCCCTGCCCTAGCGCAGCAGCCATGTCAGCATACGGAAAGGATCCCCAGGCTTGGAGTTGATTCCATACGCCGCCGATGGCTCGAACCCGCAGTGCATCATACAGTGCTCGCAGCGCGGATCGCTTCCCGGACCGTAGTTGTTCCACGGCGTGCGGGTCATGAACTCTTCAAACGTCTTGTAGTGGGCGTCGGTGATCAGATAACAGGGCCCCTTCCAGCCCTTCACGTTATAGGTCGGATTCCCCCATGCCGTGCACGGCAGCTCGCGCTTGCCCTGAAGAAACTCCAAGTACACCGGAGTCGATTGCAGCGGATATTTCTTGGCAAGTCTGTCGAAGTCCTGGAACTTCTCATGTACATCGTCGCGCGTCATGAAGATTTCGCGGTCGTTCACCGCCGAATATCCGTAGGCCGGCGAAATCGTATGTCCATCCACGCCCAGCGTCTTCAGGAATTCGAACAGTTCCTCGATCTCCTTCATGTCCGTTTCCTTGTACACCGTCGTGTTGGTTACCACTTTGAATCCCGCCGCCTTGGCAGCCTTGATCCCCGCAATGGCTTCCCGGAAAACACCGCTCCGCTCCACTGCCAGATCGTGGTTCTTTTCCATCCCGTCCAGGTGCACGTTGAAAAAGAACTTCTCAGCCGGCGTGAAATCCTTCAGCCGCTTCACCAGGAACATGCCGTTCGTGCACAGATAGCAGCTCAGTCCCCGCTCCAGAATCCCCGCCGCCAGCGGCCCGATCTCAGGATAGAGCAGCGGCTCCCCGCCGCAAATGGAAACCATCGGCGCGCCGCATTCATCCACCGCATTCAGGCACTGCTCGAGCGTCAGCCTCTGCGTGATCGAAGATTCATACTCCCGGATGCGCCCGCATCCCGTGCACGTCAGGTTGCAGGCATGCAGCGGCTCCAGCATCAGCACGATGGGAAACCGCTTGTTGATCATCGGATGCGGCTCTCTTGCCGCCCCCGTCGACGCGGTGTAGATGATCTTGAACGGGTTCGCCGAATCGTTCACCACCGCTTTGTCCACCTGCCATTCCGGCCGCGGCCGCAGCTTGTTCTTCACGATATATCGGGCCATCCCGGCTGTCATCGACAATGGAAATTTCATTCGTGTTGAGCCTCTCTCAAGCGCCTTTCCCGTTCAGGAATGCCGCCAGCGCCAGGGTTGGAAACGAGTTCCGGTACAGGTGATACATCAGATAAAAAACCCGCGGAAAGCCCGTGCCGGTGGACAACTCCTCGTCCCACGTGCCGTCAGCCTTCTGCGTCTCAATCAGATATTCGATCCCCTTCCGCACGCTTTGGCTGTTCACATCGCCGCTCGCGATCAAACCCATCACCGCCCACGCCGTTTGCGACGGAGTGCTCGCAGCCGGCGTGAACATGTCGTTGTCGTAGCTTGCGCAGCTTTCTCCCCAACCCCCATCCGCGTTCTGAATCGACCGCAGCCACTCCCCGGCGCGCAGGATGTGCGCTTCACGGTCGCTCTCTCCCGCCGCCCGCAGCCCCCGCAGCGCCAGGAACGTCCCGTAGATGTAATCCACTCCCCATCGCCCGTACCAGCTTCCGTCCGCCTCCTGAGTGCGGCGCAGGTATTCCACACCCCGGCGGATTGCCCCGTCCGACTGCGGAATCCCATGTTCCATCAATGCCTCGAGCACCCGCCCCGTAATGTCCGGACACGTCGGATCGAGCATCGCATTGTGGTCCGCGAACGGAACATCCGCCAGCACCTGCCAGTTGTTGTCCGCGTCGAACGCCGCCCACCCCCCGTCCTTCGATTGCATCGCCAGCAGCCACTTCACCGCGCGGTCAATCACTGTCTGCTGCCGCGGTATGCTCGCCGCCCGCGCGTGTTTCAGCGCCAGCAGCACCATCGCCGTGTCATCAATGTCCGGGTAGAACTCGTTGGCGAATTCGAAATACCACCCCGACGGCTCCACGTTCCCCCGCTTCACGCACCAGTCGCCCGGCAGCCGCACTTCCTTGTCCAGCAGCCAGTCTGCCGTGATCTTCAGGCAATCCACCGGAGCCATCTGCGTCTCGCCCACCGCGAACGCCGCAATCGCCGTATCCCACACCGGCGAAAAACACGGCTGGAAGAAGAATCCGCGCTCGTCGTCCACCATCAGGTTGTCGAACTGCCGTTGCGCCTCCACATGGTCCGGATGATCCCGCGCAACTCCCAATACGTCCAGCGCCATGATCAGGTACATCATCGGCGGGTATATCGCCGCCAGCCCGTGCGAATGATGCGTCCGCTCCAGAGACCAGGCGATTGCCTTTTCCACCGCCTTCCGCCGCAGCTTCTTCGACCCGTACTTCTCCCACAGCTTCAGCAGCTTATCGATCGCCAGAAATACGTTCTTCCCGCTCACCTGCCGCGGCGAACGCGCAAAGGCGAAACTCACCCCCGGCGCGTGGATCTCATCGAGGTGAAAGCCCTCGGGCACCGCGCTCATGGGATTCGCCGCATGCACGATCGACAGCGGTATCACGATCGCCCGCGTCCACGAACTCATCTCGTAGATCAGGTTCCCGAGCAGCATGATTTCCGGCGGAATCGACGGAACATGCTCACGCGGATACAAACCGAACAGCGACAGGTTGATCTTCACATAGCTGTTCACCCGCTGCAATCCGCCGAGCGCCAGAATCCGTTCTCTCAGCCGCTTCATCCGCGGATCTTCAACCGGCACGCCCGCCACCTTCAGCGAAAAATACGCCTTCACACTCGCGCTGATCTCCGACGGTCCCTGCGCGTGGATGTGGAAGCCCCCGTCCGGCAATTGCCGCCGCAGAATGCTCTCCACCGCCTTTTCAATCAACGGGCGGGTCGGAGGATTCCATTCCTTCCCCTTCGGGGGATACATCCACAGTTGCAGCAGAATGTAATCCGACTCCAGCGTCGAATCCGCAGTCAGATCCGCCCACCAGTATCCATCCGCGTGGCGCATCCGCAGCAATCCATCCACCGCCCGCTTTGCGGTTTGCGCACTCTGCACCAGTAGCTCGTCGGCAATTTGAAGGCTTGGGCTCATAGGGAAATGGTGGTCAGACGCTGAGCGTGGGGAACCAGTTCACCGGGAAGCGAGAAGCGCACGTCTTCCTCCTTGATTTCCACCTCTTCCACTGCCCCGAACCCGTGATGCCGTTTCAGCAATTCAATGAGATCCCGCACCAGGTTCTCGGGAGCCGATGCTCCTGCCGTAACCGCGATCACGTCCACATCCCTCAGCCACGCCGGGTCCACTTCGTCATAATCATCCACAAGGTAGGCCGGCACCCCGGAATTGCGGCACACCTCCACCAGCCGTCGCGAATTCGAACTGTTCTGCGAACCTACCACCAGCAAAGCATCGCAGTTCGGCGCAACCGCCTTCACCGCCATCTGACGGTTTTCCGTCGCATAACAAATATCCTGCGCCGGAGGCCCTTCAATTTGCGGATACTTGGCTTTCAATTTTTCAATAATCCCCCGCGTTTCATCCAGGCTGAGCGTCGTCTGCGTCAGATAGCAGATGCGCGCCGGGTCCTTGACCTCCAGCCTGTCCACGTCCTCTTCCGTTTGCACAAGTATGGTGGATTCCGGAGCCTCCCCTAAAGTTCCAATAACTTCGTCATGGTCCTTATGCCCGATGAGGATAATCGTGTACCCCTTCTTGGCGAAACGCTGCGCTTCAAAGTGTACTTTCGTCACCAGAGGACACGTCGCGTCGATCACCTTCAGGTTCCGTTCCACCGCCTCTTTACGAACCGCCGGAGAAATCCCGTGCGCGCTGAAGATCACCCTTCCCCCCTCCGGCGCCTCCGACAGTTCCTCCACAAAAATCGCCCCTGCGCGCCGCAGTTGATCAACCACGTGCCGGTTGTGCACAATCTCCTTCCGCACGTAAATCGGGGCGCCGTAGACTTCCAGAGCGATCTGCACTACGTCGATGGCTCGAACCACACCCGCGCAAAATCCCCGCGGTGTCAGGAGCAGGATCTTCTTGGCATCTCGTACAGGGCCCCCCGGCCCCCCAGCATTGGAAACAAAAGCACTCTCCTCACTGGCCGCGTTCAAGGAAGGCATATATCCGGCTATTATAGCAACCCGTTATACACCCTCGGCATACTGGCCGGAAGGGAATCTGCCGCACATGCGCACGGGGGGACTTGCGGACCGCGCGGTGCTCTCCGGGCAACCTCGTCGGATTACCCCTGTGAAACCCCTCCCTCACGCAAAAGTTGCGCCCCCTCCATGAAATCATCCCCGCCCCATGAATGCACGCAAGCGCAAACCGCATCGCGCCCCCAAAGTACGAGGAACACCACAATGTTTCCCTCGCCGGGCGGGTTCCGTTTTGCGCGTGTTTCTGAGAAGCGCAAAGGGCACGTCCCGCGCCCCCAAGGTACGAGGAACACCGCGATGATTCGCGGCGCGGGCGGGTTCCGTTTTGCGCGTGTTTCTGAGAAGCTGAAGTCGTCATGCCTGCAATCACCCGCCGCGCTCTCCTCGCCTCCCCCGCCCTATCGCTCGCCGATTCTCGAAAAATCCGACTCGGCGGCCCCATCTTCCTCAAATCCGAGGACCCTGCCCTCCTCGCCCGCGAGCATCGCCGCCTGGGCTACAGCGCCGCCTACTGCCCTCCCGCCACCCCGCGTGACTCCGCCCATCTCCGCTCCATCCGCGAAGCTTTCGCCAGGGAGAATGTCATCATTGCCGAAGTCGGCGCTTGGCGCAACATGCTCGATCCCGACCCCGCCGAGCGAAAGGAAAACCTCGCCTACGTCACCGAACGCCTCGCCCTTGCCAATGAGGTCGGCGCCCGTTGCTGCGTCGACATCGCCGGCTCCTTCCACACCACTGTCTGGTACGGCCCTCATCCCAAAAACCTCTCCCCGGAATTCTTCGATGCCACCGTCGAAAACTGCCGCAAAGTCATCGACGCCGTCCGCCCCGCCAAAACCGTCTTCACCATCGAGATGATGGGCTGGAGTCTCCCCGACGGGCCCGATGCCTACCTCCGCCTCATCCGCGCCGTCGCCCGCAAGGCATTCGGCGTCCACATGGACGTCTGCAACGGCGTCAACAGCCCCGCCCGCTTCTACCAGAACGCCGGCTTCATCCGCGAGTGTTTCCAAAAACTTGGCCGCTGGATTGCCTCCTGCCACGCCAAGGACCTCGCCTGGATTCCCGAAATGAACGTCCATTTTGTCGAAGTCGTCCCCGGCCGCGGCCAGATCGATTACACCACCTACCTCCGCGAACTCTCCAAACTCCCCGTCGACGCCCCCCTCATGCTCGAACATCTCAAAACCGCCGCCGAATACGACGAAGGCCGGGAGTACATCCGCAAAATCGGAGCCGCGGCAGGCATCTCATTCGCCTGACCCCTCGTCCGGCCGGATGTACAATCTCGATATGACTCCCATCTCCCGCCGCCGTTTCCTCCAGGCGCCCGCCGCCCTCTCCCTCGCCTCCCGCCTTTCCGCCCTGCCCCTCGACAAGATCAAACTCGGCGTCACCACCGACGAAATCGACGAGGACCCCGCCGTCGCCTCCGATTTTCTCCGCGAGTTCCACCTCCACTACGCCGAAGTCCGCAACCTCTGGGGCAAGTACAACACCACCCAACCCCTCGAGAAAATCCGCGAAGCGAAAGCTGTCTTCGACGCCCGCCAGGTCCGCGTCTCCGTCCTCGGCACCGGCTTCTTCAAGGTCCCCCTGCCTCCTGGCACCCCCCAAGGCCGCGCCCTCCTCGACAACCAGTGGGCCCTGCTCGACAGCGCCATGGAGCGCGCCAAGATCTTCTCTACGGACAAAATCCGCGTCTTCGCCTTCACCTATGGCAAGGGAGAAACACCCGAAAAAGCACACTACGGCCGCATCTACGAACTCCTCCGCGAAGCAGCCACCCGCGCCAAAGCCCGCGGCTTCCGTCTCGCCCTTGAAAACGTCGGCGGCAGCTACGTCTCCACCGGAGCCGAAGCCGCCGAACTGCTCAAAGCCGTCCCCAACGACAACCTCGGCCTCACCTGGGACCCCAACAACGCCGGTCTCTCCGGCGAACACGCCTTCCCCGAGGGCTACCGCAAACTCGACCCCGCCCGCATCATTCACGTCCATCTCCGCGACTACCGCTTCGTCAACGGCAAGGGCGAATGGTGCGCCGTCGGCGATGGCGAAATGGACAACCTCGGCCAGATCCGCGCCCTCCTCAAAACCGGCTACAAGGAATCCTTCACCCTCGAAACCCACTACCACAGCCCAAAAGGCAAAGCCTTCGCCAGCCGCACTTCCCTAACCGGCCTCTTGAAGGTAATCGAAAAAGTGTAAGACTAGGACCACAGCCAGCTTAACGTAGCTATAGCTACAGATAATGGCTCAATTCGGCCTCGAGTCGAACGCGATCGTTTCAGCGAAAATTCTCAACCAGTATTAGATCGGCCCCTTCCGCTTCATGTTGAGTGAAAAGCAGGAAGCGGCCGTTCGCATCGGCGGAGGGTTCTCCCATTATTCCTTTTTCAGCTTGCAGCATCACCTTCCTACGACCCGTCGTAAATTCGTAGTATTCGAAAACATCGCCCTTCGAGCCGGAGGTGACGAAATAGATGCCCGTCGCGGCTAAGGTGAAACCGTAGACGGGCCCTCTAATGAGAGAAGTTAAAGATCCATCGATTATCGACTTTCTCCAGACGCCTTGGTCGCGCCGGTAGAAGAGAAACTTCCCATCTGCAGATTCCTTTACATCCTGCGCATCTTCCAGACCAGGGATTGGGATCGGTTCTCCGCCATGTGCTGCAACCTTGAATGTTTGCTTCTTTCCGCTGCGAATCGCTGGAAAGTAGATCCACTTGCCATCCTGCGACCAGTTGAACCACAATGCTGGATAATCTAAAGCCTTTTCTGTGGTCGCTATGAACCGGGCTTGCCCACCGCTGGGGCTGATTGTGTACAGATCAGTCCTACTCTGCGCGTCGCGTCCAAACGCGATCTGCTTGCCGTCGGGCGACCACGCGCCAAGGAATCCTTCGACCAATGGCACCGCTGCCGACCCGTCGGCATTTGCGATCCACACACCCCCCGGCCCGGAACGATTGGACGTAAACACGATTTTCGTACCATCCGGAGAGTACCTTGCCGCCAAGTCCATGCGGGTCGAGGAAAGGAATAGTCCCGGGCGGCCGGCCGGCACACCTGGCCGCACCAGCTCCAGTCTGCAAATATTGAAGTCCGCCCTGGCGCTTGAATAGGCGAGGCGATTGCCGTTCCGGGAAAGGGTGAAGCCGTTGTTGAACGTATTGCCAGCATAAACCGATTGTTCGGCTTGAGCGCCTGAAAGCGGCACCTTTAGAAATCCACGGCCATGCTGCAGAACAATGGCGTCTCCCGTTGGCATCCAGTTGGGAGTTACACCTTGACCCAAAGGAAGCTGCCGCGGCTCATCCAGCGGCATCTGTTCTCTATTAAGCCTCAATACAAATAGCGATTTCCGTCGCAGGAACGCCAAGATTTGCCCATTCGGTGAAACTGCCGGTTCCCTGTCGTCGGAGTCTTCCGGAGGCGAGGTGAACTTCCGGCGCTCGCCCGTGGCGATCGAGATCATAAACAGTCCGGCCCGCGTCTGTCCAGTCGCGTCGGAGACGACCAGCGACTTGCTGTCCGGAAACCAAGCTGCCAGCTTCTCACCTTTTGCCAAGTCAAGGGAATGGCTCGTCGTTTGATGTTGTGGCAAGTGTAGTTCAGTTATCATACGTTCCGCTCCACCTAGCGGCGCAATCAGCCGCAATTCTAGATGACCGCCCTCCGTGATGCGAGTGAACGCGATCCAGCGCCCATCGGGCGACCATGCTGGACCTATATCGAAACCTCGTGATAGCCGCAGGGTCGTCTCGGAACCCACGACTTTGACGTATATCCCATCCGACTTCCCGTCTTCCCCGTCCCACTGGAAGGCCACTTGAGTTGCATCCGGAGAGAAAGTGGGCGAGAGTTCCTCCCCTTGGAGTGCGGTCAGCGGCGAATCGGTGGGCCGCAGCAACCCTCCATTATCCGATCCGCGCCACAGCATTGGCAGGATCGCAACTACCAGGGCGAGTCCCAGCAGAGCCCCCGCCACCAGCCAATCACTTTTCACATACTGGGCCGGCTTGTTTCGCGTCTTCGACTCTTCCTGTACCTCCATCAGCGCGAATCGGACATCGGCCATCGACTGAAATCGCTGGCTTGGATTCTTGCGTAGGCATCGCTCTACGATACGCTTGAGTTCCACTGTTGATTCAACGGCAGCGGCTCTTGATTGAGGATCGCAGCAAGTGTCGCAAGCTTCGAATCGCCCTGGAATGCACGCCGGCCGGCGACCATCTCGTATAAGATCGCACCAAAGCTGAAGATGTCTGACCGGGCATCGAGATTCCTTCCCTCGGCCTGCTCCGGTGACATATACGCCACAGTGCCGAGAATCGTTCCCTTTTCCGTCAATGCTGTGAGAGTGTCATCCTCCACGCTCAGTTCCCGTGGTCTGATGTCCTTCGCCAACCCAAAATCGAGTATCTTAATTTGGCTATCGGTATTCACCATGAAATTGCCCGGCTTCAGGTCGCGGTGGATGATGCCTGCTGCGTGCGCCTTCGCCAATGCGTCCGCCGCCTGAATCGCATACATCAGCGCATCCGCCTGTCCTAATTGCTTCGCGGCGATCACATTCGAAAGCGCTTGACCGTCTACCCATTCCATTACCATGTACGTGGTGTCCTCACGGGAACCGATGTCGTAAACGGTGACAATATTTGGATGATTCAAAGCGGAAGCTGCCTTAGCCTCTCGCAGGAAACGCCGGTTGCTATCCGGATCGCCGATCCGGTCCGGCGGCAAAACCTTAATAGCGACAACCCGATCTAACCGTGTATCCCGCGCCTTGTACACTTCTCCCATGCCGCCCGCACCGATCGCGGCGAGAATCTCATACGGTCCCAAGCGAGTCCCAGCCACCAAAGGCATAGGTTGTTTCTAAATTCTACTCCCATGCCTAAGATCCCACTGTCCACGCCTGTGTCGTGGAACCCATTGGGAAGCTCTCCTGTTCAAAACCGGCTACACGGAATCCTTCACCCTCGAAACCCACTACCGCAGCCCCAAAGGCAAAGCCTTCGCCAGCCGCACTTCCCTAACCCGCCTCTTGAAGGTAATCGAAAAAATGTAAGACTAGAGCCACAGCTAAATAAACTGAAACCTCTGCGCCCTGTCCGGCAAGATCCTCGGATCACCGCGCCGTGGCTAAGTACGCCCCAGTCGTCGCATCCACGAAGATCGAATAGTTGCTGCTCCCCACCGACTCGCCCCAAATCACCCGCCATGCCGGATCGGGATATCGCGGCGTCAGTTCCAACTGCAACATTACCGGCGTATTCGGAAACTTCTTCATGTAATCCGCGCTCTTCTTCGCTGCCGTCTCATACGCCTCATCCGAGTCGATCTTCAATGCCGCCACCAAAAAAGGCTTCGCCTGCCCCAGCGAACCGCTGAATCGCTCATCCGGCAATGCAAACACACCCTGATGCAGGCTGCCCCCCGCCTCGATCACGGAATAGCTGTACGTCTTCATGCGCCCCCTGCTCGGCGATACGAACACACACTGCCATGCCCCGTACTTCCCTTTGTCCGTCGGTACATCCTTAAGAGAAATGCTGGTGATCTGTATAGGCTGCACGTCCACCGCCCAGGCGCGGGCAGCGGGAAACATCTGATAAAAAGCATAACGTCCGGTAACAGGTTCCGGCGGTTTGGGCGGCTCTTTCTTCTTGGCTGCTTCCTTGGGGGCTTCGGAACAGCCGAACGCCGCCAGGAGAGCGGGAATCAGGAGCCAATAGCGTCGTGCGATCATGCATCTATTGTAAACATCCTCCTCACCGCCCCGTGCCGCCCCCCAAGACGCCGCTCCATCCGTGTGCCATAATGTGCGCATAGTCGCGGCCACCACTTCGGCCGCCCCAGTCTTGAACCTCAGGAGGGCTCATGCATTACTCCGCTCTGCTTGCCCGCTGTTCCCTGGCAGCAATTTCCCTTACCGCTTGCATCACTCTTGTTTTCGCCCAGGGCGCAGGCTCGCGCGGCGGCGGTGCCGGGCCCGTGGCGGGCGCGGGAAACGCCGGTTCCCCCGGAAACACCACCGGCCCCGGCGGAACTCCCGGCGGTCTCCCCGGTTCCACCTCGCGCCCCCCTACTTTCCCGAGCCCCAACGACCAGCGCCAAACTCCCTTCCCCACAGACATGCAACGCCCCATCTTCTTTCAGGGCAAAGTCATGATGGAGGATGGCACTCCCCCTCCCGAACCCGTCGTCATTGAACGCGTCTGCAACGGCAACCCCCGCCCCGAAGCGTACACCGATACGAAAGGCCGCTTCAGCTTCCAACTCGGTCAGAATACCCAGGTGATGGCCGACGCCAGCGTCAGCAACACAGGCGACGTTTTTGGCCCCAACTCGCCCGGCATGGGCGGCTCGGGCGGTATGCGAGGAATGAGCGGCCCCAGCCGCGGCGGCATCTCCGAACGCGACCTCATGGGCTGCGAACTCCGCGCTTCCCTCGCCGGCTTTCGCTCCGAATCCGTCAACCTCAGCGGCCGCCGCTCCATGGATAACCCCGACGTCGGCGTCATCATCCTCCGCCGCCTCGCCAACGTCGAAGGACTCACCTTCAGCGCCACCAGCGCCATGGCCCCCAAGGACGCGAAGAAAGCCTTCGAAAAGGGCCGCGAACAGGCCCGCAAAAAGAAATTCCCCGAAGCCAAAAAAGAACTCGAAAAAGCCGTCACCATCTATCCCAGGTTCGCCAACGCCTGGCAGGATCTCGGCCGCGTCCTCGAAAGCATGGACCAACCAGCCGAAGCCAAAAAAGCCTACGAGCAGGCCCTCGCCGCCGACGGCAAACTCGTCGAACCCTACGTGCAACTCGCCTACCTCTCCGCTCGCGAAAACGACTGGAAAAACTGCGCCGCCTCCAGCGAGAAAGCCCTCAAGCTCAACCCCTTTGACTTCCCGCAAGCCTATCTCTACAACGCCGTCGCCAACATCAATCTCCACAACCTCGACGCCGCCGAAAAAAGCGCCCGTGAGGGAGTGAAAGCCGACCCCCAGAAGCGCATCCCCAAGATGCGCTACTTCCTCGGCGTCGTCCTCGCCCAGAAGAACGACGTCAACGGAGCCATGGAGCAGATGAAGGGCTACCTCAGCCTCCTCCCCGAAAACGCCCCCGACGCCGCCGTCGTCAAAGGCCAGATCTCCCAGTTGGAGAAATTCGCCCAGTCACAAAACACCCAGTCCAAGCCACCCGCCCAACCCGGCCAGCAATAGCAGCACCGAGGCGGCACGTTCTCAACGTGCCGCCTCCCCACACTCAAGCGCTCCCCCTTCCGCTATTCTGAAAGGCAGCCATGCCGAACCCTATCGATTGGAGCTACCACCGCCCCGGTTGAAAGACCTGCGGAAAAACGCAGGAGTTTCTTGCGAAACATCACATCCCTACCGCCGAGCAGGTGGATGCTCGAAAAAACACACATAAAGCTGCCGATGCCCTCAAACTCGCAGCCGAAGTGGACGAGATCTACGCCGCCAAAGGCAAACAAGTCATCCACCTCGACCTGAAAAAGCAAAAACCGGACCCCGCCACCCTCAAAGCCCTCCTCCTCGGCCCCACCGGAAACCTCCGCGCCCCCACCCTACGCATCGGCCGCACCTTAATCGTCGGCTTCGAAGAAGAAACCTACCGCAACCTGTTCGCCTCACCACCAGATTCCTAATCTCTGCGCTCTCCGCGCCTCTGCGCGAAAAATTGCGTTCCCCATCAATTCACAAATATTTCTCCCTTACCCCACAACCACTTACAAATCCACCCCATAAATCCTCAAACCTCTGCGTGGTAAAACCAAGCCAGAGTACGACCCTATGTCCACCATCAGCACCGCACACAGCGACGCCGCTCGCATCAACGGAGCCAAGTCCCAAGGCCCCATTACCCCCGAAGGCAAAGCCCGCTCCTC
>WBZR01002649.1_pt1 | contig 17935 bp, 18 predicted proteins | sample 5204231 | NCBI WGS metagenome assembly WBZR01 (sample SAMN12412403, study PRJNA552823) | activated sludge metagenome | isolation source: activated sludge from anammox sidestream of wastewater treatment plant... | place: USA: Virginia | collected 2017-08 | reverse complement strand
ATTTTTCATGAAAATCTTTTTACAGGTGGCAAACCAGGCCGGGTGGGAGAAGACGGTGGCGCCGTCGATTGAGGCGTGGAGCGAGGCCCATTCGGGTTCGAGCGCTGCGAATGGTTCGGGGCTGGCGAGGAGTGGTGTGAGGGTGGGGTTCGGCACGGGTGGATTGTATCTGCCTGCTCAGGGTCTGTGGACGAGGGCCAGGAATTCGGCGCGGGTGATGGACGACTGGCGAAAGAGGCCGCGCGTGGCGCTGGTTACCATCCGGCTGCCTGGCTTCTTGATACCGCGCATGGTCATGCAAAGGTGTTCGGCCTCGATGACGACGGCGACGCCATCGGGGTTGAGGGCGTCCATGATGGCGTTGGCCACCTGTCCGGTGAGCGCTTCCTGGATCTGGGGCCGCCGGGCGAAGCCTTCGACGACGCGGGCGAGCTTGGAGATGCCGACGACACGGCCATCCGGGACGTAGCCGACGTGGGCTTCGCCGTGGAAGGGGAGGAAGTGGTGTTCGCACATGCTGTAGAAGGGGATGTTGCGGAGGATGACCATCTCGTCGTGCGAGACTTCGAACCCGACCTTGAGGTGTTCGGCCGGGTCGGAATAGAGGCCGCCGAAGACTTCGCCATACATCTCAGCGATGCGGCGGGGCGTTTCGGACAGGCCCTCGCGTTCCGGGTCTTCGCCGAGGGCGTGGAGGATCTCGCGGACGGCGGCTTTGATTCGGTCGTAATCGATGTTCGGGTTTGGGTCAGATGGCACGTATTGGATGGTAGCAGAGGGCGAGTGGAGCGAGTGGAGCGAGAGGGCGAGAGGGCGGGGGCGAGGGGGCGAATGAGATGTGCTTACCGCGCCGTGTGCCAGCTTGATCTACACTGGGAACGCCATGCCCAAACTCGGATTTATCGGTCGCATCCTGGGCGACTCGAACGAAAAGGAACTCAAGCGGTCCACGAAGATCGTCGATGAGATCAACGACCTGGCGCCGGAGATGGAGGCGCTGAGCGACGAGCAACTCTCGGCGAAGACGGGGGAGTTCAAGCAGCGGCTTGCGGATGGCGAGACGCTCGACGATCTGCTGCCGGAGGCGTTCGCGGTGTGCCGCGAGATGGCATGGCGGAAGGTGAAGGAACGTCCCTACGATGTGCAACTGATCGGCGGCATCGTGCTCCACGAGGGGCGCATCGCGGAGATGCGGACGGGGGAAGGGAAGACGCTCACGGCTGTTTCGCCGGTGTACCTGAACGCGCTGGCGGGCCGTGGTGTGCATATCGTGACTGTCAACGATTACCTGGCCCGGCGCGATGCGGTCTGGTACGGGCCGGTCTATCACTCGCTCGGGCTGACGGTGGGTGTCATCCAGAACAACAGCGTTTCGTACCTGTACGAACCGGGGTACAAGCCGGGCGAGGAAGGTTCGACGGGCGGGCTGGATGAGCTTCGGCCTTGCAGCAGGCGGGATGTGTACCACGCGGACATCACGTATGGGACGAACAACGAGTTCGGGTTCGATTACCTGCGCGACAACATGGTGCGGGAGCTGGAAGAGAAGGTGCAGCGGGACCTGTACTACGCGATTGTCGACGAGGTGGACAACATCCTCATCGACGAGGCGCGGACACCGCTGATCATCTCGGGGAACGCCGAGGAGGCGAGCTCGACGTACATGAAGTTCGCCCAGGCGGCGAAGGTCCTCGAAGAGGAGCGTGACTACCAGGTCGACTACAAGAACCACCACGTCGCGCTCACGGAGGACGGGATCACGCGCATTGAGCGGGCGCTGGGTGTGGACAATGTTTTCGGTGGCGACCCCCGGCTCGCGCGTCACCTGGAGGCGGCGCTGGATGCGCAGATCCTGAAGCGCATCGACAAGGATTACGTCGTCAACGATGGCGAGATCATCATCGTGGACGAATTCACGGGGCGGCTGATGCCGGGGCGGCGCTGGAGCCACGGTATCCACCAGGCGGTGGAGGCGAAGGAAGGGGTGCCGGTCCAGCGGGAGTCGATCACCTACGCGACGATCACGTTCCAGAACCTGTTCCGGCTCTACGAGAAGCTCGCGGGGATGACGGGGACGGCGGAGACCGAAGCCGAGGAGTTCGCGAAGATCTACGAGCTCGAAGTCGTTGTCATCCCGACGAACCGGCCGATGATCCGCAAGGACGAGTCGGACGTCGTGTACATCAACGAGCGGGCGAAGTTCAATGCGGTGGTTGGTGAGATCGAGCGGCTGCACGAGGAAGGGCGCCCCGTGCTCGTGGGTACGACGTCGATCGAGAAGTCGGAATACCTCTCGGAGCTGTTGAAGCGGAAGGGCATCGCCCACGACGTGCTCAATGCCAAGCAGCATGAACGTGAGGCGAACATCGTCCTCGATGCGGGGCAGCGTGCGGCCGTGACGATTGCGACGAACATGGCGGGCCGCGGGACGGACATCAAGCTCGGGCCGGGTGTTGCGGACCTCGGCGGGCTGGCGGTGATTGGCACGGAGCGCCACGAGTCGCGGCGCATCGACAACCAGCTACGGGGCCGTGCGGGCCGCCAGGGTGACCCTGGTTCGAGCCGCTTCTTCGTCTCGTTTGGTGACGACATCATGAAGCGGTTTGCCCCTGAGTGGGTGCCGGGAATGATGCAGAAGCTGGGGATGACGGAGGAGATGCCGCTCGAATCGCGGATGGTGACGCGGGCCATCGAACAGGCGCAGCAGAAGGTGGAGGGACACAACTTCGACGTGCGGAAGCGGCTGGTGGAGTTTGATGACGTGATCAACGAGCATCGCGTCGTCATCTACGGGGAGCGTCAGCGCATCCTCGCCGGCATCGATACGCGCACGAACGTGCTCGATGGGATGGTCTTGCGCGAGGTCGAGCGGGTTCTCGAGAACGTCAACACGCACGATGAGGCTTCGCTCGAACTCGTCCAGAACGAGTTGCGGGAGATCCTGCCGCCGGAGGATGTGCCCTCAATCGAGGAGATGGAAGAGCTCGGTGATGAGCTGGCGGACGAGATGCTCGACCGGACGGAGGACCGCTACGAGGCGGTCGAGAAGATGGTCGGCGAAGAGAACATGCGGAAGATCGAGCACTGGCTGCTGCTCGAGTCGATCGACCATCACTGGCGGGAGCACCTGACAGCCATCGATGAGATGCGGCAGAGCATCGGCCTGCAGGCATATGCCCAGATTGACCCGCTGGTGGCCTTCAAGCGCGAAGGCTACGACATGTTCCAGCAGCTGCAGGACAACATCCGGCGGCAGGTTGCACGGACCATCTACAAGGTGCGGCTTGTGGAGCAGCCCCAGGTTGCGCAGACCACGACTGCAAACGGGGCTGCCGCGAGCAACGGCGGGGGCAACCTGGACGCGGAGGCGGTACCCCAGGCGCAGCCGGTGCTTGCTGGCTCAACCGCTCCGAAGGCGGGCAGCCTTCGCACGAGCCATGGTGATGAGAGCGACGGCGCGGCGCCGGCCCGCAAAGGCGCCGGCACGAAGACGGCGAGCGCCCCGCGGGTGGGCCGCAACGATCCCTGCTATTGCGGGAGCGGCAAGAAGTACAAGAAATGCCACGGGGCGGTCTGAGGCGCCGCGGATTTTCGAGGTGCAGCGGGTAGTTCGGAGTGCTGCGGCCGGTGACGCCGGCCGGGGATGATTGGTGCTGCACTGGCTATTTTAGCCACCCAAACCTTTCCAAAAACACATGACAGGTTTGTCCGGTTCGCCCGTCGGCCCTACGATCCGGCCATCAGATAGGTACTGCCTATCAAAGGAGACGCTCTACCACATGGAGTATTGGGACCGGTACTGGCAGGCGAATAGGAGCCGCCGAAACTTCCTCTCGAGTCTTGGTATCGCGGGCGCCGGGGCTGCGGGCCTCGCTCTCGTTGGCTGCGGCGACGATGACAACGATGGTGGCAGCAAGACGCAGGTGTCGCTGGCAACCCCCACGCCCGGTGCACAGGCTACGGCCACGCCATCGGACCCATTTGCGAACGCCAAGCGTGGCGGCACGCTCCGTATCGCTCTCGCAGCAGAGCCGCCAACGATCGACCCGTACGGTAATGCGAGCTACCTGACGAAGTTCCTGAGCACGTTCGTTTACAGCCGGCTCTACAAGTTCAATGCTGGCCCGGGCGTGAAGCGTGGCGACCTGAAGCCGGTGCCGGACCTGGTGGAGAGCACCGAGACCAGCCCGGATGGCCTCACCTGGACGATGAAGCTGCGGGACGCGAAGTTCCACAACGTGGCACCGGTGAATGGCCGGGCGGTTGACACCGACGACGTGAAGTTTTCGTGGGGGCGGGTTACCGACCCGAAATGGTCTGCGTCTGCGCAGTGGAGCTTCGTCGACAAGGTCGAGTACATCGACCAGAAGACGTTCAAGTTCACGCTCAAGGCGCCGAACGCGGCGTTCCTCGACAACCTCGCGGACACGCAGTTCTGGGTGATGCCGAAGGAGGCGGACGGCGGATACAGCCCGGCGAAGCAGCAGATTGGCACTGGCCCGTGGGTCTTCGGGGAGTATGTGCCCTCGCAGGGGCTGAAGTACAAGAAGAACCCTGACTGGTATTACAAGGGCTTCCCGTTGATGGACGAGGTGGACGCGGCCATCATCCCGAACTACTCGAACCGTCTCGCGCAGTTCCAGGCCAAGAAGCTCGACCTGTGTGACCCGGTTGGCGACGACCTGGTGCCGCTCAAATCCCAGATGTCGGATGTGAAGCTCATCGGGTCGGTGCCGAACCTGCTGAACTGGATCATCTTCGATTCCAACCCGGATTCGCCGTGGGCGAAGGACCCGCGCGTCCGCCTGGCCGTCTCGATGGCACAGGACCGCGATGGGATCACCGACCTCGCCTACAACGTGAAGAAGCTCAAGGCGGCGGGCCTCGATATGCAGGGGCCGTGGAGCAACTGCATCCCGGCCGGGCTCGACCGCTTCTGGCTCGATCCGCAGGGGCCCAACGCGGGTGAAGGCGCAAAGTACTTCAAGTACGACGTGGCGGAAGCGAAGAAGCTTCTTGCGGCGGCCGGATTCCCGAACGGTTTCTCGGCGAAGTACCAGTACCCGGCGACTGTCTATGGGGCCGCGTTCAACACGATGGCGGAAGCGAGCATCCAGTTCTTCAGCGCGATCGGGATCAAGCTCGATGTTGAAGTGCAGGACTATGCATCGAAGTACATCACGCAGACGTTCAAGGGTGACTTTACGGGGATCACTTTCGGTGGTGAGACGCAGTTCCCCGAGGGGGGCGGGTATGTCAACCGCATGTTCACGGACAATCCGCTGAACCATGCGCGCGTGAAGGACCCGACACTCATGGACCTGGCCAAGAAGCAGCAGAGCGAACTGGACCCGGCAAAGCGCAAGGAGATCATCAACGAGATCCAGCGCTACCATGCGACCAAGATGTACTACGTCCCGGGGCAGTGGGGTGCTGCGACGACGTTTGCTTCCGCGCTCGGCAACATCGAGAACGTTGGAGAGATCCAGACGAACAGCGGCAGCTATGCCACTTCGACCGAGACCTACATCTACTACTGGCGCAACGCGTAGTTTTCGTTACCGTGGTGTTCTTTCCGGGGCAGCCAATTGGCTGCCCCGGTTTTGTTCCGGCGGCGACGTGGTTGACCGGGCGGCGAGCCAGCCGGTAGCCTCCGGGCCATGCCATTCGCACCAGTCAACGGAATCGAGCTGTACTACGAAGTTCATGGGCCGGCGATCGGGACGGCGCCGGTGGTGGTCTTTGCCCATGGCGCCGGTGGGAACCACATCTCCTGGTGGCAGCAGGTGCCGCATTTCTCACGGTCGCGTACGTGTATCACCTTCGACCAGCGGCGCTACGGGCAGTCGGTGGACACGAACGGGCTCGGTGGCGCTGCCTATGCGGATGATCTCGCGGGGCTGTTGGCTCACCTTGGCGTTGGCGAATTCGACCTGGTTGCACAGTCGATGGGAGGGTGGACGTCGCTCGCCTTCGCGCTGAAATACCCGGGGCGGATCCGGAGGCTCGTAATGGCCGACACGCATGGCGGGATGCAGGTGCCGGGACTACAACTCGAGCGGCAGCCAATCCCGCCGGGGGCGCACCCCGCGATCGGCCCGCGGATGGATGCAGAGCAGCCCGCGCTTGCGTTCCTCTACCGGCAGATCATGGGGCTGACGCCGCCGCTCGAACCGGCGGAGCTCTTCGCGCACCTGCAGGCGATCGGGGCTCCGACGGTGGAGCAGGTGCGCGCCCTCGATTTCCCGGTGTTGTGCATTATCGGCGAGGAAGATCTCTCCATCCCGCCCGCGCTGCTGGCGGCCGCGTCGACGTTCTACCCGAACGCGACGGTAGCACGGGTGCCGGAAGCCGGCCACTCCGTGTACTTCGAGCGGCCGGCGCGGTTCAACGAACTGATCGAGGCGTTCCTCGCGTAGCGGCGAGAGGGCGAATGGGCGAAGGGGCGAAAGGGCGAGTGGGCGAGATTGGTTACTTGTCGGAGGCGAGGGCGATGCCGACGGCGCACCCTACCCACTTGCAACCTGCTGGCACGATGGGTGCGGGGGTGGCTGTCGGGACGGGTGTGGGGGAGCGGGTAGGGGTCGGGGTTGGGGTCGGTGGGAGCGGCTTACAGGCGACGGTGCCGGTGTTTGAGGTTCCGGGTGTAATGATGACTCCCGTGATGCTCGGGTCGTACTGGTCGTAATACTGGAACTTGCCGCCTGCCGGAAATAGAGCGGGGCTAGAGGTCTCGCCTGGCTGAATATCGCCGGAGTCATAAAGGGGCGGAGAGTTGACGCCGGCATCCGGCTTGATGAGCCGGTGCACCCTGGTGCCGATGTTCTTCCAGACGACGACATCGTCACGGTTGATGCTGCAGGTTGGCGGGTTCACGCCAACATCGCTGATCTCGATGGTGTAGGGCTCCATCTGGCCGCCTGCCGCGGTTGCGTTCGAGCCGCCAACGAAGAGAACGGAGAAGGCGCCTGCGAGCGCCATGCTCAATGCCGCCGCTGCCATGAGCGGCCGATACCAGCGTGCCGTCATTCACAACCCCACTGCGCGCCCCGCCACGGGCAGGTGTCACCGTATCGCCGTTTCGTGGCTGGCGCCAGTGGCGGCTCGGCGAATGGGCGAGAGGGCGAATGGGCGAATGGGCGAGAGGGCGAGAGGGCGAGAGGGCGAGTGGGTGCTGTTGTAAGAAGTGCGGTTGCCGATGGTCAAGGTGGTGGAGGTTCGAGAACACCATGTCGCACGTCATCAACACCGCTGCGCTCTTCGCCACCCTTTACACTGCGGTCCTGCTGATGCGCATCGCGGGGTGAGGGTGCTGGCGCCGATGAATCTCGAAGTGCCGGGGCGGTAGAATCGGCGTATGCCCAGCACACTACGCACCGAAACGACCGACGGCGTCGGGATCATCACGCTTTCCCGGGCCGCTGAATACAACACAATCACCCCCGCACTCCGGGATGAGCTTGCCGAAGCGATTGAACTGGCCGACCGCGACCCGGCGGTTCATGTCATCCTGCTGAACGCGGATGGGCCTGCCTTTTGCGCCGGTTACGGCCTGGATTGGGCTACCGCGCGGCCCCCGGCAGACGCCGCCCCGCCAAGGCCCGTATGGGATTCCGTGGCGGACATGCAGATGATAGGCCGCTTCGCCGACAGCTACATGAAGCTCTGGTACGCGAAGAAGCCGACGATTGCAGCGGCCCAGGGATGGTGCATCTGCGGCGGTACCGACATCGTTCTCTGCGCGGACATGATCATCGCCGCCGACGATGCGATCTTCGGCTACCCGACCAGCCGCGTGTGGGGCGTTCCGACGACGGCGATGTGGGTCTACCGGATGGGGCTGGAGAAAGCCAAGCGCTACTTGCTCACCGGCGACGAGATCCCCGCGAAGAAGGCGGCGGAGATCGGCCTTATCCTCGAAACGGTGCCGGCGGACCAGCTCGCGGCATACAGCCTGGCGTTCGCGAAGCGGATGGCGATGGTGCCGATCAACCAGCTCATCATGCTGAAGCTGCTGTGCAACCAGACTGCGGAGAACATGGGGCTATCGTCGTCGCGGCAGCTCGGGTTGCTCTTCGACGGGGTCGCGCGGCACACGCAGGAGGGGCTGGATTTCGTGACCCGGTCACAGGAGGTTGGCTTCCGGCAGGCCGTGCGCGAACGTGACAACCCGTTCGGTGATTACGGGTCGCGCCCGAAGTAGCAGCCGCACGGCGGCGTGTGCTGATGCTGGTGAAGAGCTGCCCCGGGGCCTCATCCGCGACCGGTTTGCAGCCGATGATCAGGGCATGGTGACGTTCTGGATCTGGGGTGTGCGCAATCCGTGCCTGGTGCTGGCGGCACTCGCAACCGCTTCGGGCCTCACGGGGGTGGCTGATTGGTCACTCGCGATGTCGTCGCTGCTCGTGTTCGGTGTTGCGGCCCATACGGCCACGCACCTTGCCCGCCGCGTGCGGGCGCGCCACGAGCGTGAACAGGCCGTGATCCTGGCGATGCGGCGCCACGACGCGCTCATCGATGGGTATCGGAAGCGCGCTGCCTGACAGAAAGCTCGCGTCTAACCGAGCTCGATGTTGTCGAGGAGGCGCGTGGGCCCGAACCGGACGACAAGTGAGAGCAGTGCCGGGCGATCGACGCGCTGCGCGATCTCGTCAAGGGTCTCATCGTCTGCGAGGGAGACGTACTCGATGTTGGCCAGGGGCTCGGTAGCGAGACGGTCAGAGATGATCGCGCGCAGGCGGCTTGCATCGCGTTCACCTCGTGCGAACGCCGAGGCTGCCTCATCGAGTGCCTGCTTGATGACTGGTGCAGCGCGCCGCTGTTCGGGGGTGAGGTAGACGTTGCGGCTGCTCATTGCCAGACCGTCGGTTTCACGGACGATCGGTACAGGGACGATTTCGACGGGGAGGTCGAGGTCGCGGACCATGCGCTGGATGACGCGGAGCTGCTGGGCATCCTTCCGGCCGAAGTAGGCGCGCCCCGGTTGCACGGCATTGAGGAGCTTGAGGACGACGGTGGCGACGCCCTGGAAGTGGCCGGGGCGGGCCTCGCCTTCGAGCCGTGTTGTCACATCGCGCACGTTGACCGTGGTCTGGAAGCCTGCCGGGTACATATCGGCTGCGGATGGCAGGTAGACGGCGCCGACACCTGCAGCGCGGAGCTGGTTGAGGTCGGAGACCTCATCGCGCGGGTAGCGTTCGAAGTCCTCGTTGGGTCCGAACTGGGTGGGGTTGACGAAGATGGAGACGACCGTGTGGAGGTTTTCTGTACAGGAGCGGCGGACGAGTTCGAGGTGGCCGGCGTGAAGGTAGCCCATCGTGGGGACGAAGCCGACGGAGCCGGTGACGGAAGCCCGCCACCGGCGCATTGCCGCCGGGGTAGTCAGTACATCCATCCGGCGATTGTCGGCCGATGCTCGCACCCTGTCGATCCAGAGCCCGAGCGAACTGGTCATTAGTAGGCGTGTGCCAGTTCGCTGATGGTGCCTTCATCCATGGGGAAGGCGTGCTCTTCGGTGGGGAACTGGCCGTTTTCGACCTCATCGACGTAGGCACGGACGGCCGAGCGGATCTGTTCGCCCAGGACGGCGTAGCGTTTCGCGTGGCGCAGGGGGCGCTGGTCATCGAAGATCCCAAGCATATCGTGGAAGACCTGGACCTGGGCGTCGCAGTCGGGACCGGCGCCGATGCCGATGGTCGGGATACCGACGCGCTCGGTCACCATCCTGGCGAGTGGTGCCGGGATGGTTTCGAGGACGACCGCGAATGCCCCGGCTTCTTCGAGTGCGCGGGCATCGTTGATGAGCTTGGCGGCTGCTGCGGGCGTTTTGCCCTGGACCTTGTGGCCGCCGAACTGGTTGACGGACTGGGGCGTGAGGCCGAGGTGGCCCATGACGGGGATGCCGCATTCCACCATGCGGCGAACGAGCGGGACGACGTGGCTGCCGCCTTCGAGCTTGACGGCGGTGGCGCCTGCTTCCTGGAGGAGGCGGCCGGCGTTGCGCATCGCATCATCGGGGCTGGCCTGGTAGCTCATGAAGGGGAGGTCGGCGACGACGATGGCCTTCTGGGTGGCGCGGACGACGGCGCGGGTATGATGGACGATGTCGTCCATGGTGACGGGGACGGTGGATTCGTAGCCGAGGATGACGCTGCCGAGGGAATCGCCGACGAGGATGATGGGGACGCCGGCCTGTTCGACGAGGCGTGCGGACGGATAGTCGTAGGCGGTGATCATGGCGAACTTCTTGCCGTTGGCCTTGAGTTCGCGGAGCCTGTGGACGGAGTAGCGCGACATGGGTGTGAGTCCCCTCCCTGGTGAGGTAGTGGCTCGGGCCAGCACTCGTGGTGGGGTGCTAGCCGACGGTGGCGTACTCGCGGGGTGTTGGCGCGAAGCCGTCCCCCAGTTCGATGCGGACGATGCGGTTGTGGGAATCGACGTGGACCTGCCTGGGAGCCCAGGCGTCGAGGTCGTGGTTCGGGACCTGCTGGTAGGTGACGATGATGACGAGGTCGTTGGGGTGCACGTGGTGCGCCGCGGCCCCGTTGATGCAAACCTCGCCCGAGCCGCGGACGCCGGTGAGCGCATAGGTTTCGAGCCGCGCGCCGTTGGTGACGTCGAGGACGTGCACTTTTTCATAGGGCCGAATGTCGGCTGCTTCGAGGAGGTTGGGGTCGATGGTGATCGACCCGACGTAATCGAGGTCGGCCTGGGTGACGGTGGCGCGGTGGATCTTGCCGGCCATCATGGTTCGCATCGCGGCTGATGTCCCCTGCCCCTGAGACGCAAACACCCCGCCGGGAGACGGGGTGGGGCAGAGCAGGGAAGGGCGGTGGTGGCGCCACTTCGAACCTGTCCGTACCGGCCACTCGTGGTCCAGGCGGACGCTTGTGCTGGGACTGATCGAAAGAGCTCGCCTTCGTTACCGATAGACGGCGCCCTGATCGTTAGGGAGAGCGAAAGGGTTGTCAAGGGGTTTTCAAACCGAGTCTCGTTCGAGTTGAAAACGTGCAGAAAGGCCGTTCCGGGAGCGGCCACTTTGGGGAAGCGGCGGGGTCGAAATCCGATGATAGGCCCGCGCTTTCGTGATCCAGCGCCCATATCGGTTGAGTCGCTCTCTCCTGCCGTGGCGGGTGATTATCACCATGTACTGATCGAGGTGACGCGCCGCTAAGTTCGCGCCGCTGTAGTCTGATTTCATGCTCGTTGTCCAGAAATACGGCGGCACCTCTGTCGCTGACGCCGAACGCATCCGCCACGTGGCGGGCCGGGTGATGAAGCGGGTGCGCGAGGGGGACCAGGTCGTCGTCGTTGTTTCGGCGATGGGGAACACGACCGACGAGCTCATCGACCTGGCGTTGCAGGTGGCGCCGGAACCGGACGCGCGGGAGCTCGACATGCTGCTATCGACGGGGGAGCAGATGTCCATCGCCCTGGTGGCGATGGCGCTGCGGGCGATGGGGCAGGAGGCAGTCGGGCTGACGGGGCAGCAGGCGGGGATTTACACGCGGGCGCAGTATGGCCGGGGACGGATTGCGCGCATCGAGGCGGACCGGGTGCGCGCCGAGCTGGACAAGGGCCGAGTGCCGATCGTTGCGGGATTCCAGGGGATCACCGATGAGCAGGAGATCGTGACCCTTGGCCGGGGCGGCAGCGATCTCTCGGCGGTGGCGCTGGCGGTGGCACTCAACGCCGACCGGTGCGAGAACTGCAAGGACGTCGAGGGTGTTTATACGGCCGACCCCCGGATCGTCCCGAGCGCACGGCGGCTGACCGACCTGACGTATGAAGAGATGCTCGAGCTGGCCACGCAGGGCTCGCAGGTAATGCACAACCGGGCTGTCGAACTCGCCTCGGTCTATGACCTGCCGATCCTGGTCACGTCGAGCATGGTGGAAGCGCCCGGCACCCTGATCCACGGAGAATCGGAATTGGAAGAACGAAATCGCGTGCGCGCGATCGCGCATGACAGCGACGTGGCGAAGATCACGGTCCGGGGCGTGCCCGATAAGCCCGGCATCGCGGCGGATATTTTCGAGCCCCTGGCGAACGCAGGGATCTCCGTGGACACGATCGTGCAGAACGCGAGCGAGGCGAAACTCACGGACCTGACGTTCACCCTCTCGCGCAAGGACCTGCGGCGGGCGGAGGAGATGATGCCTGCGATCTGCCAGGCGGCGGGGGCGAACGGCTACGCGGCGGACGCGAATCTCGGCAAGGTGAGCATCGTTGGCGTGGGTATCCAGACGGCGCAGGGGTACGCGGCGCGGATGTTCCGCAAGCTCTCGGAGGCGGGGATCAACATCGAGCTCATCTCGACGAGCGAGATCCGCCTGACCTGCATTATCGAGGCGGCGAAGGTGCCGGATGCGGTGCGCGCTCTGCACGAGGCGTTCGAACTCGAAAAGGCGGAGTAAGCGGCGTTCTTGAAGCGCAATGGCCATAGCACCGGGCGAGGCAGTAGGCTCTGGCTCGTGCTGCACACGCTGCTGGCCTTTGTCCTGATGGTGGCGATGGTTGCCTGTGACAATGGCAGCGACGTGCCAGCCGCGCCCGCGTGGCCCACGGCCCACGCCCAGGTGCTGGGGAACGGGAAGGCGTTCGCCCTGGAGCTGGAGATTGCCAACACGGAGCCGCGCCGCGAGCAGGGGCTGATGTTCCGGCAATCGCTCGATGACTCCCACGGCATGCTCTTCATATTCCCTGGCAACCGCGATGTCAGCGGGGCGTTCTGGATGAAGAACACCTACATCCCGCTCGATATCGCGTACCTCGATGCGAGCGGGCGGGTACTGGAGATCAAAGCTGGCAGGTCGCTGGACGAGACACCGCTGCGGCCGGCGCGGCCATACCGCTTCACGCTCGAAGTTGCGGGGGGCTGGTTCGAGCGGCACGGCCTGGGCGAGGGCGCACAACTCGTGCTGCCCGGCGAACTTCCGGCGGCGAGCTGAGCGGCTAGCTTGCGAGCGGCAGATTGCCCGCGCTGCCTTCGGAGGCGGATTCGGCGCGAAGGAGGTCGATGAACGCTTCCGGGGTGAGCGGCTGGGAGAAGAAGAAGCCCTGGCCGTAGCGGCAGCCGATCTCCGAGACGAATTCCATCTGCTCGCGAGTTTCAATCCCCTCGGTGACGACCTGCATGAAGAGGGCGTTCCCAAGGTCGGCGATTGCGCGCAGCACGGGGCCCGCGGTGACCTCTGCTGCCAGTGAGCGTACGAATGACTGGTCGATTTTCAACGTATCCACCGGGAGGCGCTGGAGATAACTCAGGGACGAGTAACCGGTGCCGAAGTCGTCGATCGAAAGCCCCACACCGAGTCCGCGAAGCTCCGAGAGGAGCCCGATCGTTCCCTCGACGTCACCGATGAGGACACTCTCCGTGACTTCGAGCTTGAGGTGGCTGGGCACGATGCCGCTCGCGGTGATGGCTGCTGCCAGGCGGTCGGCGAGGCCTGGCTGGCGGAACTCGGCGGCCGAGATGTTGACGGAGATGGTGAACGGGAGGTGCGGACGTTCCTCTTCGAAGCGTGCTGCCCATGAACACGCCTCCTGCAGCACCCATTCGCCGATTCGCACGATCTGGCCGGTGTCTTCGGCCACGGCGATGAACATGGACGGTGAGAGGACGCCGCGGTGGGGATGATCCCAGCGGAGCAGCGCCTCGGCACCCGCAATATGGCCGTCGACGAGGTCGATGACGGGCTGGAAAACGAGGCGCAGTTCGCCCCGGCTTACGGCCCGGCGGAGTGCGTTGTCGAGATCGAACTGGTTGGTGCTCGCCCCGTCGTCTTCAGGGCGGAAGATGGCGGCGCGGCCGCGGCCTTCGGCTTTTGCGTGATAGAGGGCGACATCCGACTTCCGCAACAGGTCAGTAATCTCCTGGTCGGCTGGTGTCCGGGAAGCGATACCAATGCTCATGCTCGTGAAGATCTCTTCGGTGCCGAGTATCAACGGCTGCTGGAATGCGGCCTGGATGCGGTCCGCTGTCTCGACGGCCCGGCGTTCGGCGCCGGCCCCTTCGATGAGCACGGTGAATTCATCGCCGCCGATACGGGCGACCACCGCGCCCTGTGCGGCCGAGACGAGGCGGCGGCTCACCACCGCGAGGAGGCGGTCGCCGATGGTGTGGCCGAGGCTGTCGTTGACGATCTTGAACCGGTCGACATCCATGAAGAGGACGGCGAGCTCTTGTTGGGCGGTGGTTGCCGCTGCGAATGCGCGGGCGAAGCTGGTCATGAAGTGCGTGCGGTTGGGAAGGCGTGTCAGGGGGTCATGCAGGGCGAGGCGTTCAAGCCGGGATGTCGACTCGTCGAGCGCCACCATCATTGCGTTGAAGTGTGTCGCTACCCGGCCGGTTTCGCGAAACCACGATGGGTGCAGGCGGGTAATGAACTCGTTGCGGCCGGCGGCATCGAAAGCGCGCTCCATTCGCCCGAGGATCGAAGCTAGCGAGAGTAACGGCGCGGCCGCCACACACGTCATCGCGGCCAGGGCGAATGCCACGAGGGGCGAGTGCCCGAGTACGAGCAGCAAGGCCCCGAGGCCCAGGGCGAGCCCCAGCTGTGCGAGGGCAACGAGGCGGAGGGAGAGTGTGCGAGTGAGGTATCGCCTCCTCGTCATGATTGCCTTCCATCGGGACGCTTTGCCGCGCATCCTCTCTTCGGTTATCGAGCGCCGGGTCCTTCGCAAATAGGAGATATTTCGATGGAGGCCGATTGCCATACACATCGTGACTATGCATGCTGCTCGTACCGTTGCCGCTGGAGGGAGAGATGACGACATACAAACTGGAGCTGCTGCTGCATGTCCTGGCGGTTATCGTTGCGCTGGGGGCCACGTTTGCGTTCCCATTTCTGCAGGGCCAGGCCGAACGCCGCGGCACCGGTGCGACACGGTTCTACCTCGAGTTCTCGCATTTTCTCGAGAAGTTCGTCGTTATCCCGGGGGCGATCCTGACGTTCATCTTCGGCGGCATGCTCATCGGTAACGACAAGCTGCCATACAAGGACGATATGCCCGCGTGGCTGACGATTTCCGTCATCTGGTTCATTGCGGCATTCGCTGTTGCTATCTTCATGCAGCGAAAGAACACGCTCGCCGGGATCAAGGCATTGGAAGGTGTGCCGGACACGTCGCCGCTCCCCGAGTCGTACGCGCCCATTGGCAGGCGGACACAGATTATCGGGGGCCTGCTGGGCGTTTCGATCATGGGTATCGCGTTCCTGATGATCTGGAAGCCGGGCCAGTAGCGGCGGATCAGCACATTCGGCATACCTGCGGTTTCTCCGGCGCCCGTGGCCCCGGAGGCGTTTCGGGCCGGGCTGCCGCATGGGCGGGACGGGCTATCAGGCGCTGAAGCGACGCACGGTCTGTTCGAGGTCGTCGATCTCGAACGGTTTCGGGAGCACTCCGGCCACGCGGCTGATTCGCGGGTCTCCGGCATCGAGCACCTGCTCGCCAGTCATGAGCACGACGGGTGTGTCATCTCGCGGCGCCTGTTGCATCGCATCAACCACGCGCATGCCATCGCCGTCGAGGAGGTTCAGATCGAGGAGTACGAGGTCGAAGCTGCCGTTGCCCAGCGCCTCGATAGCGGCGGCCGCTGACTGCACTCCGGTGACGTCGTGCCCGAGGGCAGCGAGCACCTGGGTGATGAGGCGCGAAACCGTGCGTTCGTCTTCGGCAAGGAGAATACGCATAGGCCTCAATCGTGGGTCACGCTCGCACGCGCGGAAGCGAGACCAGGAACCGGGCGTAGCGCTCGGAGCGGGTGTAGTCTACCGAGCCGCCCATTGCCAGCACAAATTGTCGCGAACGGAAAAAGCCGAAGCCTGCCTCCGAGCCAATGGTTCGCAGGATATCCCCCTGGACGCCGCTCTCGAACTGGATGGTCACGGCGCGGTCGCTGACGCCGACGTGGAGTGTAACGTGCCCGGAGCCGTCGCCGATGCGGTTGGCGGATTCGGCGAAGCCTGCGATGGCGCGGACGAGACGAGGTGCGTCCCACGGACCTTCGAGCTGGTCCACGGGTGGCCCGTCGAGCTGGATCGCACTGTCGAGGAGTTCGCGTGCGGCTTCGATGGCTATAGCGAGGTCGGCCGGCCCATGACCGATGGTCATGCGCCCGCGCTCGAGCCGGGAAGCCTCCTGGAGGTCGTCGGCAAGGTTTTGCAGGTCATCCACGCTCTGGCGGAGCATGTCGGCGAGTTCGGGGTCGAGGAGCAGGTTCTCACCCTGGGCCTGGCGGCGGGCGAGTTCGAGGACCATGCGGATCGAGGTCAGCGGGGTGCGCACTTCGTGTGCGAAGGCGCCCATTGCTTCACGCCGGTAATGTTCGAGCTCGCTCCATCCCGCCGGATCCACGGCAATGTCTCCCCTTCAGGAGAAGACCATAAATGGTGACTTTACGATCTGGCAACCGGGAATTTACTGAAGAGTGTCAGCCGGGTGCGGACCGCGCTCGGTGGTTGCAAGGGGGATGATCATCTCTCCCGTTACCCGCGGCGCCAGGTAGCCACCACGTGCACTGCCGGCCTGCTCTTCGGCGTGGTACGAGGAGCGCACCAGTGGCCCGCTCTCTACATAGGCGAATCCCATCTCGAGGGCACGTTCCTTCAACTCGGCGAACTCGTCGGGATGCCAGTAGCGGTCGACCGGCAGATGGGCGGGAGTTGGCTGCAGGTACTGGCCGAGCGTGAGGATCTCACAGTCGTGCCTGCGGAGGTCTTCGAAGACTGGCAGGAGCTCGTCGCGGGTCTCCCCGAGGCCGAGCATGAGGCCGCTTTTCGTCATCGTCCCCGGGTCCATCGCCTTGGCTCGTTGCAGCACTTGGAGCGAGCGCTCATAGACGGCCTGCGGGCGCACGGTCCCGGTCGAAGAGGCTCGGCTGCGCCAGCAGCACGAACGGGCGTTCGCAGAGGCCGCCAGCCCAAGCCGCCCGTTCGGACGCCTCGATTTCCTGCGGCAGTGCACCCAGATGAACCGTGATCGCTTCGGCGCAGCGGGGTGAGCGCCAGGGAATGGGCTCCTTCAAAGCCCAATCCACTTTGAATGCTCCCATTCCATATCGATAACGTTCGAGCGAACGGCGGTAGCCGGAGGGCAGGCTATCGCCCGCGATACGCAGCAACTGGCGCGGCGTCACATCGGGCCCCGCCACGTAGCTTCCGGCGCGTATGCGCCGCGCATCGCCCGACCAGCGGAACCACTCGTACAACATGACCGGCGCAACCCGCACGCCGGCGCGCACCCACGCATTGGCCACTTCGCGCGGCGTGGCCCCTGGCTCGATGGAGAGTTCGACTGTGGCCGTGGCCAGCGGCAGCGGTCGATCGAGCCAGCGCCACACCCAGGCCGCGCCGCCGACCGCACCCAGCAGCAACACGATCAACAACCAGCGCAGAAATCTCATGACGCGCTACACGGCATGGCGGCGAGTCCCTGTCGCAGGGATACCGTTGGACAACGATGATAATCGGCGGCCATGGACCACCAGTTTCCACCTTCGCTCGCAAGCGGCGGCAGTGTGCGTTTGACCGATTGGGCGCTGTTGCGTGCGCATGGCGCCGACGCGGCCACGTTTCTTCAGGGCCAGTTGACGCAGGACGTATCGGGCATGTCGGCCGATGAAATGCGTCTGGGCGGCTACTGTTCGCCCAAGGGGCGGCTGCTTGCGAGCTTCGTGATCTGGCGCATGGGCAGCGGCGAATTCGGCCTCGTGTGCAGCGCCGACGTGGCGGCGGCCGTGCGCAAGCGGCTGTCGATGTACATCTTGCGTGCGCGCTGTCGCATCGACGAAGCCAACAGCCAGTGGGCCGTGTTCGGAGTCGCCGGAAGGGCCGTTGCCGGCGACGACGCGCCGGCACCGTGGCGTGCGCGTCAGCGCGACGGCGGGCCATGGTGGCTCGGCATGCCGGTGGTCGACGGCGTGCCTCGCTGG
>WBZR01002648.1_pt1 | contig 17935 bp, 12 predicted proteins | sample 5204231 | NCBI WGS metagenome assembly WBZR01 (sample SAMN12412403, study PRJNA552823) | activated sludge metagenome | isolation source: activated sludge from anammox sidestream of wastewater treatment plant... | place: USA: Virginia | collected 2017-08 | reverse complement strand
CAAAAAATGTTGGATCCGTAAGTCTTCTGACAGATGTTAGGGCAGTCGTTGCTCTTTCTCTTAATACCATCATGCGTAAATGCCAAGCATTAAAATTTGCAATTCACTTTTCACTTATAACTTTTAATTTTTAATTTTTAATTTTTAATTGAATGCGCGTGAAGGATAGAAGCCGGCACAAAGTAAGGCGGATAGCCTGACCCGACAGGGGCACGCCCTGATGAAAACAGATGCACAGAGATATGTAGAATGATTGTGTCGGTGTTTGGTTATATGACTTCGGCTACTACAAAGGTACTACCGCCAACGAAAACAAGGTCGTCGGGGCCGGCGTGTTTTCTTGCAGCCTTAAGTGCATTGCGGACGGAGGAGTAGCTTTTGCCGAGCAGCCCGAAGGTGGAGGCGATTTGCTTTAATTCATTTGGGTTAAGGCCTCTTGGCACATTTGCTTTGCAGAAATAATACACTGCATCTTTGGGCAACAATGCCAGCATTGTCTGAATATCTTTATCGTTGACCACGCCTATGACGAAATGCAGTTGTTGGTAGTGAATGGTGGCCAGCTGTTGCATGATGAAGCGTATGCCTGCTTCGTTGTGGCCGCTATCGCAGATGGTGAGCGGGTGAGCGGAGAGCAGTTGCCACCTGCCCATAAACCTGGTAAGTGCCTTGAGATCTTTGCCGGCATGGAGGAAATCAAGTAAGCTCATGACCGGCAAGTGATGAACGTCGGCGACGTAATTGAGCATTTGTACAGCGCCGAGTACTGTGGCGATGTTTTTTTCCTGGTATGTGCCGTGTAGATTGAACGGTGCGTGCTGTGCTAAGATGCGGTCGTCCTTGTATATATCGAAAAATGTGTGCCGGAGATCGGATGAGGCAGTTGTGGCGGTAAAATGATCGGACGCAAAGAAGATTGGGCAGCTGAGCTCATCTGCCTTTCGGGTGAATACCTCTTGCACCTCAGTCTGACGTTCGCCTAAAACCACGGGCCTTCCCGGCTTGATGATACCGGCTTTTTCTACTGCTATCTCCGGCAGTGTGTTGCCGAGCATACTCATGTGGTCGAAGCTGATGTTGGTGATGACGCTGATGACAGGATCGATGATGTTGGTGGAGTCGAGTCTGCCGCCGAGTCCGGTTTCGATGATAGCCATGTCCACTTTTTGTTGGCGGAAGTATTCAAAAGCCATAGCCACATTGATTTCAAAGAAGGATGGATTGACCTGTTCGATGATGGGGCGCAGCTTGTCGATAAACTCGATGACGAATCGTTTACTCACGTAGCGGCCGTTGACCTTGATGCGTTCGCGGTAGTCTTTGTAGTGTGGCGATACATAGAGGCCGGTTTTGAGGCCTTTTTGCTGAAAGATGGCACTGAGCATGTGTGACACCGAGCCCTTGCCGTTGGTACCAGCTACGTGGATGGTTTTGTATTGCTGCTGTGGCTGTCCGAGGAAATCGCACAAGGCGCGGATGTTGGTCAGATCCTTCTTGTAAGCGGCACTGCCAATGCGTTGAAACATAGGCAGACGTGTGTACATATAATCTATGGTGGCCTTGTATTGTTCGGACAGCGTCAAACCGGGTATGTGTTAGAAGTCGAAATTATTTAAGAATGAAGTTGTAGGTAATGGTACCGCACTGTTTATCCTGATCACTAGGCTTGAAGCTATAATTGCTTGCATTATCTCTGGCCAGATTAATGAGGGTCGAGCTGTTGGTAGTAGAGCCGGCCTGTGTATAATCGGCAGAAATGACTTTGCCACGAGCATCAATACAAACCTTGATGACTACAGTACCTTCGTCGTTGACACGAGCAGTAAGCGTAGGACCACGGCCACCTCTTGCCTGAATATTGCCACCTACTTTTCCTGTGCCGGTTGATTTGCCGGTGAGAATATCGGAGTTGGGGTCGCCGTTAGGGTCGCCCTGATTGCCCGGTTTGCCGGTGTTGCCACGGCCAGTGCCTCCGTTTTTGAACATATCGCCGTATTTTGATTTGGCGGCACTTCTTTTTGCATTTTCGTCAGCGATGCGTTTTCTTTCAGCTTCTTCGGCCTCACGTTGTTCGCGCAGGGCTTTATCACGAGCATCTATTTCGGCTTTTTCTCTACGTTTGGCATCTTCGCGTGCTTTTTTGAGAGAGACGTCTTCGGCATTGTCAGATGTCATTACTTTAGGCGTCGGAGTTGAAGGTTGAGGTGTAGATTTTGGAGCCGGAGCAGGCTTCGGTGGAGTTGGTTCAATGGGTTCGTTGACAATTTCTTTTTCTTCGAAAGAGCCATTGGGATTGCCTGCCATAGGACGATCATTACCCATACCTTCATCGGGTCTGCCGAGTGATACCAGAATACCTTCCTTAGGTGGAGGCGGGTCGGGAAAACTCAACAGCGGCAAGAAGAACAAAATCAGCAGAATGGCATGAATAGCTGCCGAAATGGTCAGTGCCTTGTTCCAGTTATTGCGTTCACCTGTTGATTCGAATTTTGCTAACATGCCGATGTTATTAAATCTAAAACAAAATAATCATTACTTTGGTTCTGTTGCCAGGATTGCACCCACTTTGAGGCGGTTGGCAATATCCATAACATTTACTACGTATTCGATCGGGCATTGTTTGTCAGCCAGTATGGTAACGGTAGTTTGTTTAGGATCGCTGTTGCCTACTACGTGGTTTTTAATATATGATTCAATTTCCTGCAGATTGGACGCACGGCTACCCAGAAAATATTCACCGGTATTTTTAACGGACACAGCCAACTTAGGCGAAGCTACCAGGCGGTTGTTGGCGCCGGGAAGTTTGAGGTTGAGTGCATTCTGCGTTACAAGCGTAGAGGTAAGCATGAAGAATATCAATAGCAGGAAGATAACATCTGTGAGGGATGCCAGACTGAATTCCGGGTTTGCTCTGTTTCTTTTGTTTAGGCCCATGGCGAATATTATTTAGAAGGTTCCTGTAGCAAATCCATGAACTCAATAGAATAAAGCTGCATTTTATAAACTACCTTGTCGATTTCGGATACAAGTAGGTTGTAGCCCAGGAGGGCGAATATACCATTGAGCAGACCACCTGCAGTAGCAAAGAGAGCCTGGTAAATACCACCGGCAAGCACATCAGGCGTGACGTTTTGAGCAGTTGCCATCTCATAAAATGCCAGAATCATACCCGATACAGTACCAAGCAGACCAATCATAGGCGAAATACCTGAGATACTAGCGAGGAACGGCAGGTTTTTTTCGAGTTTTAACAATTCAACATTACCGACATTCTCTATGGCTGCGTCAATATCCCTGAGCGGTTTGCCGATTCTCGAAAGACCTTTATCCACCATACGTGCCACCGGGCTGTCCACTTGCTGACAAAGTTGCCTTGCTGCCTGCAGATTGCCACTTTGTACATTGGTGCGGATGTTGTTCATGAAATATTCATCTATTTTTGATGCACGCTTGATCGTAAGCCATCGTTCGATAAAGATGGCTACTGCGAGAAAGAGTAGAAACAACAAGAGGCCGAGGATAAAGATGGAAGAAAACCCACCGGAAAAAATGAGATCAAAGATACTTTGCTTGCCGATACCTTGTACTGCCTGGTCAACGGATGAAGAATCTGCCTGTGAAGATATCAACGGAATGAATGCTAACATGGTTTTAAAATTTGTTTTGAAACGAATTCGGTCAAGCCGAAATTATAAATACGGGCGTAAAATTAATTTAATTTTTCAATTTTAAAATTATTGAGCACTCAATTATTGATTCTGAAATAAATATATGTTAAGTGCAATCATTATTTGATAATTAAAATTGCATCCAATCATAAAAATTTCTTAAATTTGCGAAAATTCGCTAAATGACAATATATGGGAACAAGACATATTAATAAGGTAGCGGTCATCGGGTCGGGCATTATGGGTTCAGGTATAGCCTGTCATCTGTCCAATGCAGGTATTGAAGTAGTTCTGCTCGATATCGTCACACCCGGGCTGAGTGATGACCAGCTCAGAGACAAGCAAGCCAGAAACCAGCATGTCAACCAATCGTTACAGAATGCCATCAAGTCGAAACCGGCACCTTTGATGCACAGTAGTTTTGCCTCAAGGATAAAAACGGGCAATATAGACGATGATCTGAGTATGCTAAAGAGTTGCGACTGGGTAATAGAAGTAGTCGTAGAAAGGCTTGACATTAAGCAACAGCTGTACGAAAAGATAGAACCTTACCTGAAGCCTGGAGCCATCGTGTCATCCAATACGTCCGGTATTCCTATTCACTTTCTTTCAGCAGGTAGAAGTGAGGCGTTCCGAAAGAATTTTGTGGGCACCCACTTTTTCAATCCGCCAAGATACCTGAGGCTGTTAGAGATTATTCCGACACCTGATACCGACCCGGAGCTTGTCAGTTTCCTGATGGCATTTGGATCGAAACACCTGGGCAAGCAAACGGTTTTGTGCAAGGATACACCGGCATTTATTGCCAACCGCATCGGTGTGTATGCTATGGCAAAAATATTCCAGTTGACAGAAGAACTCAACATTTCATTAACGGATGCAGATAAACTTACAGGTCCTGCGCTTGGCAGACCTAAGACAGGCACATTCAGGCTGGGCGATCTTGTTGGGCATGATACGGCGGCCAAGGTAATAGAAGGTATCAGGCAAAACTGCCCGGATGATGAGCAAGCCGGGGCCTTTACCATACCGGCTTATTTCCGTTTTTTGCTTGACAATAAATATTTCGGTAACAAATCGGGTCAGGGATTTTACAAAAAAACCGACCAAAAAGATGATAAGGGCAAACCAATCATACTATCACTGAACCTTAAAACACATGAATATGAGCTTCCGGTATCACAAAAATATCAGTCGCTCGAAGTATCAAAGCAGATAGATTCGCTTGGTCAGCGACTGAAAGCAATCATCAAACTCGAGGACGCCGGTGCCGAACTTATCAAAAGATCACTTTCAGGATTATTTGCATATGCCTCGAACCGTGTACCGGAGATATCCGATACTTTGTACAGCATCGATGATGCATTGCGTGCCGGTTTTGCATGGGAAGTTGGCCCCTTCGAATATTGGGATTTGATCGGTCTGGATGCAGGATTGTCATTGATTGAAAAATACGGTGAGAAGCCGGCTGGCTGGGTGTTAAAAATGAGGGAATCGGGGAATGATTCATTCTACAAAGCAAGTGGTGGCAAGGTAAGTTGTTATGATGTGAATACAGGCACTTATGCTGAGTTGCCGGGAGCATCAAATATCATAAAGCTTGAATATTTCAAAGATAAAAAGCCGGTACTCGAAAACCCAGAAATGGTGCTCCATGATATAGGAGACGGAATACTTTGTCTGGAGTTCAGGAGTAAGAGCAATGCAATCGGTGAAGGAATATTACGCGGACTTGACCAGGCAATAACACTAGCAGAAGAGGACGGCTGGAAGGGTCTTGTAATAGGTAACAATGCACAGAACTTTACAGTAGGAGCCAACTTGATGATGATTGCCATGATGGCTTACCAACAGGAATTTGACGAGCTTAACATGGCGGTGAATATGTTTCAGCAGACCATGATGCGTTGCCGTTATTCATCTATACCTGTGGTAATATCAACCCAGGGCTATGTATTCGGTGGTGGTTGCGAAATGCTCATGCACTGCGATGCATCAGCGGTGGCGGCTGAATCTTACATTGGCCTGGTGGAGGTGGGAGTTGGACTTATACCCGGAGGTGGAGGCACCAAAGAGTTTGCGGTACGGACATCCGACGCATTCCACAAGGGTGATGTGATGATGCCTACGCTGATAGAGAAGTTCAAAACTATAGCAACTGCCTCAGTTGCCACATCAGGCTATGAGGGATATGACCTTGGATACCTGAACCACAAAGACAAAGTAATACTGAATACAGCCGGCAATATTGCAGAGGCGAAGAAAATAGCCTTGCAGCTATCAGACGGATACCAAAAACCCATCATCAGAGAGGATATTTATGTACTTGGTCGAGGTGGAATTGCGACATTGTACATAGCAGCCCATACTTTGAAGTTAGGCAACTATGCAAGTGAACATGATATAAAAATAGCCAAAAAACTGGCACATGTGATGTGTGGGGGTGATTTGACCGGCCCACAGAAGGTGTCGGAACAATACCTGCTCGATCTGGAAAGAGAAGCATTCCTGAGTCTGTGCGGTGAGCCGAAGACCTTAGAGAGAATTCAATCCATTTTAACAACCAATAAACCACTCAGAAATTAATATAATATGGAAGCTTATGTAGTAAAAGCATTCAGAAGTGCTGTTGGAAAAGCCGGAAAAGGTACACTGAGAAATATGCGTTCAGATGATTTGGCCGTATTAGTCATAAAACATCTCATGGAGCAGACACCAGAACTGGATCCGCAATTGGTGGACGATGTAATCGTAGGCTGTGCCAATCCTGAAGGCGAACAAGGCCTTCAGATAGGTCGTCAGATATCTGTAAGGGCCTTGGGTAAAAGTGTTCCGGGTATGACCGTCAACCGTTATTGTGCATCAGGGCTTGAAACCATTTCTATTGCAGCAGCTAAGATAAAAGCCGGAATGGGCGAATGCTTTATAGCCGGTGGAACTGAAAGCATGAGTATGATACCAATGGAAGGTTACAAACTCGCTCCAAGTTATGACGTGGCTGTCAATACACCCGATTATGTAGTTGGTATGGGGTTGACGGCAGAAGCTGTTGCAAAGAAATACAATGTATCAAGAGAAGATCAGGATATTTTTTCACTACGATCACACACACTAGCAGCAAAAGCCATAGAGCAGGGGTTTTTTAAGGAAGAAATAGTACCCGTGAATGTTACAGAAGTATGGGTGCAGGACAATAAACGCAAGGAAAAGTCAGGAATATTCGATACCGATGAAGGTGTAAGGCTTGACACCAGTCTGGAAGGTCTGTCCAAGCTCAAACCCGTATTTGCAATGGGTGGCTCGGTCACAGCCGGTAATAGTTCGCAGACCAGTGATGGTGCTGCATTTGTACTGGTCATGAGCGAAAGGCTGGTAAAGCAACTCAATCTACAGCCCATTGCACGACTTGCCGCTTGTTCGGTAGCGGGTGTGGAGCCTATACTCATGGGTATCGGGCCATGTGCAGCCATACCAAAAGCACTTCATCAGGCGGGGTTGCAGTTAAAAGATATCGATCTGATAGAACTGAATGAAGCATTTGCGGCACAATCACTTGCAGTCATAAGGGAGGCAGGCCTTGATCCGGACCTTACGAATGTAAATGGTGGAGCAATTGCACTTGGCCATCCGCTTGGTTGTACAGGAGCCAAACTTTCTACCCAACTATTCGGCGAACTCAAAAGAAGAAATAAGAAATATGGTCTGGTAACGGCTTGTGTTGGAGGCGGACAAGGTATAGCAGGAATATGGGAGGGATTGTAAAAAAAATAGCCCTTGTAAACAACAAGGGCACTTAACCCAAACAAATAAACACAAAAAATATCATTTATCGGTGTCAAAGTTAGGAGCATACATTTATTGAATCAAGGAAAAAATGAATTTATTGAGTCTTTATAAATAAATATTATCAAAAAATATTTTCCATAAATAATATCAGGATTCTTTGTGGCATTAAAAAATAAAGTAACTTTAATGCGAAAAATTTTTGTTTATGCGTATTGTCAAATTTCTGATAAGTCTCTGTATTACTGTATTCCTTGCATTTACCCTTTCACAGCCATTCAAAACAGGCGGGAAAACACTCCCACCCATCGGCAATTTTTTTAGTCCATTTACCGGATTCTGGCAGAATTCGTCTTCGAGCTTTAGCCTCACAGGAAAAAAGATAAAGCTGCCCAACTGTAAGCAAAAAGTAAGTATCAAGATGGATAACAGGATGGTGCCGCACATTTTCGCTCAAAACGATCATGATCTGGCTTATGCACAGGGGTATGTGACTGCCATGGACCGACTTTGGCAAATGGATATAGCAACCAGAGCCATTTCGGGAAGATTATCGGAGATAATAGGTACGCGTACACTCGAAACAGACAAAATAAACCGCCGTAAAGGTCATGTATATGCAGCAGAAAACGCTATTGCAGAATGGAAAAAGGATCCAAAATTGTATTCAATATTAGAATCATACGCACAAGGCATTAACGATTATATTGCAGGTCTTCAGGAAAAAGATTATCCGGTAGAATTCAAATTGCTGAACTATAAACCTGAAGCTTGGACACCTTTGAAAACCGCACTCTTTGTTATCTCTATGGCACAGACGCTTGCTGCACATGAAAATGATATAGAGAATACCAATGCTCTTAAACTTTTCGGGCAAGCAGATTACAAAGATCTGTATCCCGAACGCGACCCTAAAGAAATGCCAATCATACCTGCAGGTACTAGCTGGGACTATATAAAAGATACACCTGCCCTATCCAAAACACAGGTTGACAGTACAAGTATCGGTGACTTATTTGGGATACCACGGGGCATTACTGATGATCCGCATGTAGGCAGCAACAACTGGGTGGTGGCCGGCTCCAAGACCAAAGAAGGGTTTCCGATCTTGTGCAATGACCCACACCTGCACTTGACTCTACCTTCCATCTGGTATGAAGTACAGCTGAATGCACCCGGTATCAACTCTTATGGTGCAAGCCTGCCCGGGGTGCCCGGCATCATCATAGGATTCAATGATGACATAGCCTGGGGCGTCACCAATAGCGGCTGGGATGTGCTCGACTGGTATCAAATAAAATGGGCTGATAATAACAAAGAAAGTTACATACTGGATGGCAAACCACTCAAAGTCAACTACAGGATAGAAAAAATAATTGTAAAAGACTCACTTAGCTACGTTGACTCTGTAAAATACACCATCTGGGGCCCTGTCGTATATGATGACCTGAAGAATCCGAAACACGGACTTGCCATGCGCTGGCTGGTACATACTGTACACACACCTGATGAAATGGCCACTTTCTTTGATCTTAACCGTGCACACAACTTTGATGAATACTATAGTGCGACACAAAAATATTGTGCGCCTGCCCAAAATATCGTCTTTGCTTCGCACGAAGGTGATATCGCTCTACGAATATTAGGGAAAATGCCTGCAAGGAAGCCGGGTGAAGGGAAATTTATCATGGATGGTAGCATTTCTTCGAATGGTTGGAAAGAAACCTATCCAAATGTTGATAACCCAATGTCGAAAAATCCGGCATCACACTACCTTTGCTCTGCCAATCAGGTGACTACTGCTGCTGATTATCCATTGTATTACGAAGGTAGCTTCGATGATTACCGCGGTCGCATCATCAACCGCAGATTGCAGACAATGGATTCTGTCCAGATTGAAGACATGATGAAAATGCAGACAGACTCTTACAGCATATTAGCTGAAGATGCATTGGCAGTCATGATAAAATATGTGGATACACTTTCATTGAATGCTGCAGAAAAAATTATTTTCAACAATATAAGATCATGGGATAAGAATTTCAAAGCTGATAAATCGGCTCCTACCCAATTTAAAATGTGGTGGGATCTGGTAAGGGAGACTACCTGGGATGAGATGTTCAGCCTGGCAGAAACCACACCTGTAACCATCCCTGAAAACTGGAGAACAATACAACTGATGGACAACAGTCCGGAATACAAATACTTTGACATAAAAGCTACACCCGCCAAAGAAACAGCAAGAGATGTGGTGAACATAAGCTTTAAGAAAATGTGTACCGAATTTGCCAAATACGCAGCCAACCCGCTAAACAAAGGCGGTCTATGGGCAAATTATAAGAACACAACAATAGAACATTTAGGTAAAATACCTGCATTCGGGCGAAAAGATATAAAGGTTGACGGATTCAAAGATGCCATTAATGCTACTACAGAATACAACGGTCCGTCATGGAGAATGGTCGTACAGCTCTCAAAACCTGTAAGAGCTTATGGTATTTACCCGGGAGGGCAGTCGGGCAACCCGGCAAGCAAATACTATGATAATATGATAGATAAATGGGTCAACGGACAGCTAGACGAACTAGTGTTTATGCGCAATGGTGAAGAAACTGATAAGATATTATACACCATAGAATTAACTAATAAATAAGTGATGAAAAACCTGAGCAAATTTATAATCATTACTGCAGCATGCTTGCTGGTACAGCTATATTTTCCATGGTGGTCAGCACTGATTGTCCTTGCGGTATTCAGTGCATTGTTGCGCATCAGTCCGGGAACAGCTTTTGCATTTGGCTCGGGTATTCTGGGGCCGATGTGGATGATATATGCTATTTTTCTCAACCAAACGAATGATGGTATTCTTGCAGCCAGAATCGGGGAGTTATTCCAAGGAATAAAGGCATCAAATCTAATACAAATAAGTACTACCTTGGCAACATTGATGGGTGGCCTGTCGGCTATGACCGGAAGTCTTTTTATGAATATGTTTAGAAAAAATCAAAGAACCCATACAGTTTAGATATTATTATTTTAACTAATATCACTCATCTGTAATTTTTACAGAATTTATAAACGATTGACAATCATTTATTTAGAAAATAATTAAAATCGAATTCAAGATTTAATTTATACTTATTAAAAAATTTTTGAAAAATTGTTTTGTAGAATAAATTAATGTTCCTAACATTGCATCGTTATTCAAACAGACTCATCAATTAGGCGCGCTATGAGAAAACAAAATGACTGGCCATTGCCAAAAAGCCGATTGATAGTCCCATAACATACTTTCCTTGAACAATCAACAATAACATACTTACTGAGAGGCCATCCTTGTTCTTTATTCTTTCCGGTCATATAATTTTATTTATGGCAGGGAAGCCAAAACCGATTTAAACTACTCGTTAGAGTGAAGGTTACCATTCCCTTTTGGTAACCTTTTTTATTTTGTATCAAATGTGTTGTAACAGAAAGTGTTTAGTAATTTTGCAGAATGACAGATAACATACACATTGACCTAATCGCTCAAAGTACAGGCATACTTGCACGCTTTGTATCGAATACCATCAAACTACTCACCGAAGGCAATTCGATTCCTTTCATATCGCGCTATCGCAAAGAAATGACCGGTTCACTTGATGAAGTAGCCATTGGCAATATTTCGAAACAATTAGACAAACTACGCGAACTGGAAAAACGAAAACAAACCGTAGTAGCAGCAATCGAAGAACAAGGCAAGATGACCGATGCTCTATTGAAACGCATAACCAACTGCTATGACACCACCGAGTTGGAAGACATTTACCTGCCCTATAAAAAGAAGAAAAAGACACGTGCTATGATAGCCGTAGAAAACGGCCTCGAACCACTCGCCCAACTACTTTCCAAACAAACTTTTACTGACATAGCAAGGGAAGCCACAGCATTCATTACAGACAAAGTGCCTACTGCTGAAGATGCTCTATCGGGTGCAAGAGACATCATTGCCGAATGGATCAACGAAAATGAAGAAGCACGCCAAAAAATAAGGGTTTTGTTTAAAAAATCAGCTATTCTGTCCACTTCTCTTATTAAGGGGAAAGAGGCTGAAGCCCAAAAATACAAGGATTTTTTCAACAGTAGCGAACCACTGGCAAAGTGTCCGTCGCACAGAATGCTGGCTGTACGCAGAGCAGAGGCAGAAGGCTATATACGTGTGAGTATCAGCCCTTCGATGGAGGATGCCATCTTGATCCTGGAGAGAATATTTGTAAAAAACAATTCGGACTCTGCACTTCAGGTAAAACTGGCATTGCAAGACAGCTATAAAAGGCTCATGGAACCATCCATTGAAACCGAATTCAGAAATCTGTCAAAGGAGAAAGCCGACGAAGAAGCCATTAAGGTCTTTGCCAACAATCTTATGCAGCTATTGCTACAAGCACCACTAGGTAATAAAGCCATCATGGGGCTCGATCCTGGATTCAGGACGGGTTGCAAGCTTGTGTGCCTTGACAACAACGGCCAATTGCTCCGCAATAGTACCATTTATCCTCATCCTCCACAGTCAGATACTAAAGGAGCCGCAAAAGAGATATTACACCTGGTGGCTTTATTTGATATTGAAGCGATAGCCATTGGCAATGGTACAGCAGGCAAAGAAAGTTTCAATTTTGTAAAAAATCTGGATTTTGGTCGGCCGGTAGAAATCTATCTTGTCAATGAAAGTGGTGCATCTATTTATTCGGCATCTGAGGTGGCACGCGAAGAATTTCCTGACCAGGATGTGACGGTGCGTGGCTCTGTCTCTATTGCGAGAAGACTCCAGGACCCACTGGCCGAACTGATAAAAATAGACCCGAAGTCGATAGGTGTAGGGCAATATCAGCACGATGTTGACCAGGCTGAGCTAAAAAGGAGCCTTGACCAGACGGTCATCAATTGTGTAAACAGCGTGGGTATTAATCTGAACACTGCCAGTAAACATCTGCTGACATACGTGTCGGGTGTGAGGCCTGTATTGGCCAAAAATATCATTGCATACCGTAATAAAGCAGGCGGATTTACTGACCGCAGACAACTACTTGAAGTACCAAGACTAGGTCCGGCTGCTTATGAGCAAGCTGCCGGTTTCTTACGTGTCGTCAATCCTGAAAATCCTCTGGACAACACTGCTGTGCACCCGGAGAGTTACCATATTGTCGAAAAAATGGCACACGATTTATCGGTGAGTGTGGAAGATTTGATTGGCAATCCGGTATTGCGTAAAAAAATAGACATCAGAGAATATGTAACAGAGAAAACCGGTCTGCCCACACTGCAAGACATTATGAAGGAACTCGAAAAACCAGGTCTCGACCCAAGAGGCAATGCAAGCCCGGTGGACTTTAAAGACAACATCAACAGTATGGACGACATCGAGGTCGGAATGGTGATGACCGGAATAGTCACAAATCTGACAAAATTCGGTGCTTTTGTCGATATCGGTATCAAACAAGACGGGCTGGTACATATATCTCAGATAGCTGACAAATATATCAAAGACCCGGCTGATGTGTTAAAGTTGAATCAAAGAGTACAGGTAAAGGTACTGGAGATAGACCGTGAGCGAAAACGCATCCATTTATCTATCAAACATGCCTGATCTGTATCATGTCTGTCAGGATCAATACACCAACCATACTAGCCTACATAAAAAGGAGAAAAATACTGACGGCATGCCTGGTAGTAGCTATACTCTTGTATGCCTTTTGTTTGCCAAATCCTTTGTTCAGACAACCGGTAAGTACGGTACTTGAAGACCGACACGGACAACTGCTTGGAGCAAAAATAGCTGCTGACGGGCAATGGCGTTTCCCTGAAATGGACGAGCTGCCGGAAAAATACATCACTGCGCTCACAAGTTACGAAGACAAGCGTTTTTTCTACCATCCGGGCTTCGATCCGTTGTCAATCATAAGAGCCATACGGCAGAATCTGGCTTCGGGTAAGAAAGTGTCTGGTGCCAGTACTATAACTATGCAAACTATACGCCTGGCTCGTGGTAGGAAGAGAAGGAACATCCCTGAGAAGATCTATGAAATAATATTGGCAACAAGGCTTGAGTGGCGTTATTCGAAGCAGAAAATCCTGAAACTATATGCAGCGAATGCACCATTCGGAGGAAATGTAGTAGGACTTGAAACCGCTTGTTGGCGATATTTCGGTAAAAACATCCACGACCTTAGCTGGGCAGAGGCTTGTATGCTGGCTATACTACCCAACAATCCGGGTTCGATCTTTCCAGGCAAAAACCGACAGACATTGTTGCTCAAACGAAACAAGCTGCTTAAAAAACTTTATGAACTTAATAAGATTGACAAAACCACATACGAACTGTCAACAGAAGAAATTCTCCCTGACGCCCCTACTACCCTGCCCAGATGGACACCCCAGCTTGTAGAGAAATTTGCGAAGCAAACACAGCAGAACGAGCAGAGAAAAAAAATACATACTACCATAGACCTCGAACTGCAAAAAAAGGTAAACGACATAGCCCGCAGGCATACAGAACTACTAAGAATCAACGATATACAAAACCTGGCCATACTGATAATTGACAATAAAAGCAATGAAGTACTTAGCTATACCGGCAATGCACCCGATGCGGGCATCAACAACCAAGGAGATGTGGATATCATAACAGCCTCACGCAGCACCGGCAGCTTGCTAAAACCTCTACTGTATGCCAAGGCAATGGATCGCGGGCTTGTACTACCCCACTCACTGCTGCCTGACATACCTGTACAATTTGGTGCCTACAAACCTGAAAACTTCAGACTAACCTATGACGGAACCTTGCCGGTCAATCTGGCGCTTGCCAAATCGCTCAATGTGCCGTTCGTAAAGCTGCTCGAAAGCTACGGCATACAGGTATTTCACAATGATCTTAAGAAATTCGGATTTACGGGTCTGAATCCGTCTGCCTCACACTATGGGCTAACAATGGTAGTGGGTGGCATCGAAAACAGCCTCTGGAATGTATGTAAATGTTATGCAGGCATGTCGAGAGTACTGAGCGACTTCAGGAAAAACAACGGAAAATATTCGCTGCATGCATTTGATGAACCAAGCATTGTTGGTCATGAACCTATACCGAAGGGCGAAAAGCTCAGCAAGTATGCGCCGGTAGTGAAAGCAGCCTCAGTGTGGCATACCTTTGAAGCTATGCAGGGACTTGAGCGGCCAAATGAGTCGGGCGACTGGGAAAAATTCGTGTCTTCCAGAAAAATTGCCTGGAAAACCGGCACAAGTTTTGGCTACCGCGATGCCTGGGCTGTAGGTGTCAGCCCGCGTTATACGGTAGGTGTATGGGCAGGCAATGCTACCGGTGAAGGCAGACCAAACCTCATAGGAATATATACAGCAGCACCCTTATTGTTTGAGATTTTTGACCAGCTACCAGATGCACCGTGGTTTGAAGAGCCTTATGATGATGAAGTAAAAATACCGGTGTGTCGCACGAGTGGATACAGGGCTTCGGCGTATTGTCCGGCAGATTCTGTCTTTGTACCTTCGGCAGAGATTCACTCGGCTGTGTGTAGCTATCATGAGCAGATATACACCGACCTGCGTGGAGAATACAGGGTGAATATGGATTGTGAAACGGGTGCCGGAATGGAGGCTAAGAGCTGGTTTGTGTTAAAACCAATAGAGGAATATTACTTCCGTCAGAAAAACAGCTGGTACGAGCCATTGCCGCCGTACAAGGAAGGCTGTAACCCAAGCATAAGAGGCCGCGAACTCATAAACATCATCTACCCGAGAGATGAGTCGGTGGTGTTCTTGCCCCGACAGATGAGCGGAGAAAAAGGGCAGGTAATTTTGGAAGCAGCACACCAACGCAGTGACGCTGCCATCAACTGGTTTATAGACGAACAATTCATGGCTACTACACATCAAAAGCACAAAATAAACGTGTCGCCAACACCCGGACAACACCTGTTGGTATTGGTGGACGATAAGGGATACCGGCTGGTGATAAGGTTCGAGGCGAAAGATTCGGAGTCAAAGAGATAAGGAAAGTAGCTAAATAAAAAAAATCCTGCACTAATATGAGGGTAAGAGGTGCAGGATCAATCAACAAACATACTATGAGAAAACCGATGTAAAGATGAGAAGCTTTTGAGCTTTCGTCAAGACAGAATTCGGAAACGGCCGGAAAAAGACAGGAACGGTAAGATACATTTAGGAAACGGTAATGTACTAAACAGCTAAAAATAACTACACCATTCAACCGGCAGTATTGAATACTATGAAAACCACCCAACAAGAAATGAACACATACCAAATGACGCAAGTACGTTTTTCAGCTTGGCTAAGACGGCACTTTTAGCACAAATGTTGAATAGAATTACTATTGTTCAGCCTTGCACTATCGTTCATTCGGAGCCGTTCACCCGCTCTCTTGCCAATTTGTTTGTTATATGCCGTATTTTTATTTGTCATTAAAGTATTTTTCAATTTCACTTAGCGCATTGTCAAGTTCGTTTTCGTTACTAATTTGCTGTCCGGCTATTGATACATTATTTTCTATTTCCTTTGCTTGAACTTTTTGAATAGCCGAAATTAGTTTGTCAGCCGATAAAGTTTTAACTGGTATATGAACACCTAATTTCTTGCGTTCAACTATTTTACCCCAAGTTGGTTGGTCTGTATAAAACGAAACAATGATTACAGGTAAATTGTGCCTTAACATTGTAGCCAAAGTTCCTGCTCCACCGTGAAAAATACCAATTTTACATTTCGGTAAAATAGTTTCGTGATTTACATATTTTGTAACGAATAGATTTTTATGTTCGGGTAAATTGTCAAACTGTGACCAACCTTTGCAAAACAAAATGCGTTCATTGGTCTGTACTAAAATTTCTGTCAATATTTTAATGAATTTTTCAGTATTACCAACTCCATTACTTCCAAAACCTATATAAATTGGCTTGTCGCCTTGATCTATCCATTCTGTAAGTTCTGTTGGTGTTTTGTCCAAAAAATGTTCATCTCTTTTATGTTTTGGAATGTATATAAATCCCGTGATTTTATGATGGCTTTCCCAATCTTTTGGTTGTGGAATTAACGATTGACTAATGCAATATAGGTCTAATATTTTTTGTTTGTCAAGATAAGTAACTAAATTTTCTTTTAAAATAGGTAAACCAAGTTCTTGTCTGTATTCGTTGGTATCTTGCTTAATAAACTTCCAAAAAAAACTTTGTGCAATTTTAAAGGTCAGTTTGTTGTACCAAGGAAAATTGAAAAAATCAAAGTCGCCTAATGGAAATTCTATTGTAGGTACAACTGGTGGCATAAAATAAGTCAATGCTACTTTCTTATTTTGTTTTTCAGCAATGGCACTTCCAATTGGTAGCGTCATCGAGTTGGCAATAATGAAATCAACTTTTGAAATAGCTTCGAAGTAACTTTTTCTCAATGGTTCTCTGTTGTCGTGAAGCACTTTGAAATAATATCTCATCAACTTTATAGCGTTTTCAGTTTGTAAAATGCTTTGTCCTTCTGTTGAGTTCATCATTTTTTCAGCATTTCCCCAAAGAGGTTGAAATGGCACACCAAAACCTTCTACAAATGCTTTAAAGTCATCTGTTGCTGAAATTGTTACCTTGTGTCCTTTGTCAACAAGTCCAAGTGCTAATGCAACATATGGTTGTAAGTCGCCACGAGTTCCGTATGTGAAAATTCCTATATTCATGACACAAAGAAATCAATAATACTACACTTTCTTTTTAGCAAAAGCTAAAAAATCAATATTGATTTCTAATTCTACTTAATGTTACCTGATTCATCCCAAGGTATGAGGCTATATATCCTAATGGAACTCTATTAATTAAATTGGGATATTTATATACGAACTCATCATATCGTTCTTTTGCAGAAAATAATTGTTGAGTATCAATTTTATGTTGTAGGAATAAGATTGTATTAATTGCAATTAAACGGCCTAATCTCTCGATGTCGTGATGTTTTTGATAAAGTTTTTCCAAATCATTAAATGAAACACTAACTAACTCTGTATCTTCTAATGTTTCTATACTGTGGCGAGTATTTTTAATAGGAAAATTTCTAACCGTTGCACCAATAATCATATTTTCTATTCCAAACCAGTCGGTTATTTCTTTGCCATCATTATAAAAAAAGGCTCTAACTATACCTTTTTTTATGAAATATAATTTTTTGGAAGCAGAGAGTTCTTGAACGAAAACTTGCTTTTTAGGTATTTTTTCAACTGATAAATATTCATTGATGTAGTGAATAGCTGAGTTACTTAATTTTGAAATGCTAGTTAAATATTCAATAAAAATATTCATTAGTTTGCTGCGTTTTTGTAATATGGCACAGAACGGCAGTCTGTGAAAAAAATATTTCAAAAATTTTATCAAAAATATAAAAACATTCTGTAATTTCAAGGCATAGAGTAAATCATACAAGAATGCCTAGCTTACCAGGTCTTG
>WBZR01002645.1_pt1 | contig 17951 bp, 16 predicted proteins | sample 5204231 | NCBI WGS metagenome assembly WBZR01 (sample SAMN12412403, study PRJNA552823) | activated sludge metagenome | isolation source: activated sludge from anammox sidestream of wastewater treatment plant... | place: USA: Virginia | collected 2017-08 | reverse complement strand
AAATACTTCGATTAACTCAGTACATGTCTCTTTCTCATCTTCTATCGAATGTCCTTTTGTCTTTTTGTTAACGTATCGAATATTTGCCTTTTTTCCCGTCTCGCTGATAGCCAAACCCTCATTTTCCGCCACAAGTTTACCTCTCCTGCTTCAAATATTCAACACTTTTATCCGATTCTTTTCGCCTTCTTCCCCTTGTATTATCAGCCTTCGGTTGGTTTTCGTTCAAACACTACTTATAGTAAAATAAGACATCTCCACGGCACCATCCGAGTTATTGTGACATCTTACTGACTTTTAAATCGGTATCAGTTGCTTCGTTAATTCTGAGCACGGTTAGTTTGTGTGTTTCAGTTTCTGGTGTGAAAATAGTCGAGTCACCATACTCTTCATATGGATGGGTGTGCAAGAAAAAAGCCTTTAATAATTTCTGCAAACACGGACTCAGACTATCATTTTTTTTGCGTCCAACTTGCCCTGTCGTAATTATTGTGGAAATATTTACTTCGATAACCCCAGTTGCGCATAAATGGTCTTAAAATCTATCTCCCTTTTCACCACTTCGGCGGCGCGCTGTATCTTTGATTGAGAATGCAAACTGACGAGACCGGAAAGACTTTCGCAGATTTCAAGGGTGGTTGCCGTGTCCAATCTCACTACAATAATTGGCACACCGGCCTCCTGGGCACGGACCAGGATAGAGGTATTTGGATAGAGTTCTCCCGTGAGGATGAGACACTTCGTGGGGGTTTCAAGGGCGGCTAATTGGATATCGCTCCGATCGCCTCCGGTAATGACTGCCTTGTTTAAAACCTTTCTAAAATAACTCAGGGCGCTTTCAACATTCATTGCCCCGATCATGAAATGATCTACCAGTTCATCTGCCTTGTCCTCACAACAGAGGATTTTCCCGTTAAGGGCGCTGACAATTTCACTGATTGGCACTGCACCAAGTACCGGGTCTTTTGGTATAATTCCCAGGGTCGTAATGCTGTGGTTTTTAAGGAAGGGAACCAGGAGTTCACGAATATAACTCACTTTTGTTGAAGGTACCAGATTAAACACAACGCCCAGCAATTGATCGCCTAACATCTTTGATGCATAGATAAATCCATCAAGGGTGTCACTATAGGCCTGAAATTTATCCACAAAGATTACCTTTGCATGAGTTTCTCTGATAAAATCCAATTCTGAAAAACCCAGGCATGAACCGCCTGAAAGTCTTCCCACTCCACGCGTAATCATTATGTCCTTTCCCTCTGAGGCAAGATTGAACGCCTTCAACGTCTTCTCACGAATTTTCAGTTCCTCACCGCGTATCAAGCGACCGATGGTTTCGTCAGTCACCACAACAGGACAGATAGACTGGATCGGTTCATTGACTTCCAACGCCTTTGAAAGGAAAACGGCGTCTTCGTCGGTATGCACGTTTTCAACAATGGCAGGCGAAAACCCGACAGGTTTAAAGTAACCGATGGCGTATCCATCTTTTTTGAATTGTAATCCCAGTCCGAGACAAATTAAATTCTTTCCGGAAAAGGGTGAGACAGAGGCAATAAATACGGGTATCATGATAACCCCCTTTTATACAATAACGGATAAGGTGAAAACATATTTTGTGACACGTTTTTGTTGATCATACCGATTGTCTTATTAAGCAGGCGACGGGCAGTTCTCATGTGTTGATCGCCTGAATCCAATCTATTTTTGGTTGTATTTTCTTGCGGTCTGTGATAGTGTCAGCCGCGCATCTATGGCCATGGCGCCCCCTCCTTCAGGGAATACGATCAGGGGATTTATATCCATTTCCACAATCTCCGGAAAATCCATTACCAACTGAGAAAGGCGCAAGATATTATCAACAAGGGCATGTATGTCCACTGGCTTTTCTCCACGCACACCCTGTAAAATGGGAAAAGACCGGATTTCACGAACCATCTCTTCTGCATCATTCAATCCGATGGGCGCTATTCGGAACGTGACATCTTTTAGCACCTCTATATAAATACCTCCGAGGCCAAACATCAATAAAGGACCAAACTGTGGGTCGCGCGACATCCCCAGAATCACTTCCTTGCCGCCGGTAATCATCTGCTGCACTAAGACGCCCCGGATGTCTGCATGGGGCAAAAGCCTCCGCGCCTTTTGTGTAATATCACAATAAAATCCCCGAACCGCTGCCGCATCTTTTACTCCAATTGCCACACCGCCAAAATCGGATTTATGAAGGATATCAGGCGAAGAAATCTTTAAGACAACCGGATATCCGATCTCTTCGGCGGCTTGCACCGCCTCTGCCTCTGAGGCAGCGAGAATACTCTTTGGAATCCTGAAGCCATAGACTGAAATGGCCTGCTTTGCCTCATCCTCACACAGATATTGGCGTCCTGCCTGGCGTATTTTTTCAAAGATCGAAGCTGCCTTTTCTTTTTCAATATTCATTCCTTCTATTTTTGGTATCGGCTTTTTTTGCCATAAAGTATGTTTGTACATGGCTTCAATAGCCGATACTGCACGCTCAGGGAAGGGGTAATTGGGTACTTTTCTTTGGCTCATAATCTTTAAGCCGGCTTCAATCCTTTTACCGCCCATAAATGAGGTCACAATGGGCTTACCGGTGCGATTTGAAATATCGCTTATTACCTCAGCCGTCTTTTCTATTTCCGTCATCGCTTGAGGTGTTAAAATAATGAGGATTATATCTACACTGGGATCTTCTACTACCTTTTCGATAACAAATTTATAACGATCTGCCTTGGCATCCCCCAGCACATCGACAGGGTTATAGATATTTGACATAGGAGGTAAGAATGAGCGCAGGGTATCTATAGTATTTTTAGAGAATGCGGACATTTTCAGTTTCGACCGTTCTACGGCATCTGCTGCAATAATTCCCGGCCCACCGGCATTTGTAATCAAGGCTATACGCGGTCCTTTGGGGAGAGGTTGGAGACTGAATATCCTGGCATAGTCAAAAAGTTCTTCGACTGTCTTTGCCCGTAAGATCCCCGATTGTTTAAACGCTGTGTCAAATGCGTTTTCAGAGCCAGCCAGCGTTCCCGTATGTGATGAAGCGGCCTTTGCACCCGCTGTTGTGCCGCCCGATTTTACCACAATCATTGGGATTTTTTTTGTGGTTTTTTGTGCGGCTTTCATAAATGCCGTTCCGTTTTTTACCCCTTCTAAGTAACCAAGAATCACCTTCGTTCGGGGGTCATCATCTATAACATTTATAAGGTCTACTTCATCAACATCTGTCTTGTTCCCCAAACTGATAAATTTGGAAAAACCAATACCTTCGCCCACCGCCCAGTCCAAAACCGAAGTACATAGCGCCCCGGATTGGGAAATGAATGCAATATTGCCCGGCGCGGGCATGTCGGCAGCAAAAGAGGCATTGAGGGATGATTGGGTATCGATCAATCCCAGACAGTTTGGACCGAGCATGCGTATTGAATGTTGCTTGATCTTCTGGAGTAATTCTCGTTCCCTTGCTGCCCCGTCAATACCACTCTCTTTAAAGCCAGCACTAATAACAATGATTGAATCAATCCCTTTTGTGCTGCATTCGTCTACCACTTTCAATACGTGAGAGGCAGGTACAATAATTACGGCAAGATCAATTGTATCGTTGATTTCAGTAAGGCTGGCATATGCCTTGATCCCCAGGATATTGTCTGCGTGAGGATTTATCGGATAGACCTTCCCCTTATATCCGTAAGTGATCAGATTCTTGAATAAATCGTATCCTACCTTCCCCTCTTCACGGGAGGCTCCGATGACTGCTACTGTCGTTGGTGAAAAGAAATGATCTAGCATACTTTAAGGAGTACCGTTTCCGTTTTTCTTGTTTTCTGAGTCTGTGTTAGTTCCGTTTGCTTTCTTTGGTAATAAGTCGAACATGCTCTTAATAGATTCTGTGAGAGGTTTAAATGGAACGGCACTGCTTTCGGGATCTGAATAGGTGCCTTTGATCTCTACCATCGTTAGTTGCTTCCGTACGCCTCCCACCACCAAGTCGAAGAATCTTCCCACAACAGGAAGCTGAGAAAATAAGCCCTTGTTGAATCCGGCAACCACATTTATATTAACTTTCCCGTCAAAATTGATAGTCCCACGGCCATCGAGTTCAATTGAGTCGCTATAGACCCTTCCTTCTTCAATATGGATTATGCCGTCTTTGACAACAAACTTTGCCTTTGCACTGTGAAAACTTTCTTTTTTAGGCAGGCTAAGGTCAAGTATGTTAAAAACACTAAGAATGACAGGCACCTCTGTGAGAGTACCCTCATTTACATTAATTTTCCCCTCGGCATAAAAATTTTTGGGATCTATGCCGCTTCCCTGGAATTTTATGCCGCCATAGAGTAAACCGGACAACGAATGTTCTGTTTTTGCGACCTTTTGAGTTAGTTCTTCAAGTGCAACTCTCGAAAAACTTAATTCTCCTTTATATTGATATGGATCTGTATTTGTCTCAATAGATAACGTTCCTTCTACATGTCCACCACAACATTTGGCATCGATTTTCTTGCTTAAGAAGCCTTCTTTGCTGAACTCCAGTCTTCCATTCACCCCCCAGAGAGGAATCTTGTATGTACCAACCGTAATCTCGCAATCTTTGAGGTTTGCCTCAAGGGTATAATTGTCGTTCTCCTTATCATGAAACCCTTGGAAATTAGCGCTAATATCTACCTTACCAAAGGGATTCAGATCTGCCCAAAGTTTTTCTCCAATCGTTTTGTTAGGAAGATTTTTCAAAAATGATTCTGTAATAGACATATTAGGGGCACGAAAATTAAATACCTTTCTGCCACTATTCATATCGTAAACGCCATTCATCTCAGTAAAAACTGACTGATCTCCACACTGAACAAGGCCACTGGCATTTTTAAAAACTACGATATTATTGCTTAGTTTGAATTCCCCGTACACATATGAAATAGGTAGGGGAAAATCCAGAGGTTTCATTTCCAACCCCTTGCAATTCACCGTTAAGAAATAATTGTGCTCGTTATTTTTTTCTTCGTTATACTGGAGGGTCAATCCTGCCAAACCGGTTGGTTGGATTCTTGTCCACACTTGTTCGCCAATGTCAGGTATTTTTTTCAAAAATTCCTGATTTATGAACAGATTGGGAATATTCAACACAAAGGTCTTTTTCGGGCCGTAAAGATCAAACTCTCCCCTGAATTCGGCCTGCGAGTTACAGTCACCGCACTTTATATAACCAACAATCCCCTTCAGATACAACTTTTCCGGATTCAATTCTACTTCGCCATTTAAATTATAAATCAGGAACGGCCAATCTTCATACATAGCCTTTAGCCCGTTGAGGGTGATGTTGATAACGTAATCCATCTTTTTTTGCATATTCTGATTATTAAAACTGGCCTTGCAGGATACATTAACCTTTCCCGTGGGTTTGTAGTTGTTCCAAAGCATCTTGCCGATGTATGGAAATTTTTCACAAAACTCCTCGTTCATAATAATACTATTTGCGTAGGCCTCGATATCGAGACTGGGCGTGTCAGGATAAAGTTTCATAGAGAATGAATAATTTCCTAAAAATTCGTCGTCTATGCTCCCTTTAATAAGGATATCTTTGAAAGAACCTGCGTACGGTATAAAGGTGATATTAATCCCCGACAACTTAATTTCCGGGCTATTTATCTGTTGGTTTTCTTTGACATGAATCTTCAAATCTCTGACTTCAATGCCCTGCCTTAACACATCCACATAGGCCGGCATCTTCGCGCTGCCAAAGTTTTCCTTAATAGCATCCAGAAGTGACCAGATATCTGTTGGCTTTTCAATGGTTAATTCCGGAGCAATAATGATCGCATTGCTAATATTGAGCTGACCCTTTAGAAGACTGAGCGGGTCATGTTTTAACACGATTTTTGGGATTTTAAGAGACCTCCCTTGTATATCTTTAGAGGTACCCGTAAAGGAGAGATTATCAATGGTAATTCCTTCTAAAAAATCTATGTGTGCATGGCCAATCTCAGCATCTCCATAATCTTTCATCATGCTTAACAAGCGACCCTTTATTGATTTGTCAGAGGTTATATGTCTGACAAAAATATATCCAATTGCTATTGTCCCTATCGCAAAACAGACTATGGCAGAGATAGCAATTAATATTTTTTTCATTTAATTCCCTTTTGGACAATTACTTTATAGTTAAGATTACTGGTATTGCAAATTTATTTCAAGTTTAAATTACTAAAAGAGTTAAAATAAACAGGACTTAAAAATCCTTGTCGTTCCTGAGAAATTTGCTATAATCCCCGAACAGGAAAATAACCAATTCATAAAATTCTCAAAACACCTTGCCGATAATTTCCATAGTTATTATAAAAAAACTTTGTGCACATGGCCAATCATAGTAAGTAGATATTTCATTCTATGTTGTGGACTTTTTGAAAACTTGAGATATTATTAATATCTCAAGTTCTTCTAAACAATGTTTTTATTAACTCAATACCAGAAGAAGCATATATGAAAATTTCCAATCCTTTGGTTATGAATTCCCCGGTTAATAAAAAAAGCATGGATTGCAAAACACTTGAAAAAGAATATCCGTCCTATAAAGGCCCTATCAAAAACACCTTTGAAGCGGGACAATCTCATGTTTTCAGATGGTGGGATGAACTAACCCCTTCTGAAAAAAAGAATCTCTTAGATCAGATAGCTTCTATCGATTTCCGCCTTGTGAAGAAACTTTTCACTGATGCTGTATTGAAACCTCAACAAACGAGCCAGGACGATTTATTCCCGCCGCAAATTATCGCTGTCCCTAAAAATGACATGGAAAAGAAAATTGCACAAAGGGCAAAACGGGTTGGTGAAAATTCTTTACAGAAAGGCGAAATTGCCATACTGACGGTTGCTGGCGGTGATGGAACAAGGTTAGGGAACAGCGGTCCCAAAGGAACGCTCCCCATCGCGCCAATCAGTAAAAAAAGTATCTTTCAACTTCATGCAGAAAAAATAATTGCACTGCAAAGACGATACAATACCCGGATTCCATGGTACATCATGACCAGCAAAAATAACGACGTTGCAACTCAAAATTTTTTCATGTCTTACAATTTCTTTGGATTAGACCCCCATCAGGTGTACTTTTTTACCCAGGACATGCTCCCCGTCGTTGATTTTCAGGGGAATTTACTGATGGATTCCAAATCAAATATCATTATGAGCCCCAATGGTCACGGCGGAGTACTTGTTGCCCTTAGAGAAAAAGGCATTCTTAACGATATGAAAAGACGCGGCATTAAAAATATCTTCTATCATCAGATAGACAATGTTTTAATAAAAATCGCTGATCCAGTTTTTATTGGGTACCATTTAAGAGACGAGGCAGAGATATCATTAAAAACGGTTAAAAAGTGTAATCCTGAAGAAAAAGTAGGAATACTCGTAGATATCAATGGGCGTTTACACATGGTTGAGTATAGCGAACTCAGTCGAAAGGATATGTATGCAAAAAATGACAATGGGTCATTAAAATTCGATGCCGGCAGCATTGCAGTGCATATGATGAATATCGATTTCCTGGAAAAAGTATATCAGAAAGGGGATTCCCTCCCTTATCATGCCGCAATAAAAAAGGTTGCTTATTTAGGCGAAGACGGAGCTATGATTGATCCAAAGGAAAACAATGCCACTAAATTTGAAAGTTTCATCTTCGATGTACTGAAACATGTTGAAAAAAGTGTGATCATGGAAGCACTTCGTGAAGATGAGTTTTCGCCCGTTAAAAATATGGCGGGGCACAATTCCCCGGAGACAGCAAGACAAGACATGATCAATCTGTTCGGTCGGTGGCTGAGGAATAGAGGCATTGCAATACCCACGGACTCTCATGGCAATGTTGTTGGTTTAATCGAAATCAACCCTTCCTTTGCCCTGGATGAAGAGGAATTGGGAAATAAGATCGATAAACATTTGCAGTTCGACGGACATTTAAGTTTGTAAACCATCCAAACCCAAATGAGTTGAAACATGTAGCACAACATTTAAACCGCTGCCACAAACACCGAAGTTCGCACCACAAGAGGGTCTGGGTACATCATTTCCCCATAAAATGTAAAAATAGTTTTATGAAGCCTGGCACTAATCCTTGAAACTGCAAATTCCCTCAGAGGAGAATTCAGAAACCTTGTGGTTACGGGCATCCTAACCGCGAGGAACTTGAACGCCACTTTCAAGAACTCCGTGAAGAGCAGTCCATGATCAACCGACGGCTACGTGACATCCGCGAGTCAGAAACGTATAGACAATCGGTCGCGGCTGGAGTATATCAAGGGTCGGCGGCAACAATCGTCAAAGAGGTGAATCGACATCGATCTCATTATGAATGGTTCACAGATTCCGTTCCTTTAGACGAGACGTGTCCTTTTTCTGAAGGCGCATTGAAAAACGTTCTCGTGGCATTACGTCAATTTACACCAGAGAAACGCCGGGAATTGAGTCTCGTATGTCCTGAAGCATTGCCATCCGCTGAGGAATTTGCCAATCTCTTGAAGGATAAAGCAATAGCTGTTGAAGAGAGGAAAAACCCTGCGCAAGGGGCAGATGAACTACTTGCTGATTTGCTGGCAAAGAACGATCCTCATACTAAATCGCTATCAAACAATAAATATACATGCTATACTTCCTTCGGAGATTAAAACTTTGGAGGGAGGGCATAGTCATGAGACATACCGTTGTTGCTGGCCTTCGATGGGAGCATTGGAAAAGGTCTTAATGAAGGCGCTGATTGCAATAACACATAACAAAGAAATCATTCAATCGCTGACAGGGTTCCATTGGGCCGTATTTTAGTGTATGATGGCGAATTAGTATAAAGCTCTGGCCTAGACGTCTCGTTTTGCAAAACAATCGGCTATAAGCAAAGATCTAGAAACATTATCGCTTTCTTTAACTCCAGGCAGGCATCTCCGTCTCCCCATCCCCCACTATTGCACTTTAATGACAAGTGTACATTTTGGAAAATTAAATTGACATTTAACAACATTTCATTAAATTAGTGAGAATAAGTCTCAATTGCACTTACGGCAAACAGTTTTAATAAGGTGTAACATATGCATCGTTTAAATAAAATTATGCGAAGTACTCTCGCCTTTGAGACTATATGACGAACCCAGCAGAACAATTGACTCGAGTTAGCGTTTCCGCGGCTACAGCTTTCTTTTAGCATTTAATAAAGACCTATTAACTTTTAGGAGGAGAATAAACATGGCGCCATTAAGTATTTTGCCGGGCAGGGTAAGATTCGAAAGCCAGTGCCTTATTGGGAAGCCTCATATTTGCAGATATTTACAGGAACGCAGCATGAATTGTGTGAGAGGAGTGATGGAGGTAGCGGTAAATCATAAGACGGGAAGAATCTTGGTTCGGTTTGATGAGCGACAAATTGATAGGCAGGCTTTGTCTCAACATATCAATCATATCATGCAAGAAGGTGAGGAAAAGGCGACCGATAATTGGTGGTTTTCAGCAAATGAGAAGAATGCAAAACCATTCATCGCTAAGCATGCCTTACACGCAATGGTGGATTTGGCTGCCCATACGATATTGCCGAAACCGTTAAATACACTGATTCCAATGGCAGTAAAATTTGCAAGCGGAAGATAATGTTCGCTATAATAGCATCTTTAATTTTGCTAACAAAAAAGGAGATTTTATGGAAGATAAGATCGAGAAGAAAGTAGAAGACAAAAATTCTGAAAAGGAAGAGGGGGTGAATATGGGCGGTTTTTTTATAAGCAAACGTAGTTTGTGGTTTATGGCAGGTGGCGCGCTGGGTGCCCTTGCTGTTATTGGGATGGGCAAGTTGTCAAAGAAGATGAGGCCTGCCGCGGTCGGGGTTACAAAGGAAGGTCTTGCATTCAAAGAATGGTTAATTGCAAATTATGAAAAGGTGAGAGAGGATCTGGAAGATATTGTGGCAGAGGCAAAACATGCACATCAAAAAGATATTAAAACGACGGCTGACGCTGTTAAAAAGGAGGATGATATTCTTAAAAAGATGGAGCAAATGGTAGAAGAGATTTTAAGGCAGAGATCCAAAGGGGAGGAGGCATAGCCATGAAAATCGTCAATAAAACAAGGAGGTATCTTGGCTCATTATTGCATATTGCAGGAGGTGCCAGTGTTGTTCTGGGTGGGGCATATATATTTTCCAGAATTAAGGAAAAGCAAGAGAGGGAAACGCGGCTTGAAAGAATAGAGCAAATACTTCACAGACTGGTAGAAGAGAAAGAAAAGAAGGAATGAATTACAGGATTGTCCACAAACTTCCTCAAAGAATGAGGATAAGCCTCATTCTGCCGAAAAGAAACATTCCAGAAAATTCCCAGATAGAGAGATTGTTTTCTGTTATTGATGGGGTCCAGATGGTATCCTTCAACTGCCGAACCAATAGTCTTCTGATTCGATACAACGGCGATAGCAGCGTTAAAAATGCCATGTTGAAGACAATAAAAGAGATGCCTTTGCCTTTTGTAAAAAAAGAAATTTTAAAAAAAGATATCCTTAATCAAAAAAAGAAGGCCGTGATGTTAGCGGGGACTCTTTTGATAGCAAGGCCTATTATACCATTCGCACTGGTGCCATTCCTTGCTTTGTATGGCGCTTTACCCGTATTTAAAAAAGGTTTAAAGGCAACATTGGACAGACAACTGAACGTCGATACACTTGACTCTACGGCCATAGGTCTTTCTTTGTTAAGAGGGGACTATCCCACAGCAAGTCTCATTACGTTCTTTCTGAAGGTTGGTGATTACCTCGAGGAACGAATACGTCAAAAATCGAGGGAAAGCCTTACGAAAATGTTTCAAGGCCAGGACGGATGGGCATGGATGAAGAAGGACGGCACAGAAATACGGATTAAAATAAAAGACATTGTTGCAGGGGATCTTGTCGTCGTAAGGATGGGCAGCAGCATCCCTGTGGATGGTATTGTCGTAGAGGGCGTAGCATTGGTCAATCAATCTTCAATTACCGGAGAACCACTTTCTGTACCGAAGAGAGCTGGGCTGACGGTATATGCAGGCACAGTCCTGGAAGAAGGTCTCCTAACTATAAAATCACTAAAAGTAGGCAGCGAGACAAGGGTCTCTAAAATAATCAAGGTAATTGAAGAGTCGGAAGGCCTAAAGGCAGATGTGCAAAACTATGCAGAAAGGCTTGCAAACAAGATTGTTCCCTATACCTTTTTATTAAGCGGGCTGATATATCTCTTTTCAAACAATCCGTTAAGGGCGGTCTCTGTGCTGCTCGTAGATTACTCGTGCTCCATTAAGTTATCAACTCCTTTAGCAATTATGTCGTCAATGTTAGCCGCATCAAAACGCGGAATCCTCATAAAAGGCGGTAGATTTGTAGAAAAACTAGCACAGGCGAACATCTTTGTTTTTGACAAAACGGGAACACTTACAGCGGCAAAACCGAAAGTCTTTGATCTCTTCCCCTTCAATGGTTTTGACCGGAAATACCTGCTACAAAATGTGGCATGTGTGGAAGAACATTTTCCGCACCCGGTAGCAACTGCCGTAGTGAAAAAGGCAGAAGAAGAAGGGCTTGAGCATGAGGAAAATCATGCAGAGGTTGAATACATCCTTGCCCATGGCATAGCATCGAGAATTGAAGGTCATCGGATACTGATAGGGAGCAAACACTTTATATGTGAAGATAATGGGATTCATGTGGAAGACGAGAAATCGGTAATAAAAGATCTTATGGACAAGGGATATTCAATACTTTATATATCAGTAGAGAACAAGCTTGCAGGTGTTATAGCCATTGAAGACCACATAAGAGAAGATTCACAAATATTTCTCAAAGCACTTAAAGATTCCGGTATAGAGCGAACCGTTATGATTACCGGCGACAATGATGCTACTGCCCGTACTGTGGCAAAAAGACTCGGGATAGAGGAATATTACGCGCAGGCCCTTCCAAAAAGGAAATCTGAAATAATTAAAACATTAAAAGACAATGGCCATGTGGTAGCCATGGTTGGAGATGGTATAAACGACTCTCCTGCTATCTCTTATGCAGATATTGGCATATCTATGAAACATGGTGCAGATATTGCAAAAGAGGCTTGTGATATCTTACTCTTGGATGGGAAGCTTGCAAGCATTATCGAGGCGAGGGAGATTGCACAGGAAGCCATGTCCCGCATCAAAAAGAATTTCCGATATATAATCGGAATTAACAGCGCTTTAATAGGATTCGGTACTTTAGGCTGGATATCTCCAGTAACCTCTGCATTTATGCATAATGCAACAACAATTCTTGTATCGGCAAATTCTTTAAGACCGTATCGCATCTCTTCTTTCCGCAAAAGCGAGTAACAGTCAGAGGCGGAGGGGTCTGAAAGACGAGAAAGAGTTTTAACACGGAGTTCATGACGAAGGTAGCATTGGCACGGATGTTCACTCCAATCAAAATTCACAAGCACAATACATACAGCAGGTTAGCATTGCTTTGCTGATAAATATGCAGTCACTAATATATTGTTTTATTGTAACACTTTAGTTCTTTGAAAAAATGCCTGGCGATTTTACAAGCTAGCAGAAGGCGTTTTAACCATAAGAGCGTTAAGATGCAAAAAAAGCTGACGTCAGTTTCACCTTTGTGGTATAAATGGCTTCCGGGAAAGGAAACTGTTATGAAGCCTATACTATTCAAGTATCGTTCACGAAAACTGCATGCAGATGATATGGTCTTTATCAAGGCACTCATTGATGGTCATTTTCTCAAAGGCCGGAGTTACATTTCCCGTGAACTTAGCAAGAGTTGGAACTGGGTGCAACCCAATGACAAGTTGAAAGAATACGCAGCATGAGACCGCCTTCTGAGGTTGGAAGAGCAGGGATTGGTAGTGCTTCCACCCCCCCGCATACGACCGAAAAACAATCTAAAACCTAAGATATTCGTCAGATACCCCTTTTCATTAAAAGATCACGGGGCGGCACCGTCACCCAAGTATGAAACCCAGACGATCCAGGTGGTAAAGGAGACTCACGAGAGTTATCTCTGGGGTTATCTTCTCCATCATTACCATCACCTCGGATGTCCCCGGCTTGTTGGCGAACACATCAGACACATAGTACGTATCGGCAACCAGGTCGTTGCCTATCTTGGATGGGCAAGTGCCGCATGGAAGGTCAAAGACCGTGACCGTTTCATTGGCTGGGATGAGTCTACCAAACGTACACACTTGCATTTGATTGTCAACAACGTGCGGTTCTCATTCCACCTTGGGTTATGATCAAACACCTTGCATCCAAGTATTGTCGCTAGCCCTCAGGCGCTTGTCACATGACTGGAATGCCGTCTACGGCCATCCCCGTGTATTTGGCTGAAACCTTTGTTGATACCGCACGGTTTCAAGGAACCTGCTATCAGGCCGCCAATTGGATTCGTGCTGGCAAAACCAAAGGCAGCGCAAAACGGGGCAATACTTATCAGCATCATGGCCAGCCCAAGGAACTCTTCCTGTATCCTCTTGAGAGAAATTTCCGAAGGAGATGGGAATTGTAACACGCGGAGGCCCTCGAGATATCTTTGAACGCAGAGTTAATCGCTGTCTCAATACGCTAGAGGAACAACAAGTTATCGAAAGGTACAAGGCCAAAAATAAACGAATCAGGCTTTTGAAGAAAATGGCCTAACAGTCGCAGCGAAACAAACGGGCAATTCTGTTGTGCCCTAATAAACCATGGAAAACATGAAGGAGTAGCGAAACTTCTTTAAACCTGTGGATAAGGTATTTATTCGTCAAAAAAACCTCTAAAGAAACCCGGCAGCTCGGCTTCAAAGGTCAGTTCTTTGCCGCTGTGTGGATGTTGAAATGTCAGATAGTGTGAATGAAGGGCTAAGCGGCTCTTCGGCTCGCCTTTTTTACCGTATTTGTCGTCACCAACAAGTGGGTGTCCCTTCTCAGAAAAATGCACCCGTATCTGGTTTTTCTTACCCGTTAAGAGTTCAATTTCAAGCAAACTAAATCTCTTTGCTTCTTTTATAACTTTATAACGGGTTTTTGCTAATTCCCCTTTCGTCGAATCCTTAACCGAAAAAACTTCGTAATCGTCGTTTTCGGCTAAATACGAAGTGATTGTCCCGCTTTTTTCAGTCAACATTCCATGAACCACTGCTACATATTTTTTCTTAACATTTTTCCATTGCAACTTGAGATTTTCTTTGGCTTCAATGCTCTTGGCAAATACAAGGACACCAGAAGTATCACGATCCAGGCGGTGTACAACAAAAAGTTGTTTTTTTGACTTAAAGCTGCCCTTGCGTATATAGTTGGTTAAGATGTGATGGGCAGTTTTCTCCCTCTCATACGTTGCTTTTACCGTCAATAAGCCGGCGCTCTTGTCGACAACAATAATATCTTTGTCTTCGTAAAGAATTGTTAAGCCCTTGGGCCTATGTCTGTAAGGTATTGGCTTCATTTCTTTCATAATTGAGAATATAATCGGAACAGCGGATTGTACCACATAGAACCATGGCAAGTCATTACGATGGGAGATGGTGAAATATTTAAGACCAATTCATCATTGGGATTTTTTAGATGACGCCTTTTCAATCGTCGCGGTAAGGTAGTTTGCAGCTTCAACAGCATCACACCAGTTTTCAAGCTTTACCCACTTTCCCGGCTCAAGATCCTTATAATGTGTAAAGAAGTGAACGATCTGATCGAGGAGTATTGCCGGGAGCTGCCGGTATGATGACACATCTTTGTAAAAGGGATGGAGTTTGTCAACCGGAACAGCAAGCACCTTTTCATCCCTGCCTTCTTCGTCACGCATTACTAACATGCCAATAGGGCGGCACCGGATCACCGATCCGGGTATTACCCGAACGGGCGCAATTACCAGGACATCAACAGGGTCGCCATCATCTGCCAGGGTATGAGGGATAAAGCCATAATTACATGGATAAAACATCGCCGTGTGCAAAAACCGGTCCACAAAGATAGCGCCTGACTCAGGATCGACTTCATACTTCACGGGTTCGCTTCCCAGCGGAATCTCGATAACAACATTGACATCCCAGGGCGGACAAAAACCGGTAGGAATCTTATCAAGGTTCATAAGTACATCCCCTATTTTAATAAATGTGCGGCCTTTTGTATCACGTAAGAACTCAAACGTGTAACTAACACAATACCATTCCGCACCGGTAAAATCAAAACGAAAAAATATGCCTCAATTTTTCAAAATTCTATTGAATTTCAACAAAAAATTTGTTTCACTTAATCCCTTGATTTTATTTAATCCGCAGTATGTTTTTTTAACTATTTGAGAGGGCCAAAAATTATGATGATACCGAGATTGGTATTTTTTACCAAAGGTGTTGGAAAACACAAGGATAAGTTACAGTCCTTCGAGCTTGCCCTGCGAAAAGCGTGCATAGAAAAATGTAACCTGGTAAGGGTATCCAGCATCTTCCCGCCCAATTGCAAGATTGTAACGCAGGAACAAGGCGCTGCAATGCTGAAGGCCGGGCAGGTAATTTTTTGTGTAATGAGTGATAATTCGACCAATGAACCCAACCGGATGATCTCCGCCTCTGTTGGCATGGCAGTGCCAGCCGAACATGAACATTATGGATATCTCAGTGAACACCACGCCTACGGTGAAACTGAAGAAAAGTCAGGCGATTATGCGGAAGACCTCGCCGCCAGCATGCTGGCTAGCACACTGGGAATTGAATTCGATCCCGCAAAAAACTATGACGAACGAAAAGAAATTTACCGGATGAGCGGTAAAATCGTAAAGACCAGAAATATCACACAAGCCGCTCGCGGAGACAAAAATGGTTTGTGGACCACTGTAGTTGCCGCAGCCGTTTTTATTCTATGAACATGCTTTTCTGTAACCGCCGGAATCTCTATAGAAGGCTTAAACAGTTCAGACCATTTATTGTTAGCCTGCCTCATTATCTTCAACAAAGCAAGTCTCCATTAGCCTTGATTTCGTTAACAGACCTCCATTCGCTCCGGAATACAGGAAAGGGCGCTTTGTAATATGGAAGTAATATCGACCGGATGCATTGTCGCCCCCAAAGGATTCAAGGCAGGGGCGACCTATTGCGGAATAAAAATCGCTAAAGACAGCCTCGATTTAGGTATCATCTTTTCAGAATATCCAGCAACAGGTGCTGCCTTGTTTACCACAAACCAAATCTATGCAGCCCCGGTAAAGCTCAGCAGAAAAATCGTTCAAAAGGGACGCATCCGGGCATTCGTTATCAATAGTGGAAACGCCAATGCCTGCACCGGTGAACAAGGCGACAAGGATGCTGAAGAGATGGTACGGATTGCAGCAAAATGCCTGAAAATTTCTGAGGATGAAATCCTGGTTGCCTCCACAGGAATTATTGGCAGACCGCTCCCCATGGATAAGATTGCCACGGGGATTAAGACCGTTGCAGTATCTCAGGGAAACACACCGGCACACGGCAATACCATGGCGCAGGCTATTATGACGACGGATACGAAACAAAAGGACATCGCCGTCAGGGTAAAGATAAACAACAAGGATGTAACGATAGGCGGGATTACGAAAGGGGCGGGGATGATTGCCCCAAACCTCGCAACGATGCTCTGTTTTCTTACGACGGATATATCCATGCCGGCATCGCTCCTCGAGGAATGCCTTCGAAACTCCGTAGAATCCTCCTTTAACCGCATTACCATTGATGGTCACATGAGCACCAACGATACGATCGCCATTATTGCGAATGGCGCCGCCGGGGTAAATATCCCTTCTAAAAACAGTGACCTGCAAAGCTTTCAACAAGGACTTGACTACGTGACCGGTTATCTGGCAAAGGCCATTGTAATGGACGGTGAAGGCGCTACAAAATTTGTCCAGATCGATGTGGTTGGTGCAAGGGTACGCAGTGATGCAACAAAGATTGCCCGGTCAATTGCAGATTCACCGCTGGTAAAGACGGCGCTGAATGGAGAAGACCCCAACTGGGGACGCATCGTTTCCGCTGCTGGTTACGCTGGTGTGAAGCTGGATGAATCAAAGACCAATCTCTCTATCAACGATATTTTAATATTTGCCAAGGGGATGCCCACACAGTGCGACCTCAATGCTCTAAGCACATCCATGAAAGACAGGGATATTAAGATTCGCCTGGAACTCGGACTGGGGGATCATAATGACACCGTCTGGACGTGCGACCTCTCGCATGAATATGTGACGATTAACGCAGAGTATCACACATAATCTTTTGTGGCAAAATATCAACTACTAAAATACACTAAAAAACTACAGAGCGCACCAACAAAAATTTCAAACGCCCGAAGTAAAGTCTCTCTCCATTACTGTCTTACGGCCATCTGTTTTTGCCTTCTCGATTGCCTGATCACACAGACGGCGAATGGTATCAGATAATACTTCCGCAACGTTGCCCGCCGTATTCATGCCAGCGGTAGAGCGTATGTAGTTCTTAAGTTTGGAAACAACTATCAGTATTTCTTTTTCACCCATGTTATCTTTCCTTTCTGTAGCCAATAAGTGAATGAATTGATTTGAAATGTACCAATTGTATAAAATCCACGCCAAAATATATCGTAATTCAACCAATACGCGCAACTAAAATTTTTCAAGTTACTCAAACGCACTGTATAGTATTGTTCCATAAAAACTTCATTTTTATGTACGTTTTTCTATACACCCATTACCTAATATGGATAGGGGTAGGGAAGGCTTTCGCCTCCCCTCCCTCCGAACCGCACAGGCGGGTTTCCCGCATACGGCTCTCCAGTCAGCGGTTGCCCCAGGGTAACGTCAAAGTCAGCATAAATAAATGCGCTGGGGTGTAAGGACGAGAGAAAGAAGGAAGTATCAAGGGGAAAGCCGAGCAGGGGCGTGAAAAGATGGCAAAGGGGGTCATAAACGACA
>WBZR01002643.1_pt1 | contig 17952 bp, 15 predicted proteins | sample 5204231 | NCBI WGS metagenome assembly WBZR01 (sample SAMN12412403, study PRJNA552823) | activated sludge metagenome | isolation source: activated sludge from anammox sidestream of wastewater treatment plant... | place: USA: Virginia | collected 2017-08 | reverse complement strand
GCGCTCGCCGTCCTCGCCGACCTGCACCGCCTCGACTGGCGCGCCCTCGGCTTCGGGTTTCTCGCGCGCCCCGAATACGGCGCGACGCCGTTCGAGCAGCAGCTCGGCTACTATACGATGATGCTGCGCTGGGCGGCCGCCGGCCGCGCGATGCCGGTCGTCGACGCGACGCTCGCGTGGCTCGAGGCAAACCGCCCGGCGGACGAGTCCGCCCCGAGCCTCGTCTGGGGCGACGCCCGCATCGGCAACATGATCTTTCGCGATTTCCGTCCGGTCGCGGTGCTCGACTGGGAGATGGCGACGCTCGGTCCGGGCGAGGTCGATCTGGCGTGGTGGCTCGTCCTCGATCGCTACCACACGGAAGGCGTCGGCGCGGTGCCGCTCCCTGGGTTCCCCTCGCGCGCCGAGGTCGTCGCGCAGTGGGAGGAGCGTGTCGGACGCCGTGCCCGCGATCTCTTCTACTACGAGGTGTGGAGCGCGTTCCGCTTCGCGCTCGTGCTGATCCGGATCGCCGACCAGATGACCGAGTACGGCATCATGCCCGAAGGCTCCGGCTTCGAGCGCAACAACCCCGCGACCCAGATGCTCGCGAAGATGCTGGAGCTGCCGCCGCCCGGGTGAGCCCGCCGGCAGCTGATGGACGAACCGTGCCGCGCCGCCGCTCTCGTGGTGTGCGGCCGGCCCCTCAGCGCGGGCGGACGCGGTTCGCCGTTTCCCAGACCGTCTCGAGCGCGCCCGATTCGCCGAGGAGCTCGTCCGGGTTGCGCTTGTCGATGTGGCCGATGAGGCCGCGGTAGACGCCGTAGCCGACCAGCTCGCGCAGGCGCGGCGAGAAGCCGCGCGCAACCTCGCGCGGGATGCCGAGCTGCTGGTTCTCCTGCTGGCGGACCCAGCCCGCGCAGTAGTTCATGGCGATGCCGACGCGGACCGCTTCGCTGCGGTTGCCGCCGCCGCCGTGCCAGAGGCTGCCGTGCCAGACCAGCACGCTCCCGCGCCGCATGGTCGCCGGGATCGCCGCGTGCTCCGAGCCGTACACGGGACTGTGGTCGCGTCCGTGCGAGCCCGGGATGATGCGCGTGGCGCCGTTCTCCTCGGTGAACTCGGTGAGCGCCCACATCGTGTTGCAGACGGTCGCGACGTGCGGCTTCGGCAGCGGCAGCAGCTGGTCGTCGGCGTGGATCGGCTGCGCGATCTCGCCCGGGTGGATGGCGATCGAGGAGAGTGACGACACGAGGCAGCCCGGGTCGAGCACGCCCTCGACGATCGGGAGCACGCGCGGGTGCGCCGGGATCGCCTCGAAGATCGGTCCGTGGACGAGCAGGTTGTAGACGCGCTTGGTCCGGCGGCCCTCGAAGTCGTTGCTCGCGAACCCGATTCCGAGGTCGCGCTCGAGGCCGGTGAGCGCGGCGACCAAGGCGTTGGCCTCGGCCGACGACAGCACGTCCTCGACAATGGTGTAGCCGTCGCGTTCGATGCGGGCGAGGTGTCCGCCTGTGTCGGTCATGGAGGCGTCTTACTAGCGCGGGCCGCCGCGCGTCCATCCGGAGACGCTGCGCGGCGCGGCGCGTGGGCGACGGCTCCGCGGTCCGCGGGAACGTGCTTGCCTCGCGCGGCGGCGGCTGCTTTGAAAGCGCCTCCGCCGAGGAGGGTCATGCCGATGAAACGACTGCCGCTTCCCCACATGCACTCCGGCAAGGTGCGCGACATCTACGCCGTCGGCGGCGACGAGCTGCTGATGGTGACGAGCGACCGCTTGTCGGCGTTCGACGTGGTGATGGCCGAGCCCATTCCGAACAAGGGCCGCGTGCTCACGGCGATGACCGCCTTCTGGTTCGAACTCTTCGAGGGTATGGTCGGAAGCCATCTGCTCTCGACCGATCTCGCCGACCTGCCGCCCGAGGTGCGCGGGGAGCGGGATCTGGCGGGCCGCGTCATGCTCTGCCGGCGCGCGGAGATGCTGCCCGTCGAGTGCATCGTGCGCGGCTACCTCACCGGTTCGGCGTGGAAGGAGTACAAGAAGAGCGGCACGATGCACGGCGCGGCGCTCCCCGCGGGGCTTCTCGAGTCGTCGCAGCTTCCCGCGCCGGTCTTCACCCCCTCGACGAAGGCGGCGGTCGGCGACCACGACGAGAACATCTCGTTCGAGGCGGCCGCCGACCTCGTGGGCAGGGCGCTCGCGACGCGTCTTCGCGACGTGAGCCTCGCGCTCTATTCGCGCGGTGCGGCGTGGGCGCGGGAGCGCGGCATCATCATCGCCGACACCAAGTTCGAGCTCGGGCGCATCCCGGGGACCGGCGAGCTCGTGCTCTGCGACGAGGTGCTGACGCCCGACTCCTCGCGCTTCTGGCCGGTCGCCGAGTGGACGCCCGGAAAGACGCCGCCGTCCTTCGACAAGCAGCCGGTGCGCGACTACCTGGAGACCCTCGACTGGAACAAGACGCCGCCCCCGCCGCCGTTGCCGCAAGCGGTCGTCGACGCCACGAGCACGCGCTACGTCGAAGCGTACGAGCGGATCACCGGCCGCCGCTTCGCCGACTGGCCCGGCGTGCGCTGACGGCGGCGCTCAGGCGCGTCCGACGGACGATTCTGGGCGCCGGAGCGGCGGCGTGCCGAGCGGAGCGGCGCGCTCGGCCGCGCCGTCGGCCCGACGCACGATCAGGAGCGATGTCGGGCACTCGCGCACGATCAGCTCGGGCTGGATCCCGAACGAGCGGTGCTCGAGACCCCAGTCGGCGCCGGCGCCGATGACGACGAGATCGTAGCCGTTCTCGCACTCCTCGAGCACGGCGTGGGCCGGTTCGGCGTGATCGGCGACCTTGGTCGCGACGCGGCCGCCGTTCGGGAAGCGCTCGCCGTCGAGGCCGCCGAGGACGTGATCGATGGCCTCGGACGCCGCGCTCCGCGGATCCGCGCTCACGACGTGCAGCACGGTGACGCACGCGCCGGCCTGCTCGGCGAGGCGCAGACCGAGCGCGAGCGCGGCGCGGTCGTGCGATCCGCCGCGATAGGGGACGAGCACGCGGTTGATCCAGCCGATGCCGCGGTCGACCAGCACCGCGACGTCGGCGTGGCTCCGTCGCATGACCTCGTGCACCGTGCCGCCCAGGACGGCGCGACCGATCACCGGCTTGTGCCATCCGAGGATCACGACGTCGGCCCGCTTCACGTCGGCGACCTCGCAGATGTCGACGGCCGGACTCTGCGAGACGAACGAGAGCGGACGGACGGTGAGCCCGAGCTCGTCGGCGCGCGCCATGAGCGGCTCGAGCACGGAGGATCTGTCCTCCGGACCGTGCTGCTGCAGCACGAAGGACGCGCGGCCGGTCGGCGGCACGAGGCGGAGCGCGTAGAAGCGGGTCCGGTCGTCGGTGCGGCCGAGGAGCGCGCCGGCGACGGTGACCATGCCGGGACCGGAGCGGTCGTAGGCGACGCAGGCGAGCACCGTGAAACCTCCGGGCTCGTACCGGACGGCGTCTCCGTCGGCCGCTTCCGCGGCCGCGGTCGGGTAGATGCGCTCGAGCAGCGGGCTGGTCATGATCGTCGTGGCGAGCGCCATGAGGACCATCATGGTGAAGAGCGCCGGCGAGATGACGCCGAGATCGAGCCCGATGTTGAGCACGATCAGCTCCATCAGGCCGCGCGTGTTCATGAGGACGCCGAGCGCCGACGCTTCCCGCCAGCGGAGGCCCGTGAGCCGCGCCGCGACGGCGCTGCCGCCCACCTTGCCGGCGCAGGCCGCCGCGATCACGAGCCCGCAGGTCGCCCAGGCGTGCGCCGAGTCGAGGAGGCCGATCTCGGTGCGGAGGCCGCTGTAGGCGAAGAAGAGCGGCAGCAGCAGCACGACCACGAGATCCTCGAGCTTGTCGGCGAGCAGCTGCGCGAAGCCGTCGTGTTTCGGCACGATCGCGCCGAAGAGAAAGGCGCCGAACAGCGCGTGGATGCCGATCAGCTCCGTCGTCCAGCTGGAGAGCAGCAAGAGGACGAGGGTGAGCGCGACGAGGTTCTGGCTGAGGCCCTCCTTGTTGGCGCTGCGCGCGGCCACGCGCTCGACGAGCGGTCGCAGGACGCGCAGTGCGACGACGACGTAGGCGAGCGCGAGAAGCGTCGTCCACATGCCGTCGGCGACCGTCGACGCCCGCACCAGCGAGACGACGGAGGCGAGGATGCACCACGCCGTGATGTCGTCGACGGCGGCGCAGGTGATCGCTATGGCGCCGATCTTCGTGCGCAGCAAGCGGCGCTCGACGAGGATGCGCGCGAGGACCGGAAACGCCGTGATGCTCATCGCAGTCCCCAGGAAGAGCGCGAACGACAGGAGCGGCACGCCGGCCGGGGCCAGGTCGGCGTGGAGGTGTCGCGCGAGCCAGGCGCCGAGCGCGAAGGGAACGAGGATGCTCGTGTGGCTGATGGCGACTGCGGCGTACCCGCGCCCGCGCAGCAGGCCGGCGTCGAACTCGAGCCCGACGAGGAACATGAAGAGGATGAGGCCGATCTGGCTCAGCAGGCCGAGGAGCGGCATGCTGGCCGCCGGAAAGAGCCACTGCTCCGCGCTCGGGGCGAGCCATCCGAGGAGCGACGGTCCGAGCGCGATCCCCGCGACGATCTCCGCGATCACCATCGGCTGGCGAATGCGCCGGGTCGCGAGCCCGATCAGCCGCGAGACCGCGACGATCAGGATCGCCTGCAGAATGAACAGAGGCAGCGGACCGTGCATCGGAACGTCGCCGGGCGCCGGAGCGCTTCGGCCTCGGGAGAGTGGCAGATGCACGGACGCCGGGCAATCTGGTAGATCCCGACGATGCCCGACCGCATCGTCGTCCGCGGGGCGCGTGAGCACAATCTCCGGAACGTCGACGTCGAGATCCCACGCGAGAAGCTCGTCGTCGTGACCGGGCTCTCGGGCTCGGGCAAGTCGTCGCTCGCGTTCGACACGCTCTACGCCGAGGGGCAGCGCCGCTACGTGGAGTCGCTGTCGGCCTACGCACGGCAGTTCCTCGAGCAGATGGAGAAGCCGGACGTCGATCAGATCGAGGGCCTGTCGCCCGCGATCGCGATCGAGCAGAAGACCGCGAGCAAGAACCCGCGCTCGACGGTCGCGACGGTGACCGAGATCCACGATTATCTCCGCCTGCTCTACGCGCGGTGTGGACGCGCGCATTGCCCGCAGTGCGGGCGGCCGATCGCGTCGCAGACGGTGCAGCAGGTGGTCGACCGCCTGCTGGCGCTCCCCGAGAAGACGCGGCTCAATCTCTACGCGCCGGTCGTGCGCGGGCGGAAGGGCGAGCACCGCCGCGAGCTGCGGGAGCTCCGGGAGGCGGGCTTCGTGCGGGTGCGCGTCGACGGCGAGCTCCGGGATCTCGCGGACGACATCGTGCTCGCGAAGACCGTTGCGCACACGATCGAGGTGCTGGTCGACCGGCTCAACGTGCGCGCCGGGATGGAGAAGCGACTCGCCGACTCGCTCGAGACGGCGTTCGCGCGCGGCGACGAGATCGCGCGCGTCGAGCGCCTCGCCGACGGCGGCGACGTTGCCGAGGAGATGCTCTTCAGTCGCCGCTTCGCGTGTGTCGCGTGCGGGACGTCGCTGCCCGAGATCAGCCCACGCCTGTTCTCGTTCAACAGCCCGCAGGGCGCGTGCCCGGCCTGCAACGGCCTCGGCGCGAACCGCTACTTCGATCCCGACCTCGTCATCCCCGACGTGCGGAAGAGCCTCGCGGCCGGGGCCGTCGCCACCGTCGACCGCAAGACCGCCGCCCAGCTCGGCAGCGTCTTCGCAGCGCTCGCCGCGCGCTACGGATTCCAGCTCGCGACGCCGTGGGGCGAGCTTCCTCCCGCCGCGCGCGCGGTCGTGCTCGAAGGCACCGGCGACCAGGAACTCGCCATCGAGTACCGCAAGGACGGGAAGCGCCACACCTTCCCGCGGGCGTGGGAAGGTCTGGTCGCTTTCTTCCGGCGGCGCTACGAGGCGACCGAGTCGCCGTGGCTCCGCGAGGAGCTCGAGCGCCTCATGAGCTCGCGGCCGTGCGCCGGGTGCGACGGCGCGCGGCTTCGCCGGGAGAGCCTCGCGGTCAGGGTCGGGGGCAGGACGATCGCCGACGTCGCACGCTTCTCGGTCGGCGAGGCGGGCGCGTTCTTCGCCGCGCTCGACCTCACGCCGCAGGAGCGCGAGATCGCCCGGCTCCTCTTGAAGGAGATCCGCGACCGCCTCGGCTTCCTGCAGCAGGTCGGCCTCGACTACCTGACGCTCGACCGCACGAGCGCGACCCTGTCCGGGGGCGAAGGGCAGCGCATCCGCCTCGCAACCCAGATCGGGTCGAGCCTCTCGGGCGTGCTCTACATCCTCGACGAGCCGTCGATCGGTCTCCACCAACGCGACAACACGCGGCTGCTGACGACCCTGCGGCGCCTGCGCGACCTCGGCAACACGGTGCTCGTCGTCGAGCACGATCGCGACACGATGCTCGCCGCGGACCACGTGATCGACATGGGACCGGGCGCGGGGCGGCACGGAGGAACGGTCGTCGCGGCCGGGACGCCGGCGGAGGTGATGGCGAATCCACGCTCGCTCACGGGCCGCTATCTCGCCGGCACCGCGACGATCCCGACCCCGGGAACACGCCGCGCCGGCTCCGGCTGGAACCTGGTCCTCCGCGGCGCCCGCGAGCACAACCTGAAGAACGTCACGGTCGAGATCCCGCTCGGGACGATCACCTGCGTGACGGGCGTCTCGGGTTCCGGGAAGAGCTCGCTCGTGATCGACACGCTGTACCCGGCGCTCGCGCAGAAGCTGAACGGCAGTCGCGAGCGCGCCGGCGCCCACGACGAGATCGAGGGGTGGCAGCTCCTCGACAAGGTGATCGATATCGACCAGGCGCCGATCGGTCGCACGCCGCGCTCGAACCCGGCGACCTACACCGGCCTCTTCACCCACGTCCGCGAGGTGTTCGCGCAGCTCGCGGAGGCGCGCGCCCGCGGCTACGACCCGGGCCGCTTCTCGTTCAACGTCAAGGGCGGTCGCTGCGAGGCCTGCAAGGGCGACGGGATGCTGCGCATCGAGATGCACTTCCTGCCGGACGTCTTCGTGGCCTGCGACGTCTGCAAGGGCCGCCGCTACGCGCGCGAGACCCTCGAGGTCCTCTATCGAGGAAAGAGCATTGCCGACGTGCTCGACCTCACGGTCGCCGAAGCCCTCGACGTCCTCGCCGCCTTCCCGCCGATCCGGACGAAGCTCGCCACCCTGCACGACGTCGGGCTCGACTACCTGCGCCTCGGGCAATCGGCGACGACGCTCTCGGGCGGCGAGGCTCAGCGCGTCAAGCTCGCCCGCGAACTCGCCCGGCGCGCTACGGGACGGACGCTCTACGTCCTCGACGAGCCGACGACCGGCCTCCACTTCGAGGACGTCCGGCGTCTGCTCGCGGTCCTGGAGCGCCTGGCGGATCAGGGCAACACCGTGGTGGTGATCGAGCACAACCTCGACGTCATCCGGACCGCCGACCGGGTCGTCGACCTCGGCCCCGAGGGCGGCGCCGGCGGCGGCGCGGTGGTCGCGGTCGGGACCCCGGAGCAGGTGGCGGCCGTGTCCGCGTCCCATACCGGCCGGTACCTTCATGACGCTTTGCGGCAAATCCTTCCCGAAGGGCAACAACCTCAAATGGTTGGTTGACACTTCGCCGGGCGATTTATAAGAGACTGCTCAGCTCTGAATTGGGTGGATTAAGGCAGAACCCGGCGTGGCATCTCGGGTGATCGGAGGACGAGTCGAATGAACGGCAAGACGATGCGGCGCGTGTACATGGACAACCACGCCACCACCGAGGTGGATCCGCGGGTGGTCGAGGCCATGCTGCCGTGCTTCAGCGAGACCTACGGCAACTCGGGCAGCCGGAATCATGCCTTCGGGTGGGAGGCGGAAGCGCTCGTCGACGAGGCTCGGGAGCGGGTCGCGAAGGTGATCGGCGCCAAGGCGAAGGAGATCATCTTCACGAGCGGCGCCACCGAGTCCGACAACCTCGCGCTCAAGGGCGTCGTCGAGTTCTACAAGGAGAAGGGCAACCACATCATCACCGCGACCACCGAGCACAAGGCCATCCTCGACACCTGCAAGGCGCTCGAGCGCAAGGGCCTGGCCACGGTGACGTACCTTCCCGTCGATGCGTTCGGCCTGATCGACCTCGACGCGCTCCGGAGCTCCATCACCGACGAGACCATCCTGATTTCTATCATGCACGCCAACAACGAGATCGGGACGATCCAGCCGCTCCACGAGATCGGCAAGATCGCCAAGGAGCGGGGGGTACTCTTCCATACCGACGCGACCCAGGGCGCCGGCAAGATCCCGGTCGACGTCGAGGCGATGGGGATCGACCTGCTCTCGATGTCGGCGCACAAGATCTACGGTCCGAAGGGCGTCGGCGCGCTCTACGTCCGGGCCCGCAACCCGCGCGTGCGGCTGACGCCGCAGCTCGACGGCGGCGGCCAGGAGCGCGGCTTCCGCTCGGGCACCCTCAACGTTCCGGGCATCGTCGGCCTCGGCAAGGCGATGCAGGTCGCCGGCGAGGTGATGGAGGGCGAGAACGAGCGCCTGCTCCGCCTTCGCGAGCGGCTGCGCCAGGGCATCATGGGCAAGCTCGACGAGGTGTTTCTGAACGGGCATCCGATGCAGCGCCTTCCCGGCAATCTCAACATCAGCTTCGCCTTCGTCGAGGGCGAGTCGCTCCTGATGGGCCTCAAGGACATCGCGGTGTCGTCGGGCTCGGCCTGCACGTCCGCGACGCTGGAGCCCTCGTACGTGCTGAAGGCCCTCGGGATCGGCGACGAACTCGCCCACACGTCGATCCGGTTCGGCCTCGGCCGCTTCAATACGGAGGAGGAGGTCGACTACGTCGCCGAGCGCGTCGTGCACGAGGTGAACCGGCTCCGTGAGATGTCGCCGCTCTACGAGATGGCCAGGGAAGGCATCGACCTCAAGACCTTCAACTGGGCGCGCGAGTAAGGAACGAGCGAAAGGACAACGACCATGGCCTACAGCGACAAGGTCCTCGACCACTACGAGAACCCGCGCAACGTCGGGAGCTTCGCCAAGGACGAGCCCGGCGTCGGCACCGGCATCGTCGGCGCGCCCGAGTGCGGCGACGTCATGAAGCTCCAGCTCAAGATCAGCGACGAGGGCGTCATCGAGGACGCCAAGTTCAAGACCTTCGGCTGCGGCAGCGCGATCGCGAGCTCGAGCTACGTGACCGAGCTCATCAAGGGGAAGTCGGTCGAGGATGCGTACGCGATCAAGAACACGCAAATCGTCGAGGAGCTGAACCTTCCGCCCGTGAAGATCCATTGCTCGGTGCTCGCCGAGGACGCGATCAAGGCGGCGATCGGCGATTGGAAGGGCAAGAAGGGCAACGAGGCCGATTCCGAGAAGAAGGCGGTCTGAGGACGATCGGTGGCAGCCATCAGCCTCAGTGACGCCGCGGCCGAAAAGATCACCGGCCTCGTCGCGTCCCAACAGAAGCCCGATCACGGACTCCGCCTGAAGGTCACCGGCGGCGGCTGCTCGGGCCTGCAGTACAAGATGGATCTCGACGTCGAGCGCGCCGGGGACAAGGTATTCACCAACGGCGACGCCAAGATCCTCGTGGATCGGAAGAGCTTTCTCTATCTCAACGGCACCGAGGTCCACTACGAAGACGGCCTGATGGAGTCGGGATTCAAGCTCAGGAACCCGAACATCAAGCGCGAGTGCGGGTGCGGCGCCTCGTTCACGGTTTGAGCCGTGTGGATCGGAGCACATGACGACGAACACCGAAACCTCGTTGTGCCTCCATTGCGGCAAGCCCGCGGCCCATCAGCTCGTCTGCGCGGGCTGCGGCATCGTCGCGCCGGCCGGTCGGGAGACTGACTACTTCAGCGTCTTCGGACTCCCCCGTCGCTTGGCGATCGACCTCGCCGAGCTCGAGCGGCGCTATTACGCCCTCTCGCGCGAGTTCCACCCCGACCTCTTCCACGATCGTCCGCCCGCGGAGCAGGCCGAGAGCCTGCGCATGACGGCGCTCGTGAACCGCGCCTACAAGACTTTGAAGGAGCCGGTGCGGCGCGCGCTTTACTGGCTCGAGGCGCACGGCGAATCGCTCGGTCGCGACAACGAGCGCGTGCCGACCACGCTCGCGGCGCGGGTCTTCGAGGTGCAGGAGCGGCTCGAGGAGCTGCGCGCCGCCCGCGCGCGCGGCGCCGGGGAGGCCGAGGGCCGCGCGATGTGCGCGATCCGCGACCAGTTGCGCGCCGATCTCGGCGCTTCCGAAGCGCGACTCGCGCGTAGCTTCGAGGCGGACGACGGCGCGAGCGCCGGCGCGCTCGCCGAGACCAAGAAGATCCTTTCCGAGCTGCACTACCTCCGTACGTTGCTGCGCGACGTGGAGAGCGAGGTGTGAGCGTGGAACGGCCTTCTCCCATCGTCGGCATAGACCTCGGAACGACCAACAGCCTCGTCGCCTGGCTCGACGACGACACGCCGCGCGTCATCGCCGATCCGGTGACCGGCAGGGTCATCGTCCCGTCGGTCGTGTCCTTCCCTCCGGGGGGCGATCCCATCGTTGGCGACGAAGCGCGCGCGCTGGCACCGACGGCGGCCGCCGCGACCATCGAGTCCGTCAAGCGCTTCATGGGTCTCGGCCCGGAGCACGTGACCGCCGCCGATCGGCAGCGCTACACGTTCGCCGACGGCGGCGGCGTCGTGCGCTTCGTGATCGGCGAGCGTACGTACACGCCGCCCGAAGTCTCGGCGCTCGTGCTGAGGGAGCTGAAGCGGCGCGCCGAGGCGGCGCTCGGCTGCGCGATCAAGAAGGCGGTCGTCACGGTGCCGGCATACTTCAACGACACCCAGCGCCAGGCGACCAAGGACGCCGGCCGGCTCGCGGGACTCGAGGTGCTGCGCCTCGTGAACGAGCCGACTGCGGCGGCGCTCGCCTACGGACTCGACCGCGCCAACGAGGGGACCGTAGCGGTCTACGACTTCGGCGGCGGGACCTTCGACGTGTCGATCCTCAAGATGGAGCGCGGCATCTTCGAGGTGAAGGCGACCGGCGGCGATACGCGTCTCGGCGGCGACGACGTCGACGAGGCCGTCGCGGCGTGGCTGCTCGACGGCGCGGACCTGCCGAGTGACGTCGCGGCCCGCCGCGACGCGCAGGCGCGGGCGCGGCGGGCGGCCGAGGAGGCGAAGTGGCGCCTCTCGTCGGCGGACGCGGCCGACGTGACCGTGAAGCTCCCGGACGGACGGACGATCGCGCGAGTTCTGACGCGCGCGGCGCTCGAGGTCCTCATGGCGCCCATCGTCGAGCGCACCCTCGCGCCGTGCCGCCGGGCGCTCGCCGACGCGGGCCTCGCGCTGACGGACGTCGATGCCGTCGTGCTCGTCGGCGGCAGCACGCGCATCCCGCTCGTGCGGGCGAAGGTGGCGGAACTCTTCGGCCGTGAGCCCCTGTGCTCGATCGATCCCGATCAGGTCGTCGCGCTCGGGGCCGGAGTCCAGGCGGGGATTCTCGGCGGACGGCGCAAGGACATGCTCCTCCTCGACGTCGTGCCGCTCTCGCTCGGCATCGAGACGATGGGCGGAGTCATGACGCGCCTCATCGAGCGCAACACGACGATTCCCACGAGCCACAGCGAGACCTTCACGACCGCGGTGGACAACCAGTCCGCCGTCGCGCTGCACGTGCTCCAGGGCGAGCGCGAGCTCGCCGGGGATTGCCGGAGCCTCGCGCGCTTCTCGATCCCGATCGAGCCCGCGACGGCCGGTTTCCCCCGCGTCGATGTGACCTTCATGATCGACGCCAACGGCATCTTGAACGTGACGGCGCGCGACGTCCGCACCGGCTGCGAGCGCTCCCTCGACGTGAAGCCGTCGTACGGCCTCACCGACGAGGAGGTCGAGCGCATGCTGGAGGAGTCGATCGACTTCGCCGAGGAGGACGTGGCGGCGCGGCTCCTCGCCGAGGCGCGCATGGAGGGGGAGACGCTGATCCGACAGATCGGTCGTACGCTCGGGGAGTCGGGCGCGCTGCTCCGGGACGGCGAGGGTGGCGTCATCCGCGAGGCCATCGCCGCCCTCGAAGCGGCGCTGCGCGAGACCGACTACAACCGCATCCGCGATCTGGTGCAGGCGCTCGGCGAGGCGAGCACGCCTTTCGCCCACCGCATCATGGAGGCATCGCTGAAGCGCGTGCTCGAGAACAAGTCCGCGGAAGGCGAGCCATGGGTCTGAAGTGGGAGGATGCGGAGGATCTCGCGCTCGCGCTCGCCGACGAGCACGAAGAGATCGATCCGCTCACCGTGCGCTTCACGGACCTGCACCGCTACGTCACGGCGCTCGACGAGTTCGACGACGATCCGAAGGCGTCGAACGAGGGCAAGCTCGAGGCCATCCAGATGGCCTGGTTCGAGGAATATCGCGATCGGAAGGACGACTGAGGACTCCAGGGGATCCCCATGGCCATCATGCAAGTCAGCCGGAAAGTCGACTATGCGCTTCGCGCGGCGATCTATCTCGCATACCAGAACGATCGCCGTCCGTGCTCGGTGGCCGAGATCGCGGCACGCGAGGCGATTCCGAAGAAGTTCCTCGAGAAGATCATCCAGGATCTGATCCGGTCCGGAATCGTGCGCTCGACGCGCGGAGCGCAGGGCGGGTATGCGCTCGCCCGCGAGCCGGAAGCCGTGACGTTCAAGGACGTCATCGAAGCGATCGAGGGGCCGGTCTCGTTGAACGTGTGCGTCGGGGATGCCGGCGCGGCTCCCGACTGCTGCGCGCAGTCGCTGCGCTGCTCGATGCTATGGGTATGGAGGGAGGCGCAGAAGCGGGTGGTGGAGGTGTTCGCGAGCACGACGCTGGCCGCCGTACTGCAGAAACGCGCGACGACGCCGCTCGCGGAGATCGCCGCGGACGCGGCGATGGGATGAGGACGACTTTGCTCGAGCGGGCGTGTTCGAGCCGAAGGGAGAGATGCCGATGACCGACACCAGTACCGAAGATCGATACGGCGGGTTTCTGCAGCTCGACGCGATGCTGCCGGTGCAGTTCTTTCAGGCGTTGCGCTCGAAGGGGCAGTCCGACGGCGAGCGCCGCCTCGTGCTCGCCGTCCTCGCCGACGCCGTGAACTGTTTCATGAAGCAGCTCCACGCGACGGACCCGAAGGCGCGCCAGCTCTTCGCGGACGCCGAGGCGTGGATCGCCGCCGAGGATCGCACCTGGTTCTTCTCCTTCGACAACGTCTGCGAGATGCTCCAGCTGAACCCGGAGTACGTGCGGGAAGGCCTCTTCAAGTGGCGCGCCGCCGAGCGGAGGCGGGCGAGTGACGCCGTGGCCGCGGCGGCGGAGGATGCTCCCGAGGACGACGTCGATCATGGCCAGTTCCGGCTCGCCCGGCACAGTTAGCGCGCAGGTCTCCCGCGCGTGTCGCGACGGGCGGTGGGGTTCCGGCTCCACCGCCCGTCGTCGTTTCGGGGTGCCGCGGCGATCGGATCGATCGAAGCGCGGCGCGCTCAGGCGTCGGTGATGGCGAGGCCGAGCCTTGCCGCGATCGCGCCGAGCGTCTCTCCGGAGCTTCCGTGCAGCGCGGCCTCGGCGTCGTCGTCGTATGGCGTCGGCTCGCGGTTCACGATCACGAGCGCCGCGCCACTCTCGACGGCGGCTCGCGGCAACCCCGCGGCGGGATACACCTCGAGCGACGAGCCGACCACCAGGAAGACGTCGGCCGCCGCCGCGTCGGCGAAGGCCTGCACGGTCTCCCGCTCGGGCATGGCCTGGCCGAACGAGATGGTCGCCGGCTTGAGGAGGCCGCCGCAGTCGCAGCGGAGGTCGTGTTCGCCGGCCGCGAAGCGCGCCTGCACCGGTCCGCGATCCTGGCGGGCGCCGCAGGTCAGGCAGCCGACCTCGAGCGCGGTGCCGTGGATCTCGATCATCGCTTCGGGCGAGCTCCCGGCCTTCTGGTGGAGCCCGTCGACGTTCTGGGTGATGATGCGGAGGAGCCCGCCGCGCCGCTCGAGCGCCGCGAGCACGCGGTGCGCGGTGTTCGGGTGCGCGTCGCGGAGTGCGGGGAAGAGGTCGTTACCCATCTCCCAGTAGAGCCGGCGGGTCTCGGCGCTCGCGCAGAACCGATCGAACGTGAGCTTCCGCGGGTCGTAGCGCGTCCAGAGGCCGCCGGGGCTCCGGAAATCCGGGATCCCGGATTCGGTGCTGATGCCGGCGCCGGTCAGGACGACGAGGCGGCGCGCGCCGCCGACGAGCGCGGCGGCGCGATCGATGTCGGTGTCGGTGACGGGCGCGATGACTTCAGTCTCCGGCGGCAGCCGCACCGAGGACGGGTGCGAGGCGCGGCGCCGCCCGCTCGTGTATCCCAGGATTCGTGCGCTCGCGAGAGCCCGCGACGTCGAGCACGTGGGCCCCGTGAGACTCCGAGCTGCGGTCGAGCGTCACGGGGGGCCGCACTCGCTGCGCCGGCGTCCGAGCGCCGCGGGCGCCGCCGTCGTACCGGTGGCGATCGCGAGGACCGTGAGCGTCAGAACGTAGGGGAGCATCAGGAGGAGATGATACGGGATCGTGATCCCGGCCGCTTGCAGGTGGAACTGCGCGGCGCTCGCGGCGCCGAAGAGGAGGGCGCCGGCCAGGATGCCGAGCGGCCGCCACCGCCCGAACACGACGATCGCGAGCGCGATGAAGCCGCGTCCCGCCGACATGCCTTCGACGAACGTGTTGGAGTAGGCGAGCGAGAGGTAGCCGCCGCCGATTCCCGCGAGGAGGGCCGCGGCGAGCAGCGCGCCGACGCGCACCGCGGCGACGCGGATGCCGAGGCTCGCGGCGGCTTCGGGCGCCTCGCCGACGGCGCGGAGCTCGAGCCCGAGGCGCGTGCGTGCGAGGACGAGCCACACGAGCGGCACGAGGGCGAGCGCCACCCATACCGGCGCCGGCTGGCGGAGGGGCGCGAGCCACCACGCGTCGCCGTCGAGGGCGATCGGCGCGAAGGTCGGCACCGTGAGTGCGGCGCCGGTCACTCCGAAGACGGCGCGGTAGGCGACCCCCGTGACGCCGACGGCGAGGATGTTGAGCGCCGCGCCCGCGACGACCTGATCCGCGTCGAGCCCGACCACCCACAGGGCGAGGAGCGCGCCGAGCATCATCGCGGCGCCGGCTGCGGCGACCATGCCGACGAGCGGGCTGCCCGTCGCCCAGCAGGCGAGGAACCCGGCGAACGCGCCGGTCAGCATGAGACCCTCGACGCCGATGTTGAGCACGCCGGCACGCTCGCTCACGAGCTCGCCGAGCGCCGCGAACAGGAGCGGCGTGCCGAGCGCCAAGGCCGAGGCGGTGAGCACGACGAGCCACTCCGTCATGCGGCCGTCCCCGCACGCGGCGCGAGGTCGTCGCGCCGGCGGCCGCGCCGGTGCGCGAAACGCGGTGCTTCCGCCGCGAGGAGCGCCAGGATCACGGTCGCCTGGACGATCGACGCGAAGACCGCGGAGACGCCGGCGCTCCGTTGCATGGCGCCCGCACCGGCTGTGAGCGCGCCGAAGAACAGCGCCGAGACCGCGACCCAGCCCGGATGGAGGCGGGCGAGGAGCGCCACCGCGATCGCGGTGTAGCCCTGGCCGCCGGAGAACTGCTCGAAGAGCCGGTGCGTGACCCCGGTTACCTCGATGCCCCCCGCCAGACCCGCGAGCCCGCCGCTGACGAGCATGGCGCTCATCGTCGCCCGCGCGGGCGCGAGCCCGGCGAGATGGGTCGCGTAATAATTGTCGCCGGCGGCGCGCCAACGAAAGCCGAGCGCCGTCCGGTGCAGCACGAGCCAGACGAGCGGCACGGCGCCGAGGGCGAGCGCGATCCCGCCGTGCAGCCCACCGCCGAGGGTCGGGAGGTGCGCGGCCGCCGGCAGCACGTCGCTCTGCGGGTAGTGTCCGGCCGTCTCCATGAGGGGACCGTGCACCGCGAAGCCGACGAGCCGGGCCGCGATGAAGTTCAGCATGATGGTCGCGATCACCTCGTTCACCTGTCGGCGGAGCTTCAGCGCGGCCGCGAGGCCGGCCCAGAGCGCGCCGGCGGCGACGGCGCTCGCGAGCGCGGCGGCGAGGGCGAGCGGCCGTTCGGCGGCGGCGTGCGCGGCGGCGGTGGCGGCGAGCGCTCCCGCCAGCAGCTGCCCTTCGGCGCCGATGTTCCAGACCCCGCTTCGGAACGCGATCGCGACGGCGAGGCCCGTGAGCGCGAGCGGGCAGCTCTTCACGAGCGTGTCGACGAGCGCGAAGCGGTCGCCGAAGGCGCCGCCGCCGAGCGCGGCGAGCGCCGCGAGCGGATCGGCGCCGGCGCCGGCGAGCACTCCGACGCTCACGAGGAGCGCCGCGGCGACGACGGCTGCTGGTCCGAGCATGCGCGCGAACGCCCGACGCGGGGTCACCACAGCCCCGCCATGAGCGCGCCGATGCGCGCGCGATCGCGCGGCGACACCGGTCCCGCGAGCCGGCCGCGGTAGAGCACGAACGAGCGATCCGCGATCGCTGCGAGCTCGTCGAGGTCGGTCGTGAAGAGGAGCACGGCCGTTCCGGTCGCGGCGGTGGCGGCGAGCATCGCGTGGACGTGCGCGGTCGCGGCGATGTCGAGCCCGCGCGTCGGATTGACGGCGATCAGCACGCGGGGCTCCGTCGCGAGCGCCCGACCGATGACGATACGCTGCTGGTTGCCGCCCGAGAGCGCGCCGACCGGATGATCGAGGCTCGGGACGGCGACGCGATACGACGCCACGAGATCGGTCGCGAAGGCCCGCGCCCGCGCGACGTCGAGCAGTCCGAAGCCGCTGAAGCGGGCGAGAAGAGGCGCCGCGAGGATCGTGTTCTGCCAGACCGTCATACCGGCGGCGAGCGCGTCGCGCCGGCGGTCGCCGGGGACGAGCGCAAGGCCGGCGGCGATCGCGGCGCGCACGTCGTCCGCCGGAAGCGTCGCACCGTGGACGACGACCGTGCCGCGCCGGGGAATCACCCCCGCGAGCGCGCCGGCCAGCTCGTCCTGGCCGTTGCCGTCGACGCCGGCGATCCCGCAAATCTCGCCCGCCCCGATGTCCAAGCTGCAGGGCGCGAGCGCCGTGCGGCCGGCGACTGCGTTGGTCGCGACGTCGCGGGCGAGGAGCGCGAGCGGCTCGCCGGTCGCGCGCGGGTGCGCGCGCGCCGCCGTTTCGGCCCCGGCGCCTACCATCATTCGCGCGAGGTCGTGGGCCGTCACGTCGGTCGCCCCGACGGTCGTGACGCGCTTGCCCCCGCGGAGCACCGTCACCGCGTCGCAGAGCGCGAGCGCTTCCTCGAGCTTGTGGGTCACGAAGAGGACGAGCATGCCGCCGTCGCGGAGCCGCCGCAGCGTCGCGAAGAGCTCCTCGGTCTCGCGCGGCGTGAGGACCGCCGTCGGCTCGTCGAGGAGCAGCACGCGCGGCGTCGCCGAGAGCGCGCGCAGGATCTCGACGCGGGCCTGGCCGCCGACCGGAAGCGCGCCGCAGGGCGCCGTCAGGTCGCCGACGTCGAGCCCGAGCGTCGCCGAGAGCGCCCGCGCCGCGGCGGCGAGCCGCGCCGGCGCGCACCACGCGCCGGTCGACTCCGGTCGGCCGAGCGCCAGATTCTCGGCCACCGACAAGGCGCCGACGAGCGCGAAGTGCTGGTGCACGACGCCGACGCCGGCCGCGCGCGCGGCCCGCGGGTCGCCCGTCGCGAGCGGCGCTCCGTCGATCGCGATCGTGCCGGAGTCCGCCTGGACGCCGCCCGCGACGAGGCGCACCAGCGTCGATTTGCCGGCGCCGTTCTCCCCGAGGATTCCGTGGATCGTGCCGCCCGGAAGCGCGAGGTCGAGCGGCGCCAGCGCGACGAGGTCGCCGTAGCGCTTCGCGACCCCACAGAGCGAGAGCCTCGGCGTCGTCATCGCGCGCGCGCCGG
>WBZR01002642.1_pt1 | contig 17970 bp, 25 predicted proteins | sample 5204231 | NCBI WGS metagenome assembly WBZR01 (sample SAMN12412403, study PRJNA552823) | activated sludge metagenome | isolation source: activated sludge from anammox sidestream of wastewater treatment plant... | place: USA: Virginia | collected 2017-08 | reverse complement strand
CCGGGTCTTGTCCACCCGGCCCAGCAGTCGCGCATCGCAAGAGCACCTTGGGAGACGTCTCGCGATGGCCTTGACGTATTGTACACCCGTAGTCGGGCGGGCGGCAATCGCCGTTTCTGCCCCAGCGTGCGCCCCCCACACAGCGCACGCTGCCCCTGCCCTCCCTCGTGCTGCCCAGCGTCACCGTCGGCGCGGTTGGCAGCACGTTCGTGTTCCCCGCCTTGGCTGCGCTCGCGGCCATTCTCGGCCTACGGTGGACGTGCCTCCCGTGTTCCGGTCCGGGCATCATGCTGCCGATGGACACGGTGTAGCACGGTGTCCGGACCCGAGCGCGGGTGGCGTCCTGTGCTCGGCCTCCTTGCACGCCGGCGGGGTGGGACTGCTCAATCTCCACCCCGCCGGCCGAGGAGCATCAGCATGAGCGGGATGCTCGTCGTCCTCGCGATCCTGGTCGCCGCCTACCTGGTCGTGTGGTCCGTTGACGTCGTCGCCACCCGGCTCCGGCGGCGCGGCCGGCCGCACGTGCTGCGCTACGACGTCGCGCGCGGGTGGCACGTCACACGGCGTGGACGAGGCGGTTGATGTGCAGCTGCGTGGCTCGCCATCCGGTGCGCTGCCGAGCCCTGCGTCATGGCCTGGCGCCGGCGTACGTCCTCGGCCTCGGGCCGGGCGCGGCGTGTGGGTGCGTGTGCCATCGACGCGTGGGCGATGCCGATAGACGGCGGGCCGCCGATCACGGTGGGCCTGTGTCAATGGCGTCGGCAGCGGCAGAGTGCGCAAGGCGTCTAGGGCTGGGAGATGTCGATGTCGTAACCGTGCGCCCAACCAGTTCCAGCTTCACCGCAGATCACCCAGCACATGCCAGGTACGGGCTTGGGTTGGCCTTCCGGAGGGCGGTCACTGCGACAATTGGTTCCTGTTGCCACAACGGAAAGTGGGAAAAGCACGGGGTCGAGCGGGTCGGTAGTGTCGTGCCGCCATATCTGCAGACCACGTCCAACATTGAACTCCGCGGGACAATCGGGGTCGGGCGTGGGGGTTCTGGTCGGGTTGGGGGTATCGGTCGGTGCCGTCGTGGCCGAAGCCGGAACAGCCAGGGTCTGATTGGAGATCGCTTCGTCAGGCGCAATCTGGCCCGCGGCCGACGTGGCCACTGGTCCAGAGGAAGGTGTGGGGGTACTACTGCACGCCCCAAGCGTAAGGAGCACAACGACCGCGAAGCACCAGCGCATGTTCCTGCATTCTCCCTTCGGCTGTCTTCTACCACCGCTCCGTCGCTATGTCAACCGCAGCCGGCTGATTGTGTCATCGACGATGCATGGCATCAAGGTACGATTGGCGTGCAGAATGGTGCGTCCAGGCGCGAGCTTCGTGCAACGGGAACCGAAGGTCCGGTATTCTCCAGTTTCCGCTGTAAAATCGCCAGCCATGCCACAGCGAACAAAGGCGCCCAAGCGCAAGGGAGAGGATACCCGGCTGGCGATCCTCAGGGAACTGCGCCGGCGGGAGCTCACGCTGGAACCAGGTCCCACGACACGGGAGATGGAGCAGGTAATAGGTCTCGCGCACGGGACGGTGTTCTACCATGTCCGGGTGTTGCGCAACGCCGGCGATCTCCTTCCGACTCGCCGTCTTCACCTCTCGGAAACTGGGCGCGCCAGGGTCGACGCGACCACGTAGCCCAAGGTCCAAATCTGGTCCAAGTCGGCCAGGGTCCACCTGGATGGTGTCGCTGGCGCTTGACACGTTCGACCATTTGCTGTAAAATAAGCGGGCTTCAGTCAAATAGAACGCCCGCGGCGGTGCTTGCAACACCCCGCGGGCCGGCCACCAGAGAGGACACTCTGATGACGAACCCGATTCTATCACAGCCCCAGGTCTCGGCGCCAATCGCGCCCGCGGCCACCAGCACCAAGACGCCCGGCCGGCGTGTCGTAAACGGAGGCCATCCGCCGGCCCAACCCCAAGCGGACGTTGCCGAGCCCACCCCGGGTGACCAGGCGACGTCCGCTTTTCGTATCGCGCCGCGGCCGACGCGGGTCGACGCACGCTACCACGGCCCCCTCAACTTCGGGGTGAGCGCCACCGGCGGCGACTTCCACGACGTCATGGGCGCCATCGTCGATCAGATCCGCCAATGGAGCGAGGCGGGCTTGGTCGGCCCCGCGGCGCTCACGGGCGCCGGCCATGCGCTGCTGGACGCGGCGCAGGATCGGGAGACGGTGGCATGACCACACCGATCATCATCGCCCGCGGCGCCGACGGCGGGCCGCTCCTCACCGTCGCCCAGGCGGTCGCGGTCGCCAAGCTGTCGCTGCCCGAAGGGCGACACAACCCCGAGGGCATGGCCATCTTGGGCGCGCTCTGGGAGCAAGGCGAAGACACACACTCGCTTCTCGCCAGCATCATCATCGAGTGGGCGCCGATGGTGGCCGCAGTACGCCAGCCAGAAGCCGGCGGCATCGATGTGCCGCCCTTCCTGGCCTGCCGGGTGAACGGCGGTGCGGCATGACCACCTTCGCGCCGACACAGGAACAACTGGCCGCTCTCGAGGCCTACGCCACCGGCGAGGACCTCATCATCGAGGCGGGCGCCGGCACCGGCAAGACCGCCACGCTCAAGCTCCTGGCCGAGTCCGATTCGACGCGCCGCGGCCAGTACATCGCCTTCAACCGCGCGATCGTCACCGAGGCCCAGGAGCGGATGCCCGGCCACGTGAAGGCCTCCACCGCCCACAGCCTGGCGTTCCGCGCGCTCGGCCATCGCTACAGCCACCGCCTCAATGGACGCCGCATGCGCTCGGACGAGATCGCGATCCGACTGCGGATCGACCCCATCGTCATCAAGGTCGGCGACCACCAGAAGACGCTCGCGGCGGGCTACCTCGCGGGGTTGGTGATGCGGACGATCACCCAGTTCTGCCAATCCGCGGCCGACACGCCCGGCGAGCAGCACGTGCCCTACATCGAAGGCATCGACATGCCGAGCGAGGATGGGGCGCGCGGGTGGGCCAACAACCGGATGGTGAGAAACGCGATCCTTCCCTACGTCCTGCGCGCCTGGCTGGACCTGCAGCGGACGGATGGCCAACTGACCTACAAGCACGAGCACTACCTGAAGGCATGGCAGCTCGCCGGGCCACACATCTGCGCGGACGTCGTGTTCTTCGACGAGGCGCAAGACGTGAGCCCGGTTCTGGCGGCCATCGTCGCCGCCCAGACGCACGCGCAGCGGGTGTACGTGGGCGACTCGAACCAGGCCATCTACGCGTGGCTCGGCGCAGTCGACGCCCTCGCGCAGCTCAGCGCGGCGCGCCGGACCACGCTCACCCAGAGCTTCCGGTTCGGCGATGCGGTGGCCGACGTCGCCAACCGCGTGCTTGAGTCCCTGCCGACCGACATGCGCCTCCGCGGAACGCCGAGCATCGCGAGCGTGGTAGCCCCGGTGGCAGAGCCCGACGCGATCCTGTGCCGCTCCAACGCCTGCGCGGTGCGAACGCTGATGGACGAAGCGGATGCCGGGCGGCGCGCCCATCTGGTAGGCGGCGGCGAGGACGTCGCCGCCTTCGCCCGCGCAGCCGAGGATCTGCAGACGCGCGGCAGCACCCAGCATCCGGACCTCGCCTGCTTCCTCTCCTGGGGCCAGGTGCAGGAGTACGTCCGCCAGGACGCACAGGGCGACGAGCTGAAGCTCCTGGTGGACCTGGTGGATCGTTTCGGCGCGCCGGCCATCATCCACGCCTTGGACGTCATGCCGCGCGAAGCGGACGCTGACGTGGTCGTCTCGACCGCGCACAAGGCCAAGGGACGCCAGTGGCCCGCGGTGCGGCTCGCCGGCGACTTCCCGGACGACCCCGAGCAGACCGGCGACGACGAGCGACGGCTCCTCTACGTGGCTGTCACGCGGGCCCGGACGGAGCTCGACGCGACGTCGGTGCCATGGGTCGTCGCGGAACCGAACGTTGAACCACAGCCCGAACGGGCACTTGCAACCACGGAGGCATGACATGTCCAAGCCCACGTTCAAGAAGGCCTCGAAGGCACAAGCCAAGGCGCGCATCGCCCTCATCGGACCAAGCGGCTCGGGAAAGACGATGTCCGCCCTCCTCGTCGCAGGCGGCCTCGGGAACCGAATCGCGCTGATCGATACCGAACGGGGGTCCGCGAGCAAGTACGCCGGCGACCCCGCCATCGGCGTCGAGTTCGACGTGCTCGAACTCGAGCGCCATCACCCGGACGACTACATCGCGGCGATCGACGCAGCCGCTGAGGCCGGGTACGACGTGCTCATCATCGACAGCCTGAGTCACGCGTGGGCGGGCCGCGACGGCGCCCTGGAGCTCGTGGACCGGGCGGCGAAGCGCTCGGAGTCCGGCAACTCATTCGCCGCCTGGCGAGACGTCACGCCGCTCCACAACAAGCTCGTCGACACCGTGATCGGCGCGCCGATGCACATCATCGCCACCATGAGGGCGAAGACCGAGTACGTCATGGTCGCCAACTCCAAGGGCAAGATGGAGCCGCAAAAGGTCGGCCTCGCGCCGATCCAGCGGGATGGCGTCGAGTACGAGTACGACATCGTCGGAGATCTCCGACTCGACCACACGCTGGTGATCTCGAAGACCAGATGCAGAGACCTCGACGGTGCGGTCATCCCGAACCCCGGCCGCGAGTTCGGGGTCACGGTCCGCCAGTGGTTGGACGCCGGGTACGACCCGCTCGACGACTGGCGCGCCGATGCGGACGCCGCCGAGGCCTCGGGCTCGCTCAAGTCCTTCTTCGGACCGGACGGCCTGCAGGTCCGGGCCGAGTCCGCGCCGGCCTACATCCGCGCCCAGGCGCGCGAAGCCATCGATTCCGCGATGTGCAGGGTCGTCGTTGCCCACCTGGCCCAACTCGACGGCGACCAGCTCGCGCGCGTCAGGAAGCTCGTGGAGGATGCACGGGCGAATGGCGACCGCGACAGGGCCCTCGCCGCGATCGACGGACGGCTGAGCGAACTGGCGACGGACTCACAGCCGGCCGAGCAGCTTGGGCTCGCGACGGAGGTGGCGTGATGCCCGGCGTGGCGGTGCTCTTGGAACGATACCTGGCCAAGCTCGCGAGCGAGGGCGCGAAGGCGACCGCCCTCGCTCGGCGAGACAATGAGGCCGCGCCGGCGACAGTCAGGTGGGGGCACCCGGCGCCGGCCGCCCTGACGACCGACGTCCGGTTCAATCACGAAAGGACGACGAGACATGGTGAGCGCACCCATGCTTCTTGACGGCCACGTCGTAGGCCGGCGCCGCCGAACTGCCATGCAACGTGCACGAGTTGCGCTCGATCGGCGGCTGTGGGACTTGGAGGAGATCACGGAGATTCTGAACCGCGGGATCATCGAGGGCCGGCGGCCGCGGTACAGCATCGAGACGATCCGCGGATGGGTCGCGCGCGGCGAGCTGCCGGCGATCGTGTTGCCATCGGCCTGGGCGTCCGACAAGACCCGCCCGGGCTGGCGCACGTACCGCGTGCCCGACATCTGGGTGCCGGACTGGTTCGCCATGCGCGACCGATTCCAGCCGGTCTTCACGGCTCGCGAGGACATCGGAGAAGCAGGGGATCCGCCTTGGGTCACGCTGAACGACGCCGGACTCGCCGTCGGCGTGAGCCATGAAACGATGGCTGAGTTCGTGCGCCTCGGCATCGTCGAGGCGCACTCCGAGCCGTCCGGGACGAGCGTCATCAGCACGCGCACGCTCGACGATTGGGTGTTCAGGATGGTGCGACTGGCGGAAGAGGATTGGTACGGCACCGTCCGGGAGGCGGTCAATGCCTAGAGGAAGTCCGGACGGGAAGGCCACCAGCGCGCCTACGGTTGGCAGCCAGGAGCGCGCTGGTGGCCCGGCCCGGTCCGAAGACCAGACCCGCGATTCTACCACGCCGCTCGCCCGCCTGGGGCCGTCGAACGGCCGCTGGCGCGGCGGCGAGCGGATCACGCATCACGGCTACGTGATGATCTACGTCGGCGTCGAACACCCGCTCGCCGACGTCCGGGGCTACGCCTACCTCCACGCGCTGGTATGGGCCGCAGCAGGCCGACCTCTCCCAGGTCGCGGCGAGGAGCTGCACCACCGGGACGATCGGAAGACCTACAACCGCCTCTCCAACCTGGAGGTGATCACCACCGCGGAGCACGCGCGCCGGCACGCGGCGACGAAGCCGCGCGACGGCCGCGGGCGGTTCGCCGAGATGGCGAGGGAGGCGGCGACGGCATGAGCATCAGAACCTACGCGGCCATGATTGACTGGCTCCAGGCCAATGACGTGGACCGCCTTTCCAGCCGCGATGTGGTGGACTTGGTCGTATGGGCGGACGGGTACTCATTCGAGCTGGAGCACGCCGCAGACCTAACCCCTGAGAATGTGGCTGCTGCCGGATGGCATATCGTACTTGGGGCCCCCGCACCATCGTGGTTTCACGATCGGCCGCAACGACACGGTGCACCGCCCTCCGACCTCGACCGGCGGCGATCGCAATGGGAGGCGAGGCGACGCAGGCTTGCACCTCAGGTATTCGCTCGTGACGGGCATCGCTGCTGTTCATGCGGCCGCGGGCCGGACGATGACGATGTTGAGCTGACCGTCGATCACGTGATCCCCTTGACATCCGACGGATCGGACGATCTCGACAATCTGCGGACGCTCTGCAGATCGTGCAACAGCAGGAAGCGCGACCGATGAGCGCAAGGACGACATCCACCCGGGTCCGAGATGCCGGCTGCATGCGGAAGTACCGTACTGAGATCCCGAACCTCGTGCTGAGCCGGCTGGCGGACGGAGCGATCAACACCTATGACCTGGCGCTCTACGTCGTCTACAAGCGCACAGCCGGTGAGGACGGCGAATGTTTCAAGTCAACCACGACGCTGGCCCGAGAGGCCGGCATGAGCGCAGGTCAGGTGGTGAAGTCGCGATCCAAGCTGATAACCGAGGGGCTGATCGCGGCCACAGAGGTACGGCGAGGAGGCGGCCGGGCGGAGCTTCACGTCACGATCTGCGACATCTGGACCGCGAACATGGCCGCGTTCGCGAGCGAGCGAAGTTCACGTGGTGAACAACGAACTTCACGTGGTGAACTTCAAACTTCACCCGGTGAAGTTCAAAGTTCACCACGTGAATGGCGAAGTTCACAGGGTGAATCGCTTAAAGGAGAAGAAGAACCCCTTAAGAAGGAACCCCTTAAGAAAGAACCCCAGAAGAAGGGGGGATCCGTACCGGTAGTAGGTACACCGGGCGCGACGGCACCCCCTCCCGACGCTGACGCGCTCGCGCCGGCGCAGCTCGCCGAAGGCAAGCGCATCCGAGCCGCGCTCGCCACCTGGCTCGGCCTCGACCTGCGAACGCTTTCCGGGAAGCCGCTCGATCGCCTGAACGCTGAATCGAAGGCACTGGCCCGCGTCGGCGTCACGGCCGAGGAGCTGGCCACCGGTCGCGACCGGTGGTTCCGCGAGCATTGGGCCGGCGGCAATCGCGACAAGTCTGACCGCGACCGGCGACCGAGCCTCGATCAAGCGATCGAGTGGGTGTCCTGGTGCCGTGGCGAGGGGGCACGATCGGACGGCGCGGCCATGCAGGCAGCGATCACCAACGGCCACCTGCTGGCCGACGGTGCTTTGAGCTACGCCGCTCAAGAGTTGGCCGAGGCCGGCCGCCAGATCGAGGCCGACGAGTCAGGGCTTACCGACGTGTGGGCGCAAGTCCTCGCCTCCCTTCGCCTGCAGACGTTGCGGTCGACCTTCGACCACTGGTACGCCAGAACCCAGCTTCAGGCGATCACCGACGACGGGCTGGCCATAGTTGTGGCCCACAGCCACCACGCGAAGGCCTGGCTCACGGATCGCGACGGCGGGGTGGTAGCTCGCCACTTGGTGGAGATGGGGATGGACGTGCATCAGGTGGTGTTCGTCGAAGCCGACGAGCTCGCCGCGGCGGTACCTGGGAGGGCGGCATGAACCCGATCGTCGGGCAAGCCGTGATCGTCGTCACCGAGAGTCCGGGGGGCTTCTTCAGCATCCGGTCGTTCGGGTCGCCGGCCGGCCCGAGCCGCGAAGCCGAGGAGTTCTGCGACCGCCTGGCACAGCTCGGGCACGCCATCGCGACCACGCCCGAGCGAGAGAGTCCGAAGGCTGGACCGTCGTCCCAGGCCGCCGTCACCCTCAACGCTCACATCGCCGAGCAGGACATCCGCATTGCCGGCCTGGAGGCCGAGCGCGACCACTACCGCGCCGGCGTCGCTCGCCTTCAGCACATCGAGGCTGCGGCGCGCGCTGTCCTCGCACACGGCCAGGCGCGGTACGAGGGCGAGGAGGTATATGCTGGCGACCTGGTGCCGGCTGCGCTGCTGCAGGCCCTACGGGCGGCGGTCAACGGCGATCGGGAGCGTGCCCAGTGACCGCCGGCGACTTCACCCTCAAGGCCCAGATCAACGGGGCGCTCGCCGACGCCTTCGCCGAGATCGAGCGCCTGCAGGCGCGTGTCGCCGAACTCGAAGCCGATCTGGTCCAGCACCGCGAGCTGGCCGGCCAGCAGCAGGAACTCATCGCCGCGCACCAGCACGCGTCCGTGTTGGCACATCACGCCTACAAGGCGCTGGCCGTCGAAGCGGACCGTCTGCGCGGGATGGTCATGGGCGGGATCATCGTCCTAACGCCGCCGCCGGGCGGCTGGAGGAACTGATGGCGGCCATCGCAACCGCTGCCCGCTGCCCGTACTGCACCGCGCCGATGCAGCTCGTGGTCAGCGAGCGGTACCACACATGCCTGCGTTGTCCGACCACCCTCGGCATCTGGATCTACGTGCCGATCGGCGACGCACCACCACATCCGATGCACGGAACGCGGATCGCCGCGAGGACCGTGTACAGCCAACCACCCAAGCCGCGGCCGGCCGCGAGGCGGCCCGTTCGCCGGCGACAACCGCAAGGAGCACGACGATGATGCAGGGAAACGGGAGCGGCGCCGCGCAGCCGCGGACGACACTGCAGTTCTACGGACAGGCCCAGGGCGTGAAGGTCAACGTGCCGAAGGGAAACGGCTACTACTCGACCGATTCGGGATCCATCGACATCACGTTCCGCGTCACGGCGCCCAGTAAGCCGAGGGACCCGCGGCGCAACCGCAACGTCTGGCAGATCGAGCAGGCGCAGAAGATCATCGATGGGTTCGGCGGCGTGAAGCCCGACCCGAAGGAGGACAAGAAGGGCGCCGCTGAATTCGACAGGGCGCGGACGACCATCGAGTCCGAGGCCCGGCGGCATCGTGCGGAGGACGAGCGCTATGCGCGCGAGCTCGCCGTGCATGGGCCGTCCCTGATGGCCTACGCCCAACTCGTCGGGCTCGTGGCCGTGTTCGGCGATCAACGCCTGGAGATCACGCTCGCGCCGGCCGATCAGGACCTGCTCCCGGGTATGGGCATCACGCTCGCGCTGCCGGATGGCCAGGCCGCACAGGGCCAGGATGACGAGGACCTGGTCGACGACGAGGACGACTACAACGACGAGGACGAAGAGGACCTGGCCGAGGCGGCCGGGGAGATGGCGGCGGGGTGATGGGCGCGCCCGTCTTCGGCGATCGCGCCACCCTGGCCGCTGCCAGGCCCGCGCCGAACTACCGAGCGCAGCGCGAGCGGATGGTGGCACTCGGCCGCCATCCGACTGGCTTCGCCCTGGCCGGGGCTGACCACCCTGGCCAGGGCCACACCTGCGGCGACTGCGCCCACCACTACGTCCGGCAGTTCGCCGGCCGCTACCACAAGTGTGATCTGATCCGAGCAACAGGCGGCCCGGCGTCCGACATCCGGGTGCGCTGGCCCGCGTGTGAGCACTGGGAAGCAGAGGCGCAGGATGGATGACGACCTTGATATCCACTGGACCTGGTTCATCGCCGGCGCCGTCGTGGCGCTGGTTCTTTCCAACCCGCGCATCCGTTTCTGGGCCGCCGATCTGCTGATCGATCTCGGGATCTGGATCCAGATCGACGACGACACGCGCAAGGTCGAACGCATGCTGCAGGCGTGGGGACGCGAGCATCGGGAACGCCAACGACGAAATGGGAAGCCGCCGATCCGCGGCGGTGGGCTGTAGCGTGGTGGGAGCGATGCTTCCCCGATCGCATCGCGCCCACCACGGTGCAGCTCACCTGGGATCGAGCGGCACCTCGCCGGACCCGGGGGCGGGAGACAGGGCCCCGCCCCCGGGACTTGTTCAAACCGAGTGGGAGGTTTGTGTGGTACAATTGTTCGCCAGAAGGAATGTGAAGGCGGATCGCTATGCCAAGTTCTAGAACTGCGCGCGTGATCCAGGTTGATCCAGATCGAATTCATGAAGTCATGTGCCCGGGTTGTGGCCACAAGGTGGGCGATGCCCTGCCTGTTCCATCGCTCACCAACAAGTACCGCTGCCGGCACTGCGGACTCTGGTTCATCCTCCATGTGCCGAGCATCAACGTCCTGAGGGAAGCCATCGAGAACACCGGGCGATAGGACCACCGCCCTCCAGACCCCGTATCCGGCCTTTGCGCCTCACTGTTGCGGGCCCTCGCGCCCCACTGCAGTGGGGCGCTTTTGCTTAAACGCGGACGAGGTACATGAACGAACCGAGATACCGTCGCCTCCCCGACCTCGAGCTGTGGGAGGGGAACTACAACAAGGGAGATGTGCCCGCCGTCGCCAGGTCCGTCCAGGCGTTCGGCTTCAACGGTCGCGTCGCCGTACACCAGGGCACCGTCATGGCGGGCAACACGGCGATCAAGGCGCTCCGGGTACTGCACGAGAACAATGGCATCTTCCCGGGCGGCAGCGGCCTCCGGCTCGACGACGACGGCGAATGGATGGTCCTGGTCACGCCGCTCGACCACCTCACCCGCCAGCAGGCCGAGGCCTTCGGCATCGCCGACAACCGGACGCGCGACCTCGCCACATCCGACGAGGAGAAGCTCGCCGCGCTCCTGCGCGGGATCGCGGAAGCCGACGACCTCCTCTTCCAGGCAACCGGCTACGATGACGACGACTTGGCCAAGCTGCTCGCTCAAACGTTCGAGGGTCATCAGCCCGACATCGATGCCGAACCGCAGATGGACCGGGCCGACGAGATGCAAGCGAAGTGGCAGGTCAAGCCCGGCGACCTCTGGCTGCTCGGCGATCACCGATTGCTCTGCGGCGACTCGACGAACCCAGAGCACGTGCAGCGCCTCATGGATGGCGCGCGCGCACGGCTGTTCGCGACCGACCCGCCCTACCTCGTGGACTACACGGGGCGCGACAGGCCGGCCAACAGCGCCGGCCGCAAGGGCGCCAAGGACTGGTCGGGCACCTACAAGGACTGGGATCGGTCCGAACAGGGCGACGGCCTGTACCGCGGCTTCATTCGCGCCGCCATCGACCACGCCATCACCGAGGACGCCGCCTGGTACTGCTGGCACGCCAGCCGCCGCCAGGCGATGCTCGAGGCCGTGTGGGAGGAGTGCGGCGCGTTCGTGCACCAACAGATCATCTGGGTGAAGGATCGTCCGATCCTGGGCCATTCGTGGTACGCCTGGCAGCACGAGCCGTGCTTCTTCGGGTGGATCCGCGGCCAGAAGCCCGTGCGCACCGGCGCCGACGTGCCGGGCCTGGATGCGTGCCCGACGTCCATATGGCAATTCGCGACCACGAAGGTGGGCGAGGACACCGGTCATCCAACCAGCAAGCCCGTGCAGATCTTCGAGCTGCCCATGATCCAGCATACCGCCCCTGGCGACGTGTGTTACGAACCGTTTAGCGGGTCGGGATCCCAAATCATCGCTGGCGAGCGCACCGGTCGACGCGTGTTCGCGATGGAGATAGCGGAACCGTTCGTGGCCGTCGCCCTCGAACGATGGAGCGAGGCGACGGGCAAGGTGCCGGTGCGTGTCGACGCGTCCGAATCCATAGCCGAACCATAGCAAGCCCTTAGCAGTGTGTTAGCTCTCTCCTGGTAATATGCGAAGCAAGACGGGCAACCAAATTACCACCAAGGAGATGACGAACATGACGAACCAAGAGCGGATCGACACCCTGACGGAGGCGCAGGAGAAGTTGTTCGAAGCGATCGAACTGATCGAGGCGGCGGTGAAGGGCACGGGGCGCGAAGCGTATGCCGATGCCTACACGCTGGCGCACCTGAAGATCATGGCCAGTTCGGGCCACGGGTACCTGAGCCGCGATACGAACCTGGACGACATGATGGAGTGGTACAGGGGCGACGACGGCGACGACGAGGATTACGAGGACTGAAGTCCGAGGTTGCCCGGAGGGGGCGGCGGGCCCTTCCCGCCGCCCCCGCGGCGCGACACCGGAGACACAACCATGACGAACTCACAAATCACCCTCAAGAACGGACACAGGATCGGCACCCAGTCGCACGCCGGCGACTTCGACAAGAACGTGCGGATCATGATCGACGACCGCGATGTGTGCCTGGTCAATCGCGGGATGCACTTCAGCACGGACGGCTGGCGACCTGCAGAAGTCAACTGGAGCGCATGCGGCGACCGCGACATCGGCTACGCCGAGGCGATGGCGGCGGTGCTGCGCCTCGCGGTGCGGATCGCCCGCGATCTCGACGCCGTCGGCGATGGGGTCTCGGACGTGGAGGACGAAGAGCTGGAGGCGGTTGTACTCGACCATCTGGCGCAGGTAGCGCGCAACCATCGGTGAGACGATTGGTCGGGCGGGCGATGCCACGAGCGCACCGCCCGCCCGGCAATCCATAGCACACCCTTAGCAATAACTTAGCACAAAGGCCTTGATATGTTCTCCGTCAATATGGTAATATGCGAAACAGAAGGATCGTACAAACAACGTCACAAGAATACGGAGAAACGATCATGATGCTCAAGACAAACCCCGCCACGCACGCAGAAGAAATCGAGATCGACGGCCAGTGGTTCACCAGCGACGACGACCTCGGGCACGTGTCGATGATGTCGAACGCCTTCCTGGCAGTGGTCGCCCAAGGGAAGGTCGACATGGCAGAGCTCGCCCGCGAGATGCTGAGCTTCCGCGGGTGCGACGAGACCGGCAAGTGGGTGGGGTTCAATGCGGCGAAGGCCGCGCTCAACCGCCCGCGGACGCACGAGGCCTTCAATGCGAACGGCCGCGCGGTGAAGGTCACCATCCCGGAGGCCTGAGATGAAGCCGACCTGGATGATGGACGCGGGCGAGCTCAGGGAGTACGTGGTGGAGCGTCACGGGCAGACGCTGCTCTGCGGCGGCGCGCGCTACCACGAGGCACGGCGGTGGGTGCGGAGGCTGGCCAAGCGGGCCGGTCTCCCGCCGGGCGAGGTGCTGGCCGATGTACTGTCGGACGCCGAAGCGCGGTTCGGGTGAGGCCTTCTTCTGACGGGGATCTATGACGGATTGCAGAGAGAGTGATGGCGGAAACGACCACCGAGGCCCGGCGACAGATCGTCGCCGGGTTGGTTCGTCAACGTGCCGACGTGCCGCTTGCCGCGGTGCGTCGGGCGGTGCTGGGCGCCGGTCACCAGGTCACCGACAGTACGCTGCGCAAGGACGTCGCCCTCGTGCGTGGGGAGATCGAGCAGGAGCAGATCGAGCGTCGGCAGGAGCTGGTGGCGACGTTCATGGCCCGCAAGTTGACGCACAGGGAGATGCTCCGCGGCCTGGCCGGCGCCGGCATCGAGATATCTCGTCGCACGCTCGACCGCGACGTGGCGGCGGTCAAGCAACTCCGGCGCGAGTTCCTGGGCGCGAGCGTCGAGGACTGGACCGCCCAGGAGGTCGCCGAGCTCGAGGAGATGGAGCGCCAGGCCGCGCAGAAGGAGGACAACGGCCTGCGCCTGAAGATCAAGGCCAGGAAGCATGCGGTGCTCGGCATCGACAAGCCCGCCAAGATCGCGCCCACGACGCCCGACGGCGAGGCGCCGTATGACCCGTTCAACCTTAGCGACGAGGAGGCAGCTGCTCGAATTGCTGCCCTACTTGACGCCGCAAGAACGCGCCGAGGTAAACGGCCTGCTCGATCGACCAAACCAGAGGCCTCGGACCAATGACGAGCTCCACGCGTGGGTCGCGCGCTACCTCGGCATCACCATTCCACGGTGTTCCTGCTGCGACGGGCACCGCGCACCCTTCGACGCTTTCGCCGATGCGTTTTTCGCACGCCATCCGATCACGGTCTGGAAAGCGAGCCGTGGGTTCGGGGGCAAGTCCATGATGCTCGCGGTCCTGGCTCTCACCGAAGCGGCCACGCTGGGGGCCGAAGTGCGCGTGCTCGGCGGCTCGGCCGATCAGTCCGAGAACGTGGTCCGCTACACCGACGGCATGGTCGACTCACGCACCTTCCCTGCCATGCTCCTGAAGCCCGAAAGCCACCACCGCTTCGGGCGCCGGGTGTCCGGCCTCACCAAGTCGCGCGTCGGCCTGGCGAACGGCGGATCGCTCCTTGCCACTGCGGCGAGCACCCGGGCGGCCCGAGGCCCGCACCCGTCGCGCCTGCGCATCGACGAGGCCGACGAGTTGTCGGTGGTGATCTTCAACGCGGCGCTCGGCCAGACGATGGCGAAGGGCGGTGTGGCGGCCCAGACGGTGATCAGCTCCACGCACCACTACCCGGACGCCACCATGACCGAGGTCCTCACGCGGGCGCGCCGCCGGCGTTGGCCCGTGTACGAGTGGTGTTGGCGGGAGACCTTGCGGACGGCAGACAATCCGGACGGCTGGCTTGATCCGGGCGAGGTCGAGCGCAAGCGCGGCGAGGTGCCTGAGGAGATGTGGCTCACGGAGTACGACCTCCAGGAGCCGAGCGTCGAGGGGCGCGCCATCAACACCGACGCCGTGGAGGCCGCATTCAGCAGCGACCGCGGGCTGTTCGCCGGCGCCGCCGGCGAGGTGATCATCCTGGAGGACCCGGATCCCGAAGCGCTGTACGTGACCGGTGCCGACTGGGGACGTAAGCGGGACTGGACGATCATCGCCACCTTCAAGATCGTCTCGCGGGCGCCCCTTCGCCTGCGCTGCGTCGCGTGGCAGCGGGAGGGCCGCACGGCGTGGCCGGAGATGATCGCCTGGTACAACCGGCGTCTGGCCACCTATGGGGGCGGCGGCGCGCATGACGGCACGGGCCTCGGCGATGTGATCGAAGGCTACGTCGATGCCCCAGCCTCGGTGCAGAACCAGGGGGTAGTTCTGGTCGGCCAACGCCGGCGCGAGATCTTCAGCGCCTACGTGGTCGGCGTGGAGAAGGGCGAAGTCGAGTACCCGCGCATCGACCACGCCTACCGCGAGCACCTGTACTGTCGGGTGGATGACCTGTATCGAGAGGGGGAGACGTTCCACCCACCGGACACCTTCGTCGCCGGCGCCCTGGCCTACTACGCCGCGCGCGAGGGCTTCGGCGATCGCTGGATCGTCTACGACGACGAGGACTGAGAGGGACGAACATGGACGCGAGGAACATGACGAGAGCCCAGCGGCTGGAGATCGTTCGGCGCGCCGAGGAACGGCTCGGCCTCAAGGGAACGCCGCCGCAGAACGTGGTCGACGTGTCCGGGTGGTACTCCATCGGCGGCGGCGAGTTCAACATGCATCCGACCGGTATGCTCGTCCACGGCCCAGGCGCGACCGAAGTCATCGCAGAGGCCCAGCGTAGCGGGCGGGGCAACAGCGTGTTGTGGAACGTCCTCACGGCCTATCTGCGCGCCTTCAAGGAACCCCAGCTGTACCATTGGCGAGGGCCATGGTTCGACCTCGAAGCCTCAGAGCGGCTCGACGACAGTCCGGTGGCAGCGTTCCTTCGAAGCCCGAACGCCCAGCTCACCATGAACCAGATCAAGACGGCGGTCCGCTGGATGGTGCTCTTCGACGGGAACGGATACCTGATCAAGCAGCGGACCGGAGGCGGCACCATCCAGGACAACACGACCGGCGCCCTGGCCGCCGTGTGGCCGGTGTCGCCGGCGAGGATGTGGCCGGCGGTGTATGACCGATCCGATCCTCGCTTCCCCCTCTCCAATGGGTGGATCGACTACTACGCCTACAAGACCGGCAAGGGCCGGCCGCGCGAGATCCCGCCCGAGAACGTGATCCACTTCAGGCACATCCCGAACCCGGACGATCCGCGGCTCGGGATGAAGACCGTCCGGGAGATCGTTCGAGAGATCGCCACTGACAACGAGGCAACCGCGCTCATGAACGCGGTGCTCTCCAACCTGGGGGTTCCTGGCATCCTGGTCACACCCAGGGACAACGCGACGATCCCGAAGGAGGATCGCGGCGATCTCAAGGCCTCTATCCAAAGCCGGACCACCGGCGGCCGCCGCGGCGAGCCGATCGTGATGTCGAAGCCGGTCGACGTCGAGCAGTTCAACATCAACCTGCGCCAGTACGACCTCGCACACGTCTGGGGCCACGTTGAGACCCGCATCGCCGGCGCCATCGGATGGCCGGCGATCCTGGCGGGCCTCAGTGCCGGCCTCGACGCCGCCACCTACAACAACACGAGTGGCCTGCGGGAGTACGCCACCGAGGACATCCTGATCGCGGCGTGGGTGGACGATGGCGAGACCTGGACGCTCGGCCTCCGGCGCGACTTCGGCCTCCGTGATGACGAATGGATCGGCTACGCCTACAACCGGGTGCGCGCTCTGCAGGAGGACCAGAACGCACTTTGGGAGCGGACCGGCACGGCCTGGGGCCGAAACGAGATCACGATTGGCCAGCACCACGGGATGCTCAACCTCGATCTGCCGGCAGGCGTGAACCCCGACGCCCGGAAGGTGGACATCGAGGGCGGCGCCGATGGCGGTGGGCCGCCCGTGGCATCGTCGGCGTCGTCCGCGGACGTGGCCGAGGCGCAGGCCATCGTCCGCCCCGACACGGTGCTCAACGGTGCCCAGGTCGAAGCCGCCAAGGCGATCATCATGGACGTCGCCGCTGGAGTCCTTCCCAAGTCAGCCGGATCGACGATGCTTGAGGTGTTCTTCAACCTCCCGCGGCCGATCGTCGATGAGCTGATGGCGAACCTCGACGACGTGGACGCCAGCGGGCTCGGCGCCGCGGCCGCGGCGCTCATCGGCGGCAAGGCGCGACGGCTGTCGCACGTGAAGCGGGCCGCCCTGCCGGCACCGGAAGTGTCGGAGGACGACGTGCTGGATGCCGTCGAGGCCTGGGACGCGTGGGCGAAGGACAACGCCCCGGAGTTCGAAGGCATCCTCGGATGAGCACCGCGGCTACCGTCTTCTCATTCAAGGCGCGCCCGTCGCCGCCTGCCACGTGGTCGTGGGACGCCGAGACCCAGCGATACCGGTGGCCGAAGACCGGGAAGGCGGTGCCGCCGGCGCGGATCTGGAAGGTGTTCGACAAGCGGCGTGAGGCCATCAAGGACGATCTGCAAGGCCATGCGCGGGCCCTGGCCGCCGGCGAGATCGACGCCCGCACCTTCGAGGTGCGCATGCGGGCCACCTTGAAGCAGGCCCACGTGCAGGCACGCCTGCTGGGGATCGGCGGCAAGGACGCCGTGCAGCAAGCGGACTACGGAAAGATGGGGGCGGGCCTGAAGAAGGAGTACGGGTTCCTGGCCCGCTTCGCCGCCGGCGCCGCCGACATGAGCGAGGCAGCCCTCGCCAACCGGGCCGGGTACTACGCTGGTTCGAACCTCGGCAACGCCCTCGTCGCTGGCCAGCGCGACAGTGCAAAGCGGGCCGGCTGGACGAAGAAGCAGCGTCTCGGCCCGAACGACGAGCACACGTGCCCCACCTGCAGGAGCGAGATCTCCGAGGGGGCCGTGGACATCGACCGCAAGGGGTGGTTCCTCGGCCACCAGGGTAACACGGAGTGCCGAACGAACGACCGATGCCAGATCATCTTCATGAAGTAGGAGGAACGACGGATGCCATCCAACAAGATCGACGACGTGGCCGAAGCGGTCAGGCAGATCGCCGAGGTCTTCTCGAAGTGGA
>WBZR01002641.1_pt1 | contig 17978 bp, 17 predicted proteins | sample 5204231 | NCBI WGS metagenome assembly WBZR01 (sample SAMN12412403, study PRJNA552823) | activated sludge metagenome | isolation source: activated sludge from anammox sidestream of wastewater treatment plant... | place: USA: Virginia | collected 2017-08 | reverse complement strand
GTGCGAAGGCGGCGGCGCCGAGCTCCCGCAGGCGGTCGCGCGACCCGGCGGGCGGCGGCCCGTCGGGGAGCGAAGGCAGCTTCGTCCGCGGGTCGAGCAGGGTCGGCGCCGTCCCGTGGGGCCGGTTGACGGTGCGGTCGGCGACCAGCGAGACGAGGCGCGTCGCCCGGTCGCCGCCCGGGCGCGGGCGCAGGAGGTGGGGGCGCTCGTCGACGAAGGCGGTCGTGGCCGCGCCGGCGACGAAGTCCGGCTCCGCGAGGACGGCCTGGAGGAACGCGAGGTTCGTGGCGACGCCGCGGATCCGGAACTCCGCGAGCGCCCGCCGGGCCCGGGCGACGGCCGTCTCGAGGTCGGGGCCGCGGCACGTCAGCTTGACGAGCAGCGAGTCGAAGTAGCCGGAGACCTCCGCGCCGGCGTACGTCGTGCCGCCGTCGAGGCGGATACCGGCACCGCCCGGCGAGCGGTAGACGGAGATCCGTCCCGTGTCGGGACGGAAGTCGTTCGCCGGGTCCTCGGTCGTGATCCGGCACTGCAGCGCGGAGCCACGCTGCACGATCCGCTCCTGCGTCAGCCCGAGCGAGGCGAGCGTCTCGCCGCCCGCGAGCCTGAGCTGGGCGCGGACGAGGTCGACGTCGGTCGTCTCCTCGGTCACGGTGTGCTCGACCTGGATGCGCGGGTTCAGCTCGATGAAGACGCGGCGCCCGCTCGCGGGGTCGACGAGGAACTCGACCGTGCCGGCGTTTGCGTACCCGATCGCCTTGCCGAGAAGGACGGCGTCGCGGCAGAGGGCGTCGCGGAGGGCGGGGTCGAGCCCCGGTGCGGGCGCGATCTCGACGACCTTCTGGTGACGGCGCTGGATCGAGCAGTCGCGCTCGAACAGGTGCACGACGTCGCCGCTCGCGTCACCGAGAAGCTGCACCTCGACGTGCCTCGGCCCGGTCAGGGCCTCCTCGAGAAACAGGGTCGCGTCGCCGAAGGCCGTTTGCGCCTCCCGCATCGCGGCCTCGACCGCGGCCGCGAGCGTGCCCGCCTCCTCGACGCGGCGCATCCCGCGCCCGCCGCCGCCCGAGGCGGCCTTCACGAACAGGGGGAAGCCGATTTCCGCGGCCGCGGCGGCCGCGTCTCCCGCCGAGCCCAGCTCGCCGGAACGGCGTAGCACGGGCAGGCCCGCCGCCTGCGCGGCGGCGAGCGCGTGCACCTTGTTCCCGGTCAGGCGCAACACCTCGGCCGACGGACCGACGAAGACGAGCCCCGCGTCCGCGCAGGCCTCAGCGAGCGCGGGGTTCTCGGCGAGGAAGCCGTAGCCCGGGTAGATCGCGTCAGCGCCCGACTCGAGCGCGACCCGCACCATCTCGCCGGCGTCGAGGTACGCGTGCACGGGCCGGCCGCGCTCCCCGATCTCGTACGCCTCGGACGCCTTCTGGCGGTGCATCGAGCCACGGTCCTCCCACGGGTAGACCGCGACCGTCTCGATCCCGAGCTCGTAGGCGGCCCGGAACGCCCGCACCGCGATCTCCCCCCGGTTGGCGACGAGTAGCTTGCGAATCACGGGCTCACCGGCGTGCCCGGGCGAGGAGGTCGCGGGCGTCGAGGCCGCGGATCGACGCGTCGACGAGCTCGATCGGGTGGAAAGCGGGCAGGGGCCCTCCAGCCCGGCGCAGCGCGGCCGTGACGTGGATCAGGCAGCCGGGATTGGCGCCCGCGTACGCCTCCGGCCCGGCCTCGAGGACGTTGCGCGCCTTGCGGTCGCCGAGCTCGCGCGCGGCCGCCGGCTGAACGAGGTTGTAGATGCCGGCAGAGCCGCAGCAGAGCTCCTGCTCGGCGGGCTCGAGCAGCTCGAGGCCGGGGATCGAGGCGAGTGCGGCCCGGGGCGCGCTCTGGACCCGCTGGGCGTGGAGGAGGTGACAGGCGTCCTGGTAGGCGACCCGCAGGGCGAGCGGCGCTCTCGGCGCCCGCCCGCCCGCCTCGAGCAGCTCGGAGACGTCCCGGACCGAGGCGGAGAAGGCGGCTGCCCGCTCCGCCCAGGCCGGGTCGCCCGCGAGCAGGTGCCCGAGCTCCTTGAGGTGCGAGCCGCAGCCGGCGGCGTTCGCGACGACGAGCTCCACCCCGGCGCGCTCGAAGGTCTCGACCAGGCGTCGGGCGCGCGCGAGCCCGTCGTCGAGGCGGCCGGCGTGCACGGACAGCGCGCCGCAGCAGCCCTGCTCCGGCACCACCACCTCGTACCCGTCGGCGGCGAGCACGCGCGCCGTCGCCGCGTTCACGTCGCCGAAGACGACGCGCTGGACGCAGCCGGTCAGGAGCCCCGCCCGGGCGATCCGCTCGCCCGCGGCCGGGGTCAGGGCCGGCGGTGCCTCGCCGGAGCGCCACGGCGGTGCGACCTCGAGGAAGGGTCGCAGCGACGCCGGCACGGGCAGGCGCCGGCCGAGCGGCTCGAGTGCCAACGCAAACCGGACGCGCCGGGGGTGGGGGAAGATCCCGAACACGAGCGAGCGCAGGACGCGCTCCGGGCGGGGGCGCTCGATCTCACGCTCGACGTGGTCGCGGGTCAGCTCGATCAGCCGGTCGTACCTGACGCCGGACGGGCACGCGCTCACGCAGGCCATGCAGCCGAGGCAGCGGTCGAAGTGCCTCGTCACCTCCGGCGAGAGGCGCATCGTGCCGTCGAGGAGCTGCTCCAGCAGGTAGATCCGCCCGCGCGGAGAGTCGGGCTCCTCCTGCCAGAGCGCGTAGGTGGGGCAGGCCGGCAGGCAGAAGCCGCAGTGGACGCACTCCCGCACGAGCTCGCGGTTCACGCCCAGGTCCCCCGCGGGTCGAACGCGACCCGCACGCGCTCGAGCAGCCGCAGCGCCGCGGGATCGGTCGGGTCGGGAACGGGCGCAGGCACGTAGGCGGAGCCGATCCCCGGTCGTACGAGTGCCTCGTCCCGGCCGGCGAGCTCCGTCGCGAGCTCCCGCGGCGCGAACGAGCTGCGGCCGGCGGCGCGGGCCTGCCAGGCGCGGGCCTCTGCCCAGACCGAGCCGTCCGCCTCCTCGCCGCCGAGTAGCTTCCGCGCCGCTGCGAGCTGGGCGGCCGCTCCCTCGTCCGAGCCCTCGAACAGGAGGAGCAGCCTCGAGCCGCCGTCCGCGCGCCAGAGCAGGTCGACGGCGCTCGGCTCGAGCGTCGAGAGCCGGAGTGCCCGGGCGAGCTCGGCGGCCTGGGCGGCGTCGGCGACCCCCGCCGCGAGCGTCCGCTCCGTCTCCGGCCGTGGGTGCAGGCGCAGGCTGACGCGCGCGACCAGCCCGAGCCTGCCCGCCGAGCCGCAGTAGAGCTTCGAGAGGTCGTAGCCGGCGACGTTCTTCACGACCTTGCCGCCGGCGCTCGCGACCGTCCCGTCGGCGAGGACAGCGGTGACGCCGAGGACGAGGTCGCGGGGGGCGCCGTAGCGGTGGCGCCGCGGCCCGGAGAGGTTGCCGGCCACGCAGGCGCCGACGGTCGGGTCGCCGGGGGGATCGAGCGCGAGCATCTGGCCGGCGGCAGCGAGGCGCTCGGCGAGTGCCGACAGGCGGATGCCGGCCTCGACGGTCACGGTCAGGTCGCCGGCCTCGTGCTCGAGCACCCGGTCGAGGCGCCGCGTCGAGAGGACGACGTCGCCGCCCTCGCGCTCGATCGAGACGCGCAGACCCGAGCGGGCGGCTCGCTCGAGCTCGGCCGCCGCCTCGGCGATCGTCCCCGGCTCGACGCGGCTAGACGCCACGGGCGAGCCGCTCCAGCGGGTGTACGCCCCACGAGTCCGGCGGCACGCCGGGCGGGAAGATCTTGTCTGGGTTGCAGAGCCCGGCCGGGTCGAACGCGGCCTTCAGGCGCAGCATCGCCTCGACGTCCGCCCGCGAGAACATGAGCGGCAGCTTCCCGCGCTTGTCGAGCCCGACCCCGTGCTCGCCGGTCAGCGCCCCGCCCGCGTCGATGCAGGCGGTCAGGATCGCCTCGGACAGCTCCTTGGCCCGCGCGGTCTCGTCCGGGTCGCGCCGGTCGTAGAGGACGAGCGGGTGCAGGTTGCCGTCGCCCGCGTGGAAGACGTTGCCGACGCGCAGCCCGTGCGCCGTGCCGAGCTCGCCGATCCGGCGCAGCACCGTCGCGAGCTTCGTCCGCGGCACGACGCCGTCCTGCACGTAGTAGCTCGGGCTGACCCGTCCCATCGCCGCGAACGCGGCCTTGCGGCCCTTCCAGAAGAGCGCGCGCTCGGTCTCGGCGCCGGCGATCCGGATCTCGCCGGAGCCCCGTGTCCGGCAGACCGCCTCGACTCGGGCGAGATCGCCGTCGGCCTGGGCCCGGGGCCCGTCGAGCTCGACGATCAGGATCGCCCCGGCGTCCGGGTAGCCGGCGCCGACCGCGGCCTCGACCGCCTCGAGCGTGAGGCGGTCCATGATCTCCATCGCGGCCGGCAGGATGCCTGCGGCGATCACCTCCGAGACGGCCTCGCCGGCGGCCTCGGTCGAGTCGAAGCCGGCCAGGAGCACGCGGACCGCCTCGGGCCGGTGGACGAGCCTGAGCGTCACCTTCGTGACGATCCCGAGCGTGCCCTCCGAGCCGATGAAGGCGCCGAGCAGGTCCGGACCGGCTGGATCGAGGCCCTTGCCGCCGAGCGTGACGAGCTCGCCGTCGGGGAGCACGAGCTCGAGCCCGGTCACGTGGTTGACGGTGAAGCCGTGCTTGAGGCAGTGGGCGCCGCCCGAGTTCTCGGCCACGTTGCCGCCGATCGTGCAGACCTGCTGGCTCGACGGGTCGGGAGCGTAGTAGAAGCCGTGGGGCGCGACAGCCCGCGTGACGGCGCTGTTCGTCACGCCCGGCTCGACGACGATTCGCGCGCTCTCGAGGTCGAGCTCGAGGATCCGGTTCATCCGTGCGAGCGAGACCACGATTCCGCCGGCGCAGGGCACGGCGCCGCCGGAAAGGCCGGTGCCGGCGCCGCGGGCGACGAACGGGACGCGGTGGGCGTGGCAGAGCCTCGCGACCGCCTGCACCTGCTCGGTGGAGCGGGGCAGAACGACGAGCTCCGGTACGACCCGGTGGCTCGTCAGGCCATCGCACTCGTAGGTGCGGCGCTCGTCGAGCCCGGCGACGACGCCAGCCGCGCCGACGGCGGCCTCGAGCTCCAGGGCCAGGCCGGCCGGCAGGGTCACGGCGCGGGCCGCCAGGCTGCCGGATCGAGAGCGTTGTCCGGGCAGCGCCCCTCGAGCAGGGCGGTCTCGAGCGCGGCCACGCAGAGGCGTCCCATCGCAACTCGCGTCTCGACGGTGGCGCTGCCGAGGTGGGGGGAGAGGACGACCTGATCCAGCCCGAGCAGCCCGGGGTGCACCTCGGGCTCGCGCTCGTAGACGTCGAGCGCGGCCCCGGCGATCGTCCCGGCGCTCAGGGCGTCGGCTAGCGCCGCCTCGTCAACGACGGGCCCGCGGGTCGTGTTCACGAGCACGGCGGTGGGGCGCATCGTTGCGAGCGCCGGAGCGTCGATCAGGTGGCGGGTCGCGGGCCCGAGCGGGCAGTGGAGGCTGACGACATCCGCGGTCGCGAGCAGGTCGGCCAGCTCGAGCCGCGGCCACGGCGCCTCCTGCGGGCGGGGGCTCGCGTAGACGACGCGCATCCCGAACGCCTCGCCGAGGCGGGCGACCTCGCGGCCGATCCGGCCCAGCCCGACGATCCCGAGCGTCTTGCCGTCGAGCCCGGTGCCGAGCATGAACACGGGCGACCAGATCCACGGCGCGCTGCGACGCAGGAAGCGGTCGCCCTCGGCGATTCGGCGCAGCAAGGCGAGCAGGAGCGCCAGCGTCAGCTCCGCGGTCGCCCGCGTCAGGACGCCGGGGGTGTTTGCGACGACCACCCCCCGCGCGGTTGCGGCCGCAACGTCGACGTTGTCGTACCCGACCGCGTGGTTCGCGACGACCCGGAGCTGCGGGCCCGCGGCGTCGAGCAGCTCGGCGTCCACGCGCTCGAGCGGTGTCACGAGCAACCCGTCGTGGCCCGCGCAGCCGGCGAGCAGCTCCGCGCGGGACGGGGGCGCCGCTCCCGGGTGGGCGGTGACCGCGAACGAGCGGGCGAGCTCCTCGGGGATCGGCTCGGGCAGCCGGCAGGATACGTAGACGCGCGCCACAGACCCTATCTTGCTATAACTATCCAAAATGAAGCAACGGACAGCGGATCCGTACCGGGATCTCGACGTGATCGACTCGCGCGCGCCCCGCTTCAACCAGGCGACGATTGGCGCGCTCGCGCTGGTCGCGTTCCTGACGGGCTTCTGGCCGCTCGTCGCCGGCCTCGCGGCTCAGCTCGCGATCGGCCTCCTGCTCGGCCGGCGCTTCTGCCTCCCCTGCCGCGCCTACTTCGAGCTCGTCCAGCCGCGGCTCGGCGAGGGGCCGGTCGAGGACTCGCGCCCGCCCCGGTTTGCGAACGTCGTCGGCGCCGCCGTGCTCGCCGCCTCGGCGCTCGCGCTCGCGACCGGGCTCGAGCCGCTCGGCTGGGCACTCGCGCTGCTGGTTGCCGGCCTCGCCCTGGTCGCGGCCGCGAGCGGCATCTGCGCCGGCTGCGAGCTCTACAAGCTCGGCGCGCGGCTGCGGGGGATCCGGGCGCATCTGCTCGACCGGATCGACCTCTCGGAGCTCGGCCTGCGGCCGGACGGGGAGATCGTCGTCCAGTTCGCCCACCCGCTCTGCAGCGGCTGCCGCGAGCTCGAGCGGCGCCTCGCTGAGGACGGGCGGCGCGTCGTCACGGTCGACGTGGCCGAGCGACCCGAGCTCGCGCGCAAGTACGGCATCGCGGTCGTTCCGACCGCGGTCGCGGTCGGACCCGACGGCGCGGTCAGCGTGCGGCTGGCAGGATAGGAGGGTGTCGGCAGGCCGGCGCCTCACGAGCGCGTTCGTCGCGGCGAACCGCGTCCTCTACGAGCTGAGCGGCGGTGCGCTCGGCGGCAGGTTCCGCGGCGCGCCGGTGCTGCTGCTGACCACGATCGGGCGCAGGAGCGGCCTGGCGCACACCGTGCCGCTGCTCTTCCTCGCCGACACGAACGACTACATCCTCGTCGCCTCGAGCGGTGGCTCGCCCCGGCATCCGGCCTGGTACCTCAACCTCGAGGCGAATCCGGACGTCGATGTGCAGATCAAGCGCGACCGCCGGCCGCTGCGCGCGCACGTCGCCACGCCGGAGGAGCGTGAGCGCCTGTGGCCGCGACTCGTCGCCATGTACCGCCCGTACGAGCGCTACCAGCAGCGCACCGAGCGGCAGATCCCGGTCGTCATTCTCCGGCGCCGCCCGGCGGGATGACCGGCAGGCCGGTCGCGACGACGCGCCGGCCGCCGGCCTCGTAGACGACGTCGACCGCGTCGTTCGGCCGGTAGGTGCCCGCGATCCCGAGGAAGATGCTCGCCCACCGCAGCGCGCCGAGCCTGCCCTCGTGGGCGAGCGGCTTGCCGAAGCGCAGCTCGCGTCCGGTGAGCTCGTAGTCGCACCCGCGCTCCTGGAGCACGCCGTTTACGTACACGTCGAAGAGCGCGCCGACGTCCGGCGGGAGCGGCACGATCCAGACGTCGCCCATTGCCCGATCCTAGACGGCGCTCGCTCGCGCCGTGCGGCTCGAACTGGTGGCCCGCCGTCCCATCTGCTTAGAATCGATCTACCGTGCGTCGCCGCCGTCTGATAGCCGTTGCTCTCCTCGTCGGCCTGGCGCTGGCCGTCCCGCAGGCGGGACTCGCCCAGTACAACGGTGGCATCGCCCCGCCGGACTCCGCCACGGAGAGCGGCGGCGAGATCAACGATCTCTACTGGATCGTGATCGGCGTGACGAGCGCGATTTTCCTGCTGGTCGAGGGGGCGATCGTCTGGTTCGTGCTGCGGTTCCGCCGGCGTCCGGGCACGCCGTTCGAGGCCGACGCCCCCCAGATTCACGGCAACACCCGGCTCGAGCTGGCCTGGACGGTGGTGCCGTTCCTGATTCTGGTCGGGATCCTCGCGATCACGATCGTGAAGGTGCCGAGCGTCGAGGCGCGGGCGGATCCTGGCGAGCAGCCCCTGGTCGTCCGTGTCGCCGGTCACCAGTTCTACTGGGAGTACACGTACCCGAACGGGGTCGTCAGCGTCGACACGCTCCGGCTCCCGGTCGAGCGTCCGGTGCGGCTCGAGCTCGTCGCCGAGGATGTGATCCACAGCTGGTGGGTGCCCGAGCTGACAGGCAAGCGCGACGCGATTCCGGGCACGACGAACACGCTCGAGTTCACCGCCGCGAAGCAGGGGTCGTTCCGTGGGCAGTGCGCGGAGCTCTGCGGCGTCCAGCACGCGGTCATGCGCACGACCGTCGAGGTCGTCGCCGGGGCGGAGTTCGACGCCTGGCTCGCGGCCGAAGCCGATGCCCAGGCGGCGGGGACGTCGGAGCTCGGTCGCGCGACCTGGGAGGGCGTCTGCGCCAAGTGCCACGGCCTGGACGGGAAGGGCGGCTACGGACCGCAGATCGCGGGGAACTCGCTCCTCGCCGATCCGGCCGGGTTGGCAGCGCTGCTCGCGGCGGGCCGCGATAACCCGCAGGTCGACGGCTACATGCCCGCCGTTTCCGGAAGCTGGCCCGGCGACGGGCACCAGCTCGAGGCGCTCGTCGACTTCATCGCGGCCAGTCCCGCGCTCGCCCCGGCGAGCGCCGGCGGGCAGGAAGGCTGAGCGTGGCGCTCGAACACGAGGCGCGGCAGCTCCTGCCCACGTGGCAGGACGGCGCCGTCATGCGCTGGGTGACGACCGTCGACCACAAGCGAATCGGCCTCATGTACGTCTGGAGCGCCTTCGTCTTCTTCGTCGCCGGCGGGGCGATGGCGCTCGCGATCCGTCTCCAGCTCGCCCAGTCCGAGCAGGAGATAGCGACTCAGGGCTCGTTCAACGCGCTCACGACGATGCACGGAACCGTGATGGTGTTCCTGTTCGCGATGCCGATGCTCGCCGGCATCGGCAACTACCTGGTGCCGCTCATGATCGGAGCGCGCGACATGGCGTTTCCGCGCCTGAACGCGCTCTCGCTCTGGATCTACATGATCGGCGCGATCGTCCTGCTCGGCAGCTTCGGCGCCCAGGGTGGTGCGGCGCAGGCCGGCTGGACGGCCTACACGCCGCTGTCCGGACCGGACTACGCGCCCGAGCTCGGCCAGGACCTCTGGATCCTCGGGCTGCACCTGGTCGGGATCTCGTCGCTGCTCGGCGGGATCAACTTCCTCGTCACGATCGCGAACATGCGCGCGCCCGGGATGTCGTGGACCAGGATCCCGCTCTTCGTCTGGTCGATGATCGCGCAGTCGATCCTGATCGTGCTGACCGTGCCGGTGATCGCGGCCGCGCTGCTCCTGCTCCTGCTCGACCGCCAGGCCGGCACGAGCTTCTTCCTGCCCGACGGCGGCGGTAGCGCGGTCCTGTACCAGCACCTGTTCTGGTTCTTCGGGCACCCCGAGGTCTACATCCTCGTCCTGCCCGCCTTCGGGATCGTGTCCGAGGTGCTGCCGGTCTTCGCGCGCAAGCCGATCTTCGGCTACAAGGCGGTCGCTTTCTCCAGCCTCGGGATCGCGTTCATCTCGATGGTCGTCTGGGCGCACCACATGTTCACGGTCGGGCTCGGCGACGGGCTGAACGGGTTCTTCATGGTCGCCACCTACCTGGTCGCGATCCCGACCGGGGTCAAGGTCCTGAACTGGACGGCGACGCTCTGGCGCGGCAATCTGACGTTCCGTACGCCGATGCTGTTCGCGGTCGGGATGGTGGCGCTGTTTCTGATCGGCGGGCTTTCCGGTGTCGTCGTCGCCAACTACCCGGTCGACTACCAGCTCCACGACAGCTACTACGTCGTCGCGCATTTCCACTACACGATCATCGGCGGCATGGTGCTCGGGATCTTCGCGGGCCTCTACCACTGGTTCCCGAAGATGACCGGGCGCATGTACGACGAGCGCCTGGGCAAGTGGCATTTCTGGCTGTTCGCGCTCGGCTTCACCCTCACGTTCGTACCGCAGCACATGCTCGGCCTGATGGGCATGCCCCGGCGTGTCTACACGTACGACCGCGAGGGCCTGTTCGAGGTCTACAACCTCGTCTCCACGATCGGCGCCTGGCTGATGGCGGTCGCGATTCTCGTGTTCCTGGTCAACATCGTCCGGAGCTGGCGGTCGGGCCCCAGATCCGGCAACGATCCCTGGCTGGCGGATACGCTCGAGTGGTATGCGTCCTCGCCGCCGGCCGAGCACAACTTCGAGCGGGTCCCCTACGTCTCGAGCCACCGTCCACTCCGCGACCTCCGCCACCGCCTCCGAGGGGATCGCGATGGCTGACGGCTCCGACCGTTCCGATGGTGCCAGGCACGTGCCTGGCACCGAGCCTGCGACCTCCGCGGGGATTGCCATGGCTGACGGCTCCGACCGTTCCGATGGTGCCAGGCACGTGCCTGGCACCGAGCCCGGCCGGCTCGCCCCGGGCCCCTGGCTGCGGCTGACCGCGATCGGGTCGACGGTTGCGACCGCGGTGGTCGTCGCCACCGGGGAGTGGGCGCGCTCGCACGAGGCGGCCGTGCTCGGCGCGCTCGCGCTCGCGCTCGGCGTCGCGGCGGCCGCCTGGCTCGGTCACCGTGACCGGCCCCTGCTCGGGTGGGCAGCATTGGCGACGCTCGCCGTCTTCGCGCTCCAGATCGGGATCGGCGCGCTCGCCGCCACCGCGGACGGGGCCGGCTGGGCCGCGGGGCTCCACGTCGGCCTCGGCGCGCTCTCGCTCGCGCTCGCGGCGCTGACGGCGGCCCTGACACTCCGGCGCGAGGTGGGGCACTGGCTGCCGTTCCCGTGGCGGGACTACCTGCTTCTGACGAAGCCGCGGATCATGGTGCTGCTGCTCCTGACGGCGGCCGGCGGCGCCTTCGTCGGAGCGGAGGGCGTCCCCCCGGCCGGGCTGCTCGCGGCCATGCTCGGCGGGCTCGCGCTCGCCTGCGGTGGCGCGTCCGCGCTGAATCACGTGCTCGACCGTGACATCGACCGCCACATGCGGCGCACCGACCGCCGACCGGTCGCCACCGGCCGCGTCGCGCCGGAGCGGGCGCTCGAGTTCGGCCTCGCCCTCTCGGCATTCTCGTTCGTGGTGCTCGCGAGCCTCACCAACGTGCTCGCCGCGCTGCTCGCCGTGTTCGGGAACCTCTTCTACGTGCTCGTCTACACGCGCTGGCTGAAGCGCTCGACGCCCCAGAACATCGTCATCGGCGGCGCGGCCGGGGCGGTGCCGGCCGTGGTCGGCTGGGCCGCCGTCACCGGCGATCTCGCCCTCCCGGCGCTCGTCCTGTTCCTGATCGTGTTCCTCTGGACACCGCCGCACTTCTGGGCGCTGGCGCTGCTCGTCCGCGGCGAGTACGAGGCCGCCCGCGTTCCGATGCTCCCCGTCGTCGCGGGCGACCGGCGCACCGCCGCGGCGATCGTCCGCTACTCGGTCCTGCTCGTCGGGATCACCCTCGTGCCGTTCCTGCTCGGTGATCTCGGCTGGTTCTACCTCGGCGCCGCGGTGGCGCTCGGCGCCGCGTTCCTCGCCCTCGCGTTCGCGCTCCTGGCCGAAACGACGAGGGCCCGCGCGCGCAGCCTGTTCAGCTTCTCGCTCGGCTACCTCGCGCTCCTGTTCGTGGCCATGGCCGTCGACCCGCTCCTCCTCTGACCCGTGGATCCCGAGACCGCACGCAGGAACAACGTCCTCGGCATCGTGCTGTTCGCGCTCGCGGTCGTGATCGCGGGCGTCACGATCGCCGTCGCGTACGCCTACAACGCGTAGCCGATCCGGTTCAGGCTCAGGCCGCGGCGAGCGCGCTGCTCGAGGCCCGGATCCCCTCGAGCAGGCCGGCGAACGAGTCCGCGAACTTCTCGACGCCCTCGCGCTCGAGCGTCTCGGTCACGTCGTCGTAGTCGATCCCGGCCCCGGCGAGACGGTCGAGCAGGGCGCGGGCGTCGTCCACGCCGCGCTCGAGCGTCGGCGCGGCCCGGCCGTGGTCTCGGAAAGCGCGGATCGTCTCCTCGGGCAGCGTGTTCACCGTCCGGGGCCCGATCAGCTCCTCGACGTAGAGGACGTCGGAGTAGGCGGGATCCTTCGTCGACGTCGAGGCCCAGAGGCAGCGCTGCGGCGCGGCACCACGCGCGGCCAGCTCCTGCCAGCGCTCACCGGCGAACAGCTCGCGGAAGCGGGCGTAGGCCAGCTTCGCGTTGGCGACGGCGAGCCGACCCCTGAGCTCGTCGTGACCGCCGAGCTGGTCGAGGCGCCGGTCGGTCTCGCTGTCGACCCGGGAGACGAAGAAGCTCGCGACCGACGCGACGCGATCCAGGTCGCCACCGGCAGCGGCGAGGCGCTCGAGCCCGCGCAGGTAGGCCTCCGCGACCTCCGCGTAGCGCCCGAGCGAGAAGATCAGGGTCACGTTGATCGACTTCCCCTTCGCGATCATGTCCTCGATCGCGGGCAGGCCGGGCTTCGTCGCGGGGATCTTGACGAGCAGGTTCGGTCGGTCGATCAGCGCGTGCAGGCGGGTCGCCTCGGCGACCGTCGCCTCCGTGTCGTAGGCGAGCGTGGGATCGACCTCGATCGAGACGTAGCCGTCACGCCCGCCGGTCTGCTCCCAGATGGGGTGCAATAGGTCGCAGGCACCGCCGACGTCGGTGCCGGCGAGGCGGACGAACAGCTCCTTCGGGTCGTCCGTCTCGGCCAGCGCCGCGCGCAGCTCGTCGTCGTAGGCGGCCCCGGTCGCGAGCGCCTTCTGGAAGATCGTCGGGTTGGAGGTGACGCCGGTGACCGCGTCCTCGCGAACGAGGCGTGCGAGCTCGCCGCTTGCGAGCAGCTCCCGAGAGAGGTTGTCGCACCAGATGCTCTGGCCGAGGCCGGCCAGCTCGTGGAGTGGGGATTCGGGCACGGGATCCTCCTTCAGGAGACGCGCTCGCGGCCCTCGACGAGCGCGCGGGCGCGGTCGGCGACGTTCTCCGCGGTCAGGCCGAGCTCGCTCAGCACCGTGGGCCCGGGGGCGGACGCGCCGAAGCGCTCGATCGAGACGACGGCGCCGCCGCTGCCGACGAAGCGGTGCCAGCCAAGCGAGACCCCGGCCTCGACCGCGAGCCGCGCGTCGACCGCGGGCGGCAGCACCTCGTCGCGGTACGCCTCCGGCTGGAGGTCGAAGAGCTCCCAGCAGGGCATCGAGACGACGCGCACGGCCAGGCCCTCGGCGGCGAGCGTCCGGCCCGCGGCGAGCGCGAGCGAGACCTCGGAGCCGGTGGCAAGCAGCAGCAGGTCGAGCGAGCCGTCGGCGCCCGGGCTCTCCCAGAGCGGGTACGCGCCTCGCTCGAGACCGTCGGGCTCGGCCACCTCGGCCGGGTCGAGCACGGGGACGTCCTGGCGCGTGAGCGCGAGGGCGACCGGCCCGTCGGTGCGCTCGAGCGCGACCCGCCAGGCGACGACAGTCTCGTTCGCGTCAGCAGGCCGGATCACCCACAGCCCGGGGATCGCGCGCAGCGACGCGACCTGCTCGACGGGCTGGTGCGTCGGGCCGTCCTCGCCGACGGCGAGCGAGTCGTGCGTGAACGCCCAGACGACCGGCAGCTCCATCAGGGCCGAGAGGCGGATGGCCGGCCGCATGTAGTCGGCGAAGACGAGGAACGTCGATCCGAACGGCTTGACGATGCCGCCGTGGAGGGCGAGCCCGTTCACGATCGCCGCCATCCCGTGCTCGCGGACGCCGAACGGGACGTTGCGGCCCGCGAACGTGCGCGCGAACGTGCCGGCCCCCTGGATCACCGCGCCGGTGGAGGCGGCGAGATCGGCGCAGCCGCCGACCATCGTCGGGAAGTACGACTGGAACGCTGCCATGGCCGTGGCGCCCGCGGAGCGCGTCGCGAGCGCTGGCTTCGCGGCGGGGTCGAAGCGCGGCAGCGCCTCGCGCCAGCCCTCCAGGGGCAGCCCGTCGCGGGCGCGCTGCCAGTCGGACGCGAGCTCGGGATGCGCGGCCCGCCACGCCTCGAAGCGCGCAGCCCACTCCGCCTCGAGCTCCGCGCCTCGCGCCGCGAGGTTCATGTGCTCGTAGACCCCGGAGGGGACCGCGAACGTCTCGTCCGGGTCGAAGCCGAGCAGCTCCTTGGTCACGCGCACCTCGGTGCCCCCGAGCGGGGCGCCGTGCGCCTTCGCGGTGTCGGTCGCGTGCGGGGCCGGGTAGGCGATGCGGCTGCGTACGACGACGAGCGACGGGCGCTCCGCCTCCGCGCGGGCAGCAGCGAGCGCGGCGTCGAGGGCGCCGACGTCGTTCGCGTCCGCGACGTGCTGGAGGTGCCAGCCGAGCGCCTCGAAGCGGGCGCCCTTGTCCTCGCTGTCGAACGAGAGCGCGGTCGTGCCGTCGATCGTGATCCGGTTGTCGTCGTAGAGGACGATCAGCTTGCCGAGCCCGAACGCGCCCGCCAGCGAGGCCGCCTCCTGGGCCACGCCCTCCATCAGGTCGCCGTCGGAGACGATCGCGTAGACGTGGTGGTCGACAATCCGGTGGCCGGGCCGGTTGTAGCGCTGGGCGAGGAACCGCTCGGCCATCGCCATCCCGACCGCGTTGCCGATCCCCTGGCCGAGCGGGCCGGTGGTCGTCTCGACGCCGGGCGTGTGGCGCGCCTCCGGGTGGCCGGGCGTCAGCGAGCCCCACTGGCGGAAGCGCTTCAGCTCCTCGAGCGAGAGCGCGTAGCCGGCCAGGTGCAGCGCTGCGTACTGGAGGACGCTCGCGTGCCCGGCCGAGAGCACGAACCGGTCGCGGTCGGGCCAGTCCGGGTTCACCGGGTTGACGCGCAGGTGGTGGCGGTAGAGCGTGTAGGCGACCGGCGCGAGCGCCATCGCGGTGCCCGGATGCCCGGCGTTCGCCTCCTGCACCGCGTCCATGGACAGCACCCTGATCGTGTCGATCGAGAGCTGGCGGGGATCAGTCGTCACGGGCGCCGTTCGGGGGTGTTCACGGGTACGTGACAACCATATCGCGGCGGCCCGGGCGGCCGTCTCAGTGCTCCGCGACCACCACGGAGCCCGGAGCACGCCGGGGGAAGGTCAGGCGTCCTGGAACGTGGCGATCAGCGCCTCGGCGACCACGCGCATCGGGCGGCCGGAGACCTGGCTCGCCCGGCGCAGGCGGCCGAACGCCTCGCGCTCGGTGAGCCCCTCGCGCTCCATCAGCAGCCCCTTCGCGCGCTCCACGAGCTTGCGGGTCGCGAGCGCCTCCGCCAGCGACTCCGCCTCTTCGCGCAGGGCGGCCAACTCCTCGTGGCGCGCGCTCGCGGCGTGGATCGCCGGCAGCAGGTCGGCCTCGCGAAACGGCTTGACGAGGTAGCCGAAGACGCCGGCCTCGACGGCTCGCGACACGAGCTCCTCCTGGCTGTAGGCGGTCAGCATCACGATCGGGATCGGTCGCTCCTCGAGGATCCGCCGCGCCGCCTCGATGCCGTCCAGGCGCGGCATCTTGACGTCGAGAATCGCGAGGTCGGGCTGGGTGTCGCGCGCGAGCTCGACCGCCTCCTCGCCGTCACGGGCCTCCGCGCAGACCTCGAAGCCGGCGCGCTCGAGCAGGTCTCTCAGGTCGAGCCGGATGATCGTCTCGTCCTCGGCGAGCAGGATCCTCTTCGGCGCCGGCGCGCTCACAGCGGAAACGCGACCTCCGCGCGCAAGCCCCCGTCGCCGCCGAGCGTGAGCGTGCCCTTCAGCTCGTCGCGGACGAGCGCCTGCGCGATCGACAGCCCCGTTCCCGCCTTGGCGGCGCCGACGCCGGCGCCGTTGTCGGCGACCGCGAGCATCGCGCCGCCGTCCCGGCTGACGAGCTCGATCACGACCTCGTCGCCGCCGTGCTCGAGCGCGTTCTGGAGCAGCTCCGAGAACACGAGTGCGAGCGCGGTCGCACGGGAGCCCGCGAGCGAGACCGGCTCGAGCCGCGCCTCGACCCGCTTGCCTGCGCCGAGACCCTGGACGATCATCCGCCGGAGCCGCTCGACCAGCTCGCCGAGGTCGACGTCGTCCTCCCGTCGCTCGGTCAGGACCTCGTGCACCGCCGCGATCGCGAGGATCCGGTTGACCGAGTCCTCGAGCGCGCGCCGGGGATCGACGTCCGTGGAGCGCGCCTGGAGGCGCAGCATGGAGGCGACCGTCTGGAGGTTGTTCTTGACCCGGTGGTGGATCTCCTGGGCGAGCACGCCGCGCAGGACGGCGCGGCCGTGGACGAGCGCGACGGCGGCGTGGTGGGCGATCGAGGTGAGCAGCGTCCGTTCCTCGTCCGTGAACGACGTGTCCCGCTCGCAGACCAGCTCGCCGAGCTGGCGGCCCTTCCAGCGCAGCGGCAGCCGCTCGACGTGGGCTCCCGGTCTCCCCTCCGGCCATGCTGTCCGCCCGTCCTCGAGCACGACGGCCGCGCCGGTCGCGCCGACGGCGGACATCGTCGTCTTGACGATCTGCTCCAGCGACTCCTCGAGGTAGAGCGACTCGGACACCGCCTCGGAGATCCGCGCGAGTGCCTCCAGCTCGGCGACGCGGCGCTGCGCGTGGTCGTAGAGCTTCGCGTTCTCGATCGCCTGTGCGACCTGCCCTGCGATCGCCATCAGAAGGTCGATCTCCCCGTCGTCGTAGGAGCGCGGGGCGACCGTACGGACGTTGAGCGCACCCTCGAGCTGCTCCTTGGCGAGGATCGGCACGGCCAGGATCGACTCGTACTGCTCCTCGTGCAGGTTCGGGAAGTGCTTGAAGCGCGGATCGAGGTGGGCCGCCCTCGGGATCATGATCGGTGCCCGCGCGGCGGCAGCCGCGCCGGTGATCCCCTCCCCCGGCCGCATCTTCGGGACGCGCGTCAGCTCCTCGACCCGGGAGCCGACGGAGGCCTTCAGCACGAGCTCGTCGGCCGTCTCGTCGTAGAGGTAGACGAAGCAGGCGTCGGCCTCGAGCGCCTCCGCGACCCTGGTCGCGATCAGCTCGAACAGCTCGTCGAGATCGAGAGTCGAGTTGACAGCCGCGATCGTCTCTGTGACGAGCCCGAGGTGGCGTTCGGAACGGTTCACGCCTCTGCGATCATAGGGGCCGTGTCCCGGTTCGAGATCGCCCTCGTGCTGCACGTGCTCGGTGCGATCGTGATGCTCGGCGGCATCATCACCGCCGGGCTCGCCTTCTACGCGGCCAGGCGCCGCCGGCGTCCCAGCGAGATCGCGGCGATCCTGTCGCTGTCGCGCTGGGGCGTCGTCACGGGAGCGGTCGGGTTCCTGCTCGTGACCGCGTTCGGGCTCTGGCTCGTTACCCTCGGCGGCTTCGGCTACGGCGCGGACTGGCTCGTCGCCACCTATGTCCTGTTCGGGGTCTCGAACCTGCTCGGCGGCGTCACCGGGCGACCGTTGAAGCGCGCCCGCCTGCTCGCGGAGCGGCTCGCCGCCAGCGACGACCCCCCGACCGACGAGCTCCACCGGCTGCTGCGCGACCGGCCCGCCGAGATCCTGAACCACCTCTCGACCGCGCTGATGCTGGCCGTGCTCGTGCTGATGGTCTGGCGGCCCGGCTCGTGAGCTAGGCTCCAGAGCGTGAGCGTCTCCTCGCCCGACCCGAACATCCTTCGCAGCGCGGGCGGCTACCTCGTCGCCGACGCGCGCGGGCGCGTCGTCGGGCGGGTCGAGGAGGCGAGCTCCGGCCGTCTGACCGTCCGCGGCCGGCTGCCTCTGCGTCGCCGCCGGGTGGTGCTCGCCAGCGAGATCGACGATGTCGACCAGACGAGCGGCGTCGTCGCGCTGCGCGTCGAGCGCGCCGCCCTGCGCCCGGCGTAAGGGCGGGCGTGGACCCGCCCCCACGCGGGGCGGGGGCGGGCCCGGTGCCGGCGGGCGAGGACCAGCCCCTACAGGATGGACAGGTAGCGGTCGAGCTCCCAGGGCGTCACCTGGAGGCGGTACTCGTCCCACTCCTTCTCCTTGATCTGCACGTAGCGCTCGAAGATGTGCGGGCCG
>WBZR01002640.1_pt1 | contig 17980 bp, 11 predicted proteins | sample 5204231 | NCBI WGS metagenome assembly WBZR01 (sample SAMN12412403, study PRJNA552823) | activated sludge metagenome | isolation source: activated sludge from anammox sidestream of wastewater treatment plant... | place: USA: Virginia | collected 2017-08 | reverse complement strand
GGTCGTGGCCATCTCGGAGGCGACGAAGGACGCGGCCGTCCGCCGCGTCGGGGTGCGCCCGGAACGCCTCACCGTCCTGCCGCCGGTCGCCGGCACGCGGCGGCCGCTCACCCCCGAGGCGCTCGCGGCGGCCCTGGCGCCGCTCGAGCTCTCGCCCGGGGGCTTCGCGGTCTACCCCGCGAACTACTGGCCGCACAAGAACCACGCGCGGCTCCTCGAGGCGCTCAGCGTCCCGCCTCTCTCGGAGGAGCCCTCGTTCCGTCTGGTCCTCTGCGGCGCGCTCGAGGCGGGCCGGCGCCTCCTCGCGGAAGAGGTCGAGCGGCGGGGCCTCTCGGCGCGCGTGAGGATCCTGACCTACCAGCCGGAGGAGACCGTCACCGCCCTGATCCAGGGCGCGCGGCTCCTCGTCTTCCCGTCCCTCTTCGAGGGCTTCGGGATCCCGGTCCTCGAGGCGTTCGCCCTCGGGACGCCGGTCGCCTGCTCCGGCCTGCCGGCGCTGCGCGAGCTGGCGGGCGAGGGCGCCGTCCTCTTCGACGCCGGCGACCCGGCGGCGATCGGCCGGGCCGTGCGCGCCCTCTGGGACGACCCGGAGCTGAGGCGCCGGACGGCCGTCGCGGGATCCGGCCGGGCCCGCGCCGTCCTGGCCGCCGACACCGTCGGCGCCTACGCGGAGCTCCTCGCGAGAGCGTGACGAGAAGAGGACGGGGCCGCGGCGGCGCCGCGGCCCCGTCCGGGCTCGCGTCCAGCGACCGGCAGCCGGCATTGCCGGCCGCCGCCTGTCACCGGGCTACTTCCGGCCGGCTTCCCTCTCGCGCCACTGGCGCGCCCAGCCCAGCCGCTCGGCGGTCTCCATGTTCACCGTGCCGTCGGGGTTGTATGTCCCGTTCGCGATGAGCCGCTGCTTCGCCTCCTCGGAGAGGTAGAGCGGCAGCTGCTGCGCCGGCGTCTCGGGGACGAACTCCTCGCCGGGGACGATCGGCTGGAAGTCGCGGTAGGCCTTCCTCACGCCTTGCACGAGGTAGTGGAGCTTCGTGTCGCTGCTGGACCGGACGACGATGGCGTCGAGGCTCTCGCTCTCGATCCAGGCGCGGGCGGGCGAGCCGACGGTCGTGACCTGGACGGTCAGCCCCTCCGGGTCCGTCACCAGCCGGAAGGCCTCCGGCACGTCGATGACGGCGACGCCGCCCACCGTGAAGGCCGAGCCGCGGAAGTACGTCCCGGCCTCAGGGCCCTCGAGCGACACGAACTTGATCACCTTCGTCGCGTCGGTTGGGTGCGGCTCGACGAACGACTTCGTCCCGGTCGCTCCCGTGTTCCCGCCGGAATAGACGCCATACGAGGTTTCATGGCCGAGGCTTCCGTACGTCTGGACGACGCCGAACTGGTTCACGGAGAAGCCGCGGGCTCCGATTCCGATCGGTCCGGCGACGCCGATCACTCCGCGATCCTCGGCCTCGCCCCTCACGCCCGCGGCAAGCGCGAGGCCGGAGATGGTGGGGGGGGTCCCCGCGGTCACGCGCCCGAGGACCGCGGCCGAGTCGACCACCGCGTTGTTGTTCTCGCCGAGGATCGCGTGCGTGATCCTCCCGGTCGAGCCGCCGATTCCGTGGACGCCCGACGAGCCCGCCGCCGCGCCGTTGCCGATCTGCCCCTGCACCCCGTGGACGAGGCCCGTGCCTCCGGCGTAGCCCCCGATGGCGTGAGAGCCGTTGACGCTCGAGTAGTTGAACCCGACGATCGCGGCCATGTTGTCGAAGTACCCGGAGATCTTGAACTGGTAGTCGACGTTCGGGGCGGTCGTGTAGTAGCCGTTGATGTCGACGAGGAGGTGGGCGTTGGCGTTGACGTAGACGTTGATCGCGCCGTTCGTCCCCCTCGGCACGATCGCGGCGTTGGCCTTCAGCTGCCCGCCGTCGAAGTTCAGCGTCGAGACCGTCGGCTGGGTCCCGCCGGTGGGCCAGACCGTCAGGAACGCGTTCTGGTACCCGCCCGCCGAGCCGATGATCGTGAAGTTGAGGGAGTAGGCCGTGGAAACGGGGATGCCCGTGCAGGTCGGCGCGCTGTCGATGTCGAAGCTCCGCGTCGCGCCGGCGGCGAGCTGCGGGCCGGCGTAGGCCCCGGTGAACGGCGCGACCCCCCGGGTGTCGGCGATCCGGCAGGGTGTCACCGGGACGAACGCGCCGGGGTTTCCCAGGTCCGCCATCGGAGAACGCGGCACCTCCCAGTTCCCGAGGGGCACGTCGGCGCCCCACGCGGAGAACGCGAGGCACAGGCAGACGGCGACCGCTGCCGTCCCGTGGAGACGAGCGGGAACTCTCATCCAGACCTCCTTCGTCCTGGAGCAGGATCTTCCTTCTAATCTAGTCCTGGAGGCCCCCGGGGCAAGGGACGCGGGTCGAGAGTCCACGACCGAAGACGTGGGGGGTTCGCGTGGTTTGTCCGGGTCGGCGGCACACCGCTTGGCGCGGGATCCGGCCCGGCCCGGGCCGTCCTCGCCGCCGACACCGTCGGCGCCTGCGTCAGGATCCTCGCCGGGGGGTGACGGAACGAAGGCGGGGCCACGGCGCTGCCGCGGCCCCGCCCGACCGGGTGTGCGGCGGCCGGCCTCCCCGGCCGCCGCAGGTCACCGGGCTACTTCCGGCCGGCTTCCCTCTCGCGCCACTGGCGCGCCCAGCCCAGCCGCTCGGCGGTCTCCATGTTCACGGTGCCGTCCTCGTTGTAGACCCCGCTCTGGATGAGGTTCCGCTTCTGCCGCTCGCTCAGGTAGTTCGGGATCGTCTGCGTCGGCAGCTCCGGCATGAACTCGTCGCTGACGACCTCGACCTGCCAGTCCTTGAACGTCCTGCGGACGCCCTGGACGAGGTAGGAGAACTCCACGTCGCGAATCGACTCGACCTCGATGACGTCCAGGCCGATCCGGACCACCCCGACCGCCGTCGCCCGGCCGATCGGCGTGACCTGGACCGTGATCCCCTCCGGGTCGGTGACGAGCCGGAAGCTCTCGGGGACCTCGATGACGGCCTTCCCGCCGACGAACTGCCCGCGGCCGCGGAAGTAGGTCCCCGCCTCGGGGCCCTCGAGGGCAACGTACCGGATGACCGCCCCGGCCTTGTACGGGTGCGGCTCGACGAAGGGCTTCGTCCCGCTGGCGCCCATGTTCCCCCACGCGTAGACGCCGTAGGTGTTCCCGTTCCCCACGCAACCGTACTGCTGGAGCCCTCCGCCCGCGTCCACCGAGAAACCGCGGACGCCGCACCCCGTCGGGCCCGCGACCCCGACGATAGCTCGCAGCCCCCCCTCGCCGCGGACCCCGGCCCCGTTCGTAAGGTTCCCCGTGATCGTAGGGGGTGTCCCGGACATCAGCCTGCCCAGGACCGCCCCGCCGTCGTTGTGATCGCTCCAGGACTCGCCCAGGACGCCGAACGTGCGCGTGGCCGTGGCGGCGCCGAGGCCGTGCACGCCCGACGCGCCCTCCAGCGCGCCGCTCCCGATCTCCCCCTGCACGCCGTGGACGAGGCCGATCCCTCCCGCGTACCCGCCCACGCCGTGCGAGCCGGCCGTGGTCGAGTAGTTGAACCCGACGATCGCGGCGCCCCCGGCGAAGCTCCCGTTGATGAAGAACTGGTTGTTGTCGGTCGGGTCGTTCGTGAAGTAGCCGTTGATGTCGATGATGAGGTGGGCGTTCGCGTTGACGAAGACGCTGATCGCGCCGTTCGTCCCCCTCGGCACGATCGCGGCGTTGGCCTTCAGCTGCCCGCCGTCGAAGTTCAGCGTCGAGACCGTCGGCATCGACCCGCCCGTCTGCCAGACCGTCAGGAACGCGTTCTGGTACGCGCCCGGGGAGCCGATGATCGTGAAGTTGAGGGAGTAGGCCGTCGCCGGCGAGGCGATGCCCGTGCAGGTCGGGGCGCTGTCGATGTCGAAGTTGCGCGTCGCCCCTGCGACGAGCTCCGGCCCCGCGTAGGCCCCGGTGAACGGCGCGACCCCGCGGGTGTCCGCGATCCGGCAGGGCGTCACCGGGACGAACGCCCCCGGGTTGTCCAGGTCCGCCATCGGCGAAGGCGGCACCTCCCAGTTCCGGAGTGGCACGTCGGCGCCCCACGCGGAGAGAGCGAGGCACAGGCAGACGGCGACCGCTGCCGTCCCGAGGAGACGAGCGGAAACTCTCATCCAGACCTCCTTCGTCCTGGAGCAGGACTGCTCGAGTCAGTCTACGCTCGGCAAATCGCCGCGGCGCGCCCTCCGGGCGTCCAGGCGAAATACACGAAACGGGCCCTTCGCCCGGATCGATCACCGGGGCCGCCGCTGCGCCCCCCACAACACCGCTCCGTGGCGCGGGAAGGGACCGGGCCAGCGGGCCCGTTCCCGTCCTCCCCGCCGAGGGCTCAGCGGCTCGTCACGGCTCCGGGCCCCGAGTCCTGCGGGCAGGCCGCCCCGGGCCGCGCGGCCGCGGCCCGGGCCCTCTCCTCGCGCTCGCGCCACTCGCGGACCCACCCCTCGCGCTCGGCGGTGGCCATGTTGACCGTGCCGTCCGCGTGGAACGTGCCGTTGTCGATCACCCGCTGCCGCTCGTCCGGCGAGAGCCACAGGGGGATCCGCTCGCCGGCCGACGCGGGCTTGTAGGCCGTGTTCGGCACGATCACCTCGAAGTCCCTGTAGGCCCTCCGGACGCCGTGGACGATGTAGGAGAACTCCACGTCGCGGCTGCTCTCGACCTCGATGACGTCGAGGCCGATCGAGACGACGGCCACCGACGCGAGCCGGCCGATCGGCGTCAGGTGCACCGTCAGCCCCTCCAGGTCCGTCACGAGCCGGAAGCTCTCCGGCACCTCGATGCGGGCCCTGCCGCCGGTGAAGAAGCCGCGGCCGCGGAAGTAGGTCCCCGCCTCCGGCCCCTCCAGCGCCACGTACCGGATCATCTTCCCGGGGTCGGTCGGGTGGGGCTCGTAGAAGCTCTTCGTGCCGGTCCCGCCCAGGCCGCCCACGTATTCGACGCCCATGGAGGTCGAGCCGAGCTGCCCTCCCCGCACGACGGCGCCCGAACCGTCGACGATGTAGCCGCCGACGCCGAAGCCGAAGCCCTGGGCGCGGCCGAGCACCCCGTTCCCAGCCACGCTATCTCCGCGGACGCCCGTGGGGGACCAGTTGGACGTCGAAGGCACCGGGACCGTGCCCCCGGCCACGCCCAGGACGCCCGCGGACTCGACCGACGCGCTCTCGTTCACGCCGCTGACGCCGAAGTTGGCTCCCGAGCCGCCTCCCGCGTGGCCCCGGACCGCCGAGACGCCGTCCTGAGTTCCCGCCAGATAGCCTCGCACGCTGGCGGTGCCCGGGTTCGTGCTTGTCGACTTGTTCCGGGCGAAGAGGACGCCGCCGCCGTCGAAGACGCCGGTCACGCCGAAGAAGGAGCCCGTGGTCAGGTCTCCAGCGCTGTTGATGAAGTAGCCGTTGATGTCGATGATCAGGTGGGCGGCGGCGTTCACGAAAACGCTGACTCCGCCGCCCGTCCCCGCCGGGACGATCGCGGCGTTGGCCTTCAGCTGCCCGCCGTCGAAGTTCAGCGTCGACACCGTCGGCTGCGCGTCGCCCGCGGGCCACACCGTCAGGAACGCGTTCTGGTACCCGCCCGCCGACCCGATGACGGTGAAGTTGAGCGAGAAGGCGGGCGCGTTCGCGGGGATGCCCGTGCAGGTCGGCGCCCCGACGACGCCGAAGGTGCGGATGGCGTTGGCGGCGAGCTGCGGGCCGGCGTAAGACCCCGTGAACGGCGGGACCCCCCGCGTGTCGGCGATCCGGCAAGGCGTGACCGGCACGAAGACCGTCGGGTTGCCGAGGTCCGCCAGCGTCGCCCGCGGGACGTCCCAGTTCCTGAGCGGCACGTCGGAGCCCGGCGCCCGGGCAGCGGCGAGCAGAGAGACGGCGACCGCCGCCGTCCCGAGAAGGCGAACAGGGATTCTCATCTCGGATCTCCTATTTCCTTGTGCATAATTTGGTTTTTAGTCTATCCCAGGACCCCTCGCGGGACGAGTGACGCACGTCACGGAAACGTCGCGAGCGGATTCGTGGGCTCCGAGAGAACCTACCGGGCCGGAGGAACGCCGTGCGGGCCGCTGCCACCCCAGGGCCGTCCGCGGGAGGCGGCTGGCGTCGCCGCCCCCGGCCGCCGGGTTGCGCCCCACGGCGGCCCGCGCCGCCTCCGCCCTGTTCGAGGGTCTCGGCGTCCCGGTCTTCGCGGTCTTCGCCCTCGCCCGAGTTTGACGGGAAACCGTGTGTCCAGGGTGGGTGGGTACTGAAGACAAAGGACTTGGGCGCGAGAATCCGGGAAAACACATAGGCACACGACTGGCTGTGGAATACGCATATCTAAGGTCGCATGAGCTATACTGCTAGGCATGTACCTTCGCACCATCAGCCGCCGCAACGCCGACGGGTCCGTGGTTCGCTACCACCAGCTCGCCGAGAACGTCTGGGATCCCCAGAAGCGTTGCGCGGTCGCAAAGGTGGTCTACAGCTTCGGTCGGGATGACGGGATCGATGCCGAGGCGATGCGGCGGCTGGCCCGGAGCATCCTGCGCGTCTTCTCCAGCGATGACGCCCTGGCCGCCGAGCCCGACGTGCGGGTTCTGCAGAGCTGGCCGTACGGGGGCGCGTACGTCCTGGACGCCCTGTGGAGGGAGCTGGAGATCCCGAAGGTGCTCGAGGAGCAGGCCCGGCGGGCCGGGACGAGGCAGCCCTTCGAGCGGGCGCTGTTCGCCATGGTCGCCAACAAGGCCCTCAGTCCGTACTCCAAGCTCTACTGCCACGAGCAGTGGCTGACGGAGGAGGTCTTCTTCCCGGGTCGAGAGGCTCTGGAGCTGCAGCACCTCTACCGGGCGATGGACTTCCTGGAGGCTCACAAGGAGGAGATCGAGCGGGCGATCTTCTTCCGCGTCGCCGACCTGTTCAACGTGGACGTCGACCTGATCTTCTACGACACCACGTCCCTGCATTTCGAGATCGACGAGGAAGACGAGACCGGCGGGCATGGCAACGAGCTGGCCGGGCGCAAGACGTACCCGGCCCTGCGCAAGCGGGGCAACTCGAAGAACGGCCGGGGGGACGCCCCCCAGATCGTCGTGGGGCTGGCGGTGACGCGCGACGGGATGCCCGTGCGTTCGTGGGTGTTCCCGGGCAACACGGGCGACGTGACGACCGTCGAGAAGGTCAAGGAAGACCTTCGCGGCTGGCGGCTGAACCGATGTGTCTTCGTCGGGGATGCGGGGATGAACTCGGAGGAGAACCGGCGCCGGCTCTCGCTGGGAGGCGGCAAGTACATCCTGGCGACCCGAATGCGCGCCGGGGACGAGGTGACCACGGACGTCCTGACCCGGGCCGGCCGCTACCAGGTCGTCGCCGAGAACCTGCGCGTCAAGGAGGTCGTCGTCGGGGAGGGAGAGCGGCGGCGGCGGTACGTCGTCTGCCACAACCCTGCCGAGGCCGAACGCCAGAGCCGCCATCGGGAGAAGCTCCTGGCCGAGCTCGCCCTGGAGCTGGAGAGCCTGCGCGGACCGACGCCAGGCGCTCGCCACTCCAAGCGGACGTGCGAGCTCCTCACGAGCCGGCGCTATGGTCGGTTCCTCCGCCAGTCCTCCGGCGGCGCCCTGGCGGTCCACCGCGCGGCCGTCGCCGCCGAGGCGCGGCTGGACGGCAAGTGGGTCGTCACATCCAACGACGACTCTCTTTCGGCCGAGGACCTGGCGCTGGGCTACAAGCAGCTGATGCGGGTGGAGGAGTGCTGGAGGACGATGAAGTCCGGCCTTCGCACTCGCCCGATCTTCCACTGGACTCCTCACCGCATCTGCGCGCACATCTCGCTGTGCGTCCTGGCACTGCTGCTCGAGCGCATCGCCGAGCGCCGGGCGGGAGACACCTGGCGCAACGTGCTGGCCTGCCTGGACGCCATCAAGGTCGTCGAGTACGAGCGCGGCGGTGCGCGCATCCTGCAGACCACCGAGATCCGGCCGGAGGCTGCCAAGGTCCTGCGGTCGTTGCGGATCCCCCCGCCTCCGCGCCTCCATCACGTCCAGGCCCGTCCGAAGGCCTAGTAACACGACCGCCCAGCCCCCAAACAGGGCTAAGTCAATGCCGGTGTGTCGCTTGGAGTGCCTAGACCCCGCCTCGCCTCGTCAAACTCGGGCCTCGGGACGGCGGTCGCCTGCTCCCGCCTGCCGGCGCTCCTCGAGCTGGCCGGCGCGGCGCCCTCCTCTTCGGCGCCGCCGACACCGCCGGCGCGTACGCGGAGCTCCTCGCGGGGGCGTGACGAGAGGAGGACGGGGCCGCGGCAGCGCCGCGGCCCCGTCCAGGCTCGCGCTCGGGGAACGGCAGCCGGCGTCGCCGGCCACCGCCCGTCACCGGGCTACTTCTGGCCGGCTTCCCTCTCGCGCCACTCGCGCGTCCAGCCCAGGCGCTCGGCGGTCTCCAGGTTCACCGTGCCGTCGGGGTTGAACGTGCCGTTGGAGATCAGCCTCCGCTTCCCGTCCTCGGAGAGCCAGAGCGGCAGCCTGTCCGTCTCCGAGCGCGGCACGAACTCGTCCCCGGGGACGATGACCTGCCAGTCCTTGTACGCCCTGCGCACCCCCTGGACCAGGTAGTGGAACTTCGTGTCCGCGGAAGACCGGATGACGATCCGCTCGAGGCTCTCGCTCTCCACCCAGGCGCGCGCGGGCGACCCGACGGTCGTCACCTGGACGGTCAGCCCCTCCTCGTCGGACACCATCCGGAACGACTCGGGGACCTCGATCACGTAGACGCCGTTCTCCGTGAATCCCGTGCCGCGGAAGTACGTCCCCGCCTCGTTGCCCTCGAGCGCCACGTACTTGATCACCTTGGTGGCGTCGGTCGGGTGCGGCTCGACGAAGGGCTTCGTGCCGCTCGCACCCACGTCCCCGAACGCGTAGACGCCGTAGCTGGTCCCATACCCGAGGATTCCCCACCGTTGGAGATAGCCGGAGGAATCGACGGACGCTCCGACGGTCCCCCAGCCGGAGGGTCCTGCGATCCCGAGGGTGCCGATGTCGGCTCCTTCTCCCCGCACCCCGGCTTCCGAGTACGCGTTCGTGTCGACGACAGGTGGCGTGACGAACGTCACCCTGCCGAGCACCCCGGCACCGTCGTTGTGCCCCGAGGCCGACTCGCCGAAGACGCCGAACGTCAAGCGTGTCGTGTCGGCGCCGATGCCGTGAACGCCGGCGGAGCCGTCCTGGCCGTTGGAGCTGATCTCTCCCTGGACCCCGTGGACGCGGCCGGCTCCGCCGGCGTAGCCGCCGACTCCGTGCGAGGCGTTCGTGCTCGAGTAGTTGAAGCCGCTGATCGCGGCGGCCGCATGGAAGCTCCCGCTGACGAGGAACTGGTTGTTGGTGTTCGGCCTGTTCGTGAAGTAGCCGTTGATGTCGATGATCAGGTGGGCGTTGGCGTTGACGTAGACGCTGATCGAGCCCGTGCCGTCGGGCGGGACGACGGCCGCGTTGGCCTTCAGCTGCCCTCCGTCGAAGTTCAGCGTCGAGACCGTCGGCATCGTCCCGCCCGTCGGCCAGACCGTCAGGAACGCGTTCTGGTAGACCCCGGCCGACCCGATGATCGTGAAGTTGAGGGAGTAGGCCGTGGCCAGCGGGGCGATGCCCGCACAGGTCGGGGCACCGTCGACGTCGAAGTTGCGTGTCGCGCCGGCGGCGAGCTCCGGGCCGGCGTAGGCCCCGGTGAACGGCGGGACACCACGCGTGTCGGCGATCCGGCACGGCGTGACCGGCACGAACGCGGAGGGGTGGTCGAGGTCCCCCATCGGCGACCGCGGCACCTCCCAGTTCCGGAGCGGCACGTCCAGGCCCCACGCGGGGCCGGCGACGCACAGGAAGACGGCGACCGCCGCCGTCAGGAGAATCCGAGCGGTGACTCTCATCCAGGCCTCCTTCGTCCCAGAGCAAGACTGCTCCCGTCAATCTACTCCCGGTTCCCCGCGACGCGGGTGACGCGGATCGCAGTGAATGCAGTCAATGAAGCGTTGGGTCCGTGTCGTTCGCCTGGTTTGGCGGAGCGCGGCACGGAGCCCGCGACGACTCCGTCGCCGGGGACCCGACGGCCGGGTGGTGCGACGGGGCGGGCCTCTACCGCCCTGGACCCGCCTGCGGGAGGCGGTTGGCGTCGCCAGCGGCGGCCGCCTGGTTGCGCTCCGCCACCGCCCGCGCCGCCTCCGCCCTCTCCCGCCAGAGGCGGGCCCAGCCCATCCTCTCGGCCGTGTCGAGGTTCACGGTGCCGTCCGGCTTGTACGTGCCGTTGTCGACGAGCCGCTGCTTCTCGTCGGGCGTCAGCGACACCGGCATCCGGTCCTCTGGCGACGCCGGCCGGAAGAACGTGTTCTCGACGAACGGCTGGACGTCCCGGTAGGCCTTCCTCACGCCCTGGACGAGGTACGAGAACTCGACGTCGCGGTTCGCCTCGACCTCGATGCCGTCCAGGCCGATCCGGACGACGCCCACGGCCGTCGCCCGGCCGATCGGCGTCACCTGGACCGTGAGCCCCTCCGGGTCGGTCACCATGCGGAAGCTCTCCGGCACCTCGATCCGCGCCGAGCCGCCGACGAACCGCCCGCGGCCACGGAAGTACGTTCCGGCCTCCGGCCCCTCGAGGGCGACATACGCGATCATCTTTCCGGCGTCGGTCGGGTGCGGCTCGAGGAAGGCCTTCGTCCCGCTCCCGCCGATCCCCCCGTTGTACGACACGCCGTACGAGTCGCCGCCGAGGGCCCCTCCGCGCAGGATGACGCCGGTGGAGTCGACACGGAAGCCGGCCGTGCCGTACGTGAAGGCCGCCACGCTCAGGCCGAGGACGCCGTTGCCGGTGGTGCTCTCGCCGCGGACGCCCGCCGCGGACCAGTTCGTCGAGAGGGTCGCGTCCCCCGCCACGCCGTAGACGGCGGCCGCGTTGATCCCCGTGCTGTTGTTCGTCCCCTTCACGCCGTAGTTCCTCCCCGAGGCGCTGTTCTGCTCGCCCGAGACACCGACGGTGCCCGTGCCCGTGTTGCCGATGATTCCCCGGATCGCCGAGGTGCCCGCTACCGCGGCGCCGTTGCTCACGAGGAAGAGGCCCGCGTAGGTCGGGTCGGTGTTCCCGTAGATCCCGACGAAGTCGTTGGAGCTGATCGACCCACCCCGGTCCATGAAGTACCCGTTGATGTCGATGATCAGGTGCGCGGCGGCGTTCACGAAGACGCTGACCGCGCCCCCGGTCCCCGCCGGGACGATCGCGGCGTTGGCCTTCAGCTGCCCGCCGTCGAAGTTGAGCGTGGAGACCGTCGGCATCGTCCCGCCCGTCGGCCAGACCGTCAGGAACGCGTTCTGGTAGGCGCCCGGTGACCCGATGACGGTGAAGTTGAGCGAGAAGGCGGCTGCGCCGGCGGGGAAGCCCGTGCAGGTCGGCGCGCTGTCGATGTCGAACGAGCGGGTGCCGTTGGCGACGAGCTCCGGTCCGGCGTAGGCCCCCGTGAACGGTGGGACCCCTCGCGTATCGGCGATCCGGCAAGGGGTGGCCGGAACGAAGAGCCCCGGAGAGCCGGCGTCGGCCAGCGTCGACCTCGGGACCTCCCAGTTCCTGAGCGGCACGTCGGAACCCCACGCACTGGTGGCGACGGCCAGCGACACGGCGAGCGCCGCCGCCCCGAGAAGACGAGCGGAAGACCTCATTCCGCACCTCCTTCGTCCTGAGAAAGGCCTGCTGGAATCAGTCTACGCTCCGCACGGGCCTCCGGCGTGCCGTCGGACCGTCAACGAAAAGCAGGTTGTGCCCTGTTCGGACGGATCGATCAGTCCCTGGACGCCGCCGGCCGGTCGGTCCCGGCGCCCAGGTTCCGCGGAGCGCGCGGCGCGGGCGTCGCGTCGAACGTCCCCCATGTCGCGCCGTCGGCTGCCCGCGAGCCGGCCAGGTACTCGTCCCGCCCCCCGAGGTCGAGGAAGAGGCCGGCCTGCGCCGCCTCGTTCCAGGCCGGCTGGATCGGGTCCCGCCGCGCCCACGCCGGGTCGTCGTCGACGTGGCCGAGGCCCTCTCCCCGAGCCTCCAGCTCGTACCGGTCGTCTCCCGCCTCGTCGAGGAAGAGGGCGACCGAGCGCTGCGTGGCGGCGCCCAGCGCCAGACGCCGCGCCCGGTAGACGTCGTTGCCGGAGCGGTCGACGAGGAGGCCGGCAGCGAAGTCCCAGCCGAAGCCGAGCCCCGCGCCTCCCGTCCCGGAGAGGACGTGGAGGTCGTCCCCCGCCTCGTCGAGGAGGAGTCCGAGACCTCGGTGGGCGGCCGAGCCCTGCGCGTACCAGGTCGCCTCGTACGTGTCGTCCCCGCCTCCGTCGACGAGGAGCCCGGTGCCGAAGAAGAAGCCCGCCCCCTGCGCCCAGGTCCCCGCGGAGTAGCGGTCCTTCCCGGCGAGGTCGAGTAGAGCCCCGAGGCCCCCCGGCCAGGAGTGTCCGTCGGAGCCGTCCCCGCGGCGTCCCACGCCGACGCCCTGCGCGTTCGAGGTGGCGACCCTTCCGTCTGCGCGCGCGTCGGGCCGTCCCGCCTTGCCGGGGTCGCGCTCGGCCTCGTACCGGTCGTCGCCCGCGAGGTCGACGAGGAGGCCCGCTCCGGCCGGGCCGCCGTAGCCCTGCCCGTCGCGGAGCAGCGAGTAGACGTCCGCTCCGTCCCGGTCGAGGAGGAGGCCCGTGCCGAAGAGCGCGGCCCCCTGCCCCTCGGCGCCGAGGGAGTAGCGATCGTTCCCGGCGGCGTCCAGGAGAACGCCCGCGCCGAGGAGGCCCCAGCCCTGCGCTCTCTCGGCGGCCGAGTACCGGTCGTGCCCCGCGGCGTCGAGGAGGACGCCGACGCCGCCGCACCCGCTCCCCTGCGCCGGGATGCCGCGCGCGGCGGTCCACCCGTCGTTCCCCCCGAGGTCGAGCGCGACCGAGACGGGGCGCGCGGGCCAGAGCGCCGCGGCGTGGGCGCCCTCCCAGGTGTCGTCCCCTCCGAGGTCGACGAGGAGGAGGTAGCCGCTCGCGGGGTCCTTCGCGGCGTGCCGGTCGGCTCCCGTCCCGGCGACGAGGAGGCGCCCGCGGGGCGTCTCCACCTCCCACCGGAGCTCGCGCCTCACCTCCTCCGGGACCGACCGAAGCGCCTCGCGGAGCTCGCCCGAGGCACGGGAGGCGGCGGCGACGGCGATCCGGGCTCCGGTGGCGAGGCTCTCGGCGTCGAGGAGGCGAGCGGCGTCGTCCAGGTCGGCCGGGTAGCTCGACCCGTCCGGGAAGTCGAGGAGGAGGCCGCGACTCGAGACGGCCCGCGCGGCCACGCCGGCGGGGACCCGCCTCCAGGAGAGGCGGACCCAGGCGTCGGCTCCGGCGAGGGCGAGCGCGAGCCGGGCCGTGGGCGCGCGCAGGGCCTTCGGCAGCCGGGAGGCGTCGCTCCGGCTTCGCTCGCTCGGCGCCCCGGGCGCGCCGGAGGCGAGCCGCAGGCCGCCGAAGGAGCCGGAGAACGGGTTCCCGGCGTCGAGCGGCCTCCGGAGAAGGTCGAGGGCGAGCGCGAGGTCCCCCTCCTCCGGCAAGCCCCCTGAGGCGGGCCCGGACCCGCCGAGGCGCGTCTCGATCCCGAGCTTGAAGAGGAGGAGCCCCGGGTCGCCGGAGAGGCGGGCGGCCGCGTCGCGGAGCGACCCGGCGAGCGGGACGAGCCGGAGCGGCTGCCCGAGGAGCGGCCCGAGGTGGGGCAGGGCGTACGGGGAGGAGGCCACCCGCGGGGTCCCGGGGAGGTCGGCGCTCGTCGAGCGGCCGAGGTCCGAGAGGACGAGGCCGCCCCTGGAGAGAAGCGCCGAGATCGCCTCCTCCGGCGGAGCGGCGGCCGAAGGCGGCGCGAGGAGGAACCCCGCGACCAGGAGGATGCCCGTTGTGCTCCGCATCAGCGTCCTCCGTCTTCCTTCTCGAGGCGGAAGCTCCGCCACGCCGAGCGCCTCCGCCCGGCGGTGTCCAGGACCCGGAAGCGGAACGGCGAGTACCCGGCCAGGTCGTTCCAGAAGGCGACGGGAAAAGGGCCGAACGAGATCCGCGGCTCCTCGACCGGGAAGGCGCCGCGCGCCGAGAGGAGCCCGGAGCCGACGTCGTACTCGACCCAGAAGGGCGAGCCGGGCGGCGCGTCCCCCTCCCACCGGAGGCGGACCTCGCCCCTCTCCGCGGCGAAGCCGAGCGCGGCCCCGTCCGCGGGCTCGCGGACCGCCAGCGTCTCCGGCCAGCGGTCCACCTCCGCGGGGTCGGGGCGCTCCGAGAGGGCGTGCCCGGACAGGAGCCGCAGCCGGGCCCGCGCCTGCTCCTTTCGGAAGCGGGCGAGGTCCTTCGCCAGGTCCGGGGACTTCGGGTCGCCCGGCCGGGCCTCGGCCCCGAGCCGCTCGACGTGGAGGCGCCTGCCGTCCCCGGCCCCCTGGAGGCGCTCGGCCCGGCGCCCTTCCGGGGTCAGGTGGCCGCCCGGGGTCGTGTCGAAGTAGACGCGGCGGCGCGGCTCCTTCCCGGCGAAGGCCGAAACCAGGGAGACCCCCTGCGTCCCCGGGGGCGGGGCGAGCCCGCAGAGGTCCAGGAGGGTCGGGGCCACGTCGACGACCTGGGCGAGCCCCGGCGCCACGCGCCCCGCGGGAACCCCCGGGCCCGCGACGACGAGAGGGACCCGCAGGACCTCCTCCGTCAGCGCCGCCTCGCCGCTCGTGGATGCGTGGCCGACCCAGCCGTGCTCGAGGAGCTCCTCCCCGTGGTCCGCCGTGAAGAGGACGACGGTCCGCGACGAGAGCCCGCGGGCCGCGAGCGCGGCGAGGACCTCGCCGACGGAGCGGTCCATCCGAGAGACGTCCTCCTGGTACAGGGCCCGGATCCTCTCCCGGTCGCCTTCTCCGAACGCGAGCCCCGCGCCGAGGGGGACCGTGGCGGAGACCTGAGCCCGCTCCAGGCCGCTCGAGCCCTTCACCCGGGCCTCGGCGGCCTCGTACCCGGTCGCGCCGTACGGCAGGTGCGGGTCGACGAGGTGGAGCCAGGCGAAGAAGGGCTCCGGGGCCGCCCCGAGCCAGTCGGCGAGCACCCGCGCCCCGATCACCTCCGCCCCCTCGACGGCCTGCGGCGGCAGGCCGAGGTTGCGGTAGTACGAGACCGTCGTGAAGAAGCCGAAGTTCGCGAGCGTGAAGCCGCGCCCCGCCAGGAGGCGCGGGAGCGTCGGCAGCGAGGCGGGGGTCGTGTCGTCCCGGTTGACGACCCCGTGGGTGGGCGGGTAGAGCCCCGTGAAGGCCGAGACGAGCGCGGGCGCCGTCCACGGGGCGACGGTGAAGGCGTTCTCGAACCTCACGCCCGAGGCCCCGAGCGAGGCCAGCGCGGGGGTGGCCCCTCCCGGCGACCAGTCCACCGCATCGGCCCGGAGCGAGTCGGCCGTCAGGAGGAGGACGTTCGGGGGCGGGCCCCCGGGACGCCCGGCCGGGGCGCAGGCCGTCGAGAGCAGAGCGGCCAGGAGGAGCGCCGCAGGGATCCGGCCGGTCACGTGCCGTCTCCCGGCGAGCGGCGGAACGGGCTGTGCGGCGAGGCCGCGAGCCAGGCGAGGACGCCCAGGGCCGAGCCCAGGTAGTTGCCGAACAGGTCCAGCCAGCGGAACGTCCGCATCGGGATGTAGCCCTGGGCCACCTCGTCGGCCGTCCCGATCACGACGAGGAAGGCGAGCCCGGCGACGAGGCCTCCGGGGGACTCCTCGTCGACCCGAACGGCCTGCAGCGTCAGCCCCGCCAGGACGCCATACTGCAGGAGGTGGAACTTCTTGGCCGGCGGCTCCCCCGCGTAGTAGCCGTACAGGAGCGCCACGTACCCCAGGAGGACGCCCACGAGGGCCAGGGAGGCCGCGCCGCGGCGCCGCGGGGCGCGCAGGGCCCAGAGGAGGAGCCCCGCCGCCGAGAGGAGCCCCGCACCGAGGTACCAGAGCGTCACGTGCGGCTGGAGGAGAGGCAGGAGCGTCGAGAGCCAGATCCGTGGCGCCACGGAGAGGGTGGCCAGGACGACTCCCGCGGAGGCGGCCGCGGCGATCCCCCAGAGCGGGCTCCGGATCCAGCCGGCCCCCCGACGGCTCATCCCGGAGCCGGCGCGTCCGAAGAGCCCTGGGCCCACTCGCGGTAGGCGGCGCAGACCTCCGCGGCCGGCCCGTCCCGGACGACGCGCCCGTCGGCGATCCAGAGAGCCCTCTGGCAGCTCTCCTCGACGATCGGGAGGGCGTGGGAGACCAGGACGAAGGTCTTCCCCTTCTCGCGGAACGCCTCCATCCGCTCCCGGCACTTGGCCTGGAACCGCTCGTCTCCGACCGAGAGCGCCTCGTCGACCAGCAGGATGTCCGGGTCGACGTCGGTGGCCACCGCGAACGCCAGGCGCGCCCCCATGCCGGTCGAGTAGGTCCGGAGCGGCGCGTCGATGAACGGCTCCAGCTCGGCGAACTCGGCGATCCGCGGCAACCGCTCGAGCATCTCCCTGCGGGAGAATCCCATGAGCGCCCCGTGGAGGACGACGTTCTCGCGCCCGGTCAGCTCACCGTGGAAGCCGAGCCCCAGCTCCAGGAGCGGCGCGACCCGCCCCCGGACCGTGATGCGGCCCTCGCTCGGCCGCCTCACCCGGGCGATCACCTTCAGGAGCGTGCTCTTCCCCGCGCCGTTGGCCCCGATCACGCCGACCCGCTCCCCGGGCTGCACCGTCAGGTCGACGTCCCGGAGCGCGACGAGCTCGCCGTGGGAGACGCGGCCCTGGAACTTCCGGATGGCGTACTCCTTGAGCGAGACGATCACCTCCGCCGGGACCGCGTAGCGGACCGTCACGCCCTGGAGCTCGAACGCGGCGCCGTCAGGAGCGGGAGCCATACTCCTCGATCTTGGACGAGTAGAAGAGCCAGCCGACGACCAGGCTGGAGACGGCGGCGAGCAGGGCGAACGTGAGCGTCTTCCAGCCCGGGAGCCAGCCGTCGTAGAGCGGCGCCCGGAAGATCTCCACCATGTAGGTCATCGGGTTGAGCCGGACGAGGAACCGGTACTCGGGCGGCACGATCTTCGGCGCGTAGACGATCGGCGTGACGAAGAACCACGGCGTCAGGAGGACCATGTAGGTCTCCTTGACGTCCACGAAGCGGAGGGCGAGGGTGAAGACGACCAGCCCGACGCCGGCCGTGAAGAGGCAGGCGGCCAGGATCGAGACCGGGAGGAACGCCCAGGAGGCGTGAAGAGGGTATCCGGTGCCGAGGATGATCAGGATCATCGGCACGAGGCTGAGGAGGAAGTTCACGAGGGCGACGCCGACGGCCGACGCCACGAAGACGGAGTGCGGGACGTAGATGCGCCGCGTGATCTCCAGGGCGTCCGTCGTCAGGGAGGCCGCGTGGCTGGTGGCCTGGGCGAAGAAGGTCCAGAAGGTCATCCCCGTCAGGAGGTAGACGGGGTAGTTCCGGATGTCCTGCTTCAGGACCGCCGAGAAGACGAACGTCAGGGCGAGCATCGAGAGGAGGGGGTTCAGCATCGTCCAGGCGATGCCGATGGCCGACCTCTTGTAGCGCACCTTGATGTCGCGCGAGACCAGCTCGGCGACGAGGTGGCGGTAGGCCCAGAGCGCCCGGGCCTCCTCCACGATCTGGAGGCCCCGCCTGTCGGAACGGTAGACGGGGACGGCCGTGGCGCTCAGGTCCGACCTCCCCTGTGGACTCGTGAACCGCGCATCCGCGGCGGAGTGTACCGTCCGCCCCCGGCGGGCCAAACCCGTGCCCGGGAGCGCCGCTTGTCGGGCAGGGGAAAACTTGGTTCAATCGACGGCCCGTGTCGAGGACGAACCTGCCTTCCCCCGCCGGACAGGCCTCACCCGGCTCCCCCTCCGCGCCGGGGCGCTCGGCGGAGGCGCCGCCGGAGCCGGACCTCGAGCAGGCGCTCTTCGAGCGGGACGTCGCCCGGAGGATCCGCGGC
>WBZR01002639.1_pt1 | contig 17991 bp, 17 predicted proteins | sample 5204231 | NCBI WGS metagenome assembly WBZR01 (sample SAMN12412403, study PRJNA552823) | activated sludge metagenome | isolation source: activated sludge from anammox sidestream of wastewater treatment plant... | place: USA: Virginia | collected 2017-08 | reverse complement strand
AGTTGTGCAGCGCCAGAGCCAAGCGCGATGAACGGTTGATGCCGCGCATCGAGCGTGTCTGGCACGCCAACCTGCAGGTCTACGGTGCCGACAAGGTCTGGAAGCAGATGAATCGCGAGGATATGGTGGTGGCACGCTGTACCGTGGAGCGGCTCATGCGTCGCCTGGGCCTGCAGGGTGTACGCCGAGGCAAGACAGTCCGTACCACCATGTCTGATGCTTCAGCGCCTTGCCCGCTGGATCGGGTCAATCGACAGTTCAAGGCCGAACGCCCCAACCAGCTCTGGGTTTCAGATTTCACGTATGTATCGACCTGGCGGGGATGGTAATACGTGGCTTTTGTCGTCGACGTGTTTGCCCGACGGATTGTGAGCTGGCGGGTCAGCACCACCATGACCACGGACTTCGTACTCGATGCGCTGGAGCAGGCGCTGTATGACCGCCAACCCACTTCGCAAGACACCTTGATCCACCACAGCGACAGAGGGTCGCAATACGTATCCATCCGATACAGCGAGCGGCTCGCCGAGGCTGGCATTGCGCCATCGGTCGGAAGCCGAGGTGATAGCTACGATAACGCGCTGGCCGCGACCATCAATGGACTGTACAAGGCCGAGTTGATCCATCGTCGTGGGCCATGAAAGACACGCGAGTCTGTGGAGTTGGCGACCTTGGAATGGGTTTCATAGTTTAACCGCCAGCGACTGATGGAGCCACTGGGCTATATCCCTACAGGTGCTTTGCACGGACTTGTCGTCAAGACCGGACCCCTCAATACGCAAAGCCGGAAATCCGGAAGATTTCAGGTGTTCTATATACCTTTTCTCATGCGCCGCACCGCGCTCCCAAAGGATCTCTAACAGCGAATCCCAGACCGCTGGCTTTTTCAGCGCCTCATTGGCGACCGCGGCATCCAGGATTGTGAGGTGGCGGCAGCTCAGGTGTCCGACCAAGTCGCTGGCGCTCAGCAGCAGGGTCCCGTCTATTTTTTCCATGGGACACAGTAAACGGCGAATTTTGCCGAAACTCAATGATTGTGGCCCGTTCGACGTCCCCCCGCTTTCAGTAGCACGCAGCATTAAAGTCCGGGGGTCACTGTAACAGCCCTTTGGGCCAATCGCCTCGCATAGGCCGATGTGCGTCGTCGCTTGAGCATCTTTGCAGCATCGGCCCGACGATGGTACGAACAGAGACTTTCTGTTCACATATTTGCCGAGAGTCACCGCGAGATGGACAAATCCCAGTGACCTCGCTGCAATGACCCAAATTCATTCGAGCGCCAGCCTGTCCCCCACTAGCCTCAATTCACATCAATTGCTGATTGCTGTAAAAGACGCCTACACTTGTCCCTGACGTCGGCCTCCAGAATGCCTTCCAGAAAGGCCGGCACGTCTCCTATAGCATGAATAACACTCTTAAGAAATGAAACACGCTGCTCATCCGTCATTTCCTCCCGAGTCATCGGTCCGACACGTGAGCGCGGTACATAAAAGCCTAAACTAAGGCAAACGGTCCACGGCGACAATGATTGCTTCAGCTGCTTCTCGATTAAAGTGACGTAGTACAACTCCGTTGGCCTTTCGGGTAGACGTTCAGCGATTTGTCGCGCCACACTCGTTATTGAGAACAACCCTGCCCTTCGATAAAGCGGATCCCCGTTTAACACCTCCGCTAACACAGCGTCCGTAACCACCGCGTTTTTTTCGACGAATGGAGTGACTATCTTGAATTTCGGTATTTTGCCCCTCGCATCATTATCGCTCGCGACCCAGTCTCTCAGAACGTAATACGCATGGTCTCGTTGAAGGTGCGCTTTGTTCACCGCGTAAGCCATAATGCGTCCTGGTGGAAGCGTTTCGGGCGACAGAGGCACTCCTACGCCTAGCATTTCTTCCAGTTCACTGCGCTTCATAGCTCTTTTTGCGTGCAGCAATGCATTAACTATTTCTCGATGGAGCGACACGTTAAGACTCTGTATCTTTTCATCTCCACAAAGACAATGCTGATACATCTTAGCTCCGATCGAGCACCAATCGAGCATATCTGCATCAAGCCCCATCGCAATTCGTTCGCCCCATAGCTTTCGAACATAACAGGTATCGATCGCCACGGGCGTCGCACGATTACAGTATCCCTGCGCCGCCACAAGATTCGAATGCCGCCGAAACTCAATGTACTCGCCGCAACTCACATTCAATGAAACCATCCTGAATCGTGGGAGGACATCGGCGATTCGACACAGCATTGGGCCACTGCTCTGAACCACCACCAAATCCTTGTCGCACAGTCCGCACATCCCCACCATAGGAAACCGCACAATGATTCCCTTGTGAAACAGTTGCTGAGCGACGTCAGAAAATGTAGATAATCTTCCCGGCCGGAGACACTCCCTGAGTTTCGAAGCCAATGACGCCCATATGCCAAATGGTCCAAACGGCTTGTACGTCAGGTAATGAACTGGCACAAGAAGAAGCGAGCTCTTGGGAATGCTTCCAATGGCATTTGCAGCTAGCTCCAAGGATTCCGCGACCGTCGATAGCCCAGAATTCGGGGAACTATGTATTGCGACCTGATTTGCTCGCTTATCAATTGACTCCGAGAACGCCGCACTTAGCGCGTCTACATCGTATGAGATGCCGCCGAAGCTTTCTTCTATTTTGATTACATTCGCCAAGTATCGCCTAAACAACGCATCGAGCATGTTTGCATCTGTAGCAGCGATGCCATTTAGAACATGGTCTGCTACTTCACCAAGGCGCGTCGTATCATCCCGCTCAATTAACTCGTTAATCTCGTAGAGCTCGTGCCCTACCAATGCGTCACGAAAAGCCTCCATTAGCGAGCCAAGCAGATTCGCCTCCATAGAAAAATAGACTAGCTGGAGCGGATTCACTTATGCCCTCTTCGATAGAGATGCCCAGCCGACAAGATGTGAATTGATATCGCGCGCTTTTTTTGTCGGGCTTTGAGCTACACTCTCCAACCGGATTACCCACCAAGAACATCTTCAATTATCGAGTGCTCATCTAGGTACTCGGGCGTGATCGAGCCCGTAGATGGGTCAAAACCAAGCAATCGTACCTCCTCTAAAATCTGCTGCATTGTATTAATTACCTTTCTTGGCGTGATAGATACGATCTGCGAGACAATATTCTGAACAGCAGATTCTTCAAATGGGGCATACCCCGTCTCGCCGGCGGCGTCGACTCTTGCGCTATCGAGCATGTCTCTTACAAAGAGTTTTGCCTCCTCTAGGTCAAGGTATTGCATTACGATTTGCTTGTTTACTCGTGATAACACGTACGGCGCAAACAGTATGTTGAGTTCAGCAGCAGTGGCGGTAAAACCCAACGCAAGACAGAAGCAGTTGGGGCAGTTATCGTATAGGTGTCGAAATAGTTCATTCGTCTCTCTTGCCTCTTTTGCTGTGCTCGTCGCAAGAAGGTCGACTTCGTCAATAAACAAGTATCCGCCCTTCTTAAACCTCTTATTCCCGGAAGGAAGCGGCACATCAAAAATAAAGAGATTGATAAGGCGCGTTAGAATCTGCATTGCCTGAAAGTCGCCCAATCCCCTCGGCACTAGGAGATTGTTTACTTCCTGCTCCCTATCACAACGTATTATGTCTCGTGCGAAATTGAAGAGCTCAACCGATGCGATGAGCTGTTGAAGTACCATTTCCTTCGTCGTTTCGTGCCCTAACCCATTGTCGCGTTTGTATTCGACTGTGCACTCTTCTATGAACTGCTTATAACGCAATACATCCTGCACGATGGAAGACTTGGCCACTATGTCCTCCTTGAATGCCCCGGCAAAGCTGATCTTGGCATCTTTCCGCAGAGTCTGAATGTAGTAACAGACACTGTTAAACTCTGATTTGCGGTTTTCAAGGATCTGGTACTTTGCCCAAAAGAGCGCATGCGACTTTCCTGCGCCATAATCGCCATAAAGCAGCAGAAAGTTGGTGTTTCCAACCTGATCGGCGCGCGACCTTATCAAGAATTTATCCAGGGTTTGGCGTTCCTTTTCGTATCCTACCCAGATCGACATCCGCGGGTCGCTCTCCTGCGTCGGATTCGATCGAAAAGGATTCATCGTCAAATTGGCTTTGTGATAGAACTCAGATGGGTCGAAAGCCATATTAGAATCTCCTTGTTGCTCTTGATTTGTAGGTGAGATAATCGGTCGAGTGCATTATTAGCCACTCAGCATATTGCTTGGCTTCCCAATATTGCGACAACGGAAGCCGATAGCAGAGTTCTTCGTTTCCGCCATCGCCGCTTAGGGACAGACCTTGCTCAGTCAGGTTCGCCGATCCGAGAATTGCAGTAGCACTAATGTCACAATTGAATGGACCAGTCGTGGTGCTATCCACCTCGAATACATATAACTTTGCGTGCAGTGATGGGTGCAAGTGGAGCATGATTCCTCGACTCTCTAGGTCATCGAGAAAGTTCCACTTCGGCGACTCACATGCGCGCGTAACAAGGACAACAGCTGTGTTTTCCTCAATTGCGCGATCAATAAAAGACCCGAATGGAGCTCGGGAATGCATGGTCGCCTCGGAAATAAACGGGGACACAAGGTAGATTTCTCTGTGGCGAACAAACCTTAGTGCGTGAAGAACCTTGCTGAGTAACTTAGGCTGCGAAGTTTTCAGCAAGTCCCCCATGTGGGAATGGTGTGGATTGCCTCCCGTGAGGTTAAGTGCCGGATTGCTAGTCGCACCACGGGCGATTGATTCAACTGCGATTGTAACAACCTCATCTTCAATCGAATGGCCTCCTGCCCGGAACAAGAATATGTCATCGCCTTTCTTGATGTAGATGAGTCGGTAGGCGGTTCGACCGGCGCTCACGTAGCGGATCCAAGCGTCCTCAACGTCTCGCATGCGGTGATCGTTTGGGTCAGATCTGTACATCCCATCCCTATCGAAAACCTGATCCAGGACTCGCCGAATGAATCTTGCGTCATCGCTACTTCTAAGGTCGTTGAGGAACTGTGGTGTTAGATGAACTTTCATGGCGTCACGACCTGAGACTTAGACCACCTTCGGTGCCCCTTATATTAGTGAGATCAAACCTTCTTCCGGCGCTTCGAACCTCTTTGTCAATAAAACCTGTTAGGTCATAGAAAGGGGTTTGTTGTGCGAAGCAAATTGCCGCCAAGACAGGCTTCAGGACATACAGAGGTATTTGATGCCGGATGCTGCCCCTCTTAGCACTACCTTGCCTATAGAGTTGGTACGCACGCCTGATGATTTCGAAGTAGCGGTCTTCTTCTTCATTACTCATCTCTGGCATGCCCTCTCTTGTCTCACCTCCATAGGCGCCGACCAACGCCTTCAATAGTGACCAACCTGTTATTTCCGTTGCGGCAATATCACAATAGTCAATCCGCAGCATTGACAGCTCATTCCGATATGGCCAGAAAACAAAGGCGCCAGAAGCGGTGGCCATTCCTAGTTCCGCAAGGTTGCCGAGCAGCTTGCGACCTTCCTCCGAAAGTCCCGCGTCGGTAACTAGGCAAAAATCCTTGGCCCATCCCTTCCTTGTTGGCAAGACCTTATCCAAGTAGCTGTCTTGAACCTCGACAATTCGCTCCTTCTTAGATCCAAAGACGTTGAGGCGTGGGGTGCTTTGAAGCGCCTCCGTTCTCCTTGCAAAAGGATTACGATTCGCTGTCTCCTTATGACCTGACGGGGACCCAGTCACACTTTGTGTCCTAATTGACACCAAATCCCAGATCCGATCTTGAGCGCCCGGGTTGATTATTACCCCTGACACCGCATTCCACTTGCATTGAACCATCGAGGCGATTCGTGTTCTCGACGACTCTCGCTCAAACTCAGAGGCCAAACAGTTAGTAAAGACATCGCCATCAGCCTCCATGACAAACTCAAGCAATGCAATACGCAGTGCGGGTTCCCACGCGCTCTCTTGGTCACCAAGGAAGCGTCGTATTATTGATAATGCCTCTAGCCCGTAAAGAACATGAAGCTCATTCCCGATTATTCGGATCAAATTTAGGGCTGAGAAGAAATTCGCGATATCCACCCAAGCAGGCTTTTTCCCCTCTCGGCGTCCAAATGTATCCTTGACCATGCTCACCCAATCGCTGAGCGTCAGTTCCTTTTTATCTGCATACTGTTCAGCAAGGCACTTCACGTTGCGAAGGAGGAATTCGAGTCCCACGGAATATCCAATTTTCCGTGAGAGGCATGCATACGGATTAGACTGGACTATAGCCACCATGGGAGGTAATCCTTGGGCGAACCTTCATTAGGACGGTGCGGCTAGTATTGTGGTCACCAATAAAGCACTGTCCCGCTTCCAAGAGACGAAGCATATCGCCAAAATCTCTTACGTCTATACCCTGCATCTTGAAGGCGGACAATAGTTTTGTAGGAATTCGGTTTACCGCCGCGGTGATGTCCGCTTGAAAACTCAAGCGATGAGATAACGTTAAATTCACTTGGCTGAGAATCCGATCATCGACCGCTGACGGTTGTTGAGTTGCCATCACCAGAGAGAGTCCCGCGTCTCTACCTCGCTTGACGTACTCAACCAACGCTTGGCGGGCAGGCGATGGGGCATCGTTAGGCGCCACGACGTGCGCCTCGTCGATCAACAACCACACTTTGCTGGGCATGTCGTCCTCTATACTGTCTCGGCCAAAAAAGTTCTTCACCTTAAGCCTCTTGTGGTATGACCCCATCTCTGTAAACAATTGTCTGGCAATTACCCCCGTCACTAGAGCCTTGTCTTCATTACGTAGATCGCGAAGCAGAAAAACATTGCACTGGCCAGGTGATAGAAGTGATCGCACGCTAATTCCCGTATTGCTAAATAGGCCGGTTCGCCTATAGTCGTCCAACTTATAGAGCACAGCATTTCGGGTGCTTTCAACTGTTCCAGGCCAATTCGATGGCGAACCAATAAAAGTGAGTATGTCCTCTAATGAATAGTTTCGGCCGGCTAGTTTTTCCATGGTCTTCGCTAATACATGTCCTTGAGGACCATAGGTGTCTTCTCTGATTAATGCGCACCACTCCTCATGCTTTATTTGGTTTGTCTGTAGTTTGAACTCCACTTCGTCGCCGGTAATTGTTTCTGACTTCGGCGGGACAAAAAGCCGACAATTCTTGAGTGAATTACTTGCGATGTTCCAGTCAGCGAGTTCATCCAATTGCGCCTTATTCTGCCGAATGTTTGGATTCGGTTTGTATTTGAGAGTCCAAAACTGACTCTGCGTATCGATAAGTATTGAAGTAATTGGCTCAACTTGATTCTGAATCGGCGATGATTCTGAAAGGGCCGAGATCCCCTCAATCAAAACGCCTAAGTCAAAGCTCTTGCCGCTCCCCCTCGTACCAGTGATATAGATCACATGAGGAAACGTAGTGTCCAGCCATGCATCGCTACTCAGATAATTTCTACCGATTGTATTCTCAAGGATCTTTCCGATGTAAATTAGGTTCGAGTAGTCCTCTCCCTTCAGGGAGCGCCCGAATACGATGTTGTTACCCTTTTGAACATGTTGAGCCTTAACTATCGGATCTAAACTCTGATAGTCTGACTTGTCGAATACCTGACTAAACTTGGCTGCTGCTATGTTGCTGAAACTCATCCACATACTCCTTATACGTGAATATTTCCGGCGAGAACCCGTATCTCAGACGAATTATTCTCGTTGGCCGTAAGGCATCGATATAGTGGTCATGATTAGCAGCTGCTACAAATGCAATTCGCTGATACTTGATCACATGCTTCCGTAGGTTTGTGGCGACGACCTTAGCTGTAATCGGATCGAGATCAGCGCAGAACTCATCGATTAGCCATACCTGATCTTCCCTCAGAGCTAGGTCTGCCAGACGCGCACGGTATCTTTGTCCGCGACTCAATAGAGCGTAGGGTCGCAGATATACATATGCCTCAGCCAGTCCAGACTGATTGAGTGCTGACAGGGCCCGATCGACTCCCCATCGAGAGGCAAAATACTCAATAATCGGCACGTCAGACGGCAAATCCCTTATCCACCCTACCGAGCAGTCCTGACCAGACCTTAGTTCTCGGCTCACTCGAACATGCGGTGATGCCATGTCAGGATCTAATCCTCTAAGAAGGAGACTCTTCCCAGTTCCACTCGGTCCGGATACAAGTACGATGTTTCCACCCGATGCTTCTACATGGAGATTGGCGATAACATCATTCGTAAGATGAGTTCCGTCGATTCCAAAGCAATCGCGAATTGCTTGTACGTATTTTGTCCGCGGCAACTCATACTCTGTGGTAATTGTGAGACTCGTAATGTCGATACGGCCTGGCTTTACTGCAAACGGCCGCACTGCGCCTACATGATGTGATTTAGTCGGTAACCGGTACGATAATTCGGCTAGAGCCTCTCTAATGTATCGAGCCGAATGATCATCCAAACCAGCCAGAAAATATGGTATGGGGAAACGAAGTACAGACTTGACGTAATAGTATTCAGCGGCGCTTAAGAATGAGATCTTGTCCTGATTCCGCGTGACGTCGACAAGAAGTTCAAGCATTGATTCGAAGCTTCGTCCTAATGCTTCTGCACCTTGCCTAAGTCTTGTCAAGTATTTCTTCTGAAGGCTCATTATCCCAGACGAGACCTCGTAATTATTCTGCATGTATGCGAGGTCTTTCGACACGCGAGCAACATTGCCTTCAGTGTCCCCTACATAGGTTAGGCCTGCCGACGACGCAAAATCTATGTACTTGAGCATCTCGGCCGAGATCTCTATGAACAGAGGGCGCCGCCCGCTCACGTGCCATCGCTCACGCGCGAACTCCTTAGCGGTAGCAATCAGAAGCTTAGACACTCCGAGGCCGCGATACTCAGGACTTACTACCAATCGAGCTATTCGGACGATGCAATTAACGTACGCACGCATCGACAATTGATTCCACTGCGACCACTCGACCGCGCGGGTTGGATGCTTGAATGAATGATTGAAAAGCTCATGCCGTGGCTTCACCATCAACAGAGGCATCTGTAGTTCAATATAGCCTATTGGATACCATCTATTGCCGATCCTTTGGTAACAAATCAAGACACCTTTACGTCCGCCAACTCCGTGGTTATCGGTTGCAGGAGTTGTCTCTTGATCTCCGATCGCTATTGAACTCTTGTAATGGAATGCTTCTAAATAGCGATAGCTTTCCGCGTCGTCGTTTGAGCAGATCTCTGTGATGCGCAATGGATAGGCAGACGACCCAATTCGCAATTCGCTGTTTCTTTCGTAGTGAGGCGAAATCCGAATCAAATCATTTCGATCTTCGCTCGAAATTACGTATGCATTAGTGGGAAAAGATGGATCGATATAGACAGTATCTCCTTTACCAACTAATGCGTAACGATGAAAGGTACGTGCCGCCCGACACCCACGCGCATCCCTTAGGCCAACGCGACGCAATCCATTCTTAGTATCGCAAGAGACAACATCAAAAACTTCCATTACGTCCCTCGTGCTATCTTAATTGGTGAGTTGTACTTTTCGTCGAGTTTACATTCAATCAGCTTCGGTGGGGTTAGCACACATATGTCAGTTGTCCTGTAACTGATCGGGAGGATCATTTTCGATCCCCTAAGTGCAACGCCAGTCTGTCCGGGCTTGAGGACTACGGTCTGCGCCTGTCGCGCCATCTGTTGGAAAGTGTGTTCGGCCACTGTTATTGGTTTCAGATATTGTGCGCTGGCTATATTAGGGAACCTCTGAACAAGTAGCGAAAAATGTCTGCATCGGTTGCTTATACGCGACTGTCCCGCGAAAAGTCGGCGCGAAGGCCGATAAATCATCGCCGAGGGGGCGCTTTGTGCCCCGTTCGGCCCCTTGTGGGCGCACTACGCCGCCGACAGGCGCAACAGTCGCCGGCGCATCATGTACAGATTGGCCAGCGCGCAACTCACGAACAGGCGATGCGCGTTCTTCTCCAGCCCCCGGTAGCGTGTCTTCACGAACCCGAACACCCGCTTGAGAACGAAGAAGGCGTGCTCGACCCTGGCCCGCACGCTGGACCTGGTCTTGTTCTTCGCCCGTTGAACTTCATCGACACGCTCCTTGAAGCGGTAGCGACGGTTGGTGAAGTCACGGGCCTTCGGCGCATGTTTGGCGATGACCTGGCCCTGGCCCTGGTAAGCCGAATCACCCCAGATACGGGTCTCCTCACCGTGCAGCAGAGCCGGCAGGCAGGTGGCGTCATGGACATTGGCGGGCGTCGCGACCACGGCATGGATGACCGTGGTCTTGCTGTCCACGCCGATGTGCGCCTTCATGCCAAAGTGCCATTGATTGCCTTTCTTGGTCTGATGCATGTCCGGATCCCGCTTCTTCTCCTTGTTCTTCGTGGACGGTGCCGCGGCAATGATCGTCGCATCGACAATCGTGCCGGTGCCGACCTTGATCCCCTGAGCCTCCAGGTGACGATGCACCTGCTGGAACAGCTTCACGCCCAGATTGTGCTCCTCCAGCAGATGACGAAAACGCAGCACCGTGGATTCATCTGGCGCTGGCGCATCGGCCAGATCCACCCCGGCGAAGCGGCGCATCGAGGCCGAGTCGTACAGCGCTTCTTCCACACCCGGGTCCGAGAGGTTGAACCACTGCTGCAGGAAGTACACCCGCAGCATCATCTCCAGCTCCCTGGGTGGGCGCCCGTCGCCGGCCTTCGGGTATTTCGGCGCAATCAGCGCACACAGCTTACTCCACGGCACGATGCGGTCCATCTCGCTCAGAAACTTCTCCCGCTTCGTCGTCTTGGCGAATTTCTCGAAACCTGTGCCCAGCGTCAGCTGCTTGCTCATTGCCGTCTCCAATGTGCTTCGGTGTGCCTATCGATCAGATCGTGGACTTTTGCAGAGGTTCCTTAGGTCTGTCTATTATCAGCTCAGATATAAAAGATTAATTTCAGTCGAGAGATCCACTACTCGTGCACGGAGCCCGGCAGGTTCGAGCACCTCCACCTCCGCCCCGTGCCGCAGGACGTCCATCACGATCTCCCGATCATCGGCATAGGGGAATTCGAGCAGGTAGTACCCCTCCTCGTCGTACCAGGCACGCTGCCGCGGGTGCCACTGCTCCTTTGAGACCCAGCGGGCGCGCGCAGGGGTGAAGCGCAGCAGCGCCGTGTGCTTGGGCTTGCCGGCGAAGATGCCGTAGCTGCCGGCCAGCTCCTCGTCGAGCTCCCGGTCGGGCACGGCCTTGGCGCGCGTGCTCAAGACCTCCACCGCGCTGATGGCGTCCAGCCCGAACACGCGGATGCCCTCGCGCAGGTGGCACCACGCATCGAGATACCAGTTGTCGCGGTAATGCACGAGGCGCTGCGGGGAGACCTCGCGCGTGAGCTCCTCGCCGCGCTCGCGGTTGTAGTGGGTGATGCGCAGGCGCTTGCGGGTGAGCACGGCCTTGGCGATGGTCTCGAACTCCTTCGCCGGCACCGAGCGGCGGCCCATGGGCAGCAGCCGGATGCGCTTGCGGATCTCGGCGGTGGTGTGGCCGGCGCTGTCGAGCAGCGTGGCGATCTGGGCCTTCAGCGGCGCGATGCTCTCGGCCAGCAGGCCCGGCTGGATCCCCTCGAGCAGATGCTGCATTGCAAGAAGGGCGTGCGCCTCGGTGTCGTTGAACCACAGGCCCGGCAACTCGAAGCGCGGGCCGGTCTGCCTGCCCTTCTGCTCCTCGAAGCGGTAGCCGCGCTGCGCCCGGTCCCAGACGATGGGGGCGTGCAGGCGGCTGCGCAGATATTCGAGATCGCGCTTCAGCGTGGCCGCGGAGACTTCCAGTTCCTCTTCAAGGACATGGAACGGCACCACCCGCCGGGCTTCCAGCAGCTGGTTGATGCGGTAGAGGCGCTCGGTGCGGTCCATTCGTGGCCGGGTTCCCGTGGCGATAGATGCGGCGGCCGGCTCCTCGCCCGGCCTTCCTTGTCGGTAAAACATTACGCCCTCCTCCTGGCGGTAGACAACGACGCCCATGCTGAGCTGTGCGCTGGCTCACCGTGTGAGCTAGCGGCCCCCGCACAATCTCCCCGCCGCAACGCCTACCGCGGCAGAAAGAGAAAGCGAAAACATGCAAGTAATCAACGATACGCTGATGGAAGTGCTGGTCGGGGACCCCACGCTGTGCCGGAACCTGGCCGTGTTCCCGTTGTTGTCCGGGAAGGACTCCCGGTTGGAGTACCTGACGCTCGACGAGGCACTGGAGCGCGGACTCGTGGAAGTCGCCGAGGTCTCCGAGAGCGGCAGCGTGCCCGAGCTGCGCTTCGCCAACCGCGCGGAGCAGGACGTGCTGCTGGTCGACGGCGAGGAGCTGGTCGGCGCCAAGCAGAACCGCGTGCTCAACCTCACCATCCTGGTCGGCGCTGGCCACACGGTGAGCATCCCGGTGTCCTGCGTGGAGAGCGGGCGCTGGCAGTACAAGTCGCGCAAGTTCAGCTCCGGCGGCAAGACGCTCTACAGCCGGGCCCGGGCGCGGAAGATGGCCTCGGTGAGCTTCTCCATGGAGGAGAGGGCCGTGCGCATGTCCGACCAGGGGGAGATCTGGGCGGACATCGCCGCCAAGAGCGACCAGATGGCGGCGTCCTCGCCCACCGGCGCCATGGACGCGATGTACGAGTGCCACGCCGAGCCGCTGCGCGACTACACCGAGAAGCTGGAGACGGTGGAGAACCAGGCCGGGGCGGTGTTCGTGGTGAACGGAAAGGTCGCGGGCCTGGAGCTCTTCGACAACCCGAAGACCTTCGCGCGGCTGAAGGACAAGCTCATCGAGAGCTTCGCCCTGGACGCGCTGGGCGAGGCGGCGAACGACGCGCCCGCGCCGGATGCGCAGGTGGTGCGCGAGTTCATCGAGCGGCTGAAGTCCGCGCAGGCGAGCGAGCACCTGGCCGTGGACCTCGGCACCGACGTGCGCATGACGGGCGAGGCCCTGGTCGGCGGCGCGCTGGTGCTGGACGGCGAGGTGGTGCACCTGGCCGCCTTCAACCTGGATGCCGATGCGGCGCGTGCCCGCGGCGGAGAGGAGGTGATCGTCGACTGACGAAACCACCCAGCCTCCATGGTGCCGGCGACGCGCGCTCCAATTGTGCCGCATGCGCGTTCGGATCATGACGAGGGACCTATTCCTCGTCATGCCAGCGAAAGCTGGCATCTATTTGAGGCTGGCTAACGACTATCGATGTGTTTGTGTCTCCCCGATTGGGTTTCGGCCACCCCTCCGAAACGACGGCCCTCCCACGGCCGTCATGCTGGCGACGGATCGCCAGCATCCAACCCACGGACGGACGGCTGAATTCGAACTCCTGGAGAATCTTGATGACGACATTGCTGACGATACTGGTCTTGCTGACTTTCATCTTCGCGGTGTGGCAGGGGCGTTCCACCTCCCCACGCCGCGCCCACCGCTGGCACGTACACGTGATCTGGGTGCCGCCGGCGCGCACCGGCGATGCCGTCCTCGACGCGCGCAACCTGCGCGACCGCGCCAAGTGGACCCGCGTGCACACCAACCGGCCCTAACGGCAGACGGCGGACAGCCAGAAGGCATTCCGAACTGTTGAGATCCGTATGACCTGGTGATTGACAGGTGTTGTCATAACTGACAACATGCAAAGGAGACTTGATGACACGGACGACGAGGCCCATATCGTGGGTCAGTGCCGCACGGAGGGCATTCGAAGAGTTTCCGGAAAGAGCGCAGGTTCTGTGCCTTGCGGCCCTGACAATTGCAGCTGAAGGTGGCAAGGCGGATATCGCTAAACCGATCCACGGACTGGGTTCCGGGATTATCGAGGTCGCGCTGGCTTACCGGGGCAATGCCTTCCGCGTGATTTATGCGGTACAGCTTGACGATGATGTCTGGGTCGTCCATGCGTTCCAGAAAAAGTCGACCAAGGGCATCAGGACACCGAAGCATGAAATCGATCTGGTCCGGGACCGTATCAATCGGCTGAAGCAGATGTTGCAATGAAACGGGAAAAGATCGAAATCATCCGCGGCAGCGGCAACGTCTACCGCGATTTTGGCGACGAGAAGGCCGATGTCAGGCAACTCAAGGCGATCCTGGCCGCCGAGATCATCAAGGTCATGGACCGAGACGAACTGAGCGTCCGTAAGGCCGAGGCCCGCACCGGCATCGCGGCGGCGGATTTCTCGCGCATCCGCAACGCCGATCTCGAGCGCTTCACGGTCGATCGCCTGATGTCCGTCATCAACCGGTTGGGCTCACGCGTCGAGGTCAAGGTCAAAGTGCGCCGCAAGTCCGTAGTGAAACTGGCCCGCGCATGACACGGTTTCGGCACGATGACGGCGGCAATCATTTCATGCTCCAGAGTGCCTTGATTGGCACAGCGAACAAGTCCTCTGCGAATCGTACAGCGCTTTCGCCGTCGTACAACACGATCCCGGCGGCGAATCGTGCGCCGCCCGCATCCTTGAGTTTGCGCAGCCCGCGAAAATCCGCGTCGGTAACCGTGGCGGCCGCTTTGACTTCGACGCCCGCGATGTCACGCCCCGCCATTTCCAGCACGATGTCCACTTCATAGCCATCCTTGTCGCGATAATGATGAAAACCGATGGCACCTTCACGCCAACTTGCCTGCCGACGCAATTCCTGAAATACGAATGTTTCCAATAACTGGCCGAGCAACACACGGTCCTTGGTCAATGCCGCGGCATCCACACCCAACAGGCTTGCCGCCAATCCCGTGTCGCCGAGGTGCAGCTTTGGCGTCTTCACCAACCGACTCAGGCGATTGCCATGCCAGGGGGGCAGAATCTCGATCAGGAAGATACGCTCCAGCAGCGTCACGTAGTCACGAATGGTCGGCCTACTCAATTGAAACGGTGAGGCCAGTTCGCTCACATTCAACAGTCGCGCCGTTTGACCTGCTGCCATCTGTAACAGCCGCGGCAGGGCATCCAATGCACTGATGCGCGCCAGCGCGCGCACATCGCGCTGTACCAGCGTTTCGATGTAGGACAGATACCAGTCACGTCGTCGCCGTCCGGAACTGCGCGCCAATGCAGCTGGATAACCGCCCGCGACGATGCGCTCGGCCAGCGCCTCCCCGAGCCGCCCGAACTGACGCGCCTTGAATCCCCGGGAAAACAGCACGTCAAGGAAACGCGAGGGCACCCCGGCAATTTCGCACTGCGCCAGCGGATACAATCTCAACAACTCCATCCGGCCCGCCAATGAATCCGACAGTTTCGGAGCCAGAAGTACATTGGCGGAACCGGTCAGGATGAAGCGTCCCGGCCGTCGGTCGCGGTCTACCGCAACCTTCAGCGATGCAAACAGCCCCGGGGTGCGCTGCACCTCGTCAATTATCACCTTGTCCGGCAAGTCCGCCACGAAGCCTACTGGGTCCGTCTTCGCTGCCTCGATCTGGACCTCGTCATCGAAGGTGATGTACGTGTACTCACGCAGGGTTTGCGCCAGCGTCGTCTTGCCACACTGTCGCGGACCATGAATCAGGACCACGGGGGTGTCGCCAAGCGATTCGACCAGCCTGGGACGCATGAATCGCGAGATCAGGGGTGGATCGGCCATGCGGCCAATTGTAACCAAGGTACCCGGCCAATTGAAACCTTTATGTCCGTCCAATTGAAACTTTCATACCCGGCCATCTGAAACCTTTACACTTGGCCGGCTGAAGCAGAAGTCCGTATCCAGGGGCGCAAACGCCGGTTACCTCCGTCCCGGAACGAACACCGGGTAGGAACTCGCGTCAGGCGTGGACGAATTGCACTTGCGCCGCGCGATACGAGGCAGGACTGGCGCGCCGACCGTCGCCCACGACGGACGGATCAGCGCGCTCCGGCGTCACTTCCGCACGCAGACCGTCACAGTCATTGCCCTGCACATCAGCGCTCATCGACGCTCATTTCCCCTTGTCGATGAGACTTGGGAAATTCCCATCGTCATGCCATGGCAGATTGGATCTAGTCCTTGCAGCATGTTTGTTGCACGCGTTCGGTGCATGCGGACTTGTGTGAGCGAGGCGGCGTTTCAAAATGCACACGGCCGTTGCGCCGCAAAATTCGCTGTGCATAGAATACGAGCACGTTCATGAGTCGCCGAAGGGGATCATGAGACCGTCGCTGTTGCCGGCGCGCCCGTACTTTTCGTCCGGGCCGTGCGCCAAGCGTCCGTCGTGGACGCACGGAGTGCTGCATGATGCGGTGCTGGGCCGTTCCCATCGTTCCGAGGTCGGGCACGATCGGCTGCGCGCACTGCTCACCCTGAGCCGCGATCTTCTCGGCCTGCCTGAGGACTACCGCATTGCCGTCGTGCCCGGCTCCGACACCGGCGCCGTCGAGATGGCGCTGTGGTCGCTGCTCGGCGCGCGCGGTGTGGACTGCCTCGCCTGGGAGAGCTTCGGCCTCGGGTGGGTGGAGGACATCATGTCGGCGCTGAAGATCGAGGACCTGCGCGTCTTCAGGGCCGACTACGGCGAGCTGCCCGATCTCGCGCAGGTCGACTGGCGGCGCGACGTGGTCTTCACCTGGAACGGCACGACCTCCGGCGTGCGCGTGCCCGACGGCGCGTGGATTGCCGACGACCGCGAGGGCCTCGCGATCTGCGACGCCACCTCCGCGGTGTTCGCGATGGATCTGCCGTGGCCGAAGATCGACGTCGCGACCTACTCCTGGCAGAAGGTGCTGGGCGGCGAGGCCGCCCACGGCATGCTGATCCTGAGCCCGCGCGCGGTCGCGCGGCTGGAGAGCCACGCCCCGCCGTGGCCGATCCCCAAGATTTTCCGCCTGACCAGGAAGGGCAAGCTCACCGAGGACCTCTTCACCGGCGCCACCATCAACACGCCCTCGCTCCTGTGCGTGGAGGATCACCTCGATGCCCTGCGCTGGGCCCGGTCCCTCGGTGGCCTGCAGGCGCTGATCGCCCGCTCGATCGGCAATCTCGCCGTCATCGAGCGGTGGGTAGAGGGAACGCCGTGGGTGGACTTCCTCGCCGCCGATCCGCGCACGCGATCCAATACCTCGGTGTGCCTGAAGATCGTCGATCCGTGGTTCACGGCGCAGTCCCTCGAGGAGCGCTGGGCGATCGTGCGGGCCTTGTGCGCGCGGCTGGAGGAGGAGCGGGCGGCCTACGACATCGCCGCCTATCGCGACGCGCCGCCGGGCCTGCGCATCTGGTGCGGCGCCACCGTCGAGCGCGAGGACGTCGAGCGCCTGCTGCCGTGGCTCGACTGGGCCTATCACGACATGACGCGCTGATCGCCCGCATGCGCGCTGTTGCGACGACTGTTTCGCGTTACCTCGTGCCCGCGCCGGCAGGTCTGCCGTCATCTTTCGCTGTTACCGTTGGCACGAAGTCGGCGGCGTCGTGCCCACCGACTCGGCAAATCACATAGGGCGCGGCTCTCGAATTTGTCTGGATAAACACCCGAAGGAGTGGATAGCAACATGTTTTCGATACTCGTGGCAGACCCCATCGCCCAGGAGGGCGTGACGCATCTGAGCAACCAGCCCGGCTTCCGCGTCGACGTGCGGACCGGCATGACGGAGGCGGAGCTCTGCGCCTGTGTGGGCGGCTACGACGCCGTGGTCGTGCGCAGCGCGACGAAGATCACCCGGCCGGTGTTCGAGGCGGCGAAGAGACTGAAGGTCGTCGGCCGCGCCGGCATCGGTGTCGACAACATCGACGTCGAGGCCGCCACCGAGCACGGTGTGGTGGTGATCAACACGCCGGATGCGAATGCGGTGAGCGCCGCGGAGCTCGCGCTCGCGCACATGTTCTCGCTCTGCCGTCGCCTGCCCGCGGCGGATGCCTCGGTGAAGGCCGGCGAATGGGCGCGCAGCAGGTACACCGGCACCGAGGTCACCGGCAAGACCCTCGGCGTGATCGGCTACGGCACCATCGGCCGCATCGTCGCCGCGCGCGCGCTGGGCCTGAAGATGAAGGTCGTGGCCCACGACCCGTTCGTGAGTGCGGAGATCTACGCCGCC